>Ga0326512_10000173_pt1 | contig 55574 bp, 78 predicted proteins | sample 1_2617_0518_D_FD_203652 | JGI IMG/M metagenome (GOLD analysis project Ga0326512, IMG submission 203652) | Bovine rumen microbial communities from UC Davis, California, United States - 1_2617_0518 | ecosystem: Host-associated > Mammals > Digestive system > Stomach > Rumen | place: USA...
CCTAAAAAAATCTCCGGAGGGATATTTTCTAGATATTTTTCAGGGCATATAGGTTTTGGTTTTTGGTTTTTACTTTTTATGCTTTTTCGCCGTCTCCTTTAGGGATATTTGTCTAGTCGGTTAACTAGAGAACAGCTCCTTTCGATTTTTACGTTTACTATATGCCCTAAAAAATATCTAGAAAGTATTATTAAACTATATGAAAGGTAGACGAAAGTATAGTGGGATTTATGTTTTATAATGCAAATCCGGATAAAGAGATGGTCGGAGATTGCACCGTAAGAGCTTTATCGAATGTTATGGGTCTAAGTTGGGATGAAGTTTACATAGGATTAGTTACTTACGGATATATTTTAAAAGACATGCCATCTAGAAATAGAGTATGGCAAGAATATTTAAACGATAATGGCTATAATAGATACGCAATTCATGACCAGTTATGGTTGCGGCTGCAACTGTTAAGGAGGTGTTCTTAATGGCTGAATTTTCAGCGAACGCCTTACAGACTGTAAACCCTGGCGAGACAGTCATTTTTACAAACGCCCCAGTTCCTTGCGAAAGAGGTCTCGTTCGTCACAGAGATGATAGTGGAAACTTTCTTTTAAGCGGATGGGTTCCGAACAATTTTTCAAAAAGATGCTGTTCCTACAGGAGAAACTGTCGGCGAGATTTCATTAGCTATTACAGTTGATGGTGCAACAGTTCCTGCCAGTGAGATGATTGTAACTCCAGCGGCTGTTGAAGAATTTGGAAATGTTAGCAGGGCAATTAATGTGCAGGTTTGGAAAGGATGCTGCGAAACGGTTTCTGTTAGAAATACTAGCGAAATTCCGATTTTAGTTCAGAATGCTAATATTATTTTTTCAAGACCTGATTTAAGACCTAGATATTAATCGATAAGGAAGGAGGAAAATCAAAATGGAATTAGATTATAAAGCTTTAGAAGCTAAAGTTGAGCATGAACTCAATGATATTCTAAAACAGCCTTCAATTAGGGGGCCCGATTTAGATAAAATGATTAAAGCCACTTGCCTTATTGATCCGCTTGAGGGTATGAAAGAAAAGAAAGAATATTCCGAATTAAATCGTGGCAGTTCTTATGGAAGAATGATGGATAGATCTTATGATTCTAGAAATTATAGCGTGATGGAGCCTCCTTTCGACCATTATGGAAATATGAGTTATGAAAGAGGAAGATCTCCGAGAACAGGCCAGTATGTTAGCAGAGGAAATTACTATGGAGAAGGAGAATATAGTTCTCATAGTATTGCTGACAGAATGGTATCCAAACTCGAAGAGATGTACGATGATGCTAAAACACCGCATGAAAAAGAACTAGTGGATACTTGGATTCGTAAGATTCGAATGGGACAGTAGTAATCCTTTCTTAGTTTAAGAATTTAAGAGGGATGAGTTTGGAAATATTCTTGTCCCTCTTATTAAAAACGTTTACGAAAGGAGTTTAAAAATGAGTTCTAAAAAAAGTCCTAGACCTCCCGCTAAAGGGATTGAAGGACGAGAGAATCAGCTAATATCTTTGGCTGTTGACTTAGCTGAAAAACAGCTTTTAGAAGGAACAGCTTCTTCTCAAATAATAACTCATTATTTAAAACTGGCGACAACCAGAGAACAATTGGAGAAAGAAAAGCTAAAAAAGGAAAACGAGTTACTCGCAGCTAAAAAAGATTCTTTAGAATCCGAACAAAGAGTCGAGGAACTTTATAAAAACGCATTAAATGCTATGAAATCTTACCAAGGACATGAAGACGAAATTGATGAGGATGACTATTATGACTAATAAAAGTTATTCTGAATTAACTCGTTTAAAAACTATTGAAGAACGATTTGATTATTTAAAAATACCAGGAAAAGTAGGAGAAGAAACTTTTGGCCACGATAGGTATCTGAACCAAATGTTTTATAAAAGTAAGAAATGGCTAAATAAAAGAGACGAGATAATAGCTAGAGATGGTGGATATGAGTTTGGTTTAAAAGAGGAAGGTAATGAAATCCCTGATGGAGAACCTATAATAGTTCACCATATTAATCCTATTACTGCTGAAGATATAGAGAATGATGATCCTAAATTATATGATAATGAGAATCTAATATCTATGACTTTGAATAGGCATAATGATTTACATTATAGAAATCAATTGTCTATTCCTCTTAAATTAGTTGAAAGAAAACCTGGTGATACGTGTCTTTGGGGAAGGAGAAAAAAATGATTAACAGTATTCTTCTTTCTATTAAAAAGATGCTAGGATATGACAAAGATTATGAAGCATTTGATACAGATATCATAATATTTATTAATTCTGCTATAAGTATGTTAACACAAATTGGTGTTGGTCCTGAAGATGGATTTAGCATTAGCGGTGCAGACGAAGAATGGTCTATCCTAGTTGGCGATAGAAAAGATCTTGAAGATATAAAAACCTATATTTATATAAGTGTTAAACTTGCGTTCGATCCTCCTGCAAATTCTTCAGTTTTAAACAGTTTGCAAAATATGAGAGATGAATGTGCATGGAGAATTTCAATTCAAACGGAGGAAAATCAAAATGAATGACAATTATTTAATGCACTATGGCATAAAAGGCCAACGTTGGGGTGTTATAAGAACTCCAGAAGAATTAGGGTATTATAAAAAAAGAGAAACCAATAAAAAAAAGTCTAATTTAAGACGACAGGTTTCTGCTGAAAAAAAATATGCTAAGACCATGGACAAATACTATAAAAAAGAAGCTAAGCAAGATTCAAAATATAGAAGAACTCTTAGTGATGAAGCTCTTAATAGTAGTATAAGACGTATGGAAAGCGAAAAAAGATTGAAAAGAGCAACAAAAGAAAATTTAAATCCTAAAAGAACCGCCGTTGAAGATTTTTTAAGTTCTAATGGAAAAAAGGTTCTCGGGACAGTTGCTGTAGGATTAAGTTTATATGCTGCTAAAAAATTAGTTTCTAAATACATAAGTAAAGAAGCGGCTAATTTAATTTCTTCTGGGGGATCTAAAAAAGATAAAAAATAAAAAAGGTGATATAGATGGCTTTATCTAATACCGCCGTACCGATTTATTATGGGCAATTTAGAGAATCTGTAATTTCTGGTGAAAAACCAGTAAATAGAGAAATCTCTATGGAAATGAACCGTATAGATAAGTTAATAAAAGATAGACGATTTTATTATGACGACAAAGCAATAAATGGTTATATAAAATTTTGCGAAAACGAATTAACTTTGACTGACGGTAGCGATTTACATATGCTCTTTAGTTTTAAATTATGGGCGGAACAAGTTTTTGGTTGGTATTATTTTGTTGAAAGAAGCGTTTATGTCCCCGGAAAAAATGGTAAAAACGGGAGATATAGAAAGCAAAAAGTAAAAAAAAGATTAACTAAAAAACAATATTTGATAATTGCCAGAGGCGCTGCTAAATCTATGTATGCTTCTGGCATACAAGCATATTATCTTAATGTTAATACTGCAACCACGCATCAAATAACAACTGCTCCAACAATGAGGCAAGCAGATGAAGTTATGTCCCCAATAAGAACTGCTATAACTAGAGCTAAAGGGCCTTTAATTAAATTTTTAACAGAAGGATCTTTGCAAAATACAACTGGTTCTAAAGCTAAAAGAGTTAAATTAGCTTCTACTAAAAAAGGTATTGAGAATTTCTTAACAGGTTCTTTATTAGAGATTCGTCCAATGTCTATTGATAAACTTCAAGGATTAAGGCCTATGGTTTCTAGCATAGATGAATGGTTATCTGGAGACATTAGGGAGGACGTCATTGGCGCAGTTGAACAGGGTGCTTCCAAAATGGACGATTATTTGATAATCGCAACTAGTTCTGAAGGAACTGTGCGTAATGGAAGTGGCGATACAATCAAAATGGAATTGATGGATATATTAAAAGGAGAATATGATGCTCCGCACATTTCCATTTGGTGGTATAAACTCGATGATGTTGAAGAAGTAGCAGATCCTTATTATTGGGTAAAAGCAAATCCAAATTTAGGAAAGACCGTTTCATATGAAACATATCAATTGGATGTTGAAAGAGCAGAAAAAGCTCCTGCAGCTAGAAATGATATTTTAGCAAAAAGATTTGGTCTTCCTATGGAGGGGTATACATATTTCTTTACTTATGAAGAAACAAAACCGCATAGAAAAAGAGATTATTGGCAAATGTCTTGTTCTATGGGAGCAGATTTATCTCAGGGCGATGATTTCTGTGCTTTTACATTTTTATTTCCATTACGAGATGGAAAATTTGGTATAAAAACTAGATGCTATATTTCCGATTTAACTTTTATGAAACTTCCTCAAGCTATGAAGTATAAATATCAATCTTTTATAGATGAAGGAAGTCTAATTGTTTTAGAAGGAGCCGTTTTAAAAATCCCAGACGTTTATGATGATTTAGATAATTATATAACAGAATCTGAATATGATGTAATTTCGTTTGGATACGATCCATATAATGCTAAAGAATTTGTCGAACGTTGGGAAAGAGAAAACGGTCCTTTTGGTATAGAAAAAGTTATACAAGGTGCAAAAACTGAATCGGTTCCGCTCGGAGAATTAAAAAAGTTCGCAGAAGAACGAATGCTTTTATTTGATGAAGATTTAATGGAATTTTGTATGGGTAATGCAGTTGTAATGAGAGATACAAATAATAATAAAAAACTTTTAAAAGTTCGTTATGAAGAAAAAATAGATAGCGTTTCGGCTATGCTTGATGCTTATGTTGCTTATAAAGCGCATGAAGATGATTTTGATTAAAGGCGGTGATTTGAATGAGTTACTATGCTTATGAAGCCAATGAAAATTTCTTAGCTCATTATGGTGTTGTTGGAATGCGATGGGGATATCGCAAAGATCCAGAAAAGGCATTTAATAAGGCGTATAAAAAATTAAGTAAATACAATAAAAAACGCGATGCTTTTACTGCTGAAAACGATTATAAACTAAGTAAGCTTGAAGCAAAAAGAAATAAAATAAGCTTAAAAAGTAATAGCTATAGAAAGCATTTAATTTCTAGATTAGATAAAGGAAAAAGTGTAAACAAATTACAAAAAAAATATGCAAAAACACTAAAGAAAATAAACAAAATAGAAAAAAAAGAAAGACCGTTATTGAATAGAAAAAAGATATCTGCCAAAGCTGGAAAAAAGGCTGATAAGTGGATAAAATCTATGAACAAGGTTTTTAATAGTAAAAAATTATCAGAAATAAATGCTGACAAAGTTAAAACCGAAAAGATTCTTTCCCAAATGAAAGATATAAATTTAACTAGGAGGTAAAAAATCAAAATGGCATCATTTAAAGATAGGCTGCAACATGCCTGGAATGCTTTTGCACAGAGAGAACCTCCTAGAAAAGTATTTAACTACTATTCTAATTCTAGTTTTTCAAGACCCGATAGAGTTAAATTGCTTCCAGCAAATTCTAAAACTATAATTTCTTCTATTTATACAAGAATTTCTATAGATGTTGCAGAAATTTTAATACAGCATGTTAGAGTTGATGATGAAGGAAATTATATTTCAAATGAACAATCTTCTTTAAATTATTGCTTAACAAAAAGAGGAAATTTAGATCAATCGGCAAGAGCTTTAAAGCAGGATTTAGTTATGTCTATGCTTGATGAAGGCGTTGTCGCTTTAGTTCCAGTTGATACAGATATTGATCCAGAAAAAGGCTCTTTTAAAATAAATAGCCTTAGAACTGGAAAAATAATAGAATGGTATCCAGAAAGAATTAAAGTTAATGTTTATGATGAACGAGAAGGAAAACGAAAAGATATTATAGTTCCAAAAAAATCTACTGTAATAATCGAAAATCCTTTTTATAACGTCATGAATGAGCCGAATTCAACATTAAAAAGACTTAATGAAAAACTTAATTTAATTGACCGTTTAGATGAAAAGACTAATTCTGGTAAATTAGATTTGGTTATTCAGCTCCCATATGTTGTTAAGAATCAAAAAAGGCAAGATGCCGCCGAGAATCGTAGAAAAGATATAGAAATGCAATTAGCTGGTTCCAAATATGGTATAGCTTATATTGATGGAACTGAAAAGATAACTCAATTAAACAGACCAGTTGAAAATAATTTGTTTGAGCAAGCAGAATCTTTGAAAAAAGAGTTGCTTTCTCAGTTAAGCATAACTGAAGAAATCCTTAACGGTACAGCAGATGAAAAAACAATGCTTAACTATTACAATCAAACAATAGAGCCTATTTTAGAGGAAATTGTAGAAGAAATAGAAGCTAAGTTTTTAACAAAGACGGCTGTAACTCAGGGACAAGCAATAAAATATTTTAGAGATCCGTTTAAGTTAGTTCCGGTTAAAGAACTTGCTGATATTGCCGATAAGTTTACTAGAAATGAGATTTATTCATCTAATGAATTTAGAGCGGTATTAGGAAAGAAACCTTCGAGCGACCCACGAGCAGACGAATTAAGAAATAAAAATATTAATTCTAGTAGCGAAGACCAATTTGCTAATGTTGGAAGTTCCGAAGAAGAAAATTCCAATACCGTAAATATTAATGATGTTTTAGGTTAAAAGGAGGAAATCAAAATGAAAGTAAAGTATGATTTTGGTGGTTATGCCACTAGAAATGATTTGCTTTGTAGCGATGGCGTAACCATCAGACGAGACGCTTTCAAGGATAATGATGGAAAAAGAGTTCCTCTGGTTTGGAGTCATAACCATGATGATCCAGAAAATGTATTAGGACATGGAATTCTTGAAAATAGAGAAGACGGTGTCTATGTATATGGAAAATTTAATGATACAGAAAGAGGTCTTCATGCTAAAAGTTTAGTCCAAAATGGAGATATTGATTCTCTTAGTATTTGGGCTAACAAATTAAAGAAATCTGGTTCTGATGTTTTGCATGGAGATATTCTTGAAGTTAGTTTAGTTTTAGCTGGAGCAAATCCTGGAGCTATGATTGATGCTCCTATTCTTGAGCATGGCGAAGAATCAGAAACAGAGGCCTGCATTTATACTGGAGAAGTCTTAGATTCGGAAGAAGGAGAAACAGATATAGAACATTCTGAAGAAACTAAAGAATCAAAAGATAAACAGGACTCTTCCGATAAAAAGGAGGAAAAAATGAAAAAAGAAGAAATTAAACATGAAGACACTTCTAAAGATTCCGATAAAACTGTAGAAGAAGTCTTTAATTCGATGACAGATGAACAGAAAGCTGTTCTTTATATGATGGTCGATGCGGCCCTCGAAGAAGAAAATAATGATGAATCCAAGGAGGATGATGACGAAGTGAAACACAATGCGTTTGATGAGTCAACAAAAGACAACGAAAATGTTATTTCCCATGCGGAAATCGAAGCAGCCATTAAAGATGCTAAAAAGCATGGTTCTATGAAAGAGAGCTTTATCGCTCATGGAATTGACAATATCGACTATCTTTTCCCTGATCCTAAGACTTTAAACAACCCGCCCGCGTTCATTAAAAGAGACACCGGATGGGTTGCTAAAGTAATGAGCAAAGTTCATAAGTCTCCTTTCTCAAGAATCAGATCAATCTTTGCTAATATTACTGCCGACGAAGCAAGAGCTAAAGGTTATACTAAAGGTAATAGAAAAACAGAGGAAGTATTTACTCTTCTTAAGAGAAAGACCGGCCCCACAACAATCTATAAGAAGCAGGCTTTTGACCGCGACGATATCGTAGACATTACAGATTTTGATGTAATTGCATGGATTCGTAGTGAGATGAGAATAATGCTCGATGAGGAAATCGCTCGTGCAATTCTTATCGGTGATGGAAGATCGTCAGCTAGTGACGACAAGATTGATGAAACACATATCAGACCTATCTGGACTGACGATGATCTCTACACAATCAAAGCTCAGTTTGCTCTTGCAGCAACAGATACTTCTGATGATAAGGCTAAGAAATTTATTAACACTGCTATCCGTAAGAGAAAACTTTATAAAGGTTCTGGTAGTCCTGACCTTTATATTACAGAAGATATGCTTTGTGATATTCTTCTTCTCGAGGATCTCAATGGACGTACAATTTATGAGACTGTTGATTCTGTTGCAAGAAAGCTTCGTGTTAACGAAATTATCGAAGTTCCTGTATTTGAGAATCAGACAAGAGAAGACAAGGGTGTGACTTATACTCTTGAGGGTATTATCGTTAACCTTGCAGACTATAACGTTGGCGCAGATAAGGGCGGCGAAGTTAATATGTTTGATGACTTCGACATTGATTACAATAAGCAGAAGTATCTTATGGAGACTCGTTGCTCTGGCGCATTAACGGTTCCTTATTCTGCTATCGCGCTCGAATCTTATGCAGCTTCTTCTAGCACAAGCGAAGATTCTAATTCTTAATAATTAATGGCTAGATTTTGCGGCAAAGTCGGTTACGTAGATACAATAGAGAAGTCTAAAGGGGTCTTTGAAGAAACTGTCGTAAAAGAACAAATCTATTACGGAGACATATTTTCAAATAGAAAGAAATCTGAAAAATCGGATTCTTTAAATGATAATATAAACATAAACAATTCAATAAGTATTATGGCGGATGCGTATGCTTATAATCATTTTTTTCTAATAAAATATGTTGAATGGATGGGTAGTCTATGGAAAGTAACCGACGTAGAAGTCCAAAGGCCCCGTTTAATTTTAAATATTGGGGGTTTATACAATGGCATCAAAAAATAGAGAAGATTTGCATGATATTTTAGTGGAAATCCTCGGTTCAAATGCTGTTTATTTTCAACCCCCGGCAACAATCAAAATGGAATATCCTTGTATAGTCTATTCTTTAGTAACAGAAGATTCAAGGTTTGCCGACAACATTCCTTATTACCATAAAAAGCGTTATAAGATAATGCTAATCGGAAGGGACCCAGATACGGATATTCCAGACAAAATAAAAATGTTACAAAGTTGTACTAGAGAAACTAGATATGTTGTTGACAACTTGTACCACGATGTTTTTTATTTATATTTTTAAAAAAGGAGAGATTTTATAAATGTCTAAACTTTTATGGGACCAGACTGGCGAAAGAGAGTATGAGACTGGTGTCAACCATGGTGTTCTCTATCCCCAGGTTAATGGTGCATATCCTAAAGGAACAGTCTGGAATGGTCTTACTGGAGTAACAGAAAGTCCTAGTGGCGCCGAAGCCAATGATATGTGGGCCGATAATATTAAGTATGGTTCTCTTCGTTCTGCGGAAACATTTTCCGCTACAATTGAGTGCTATACATATCCCGATGAATTTGCCGAGTGTAATGGCGAGACAGAAATTGAAACTGGAGTTAAGATTGGCCAGCAGAAAAGAACACCTTTCGGTTTTTCTTACAGAACCGAAATTGGTTCAGATGCGAATGCCGAAGAAGGCTATAAGATTCATTTAATTTATGGTGCTACAGCATCTCCTTCTGAGAGAGCTTATACCACTATTAATGATTCGCCCGAAGCCATTACTTTCTCTTACGAAGTAGACACAACTCCGGTTGATGTTCCTGGATTTAAACCGACGGCATCACTTGAGATTGATTCTACAAAAGTAAGCGAGAATGGAATGAAAGCGATTGAGGCTGTTCTTTATGGAACAGATGCTTCTGAAGGAAAAGAGGCGACAGTAGCTCGTCTTCCGCTTCCCGCAGAAGTTGCTGATATTATTTCCAAAGCTGGCTAAAGTATTTTTCTAATATTTGTTTTTAGAGGCCCTATGCAATAGTGTAGGGCTTCTACTTTTTTAAAAAATGAAAGGAGTTTAATTATGCTTATAAAACCGATTACATATGAAACATTTGATGGAGAGACTATAACTGAGGATTTTATGTTTAATTTAACAAAAGCCGAAGTTGTCGAAATGCAGGTTAGTAAAGCCGGAGGTCTCGATAAATATATTGAAAGAATTATTAAAGAAAAAGATTTAAAGAAACTTGTAGAGTATTTTAAGGATCTTATTAGACGTTCTTATGGTGTAAAATCTGATGATGGAAAAAGATTTATTAAGAATGACGAAATAAGAGACGCTTTTATGCAGACAGAAGCTTATTCTAATTTATTTATGGAATTGGCTACAGATGATGACGCAGCAGCAAAATTTATTAATGGTATTATTCCTAAGAAACTTATGGAAGAAATAAAGAAAATGGAATCTGAAGGAAATATCACAGAAATTAAAAAGTAATTTAATAAATTGTTAATTTTTAGGAGGTGAAAGGAATGCTCGAATTAAAAATCGATAAAATGGAATTTTTTGATGAAGAAAAAGAAGAATTCATAGAAGTTAAGCCTTTGGTTTTAAAATTAGAGCATTCCTTAATCTCATTATCAAAATGGGAATCAAAATGGCATGTTCCCTTCATAAATAACAAAAATAAAACCCCAGAACAGGTCGTCGATTATATAAGATGCATGACTTTGAATAAAAAAGAAATAGATCCATTAGTATATGTGTATTTATCATCAGATAATATAGACAAAATAAATTCTTATATAGACGATTCTATGACCGCTACTTGGTTTAACGAGAATAAAAAAACATCGAGAAGTAGACAAAATATAACATCTGAATTAATTTATTATTGGATGTGTGCCTACAATATACCATTTAGTTGTGAAAAATGGCATATTAATAGATTATTAACTTTAATTAGGATTTGTAATGAAAAAGAAGAAGGTTCTAACAAAAAGATGAGCAAAAGAGAAATAATGGCTCAAAATAGATCTATTAATGCTGCTAGAAGAAAAAGATTACATAGTAAAGGTTGATTTACATGACAGAAAAAGAATTAAGAGAAAAACCAGTAAAATGGATTAAGAAATTTTTAGGAGCTCCTAAAAACGGCTCTAAACATCAAGAAATTTTAGATACATTTAATAATTCAGGTCTTTATCCTCGTTATAAGATGAAATTAAGTGATCCTCATTGCGCGACAACTGTTTCTGCTTCTTTTATAGCAACTAAATTAACTTCAATTTTTCCGTGCATATCATGCTCTTGTGGGGAAATGATTGAAAAGGCTAAAGCTGCTGGTATTTGGGAAGAAAGAGATAATTACGTTCCTAAAGTCGGTGATTTAATTCTATATGATTGGGATGATTCTGGGAAAGGCGACAACAAAGGTGCTCCAGAACATATTGGCATAGCTGCTGAAATAAATGGAAAAAAGTTTGTTGTTTATGAAGGAAATACGGTACATTATGCTGCCGGAACAAGAACCATGGAAGTAAACGGCAAATATATAAGAGGATTTATATGTCCTAATTATAAAAAATTAGCAGATGATCCTAAAATTTTAGATAAAAAAGGTTTAAAAAAAGGTGATAAAACAAGAGGAGTATTTGCATTGAAAGAGCTTCTCTTAATCGCATACAAATTAGGAATAACCAAATACAAAGTAGATGAAAATGCTACTTTTGGTTCCGGAACAGAGAAAGCTGTAAATGAAATTTTAGGAAAATCAAAATGGAATAAAACTGGAATTGCTGGAAAGAAATTTATAAAGCATTTATCCAGTTTGATTAAGAAGAAAATATGAGTATAACCGTAAAAGGTAATTTTAATAAAACTGAAAGTTTTTTATATGGTTTTAAAAAACACAAAGTAAACTACTATCTTATTTTAAAAAAATACGCACAAGAAGGCGTTAAGGCTTTAGCTAAGTATACTCCAAAAGAAAGTGGAGAAACCGCAGAATCTTGGTATTATGAAATAGAACAAAATAAAGATAGTTATGTAATATATTGGAATAATAGCCATATGACAAAAAATACATCTATAGGCTCTGTGGCTTTGCTTTTGCAATATGGCCACGGAACAAAAAACGGCGGGTTTGTAGAAGGAATTGATTATATAAATCCCGCTTTGCAAGAAGTTTTTCAAAAAATGGCTGATGAATTATGGGAGGGTTTGATTAAGTGAGCAGACAAGTTGAAGAACGCGTTGTAAAAATGACGTTCGATAACGAAAAGTTTGAAAAAAATATGGATCAAACACTCAAATCTCTAAAAAACTTAGATAAGAGTTTAAATTTAGATAAAGCTAGTGAAAAATTAAAAACTTTTGAACAAGTTGGTAACAACATAAAGTTTAATGGCCTAGAAAATACTATATCGAAAGTTAGCGATAAGATAACCGCATTAGATGTCGCCGCGTTTAGCACAATAGACCATGTAACAAAAAATGTTCTAAAAGCTACAGAAAAAGTAGTTTCTGCGGTTCCAAAAATGGTAACCGAAGGTGGTTGGAACAGAGCTCTTAATATCGAGCAAGCAAAATTCCTATTCGAAGGAATGGGGCAAGATATAGAAAAAAGCATGGCAAGTTCTTTGCAAGCTGTAAAAGGAACCGCATATGGATTGGATGAAGCGGCTAAAGTAGCATCTCAGTTTGGAGCTTCAGGAATAAAAGCTGGAGAAGAAATGACAACTTCTTTAAGAGGAGTTGCTGGTGTTGCTGCCATGACTAATTCGTCGTTTACAGAAATCGGACAGATATTTTCGTCTGTTGCAGCTAGAGGAAAAGTGTATGCAACGGATATTAACCGAATTGCTGTCAGAGGTGTTGCAGCAAATGAAGTATTAGCCAAATCTTTAGGTGTTTCAACTAGTAAAATAACTGAAATGACTAGAAAAGGTCAAATAAGTTCAAAACAATTTATTGACGCTTTTGCTAAAGCTTTCGGAAAGCAAGCAACTAAGGCTAATCGAACATACACTGGTTCATTAGCAAATATGCGAGCTGCATTTTCAAGACTGGGCGCGACTGTCCAGGGAACTAGGCTTGAAAATTTAAGAAAAATATTTAATAGTATAACCCCTGTTGTTGATAGATTTACTGAAAAATTAGATCCTATAATTAAGAAAATAAATAAAGCTGATACAGCTTCTAGAAAATTTACAACTTCTTTCTTGAAGTCGACTAGAATAGTTGGCGGAAAATTAAAAGATGGAAGAAAAATACAAGGGTTTGTATCAAATATTTCTGAAGCATTGAATGGTTTCAGAAAATATTTATGGACTTTAATTCGTCCTATAAGAAACGCATATAACGCTGTGTTTGGAACAATAACTGGCCCAAAATTAGCAAAAAAATTAAACTCTGTAGCAAGACGTTTAAATAAATTCTTTAATGGCGCAAAAAATGGTGCTAAAAGTTTGGCAACAAGCGCTAAGCCATTAAGACAGATATTTAAGGGTATATTTGCTGCGATTGATATAACTTATAGAGGCGTTAGAAGTTTTTCTAAAGTTATATTTGGTTTATTTAAAAATATACATTATCTTTTAACTGGAACTAGAAAATTAGGTTCCGGTTTTAGAAATTTATTTACAAGTATACGTCCGGTATTCAACTTTATTTATAAAATGGACGTGCTTTTTAATAAACAAGATAGTGCCATAAGCAAATTGGGTTGGCGATATGCATATTTAGCCCAAGAAATTAAAGGTTTTAAAAATATTATAAGAGAATACTTATTTATATTTGGAAAAACTTTTAATTCTGCGATAAAGGGGATAAGAAAAAGTTTCGACGCCCTTTCAAATGATACTTTTAAAAAAGTCGGAAAATCTATCCGGGATGTTTTTAATATAAAAGATCCGAATAAAATGGCTGATAAGTTTGCTCGAGTTAACGATTTCTTATCTGGTAAATTAATTTCTTTTAGAGAAGTCATGGAAAGTTTTTCTAAAACTATGGATAAACTTCCTGCAAAAATAAAGAAATTAAGAAAATCTTTTATGAGTATAGGTATCATAAAAAGTATTTCTAAAGATTATGAAGCTTTTAAAGAATCTCTTTCTAAAAAACTTGATATGGGCGGAAATCTTTCTGCTTTTTCTGTTTTTGGAAAAATAGTTTCAACTATATTTAAAAAAGCTTATGATGTAGTTTTAAATTTCTTTAATTTATTTTCCAAAGATAGCAAGAATAACGGATATACAAAATTAAAAGAATCGTTTGGATCTATTGGGGATGGCTTTAAAAATGTATTTAATTCTATAAAGAGTACTTTAGAACCTTTTGGCCAATATATAGCGAATTTCTTTGATCGTTTCTTCGGAAAAAATGATGTATTTTCCGGATTAAGAAGTTTGACAAAATCATTTACAACAACTGGCTTTGGCGTGCTGTTGTTCCAAATGAGTAAAGGTGTTAAGAAATTAAATGAAGAAGGAACATCTTTAGGAAAACTTTTAAAAGCTATTTCTGGAACATTTGGTGGATTAACAAAATATTTATCCGCAATGCAGAAAGCTGTAAAAGCGGATATTATAATGAAAATTGCTAAAGCTGTGGCATTGTTGGCCGCTTCTATTGCTGTTTTAGCATTTATACCTGCTGAAAAATTAGCGCAGGCAGGAACAACGATAGTCGCTATAATGATTGGTTTAGCTTATGCTATGAGAACAATAACTCCTTCATTAAACCAATTTGGAACAGGATTATTACAAATTAATAAAAATGGATTATCAACTTCTGGCTCTGGAGCGATGGGACCATTTGCAGGTTTAGCCTCCGCATTGATAGCCTTTGGCGCATCGGTTCTTTTAATATCAATCGCTGTTAAAAAATTAGGAAAAATGAATCCCGATCAGCTTGAGCAAGGCATTAAAGCAGCAATGTCTATTTTAGGAGCAATGATGGGATTTTCTAGTGCTATCCTTTATTTTGAAAAAGAATCGGCAACAGGCGGAAGTGGAAAAGATTTCAAAAACGGTTTTGAGAGAATAGCTTCGGCTATGAAAGAAATGTCAAAAGCTTTAGTTATTTCTGCTGTAGCTATTCGCATGATTGGTAGCATGGATCCCGTTCAATGGGAAATGGGCTTACGCGGAGCGATTTTGATGTTAGGAATGTTTTCTGCAGTATTATGGTTTCTTGGAAAATTTGTTTCTGGAGATTCAGTCGCTCCTGTTAATTTATCTAAATATGGATTAAAGAAAACTGGAAAAATTAAGTGGGGATCTATAAAAGAAGAGGTTAAAAGCAAATTCGAAATTATGGCTAAGGCTATGAAGACAATGGCCAAAGCTTTAGTTATTTCTGCTGTGGCTATTCGCATGATCGCTAAGCTGGACGATAAGCAAATAACTAATGCTCTTACAGGGCTTGGCGGAGTATCTTTACTTTTTGTCGCTATTGGTATTATGTCTTCTAAACTAACATCTGATGATGTATTAAAATTATCATCGGTGATAAAAGCTTTTGGTATATTTTCATTAGCACTAGTGGGCATTTCTATAGCGGTTAAAAAGTTAGCATCTTTAGATGATGCTGGATTTTTGAAAGCTTTGGATATGATTGAGATAACTAGTGTTATATTTGCAGGTCTAAGTTTGCTATCAAAAATAATGGATCCTGCGCAAATGAAAGCAATGTCTACTGGATTCCTGGCAATGAGCGTATCATTGTTTATAATCGCTATGGCCTCTAAGAAACTTTCAAAATTATCTTGGGATGATATAGGAAAAGCTTTAACTATATTTGTAGTAGCCTTGACAGCAATGGTTGCTGTATCATATGCTTTGGGCCCTGTTGTGGTAGTACTCGTCGCATTTGGTGCAGCTTGTTTCTTAATAGGAACTGCTTTATTAGAAGCTGCTTTAGCTATAGATATATTTGTAAGAGCTTTAAAGAAAATAGATAAAATAAATAATTTTGAAGAATTATTCAATAGATTAATGGAATTTCTTCCTACTATGTTGGGAAGACTCATTGGCGCCGTAATATCAACTATCGTCGGCAGTATACCTTATATTGTAGACCAGTTGATGGATACATTAATTCTTATTTTAGAATCTTTGGCTGAAAAATTACCAAAAATAGTCACTTTGGCTGGAAAATTGTTTAGAGGCTTAGTTAAAGCTATAATAGGAGCCTCAGCACAATTAAACCCTGCGGAAGTTTTAACTGTTATATTCTCGATTAGTGTTATGACAGTAGTGATGCAGATGCTTGCATATTGTGGAAAATTAGCTAAAGATGCCATAAAAGGAATTGCCGTATTAGGTGTAGCTGTTGGATTAATGGTTGTTTTATTTAAATTCTTACTCACAGATAATTCAGGAGAAGATGTTCTTAAAGCCGCTTTAGGATTATCTGCGGTTATGTTATCCGTAGTTGCTTTAATGGGAGTTTGCGCATTAATGTCTGCTGTTGGTGCCGCAGCTTTAGCAGGTTTAGGAACTATAGCCGGATTTATAGCGGGCGTCGGAGCAATATTGATAGCACTTGGATTGATAAGCAAAATACCATTTGTTAAAGAACTCATAGATTCTGGCGGAGCTTTACTAGAATCTATCGGTAATGCTTTAGGAAGATTTATAGGCGGATTTGTCGGTGGAGTACTTGGCGGATTATCGAACGCTCTTCCGGGAATAGCTAGTAATTTGTCGGCATTTATGAATAACCTAGGCGATTTTTTATCTGGGTTAGAGACTATAACACCGGATATGGTAAAAGCCGCTTTAGGACTTGTCGATATAATCATGGCGTTTACTGCTGCTTCATTAGTTAATGCTATTGTCACATTCTTTGGCGGAAAAGACATTATGTCTAATATGCAAAAATTTGCAACAGGACTTGAAAAATTAGGTCCCTCTTTACAGAAATTTTCAAATTCGGTGGATAAAATAAGTCCCGCAAAAGTACAAGCCGCAGCTCTTTCTGCAAGAATGTTATCCGAAGTAGCTAATAATCTTCCAAAAAAAGGCGGAGTTGTTCAATGGTGGATGGGAGAGTCTATAGACTTTGATACATTTGGAAAACAAATGGAAGGTCTTGGCGAATCTCTTGCCAAGTTTATGGTGCAGACCGCTATTGTTGACGTTAAAAGAATGGAGACCGTAAGCAAAGCTACTGAGTTATTTGTAAAACTTATTAATGCTATGCCTAATACTGGCGGAGTCGCTCAATGGTTTACAGGAGAAAAAACGGCTTTAAGTCAATTTGCAAAAATGTTACCAGATTTAGCTCAAGGTTTAGTTCATTATGCTGATATAATGACTAATGGATTCCATTTGCAAGAATTTCATTATAAAGGTTTAAACGACAAGAGCCTTGAGAAAATGAAAAAGAGTTTAGAGGCCGCAAAAGTTATGGCCGAAATAGCAAATTCTCTTCCTGAGGATAAAAGTGGTAGTGTATTGGGGTGGTTTACTGGAAACAAAACCCCATTAAAAACATTTGCAAATATGCTTCCTACGTTAGGAACTGGATTAGCTGGATTTGCAGCTAATATTGGAGATCTTGATGATAAGAAACGTGAACAGATGTCAAAAGCATTGGATTCGGCTAAAGCCTTGGCTTCGTTCGCTAAAGAGCTCCCAAATGACCCAGGAATCGTATCAACTTGGTTTAGTGACGACAATAAAATGTCACTATCAACATTTGCTAGCCAACTTGGAGATTTAGGCGACGGGCTAGTTGACTTTGCCAATAAAGTTGGAGACCACTGGGAAGTAGATTATCTTAGCGGTTTTAGTAATGGCGGAGTTAAAACTTTTGTAGAAGGAATAAATTCCGAAAATATAAAAAAAGCTGCAGAAGCTTTAACAACTTTATCAAAGCCTATTACAGATTTAGTAACATCTGCTGAAGGAAGCGAGTTAGAAAGTGTAAAAAATATTGTAGAGTCTTTGTCTACTTTAAACGTTACAAAATTTGCTAATGAATTAGCAAACGAAGATAACATGAAAAGTATACAAGAGTCTGGAAAGAAGCTTTCGGAAGCACTTGCAAATGGTGTTGAAAACGGTCTCGGTATAACAAATTCTGGTAAGAAAGATGCAAAGTCAACAGTTGCTCTTAATATAGCGCTTGCATTCTGTCAGTCTATGTTACAAGGAATGAGAGATTATTTAGGCAATGGAAATGATGGCGAAAATCCATTTATTCCTACCGCTATTGCATTTGCCAAGAAGATTGAAGCTGCTTTTAAAGCAGATAAGGCAAAAACCGAATTTGAAAAGATAGGTAAAAACATTGACAATGGAATAGCTAATGGAATGCTTAATAAAGACAATCTCAAGAAAGTTAAAGACGCTGCTTCTAAAGTGGGAGATACTGCGAAGAAGGCGACTAAGAAATCTTTAGAGCAAAGATCTCCTTCAAAAGCTTATTGGCGTTTTGGTTTAAATAACAACTTAGGATTATCTAATGGAATGATGGACAATTTGTCTATTGTTCGTAAAGCATCTTCTGCTGTTGGAACAGAATCTATAAATAGTCTTTCTAATTCAATGGACAAAGTTTCAAATATTCTTTCATTAGACATCGACCCGAACCCGACTATTTCGCCAGTTCTCGATTTGTCTAACATTCAAAATGGAAGCAAGTTGATAGACACTATGCTGAATCCAGATATGTTATCTTTTGGAAATGGAATAAATGGTTCGGTATCATTCAGAAATTATGATAAATCTGCTCCTAAGACTCCTGATACTTATAATGATTCGAATGTATTATCTGCTATAGATAACCTCAATTCAAATGTTGGTTCTCTAAACAATAGTATGTCGAATCTTAAAGTGGTAATGGATTCTGGAGAAGTTGTCGGAGTAATAGCTCCTAAAGTCGATAAAAACTTAGGACGAGTTGCTGCATTAAAAGAAAGGGGTATTTAATTGTATCATTCAATATCATTTTGGACAAAAGATCAGGATACCTCTTCTGGAGGTAGAAACACTTGGGCGAGTTGGAGATTGATTCCTTCTTCTCGTCCATATATTGCTCCGCCATCTCAGAAAACTGTTTACGAGGAAGTCCCGTATGCCAATGGTGTGCTGGACTTCTCCGAATTTGGTTTAGAAGACGGCGTATTTAATAACAGAGAAGGCTCTATTGAGTTTACTGCCGTTAACAAAAATACATATGGTTTTATAGAAGGATATAAGCGTTCAAATGATGGAAATAAAATGTCGCTTCTTTCTATTGAAGGCGATAGAGCAAGTTCCGATAATATACTTGACTGGGATAGAGAATATTCCGAAATTATGAACTATCTTCATGGCGAGATTCGCAAAGTTGTACTTGAAGATGATCCAAGTTTCTATTATATAGGACGACTTGAAATGGAAGATTTGTCAAGCGAAGATTACGCAACTAAGTATTCTTTAAACTATAATCTTGAGCCTTTTAAAAAGGTCCGTTTTACTCCTGCTAATGTTGATAAACTTTTATGGGATGCTATAGATTTCGAAGCAAATCTCGATGTGCTTGGACTAAAAAATGTAACTTTAAGATCTGGAGATTTTTTTGAAACGACTTTTTCAACCTTAAGAAATACAATATATCCAGATATTACGGTTTCGTCATCATCAAATCAAACAAAAGATATTGCAACGATTAAAATAACAAACGATAATGGATCTTATAAAGAGATTTCATTAAACAAAGGAAAAAATAAAGCCGATTCCGGAATAGGAAATTTATATTTTAAAGGAATGCAGAATAATTTAAATATTCAGATTACAAATGAATCAAAAGGTATTTTGACGTTCACCTTAGATTATTGTTTGGAGGGATTATAATTGGGTTCTCAAAAATATAGCATTTATTTTTACCCAAATTCAATTAAACATCCAAATAAAAAATATCTATTTTGGGATTCGAGTTCCCCGTTAAAAAAGCATGTGCTTCATCCAGATTTCGAAGTCGAAGATAGAGTTGAATTAAAAATATTATCGGCTAGTTTAGATTTGGAAGTTAGCAAGGCAGGAAAATTAGAAATAGATTTACCATATTCAAATCCGTTCTTAAATCTTAAAATTGATGGCGAACCTGTTTTAAAAGAAAAAGTTACAAGATTTTATGTTAATAGGACTGATAGTAATGGCAATACTACAACTTTGTGGTGTGGAAGACTCCTTTCTAAACAAAGAAATTTCTATAATGGAATAAAACTTACTTGTGAGGGAATGCTTACTTATCTACTTGATGTTGTTCAGAGACCTTATGACTTCGAGACAATTGCTGATTGGTGGAGAGAGCACGACGAATTAAATCCGCCTCCGGCTGGAGTGCCAATAGGAGGAATGTCTCTTAATATTTATATTGAATATTTAAAGAATCGTTATAATAATCAAGCACAAAATGACAAAAAGATTATAACTGAGATAAAAGGTGATGTGGAAGAAATCACTGAAGAATCTATTAACAAGAAATTCAAAATGGAAGAATATTCTAATACGTATAATGAATTAGTAAATAACGTTATTCCAACATTTGATGGTTTTGTGATTACTGAGTATAACCCTGATAAAGATATTAATTCGAGAAACAAAATAATTTTCTGTACAAACGAAAATGGATATAAAAATTCTAAGCAATCTATAAATTTTGGAAAAAATCTATTAGATTTTACAGAAAATATTTCTTCTGAAAATTTATACACTAGAGTTATACCTTTAGGCGATACTTATTCCGAAATAGAAAACTATAGAAGAAAAACTTATGAAGTATGGGCTAAAGAAAGAAAAAAAGATGGCCACGAAGAACCTAGTTGGGAAGATAGTGGATATGCCATGAAAGATGATGTCGATCAAAATACTAAAATTGGCATAAACGCTTATGTTAATGGAAAGCCTCAGATTAATTTTTATTGGAAAAGCAAATGGTATGATAAAACATCTGTTGAACTACATGACGTTGAAGTTCCTTCCGACACAATTAGCGATAATGATACTGAAAGTATTTATGGAAAAAATACCACAGCTGTTGCTTTCGATATGGGCAAGATTTTAAAAAATAAAAAATATAAAAGCAAGAAAATAGAAAATAATGCGGGGCTTAAAAGAATGCCTGAATCAGAAAAAGATTGCAATAATTTGTTAAAAATGTACGTTAACAAATTGAAATCTAAAGGAGAAAAATGGCTAAAGAAAAATAATAAACTTAATGTGGAATTAACTGTTAGTGCTATAGATCTTGCTTATTTATATGGAGAAGAATATATAGATATTGGCACATCAGTAGAATGTATTTCCAAACCGCATGGATTAGACTCTAAATTATTATGTACTTCAGCTAGTTTAGATTTAGTAAATGTTAATAAGAGTTCATTTACACTAGGCGGAAGTTTTGATGCACTTACAGATAAATCTGTTAAAAATAAAGAAAGATTGGGAAAAGCATACTCGATAGCTTCGAGTAATTACTAGTAAAGGAGAGAAGAAAATGGCTAGTACTTTAGAAACATATTTAAACAAGATAAAAACAGAACGCTATGCTAAGGATATGCGCAACGATATTATTGAGGCTATAAGACAAGCATCCAGAATGGGGCCATCTTCCGGTGAATCTGGAGGCTCATCTGGCAATATTAACTACGATGAACTCGGATCCGAGATGGGTTATATTCCTTATATTTATGCGAACATGTATGATGGCGTTCTTTATGATATAGACGATTTTAAGTCTGCGGATTTGGGTTCTCCGGCATTATATAGAGAACTTGGAAACTTGCCTTTATATATGCCCGATGGAACAAAATTCAGAGTTAAAATCGATATAACTGATGGTCTACAATATGGCGAAGATGGACAAGTTAAAGTAAATTTAAGTTGTTTTACAAAGACAAATAAATCTGGTTATAAATATACTTTTGCAATTAATCCAAAAACTACTCCGAATTTTGTTTCCGGGTGGCTCACAAGTTTCGGTGACATGGAAAGTATTTTTATTAAAGAAGTTATAAATAGTACTCAAGTTTCAGCAGAACACCACTTTGGATATGAAATAAAAATAGAATTAGTTTCTCCTTCCAAAACAAATGCAAAATTAAGATATATACTTGGTGATAAGTTTTTGGATCAGAGCATACAGACAGACCACGATGTATCTCCGGATGATCCTTCAAACAAAAGCTTCATTTTCAAACCAATCTACAATTTGGTTAGTGGATATAAGTATTATTTCAAAGTTTCTGTTACTCCTAGTTCTGGATATACAGTTGAGAATAGCGAAATTGCGAAACTTTATTTATATAAAGCCGGAGAAGATTATACATCCGGTCAGTATGTTGTTATTAAAGATACTGCATCACAGACATTAGATTTAACTTCATCTGGTGACTGGTCTGAAGTTCGTTTAGAATATTTAACAATGCCTAGCGGAATTTATGAATATGATCCTTTAATCAAAATAGAAGGATTCCCTTATTCAGAGGGCGAGAGTCCTTCTCCTAGCGATTACAATATTGGCGAGCATGGCGAGGAAATAGAAGCTATGGACTTTATTAAATTTATTCAATCTGACGGATCATCATATCCAAATAATAATCATTTGAATCTCATGGTTCTTCCTGGTTCAAGCAGTATATACGGCGAAATTTATGATACATATGATACGGATACTCATTATGGAGTATATCATAGATCAATAATTACTGGCGGAACTATTGAGAAAATTGAATTCTACGAAGATCTTATTACTGGAGATAAATTTGTTAGAACTTGGAAATCTGGAGTTCAGAGCGATTGGACTAAACTCAGCATTCCATATGGTGCAATTAATTGGGAGCAGTTACATCCAGATGTTGTCATTACTATAACTAACAAGATCGAACCTTATGGCGTTATAGGAGCCATAACCGATGTCGATGATCTCAATGTTTGGTATTATTCTCAACCAAATCAGGTATATTATCTGTATTTAACTGCTCAGGCTTCAAATTACTTTGGTGTGCCTAATGGAACATTAGCAGAGGTTAAAATGGATTATGCTGGTTCTATTTCAGAGCAAGGAGTAGATACCAGACAGCGCTACATGACTTTCCCCGAATACAGCGGAGTTAAATGGGTTCAGGATGTAACTGAAGTTGGCCATCAGCATAACCCAGTATTTAGTGGAGGAGTTTGGAGAAAATCTGAGAATTATACATTTGGAAAGAAGCCGATGTATAGTTTCTCAATGAATACCAATGGATCTATTACCGGATACAATAATTTGACTTCTATGGGAACTGGTTCGCTAGCTGGTTCATATAAAGTATATGTAGCTGAGAAAGTTACAACTATATCTTCTGGTTTTACGACAACGTCTCCTAATTTAACAGATATTTATGTCGATAACTATGCGGAAAATATTAATATTGATTCATCGATAACTTCCAGCGCAAGCATAACAATCCATTACAGAAACGATTTTAATGTTCTCGATTTAATAATTCCGAATTTGATTACATTAAATCAAAATGGAAGTAATTCATAAATAGGAGGTTTGTATTTATGGAATTCAGTAAAGAATTTATCAAGGCGGCTCTTATCCGAGCTATTAAAACTGCAGCACAGACAGCGTTAGGTATGATTACGGTAGGTTCTGCTTTTAATGAAATTAATTGGGCGGCTGTTGCTTCTGTTTCAGGAGTAGCAGCTCTCTTGTCCATACTCACATCTATTGCCACAGGTATTCCTGAGGCTAAGAACGACGGTGAAGTCCTCCTCAATGAGGCAGGAGAAATGACAAAAATTCAGCTTAACAAAGAAATCGAAGATGTTAAAGCTGGTTCCAAATTTATGTTAAATGTTAAAAAAGAAACACAGGAGGAAAATGAATGAAAACTTTAGATGCTAAGAAAATAGCTGGTTATCCTTATACGGATGGCGGTAAGTTAGATGTGCTTGGTGATGAGGGAATTATTCCTTCTGGAACTAAGATTATTGAAGAGAATGGAACAGGTATTGATGTTTATAATTACGCCGCAGTAGATGTTAATGTGGCTCAAGGCGTTATGGTTAACGAAAGTTACGATATTTCAGAGGGAAAATTAAACGGTGCAACTATTACGTTAGAGGGCGAAGTAGTAGCACATATTCCCGACGGAGTAACAACCATAGGGAAAAAAGCCTTTTGCAATAATGAAGTTATCGAAAAAGTTTTAATGCCCGATAGTGTAACCGCTATTGAGGACGGCGAGCCGTGGAACGGGAGCGGCGCATTTTTGAGTTGTGAAAAAATAAAAACAATTGAATTTTCAAACGCATTAAACAAAATAGGGGATTTTTCATTTTATCAATGTAGCAATTTAACAAATGTTGTAATTCCCGACAGCGTTACGGCGATAGGCACTAGTGCGTTTCAAAGGTGCGAAGCCTTAACAAGTATAACAATTCCCGACGGCGTTTTGACGATTAAACAAGAAACATTCGACAATTGTATAAATCTTACAAGCGTGACAATTCCCGACAGCGTTACAATGATAGGCACTAAGGCGTTTCAATATTGCGGAAACTTAACCTCAATTGTAATTCCCGATAGCGTTACAAGTGTAGGCGGAAACGCTTTTTTCGGTACTGATGACTTAACTGACATCTATTACACAGGCACACAGGCAGAGTGGGAAGCTATAGCGGGAATATCGGACGCAGGAATACCCGAGGGCGCAACAATCCATTACGAATATACACCTGAATAAGAAAAGGATATAAATTATGTTAATAGAAAGAGAATATTACAGAACTCGTAACGATGGAGTTAAATTATATAAAAGTTACTCTGATGCGGGTCTTTATATTTTACAGAATGAGACTCAGAGAAAGTACGATGTCGCTATCGATGTAGAGACAGCGCCGTATACATATACTGAGACCGATGAACCGATTGAAGTTCCTGAGGAGGAGCCTGTAGAGTCGGAAGAATCCGAATAATCTAGTCTTCCTTAAATAAAAATATATTTAAAGTCAACGACAGAGATTATCGCCGAGGAAGCGTTACGCGATTAATAAATGCTAGAATTAAAAAAGAGTGGCTGGTTTCTCTTGGTCCCACTATAAAAACCCACCGTCGCAACTAATTAATAGCGGCTGTTGAATTTATATTTTAAAACAAAGAGGCTAATTAATTAGCTAAAAACTACTCCTATTTTTCAAATTCCCAGGCGTTTTTTTTTGGCGTAACTTTAATCCTTACTTTCATAAACTATATACCTCCTCAACTTTATAGTCTTACATTAGGAGTAGTTTTAATATATTTTATCCCTCGGAGTGTTTTGTGAGTTTTCATTTCGAGGGATATTTTTAAATTTAGATTTTTAGAAAGGTGAATAATTTGGATCAGACCATATTAGTGGCTTTAATAAGTTTGGCTGGAACATTCATTGGTTCATTTTCCGGCCTTCAACTAATAAAATATAGATTAGATAAACAAGAACAAAAAATAGACGACATATCACAAAAAACCGTAACAAAAGAAGAATTTAACGATTTATCAAAGAGAGTTGATAAACATAACAATATAATCGAACGAACTTATATTTTGGAAACAGAAATGGCAAACGTAAAAGAGGATATAAAAGAAATAAAAAAAGTATGAAATACTTAGAATGGGCAGAAGAATATGATAATTCTGCTAAAGTAATAAAAGAAAAAATCGATTTTTATAGAAAAGAGCGTAAAAAATCCAAAAATAAAGAAGAATATTATTCAAAAATTACATATTATAAACATTTATATTATGATTTAATTTATACAAGAAATATGTTATTAAAGAAAGGAAATAAAAATGATTAATATATTCCTTTTAAAAAATAAAAAACTTAAATCCGAAGTTAATAAACAAAATATATATGAGGGCGAGAATAAATTTGATTATATTTATGTAAATTTATCCGAATGTGTAAATGAGTTTAAAACTTCAAATCTTAATGCAGAACTTAGATGCTATGTCGATGATAAACATTATGTTTCGTATGTATTAGATACATCTAAGGAAATAAATAAAATAGACATTACATACGATTTAACAGACAAACCTAGATTTGTTAAATCTTTAATCATATTAACAGATGAAGAAAACGAAATAGTCGGAAAAACAAATTTCGTATCGTTTAGCATCGATAAATCCATAGAGGGTTCTAAATTAGATCCAAGAGAGGATTTAGACGAAATCATCGAAGAACAACGAGCAGAAATAGCCGAACAAGCGGAAACTATTACTACACAAGGTGAAACTATAACTCAACAAGGTGAGCAGATAACAGAGTTAAATGGTGAAGTTAGTACGCTCGAGGGAACAGTCGCAGAACAGCAAGCAACTATTACAAGGCAGAATACAACTATTGATGAATTAAACGAACGCAGAACACCTGTTTATATACCTGCACAGTTACAACCGAAATTAATAACTCCTAAAGATACAACCGAATATTATTCTCCCAGCGAGGGCAAGGATGGATTTTCAGCAGTCACGGTTGAGGGAGCTACAGTTGAAGCTTTAGGATTGAATGAGAATTATTATAAGCTAAACGAGCCATTCCTTGATAAGGTTGGAAAATATAATCCGTTCCCTGAGAATACTTATGGTGGGATATATTTTACAGAATTAAACGAGAATAATTTTCCCGTTGGCATTAAAGTTGTTAATTATGACTTTAACTATAATAATTTTAACGTGCCTGGACTTGAGGCTAATACCCTAAAGAATAACATTAAATCGCTTATTCTTTTGGTTTGTAAAAATGTCAAAATAGGAGGCAGATATTTTGAAAATGCAATATCTTTGATGATTTGTCATCTTGACGGGGTTTCGAGTATAGGTACTGGTGCGTTCGCAGGTTGCGCAAGTCTTAGAGAATTAGTTCTCCCTAACTCTTTAACAAGTATGGGTACTGGTGCGTTCCAGAATTGTACAAGTCTTAGAGAATTAGTTCTCCCTAACTCTTTAACAAGTATAGATACTGGTGCGTTCCAGAATTGTACAAGTCTTAGAGAATTAGTTCTCCCTAACTCTTTAACAAGTATAGGTACTAGTGCGTTCCAGAATTGTACAAGTCTTAGAGAATTAGTTCTCCCTAACTCTTTAACAAGTATAGGTATGTATGCGTTCCTGAATTGTAGTCTTAGAGAATTGACTCTCCCTAACTCTTTAACAAGTATAGGTACTGGTGCGTTCGCAGGTTGCGCAAGCCTTACAGAATTAGTTCTCCCTCAAGGCTTCAATTGCGACGGGTTGAACGTATCATCATCAACTCTCTTTACCGCTGAAACAATAGTCGCTTGCCTTGAAGCCCTTGCAGACCGCACAGGAGAAACAGCTTACACCTTAACAATCGGCACAACTAACATAAACAAGCTAACCGCAGAACAGCGAGCTATAGCTACAAATAAAAACTGGAACTTAGCTTAAGAAAGGAGAAAACTATGCACGTAGACCCTTTAAACGACAGACATTGTTTAGCAGACACAGGAATGGATATAGTCGACAAAGAAGCTAATCCCGAGGACGAATATATTTACCGTACTAAAGAGGTATGGCTCGGGAAAGACGCTGTGTTCAGAGATTATTTTAAGGAAGTACCTGAATTACCACCTGAATTTAAAGAGGAAGAAAATGAATCGGAAAAGTAATTTACTATCAAAAGAAAATATTAAAAAATCTATACCGGAAAATTTAACAAAAGAAGATAAATTATTTTTAAGCATATTTTTAATGGAATTATTTAAAGACGAGGAGGGTTTCAATATTGAGACTTTTATGGGACCAGACTGGTGAGCGTAAATACGAAACTGGAGTAAACCATGGTGTTTTATGGGTTCAAAATGGAGGTTCTTATGGTTCTGGAGTAGTCTGGAATGGTCTTACTGGAGTAACAGAAAGTCCTAGTGGTGCTGAGGCTAATGATATGTGGGCCGATAATATGAAATACGGTTCTATAAGATCTGCCGAAACGTATTCTTCAACTATAGAGTGTTATACATATCCTAAAGAATTTAAAAAATGTAATGGCGAAGACGAATTAATTCCTGGCGTATCTCTAGGCCAACAGAAAAGGAGTTCGTTTGCTTTTTCGTATAGGACAGAAGTTGGAACCGATTCTAATTCTGAAGAAGGCTATAAGATTCATATTATTTACGGAGCTACGGCATCTCCTTCAGAAAGTGCCTACACTACTATTAATGATTCACCTGAGGCTATTACTTTCTCTTATGAAGTGGATACTACACCTATAGATGTTCCTGGATTTAAGCCTACTGCTTCGCTCGAAATAGATACAACGAAACTTACAAAGTATCATAAAGACTTAGGACTTCTTCAGGATTTAGAAGATTATATTTATGGAACAGACGAAGAAGATTCAAAACTTATATATCCGAATGAAGCTGCTGATATTTTAGGAATAAATATTTTGGATGAGAATAATGTAGAGTTTGTATACGATGAAAATGATCCAAATACGCTTATTGGTATATATCTTTCTGATAATATAAATATAAAAAATGCGGCAATAAAAATTCCAGATACGGTAACTAAAATTAATATTAATATAGATTTTACCCAAACAGATATGGGCGATACCGAAAAAATAGATTATATTATATTACCAAAAAATTTAGAGACTTTGAACTCGAGGGTCTCAGGTGCTAGTGCATCTTCTCTTTTTACTCTTAAAAAACTAATAATACCGGATTCCGTAATATATTTTGATACATATTTATTTAATTTTCATAATGAAAAATGCAAAGAATTAAAAATAGGAAATTTAGTAGAATCTTTTGAAGATAATGGACATTTTCAAGAAAGTGGTTTTGAAAAAGTAACAATAGGAAATTCTATAAATTCAATTGGTGCTAGCTTATTTAGAAATTCTTCAAGAATCAAACAATTAAAACTGGGAAATTCAGTTACTGCTATTGGTGCTAAGGCTTTCCAGCGTTGCTCTTCCTTAGTGGAACTGACTATTCCGGACTCTGTGACTAATATTGATGATTATGCATTTGGAAATTGTACGTCTTTACAAAAATTAACAATCGGAAATTCAGTGACGAGTATAGGGAAAAGAGCATTCGCATCATCCGGGCTTAAGAACATAATTATTCCAGGCTCAGTAACCAACATCGATGATGCGGCTTTTGGATTTTCCAATAATTTAGAATCGATAAAAATATTTAAAAATAAAAATAATAATAGCCTGACTTTAAATAATTCTTTTTATAATTGCCCAAATTTAAAAGTAATAGATCTAACAGATTTTGATGCCAATGACTATATTTGGCTGAGTTCGGTAAATGTTTTTTATAATACTCCTGAAGATAAAGTTTTCTTATTCAAAGACCAAGAAACATTAAATGCTTTTGCTTCTAGGTCCAACTGGTCTGCTTATGCAGATTATTTTGTTGTAAAATAGCGTTCTACGGAAAATTTGTTCCTTTCTTTGAGTCCCTCTCTATATTTTGCTGTGGTATAGGGAGGGATAAATTACATATGTTATATATTTTTTTTTCGTAAAAATTACACGGGATATAATGAACATAAGTTCAGTATTTTTATTTAAGAAAGGATGTTTATCATGAAAGTAAAAGCTAGAGGAAATTTTTCAAAAATGTCTAAATTTGACATAATTCGACTAGAATCTATGTATACGATTGATGATTTTGAACTTTATTATACAATTATGAATTCGTATAAAGTAGAAGCAGATATTATGGACAAAATAGTATTTTTGAGAAATACTATAAATGAAGCTAAAACTGAAAAAGAAATAGACAAGGTATTTTATGAATTTAAAGAAAGTACGAATGAAACTTATATTTTATACAATATGTATAAAAACAAAATGAGATTATTAAACAAGAAAAACTATGGCATTCCATTATGCTATTGTAAAGAAATTTGGGCTTGAAACATAGCCCTTTTCTTTTTCGTAAAAATTACACGTCTTATAATGAACATAATGTTAAAGAGAGTGGGTTACCACAGTAATAGTACAATGGTAGTACGCTTAGCAATTGCGCTAAGAGACGCTAGTTCGAAGCTAGCAATCTTTACATATGTTATATTTTTTTTTCGTAAAAATTACATGTTTTATAATAGAAATCTTAAAACGATTTTCAAAAAATTATATTTTTAAAGGAGACATAAAAATGAAAAAAGTTGTTTTAATTTCTATTGGAGTTATATTTGCGATTTTATTAATGTTTAATTTCATTAATGGTTATCGTTATATTAATGAAACTACGAAATTAGGAGAGCAAAAAGAATATGTTGCACGCGTAACAAGCGTGAGATATGATCTTTTGGAAGATGCTGAAGAAGCATTAAATGGGATTGAAAATAAGGAAGACTATGAAATAGTTGAAAAAGAAATTTATATTTCTGAAATGTTATATAAAAATGGATGCAAAAATGGGTATGTTACAATTACATCAGGAGAACCTGATAATTTAACGAAAAACGTTTATTGTGATTATGATTATATAATAGTAGAAAAATAATATTCTTTTGAAAGACTTGAAACATAGTCTTTCTTTTTTACATGTGTTATATTTTTTTCGTAAAAATAACATGGCATATAATAGAAACTTAAAGGAGGTTTTTATTATGAAAGGAAAATTTAAAACTATAGGCAAAATCATGGTATACATTATTATTAGAATTGTGTTATACATTCCTATGATAATATATAACTTTATTTACTTGATGACGATAGGAGTCTATAGAACAACTAAATGTTATATTAATAATTTAAACGGGAACGAATATAGTGCTAGTCCATTAGGTGTATTAATTATACTTATATGGAATTTAGTGGCTTTATATTTGTGGAGTTTATATTATATTATAGACTATTGGGTTGATTCTACACGCTATTGGACGGGTTTAAGTAAATATGTTGGTATTAGAGGATGGATTGCGCATATTTTGATGTATCCATGGTGGACTGTATGGTATTACAAATCTGAAACTAGTAAAGCCTTTATAGAAGGAGCTAAAAGTGAGAGGGAGTCCTAACAAGGACTCTTTCTTTTTCGTAAAAATTACATGGTTTATAATAGAAACTTTAAGGAGGTTTTTATTATGAAAGCAAAACTTGCAAAAAATCTTATAGGTTTAGGAGTAGCCACAATTGGCGCAGCGGTATTTATACCGGTAACTAAATATATGTATGATTCTTTTGAAGATACTATCACCGTTAGCGAATGCGAATCGGTGGACGAAAAAGATGCCAAAAAGAATTTCATCAAAAAGACAGTTACTTATTATGCTGCATGCGGATTAGTTGGTTACGGCTTAGGAACCATGATTAAAAATGCTAGTAAATTTGCTATTAAAAAACTTGTAAAGTAAATTTAAAGATTTGAGGCTTGAAACACAGCCTCTTTCTTTTTCGTAAAAAATACAAGGGGTATAATGAAACTTAATGAAAGGAGTTGCTAAAAATGAATAATTTTTTCGACGAAAAACCAGAAAGAGACTATGGAAAAACTATATTTGATAGTATATTTGGATTGGTTAAATCTATACTGGGATGTATAGCATTTATATTATTCATATTTACTATATGGTTGTTTTTCGATGAATTTTGGGCTATGGGATGGTTGATATTCGGAGTAATTTATTTTATAGTAATGAAATTCATTCGGAGAGGGTCCTAACAAGGACTCTTTCTTTTTCGTAAAAATTACATGGTTTATAATAGAAACTTTAAGGAGGTTTTTATTATGAAAAATTTATCAAAATTAGAAAAAGCTATATTTATTGCTTGTGGTTCGATTTTCATTGTGCCTGCGTATAGGTTTACAAAATATTGCGTAGAAACAACATTAGATGGAATCGGCAATACAGTTGAGAATTGTGATAAATTATTAACTAAAATTAAAAACAGAAAGAAGAAAGAAAAGACTGAGTCCTAACAAGGGCTCTTTCTTTTTCGTAAAAAATACAAGGGATATAATAGAAACTTTAAGGAGGTTTTATTATGAAAGAAAAAAATATTAAAATTATATGTAAAATTATGATGTGTTTTTTAATTAGAATTATATTATTTATTCCACTTATAATATGCAACTTTATTTATTTGGAATTTATTGGAGCGCATAAAGTAATCAAATATTGTTATAATATAAGAGATGACTTGGAATATAAGATAAAGAAACTTATAGCATTTATGTTAATATGTTTAATATATTTTATAACAAGTCTATTATATATTATAGATTATTGGGCCGATTTTGTGCGGATTGATTTAAAAATAAATAATTTTGATAATATTAAGGAATGGTTTTTGTATATTTGGAAAACACCATGTTCAATACATGAATATTTTCTAAAAAAATATAATCAAACACTCAATGAGATGGGGTATGAAAAGACTGAGTCCTAACAAGGGCTCTTTCTTTTTCGTAAAAAATACATGGGATATAATAGAAAGCTTATATTAGTTTTCAAAAATTTTATATTTTTAAAGGAGAAAAAGGATATGAAAAAATTTATTTTTATTGTGAGCGGTTATAAAAACGCTAATTGCACAGCCGGAATGGAGCTTGTAAAAGATTGTGACCCGGAATATACTAATCCGGGTATGATTAAGATACGAGCTGGTCTTTTCGAAGCGGTGATTTTAAAAATGGTTTTTTATAATCACAACAGAAAACATAAAACTCATATCAGAATGAAAAGAAACAAAGATATGGAAATTATTGAAGAATTAGAAAGCGAGATTAAAGAATTACAAAAAGAAATCGAAAGATTAAAAAGAAGAAACAAAAGATTTGGGCTTTAGCACAGCCCTTTTCTTTCTTCGTAAAAATAACATGGCATATAATAGAAACTTAATGAAAGGAGTTGTGGCATATGTGCGGAACTAAATTACCATCGGAGGAGTCCTAACAAGGGCTCTTTCTTTTTTATTTTTCAAAGAAAGGATTTTATATTATGAAAAGAAATATCGTGCGTATAGGAATTATATTTGGAACCGCTGTAGTTGGAGCGGTAGGTTCGTATTATGGTGCTATAATAGCAAAAGAAAGCTATTATAAAATACAGGATATTAAAAAGCTATAAAAACGAGGCGTAAGGAAAAACAACCAAAGCCCGTATATTTTTATGATAAAACAAAAAGAAAGGAAATGTAAAAATGAGCGAAAAGAGTAAGTTTTATTACAATTATAACAAACAAAATTATATAGAATTTTTACAAGATGAGTTTGAATCCCATGGTGTAGAAATTAAATACGATTTTGCTAAAAAATTATATAAATCTATACGAGATTCTATTTTTAAAATTGACTACCCTATATGTTTAAATGTTCGTGCTTTTAATCGCACTGATGAAGCGAAAATATACAAAGATATAATATACATTTTGAAAAAAGAACCTATAGAATCTTTAACTAAAAATTGTAAATATATGACAAAAGCAAAAATTAAAGTTATAACACAATACAGGGAAGAAATACTTCGCAGAGAAAATATAGTAAAACATAAAAATGAACAAGCGGAACAGTACAATCAAAAACTTATAAATTTTTATAAAGAAAAAGAAAGAGAAGATTTTATAAGTAAAGCTAATTCGCAAAAAATACACAGCATATAATAGAAAGCTTAGAATAGTTTTCAACAATACTTTCTAAAGGAGGATATTAAAATGAAAGTAAAAGAAGGTTTAGTAAAGGTTAAAGGAATTGCTAAAAGACATAAGAAAGCTACAGCAGCATGCATTGCTACTTTAGTTGCTGGAGGTTATACTCTTTATAAAAAAGGTATGACGAAAGGCGCTGTTAAGGTGGTATATGTTTTTGAAGACTTTTTTAAAGATCTTAAAGAGCATGATCCTGAAACTTATGAAAAAGTTAATATTCATGCAGATATCTATTCTAGTAAAGATGAAAACAAAGCTAAAGAGGAGGAGTCCTAACAAGGGCTCTTTCTTTTTCGTAAAAATAACACATCATATAATAGAACACGTCTAAAGGAGGTTATATTATGGACGATGTTAGAGCAAAATTGAAAGAAGCTATACTGGATGGGCTTAAAAGATTGAAGGACGAAAAGCTTACATCCGAAGAGAAAAAGGAGCTTAGAAACGAGATTAAAGATCTTGGTGATCTTCTTGTGAAAGCTGAGCAGACTGAAAACGAGGCTATAGATGCCGATAAGAAACGTCGCATTGATTGCGATAAAATTGATATCGAAGCTAAACAAGCCGAAGAAAAAGCTGCAGCGGAAAAGAAGGATCGAAAATGGACTTTTATTCTTGGAGCTATTAAGCTCGGACTTTGGAGTTTGCTAACCGCTTCAATTTATATTTTGGAGCATAAAAGTACAGCTATATTTAACTCTAAATCCATGAAACACTGGAAGATGTAAATCGAAGACTGAGGCTTGAAACATAGCCTCTTTCTTTTTATTTTTTTAAGAAAGGAATTTATATTATGAAAATTAAATACATCGCTTATGACGGAGAAGAATTCGATACCGAGAAAGAATGCCTAGAGTATGAAAAGGAATTCGACGATTTTTGCATAGATTGTAGTAATCATATTTACTGCGAAGATGTGAACGGCGAACCAATTGATTTAGTGCATACTCCATTTAATATAGACCAGGAATTTAGGGTTTATATTTTTAGCGAGCATGGTATCGAATTAGCTAGGGAATTACATAATTATTATGGCGTGTACATGCCTACTAGCACGGGAGCATTCGAGTACGATGGTAATACAGATACTTATATTCCTATAAATAAACAGATTCCATCATTAGAAAATTTATTAAACGAATACAAGGAATTTAGAAATAGAGCAATGAATTATTATGAAAATTCAACCACAGGAGATAATAATTCGAAATTAATAAACGATTTCGCAAAAGCTACAGCGCATAATTATGTGCAAAATAATACAATAAAAGATGTTTCAAACAAAGGCGACAATTAATTAGAAGATACTTAGTCTTAGTAAGGACTCTTTATTTTTCAAAGAAAGGAAACGTAAAAAATGGAGAAAACAATAGTAAACGGATATGAAATAAAACCATATGCAGATCTTAGAGAAGCAGATCTATCCAATATATATCTCGCAAATGAAAATCTTAGGCACGCAAATCTTTACAGAGCAGATCTATCTAGAGCGAATCTTAATGGCGCAGATCTTAAAGGAGCGAATCTTACAAATGCTAATCTATCTAAAGCTGATCTTAGATGGTCGAATCTTAATGGGGCGGATCTTAGAGGAGCTAATCTCGAAGGAGCCAATCTAGACTTCTCGTGTCTACCTTTATGGTGTGGAAGTTTATATACCAACTTCGACAATAAACAAATAATTCAAATAGCTTACCATTTAGTGAAAGCCGGGCTTTATAGTATTAATACTAGTATAGAAATTATAAGTGAATTATACAAAATAAAAGATTTAGCAAATAAATTCCACAGAGTTGAAGAGTGTGGAATTATAGAATAAAAAAGAAAGGAAAAATATGTTTATAAAAAATAAAGAAATATTTTGTTCCAAAGACAAATTAGAAAAACGCAAAGCATATTTGGAACTCACTAATCCAAACGCCAATATTTCAATAAGAACATTATCTGATGGAGCTTTTGAGCTTGAATATTATACTAATGAAGAACAAGAAAATAAAGGTTATACTATAAAAGACATAGCAAAAAATTTTAACGGTTTTAGAGAATTTGATGTTCATTTAATAAACGCTTTAGATGATAGCATCGATAGTATGATGTACACCGAACTAAAATTAATTGAAACTGCATTAGTTATGGAATTTTCTATAGATTTTATGGCTAAATCAATTGATATTAAACTTTTAATTTATTAAAAGGAGATGTGGGCAATTAAAAAAACAAAATTATATTATTGCAATCCTAAGAAAAATTATGAATGCAATAAAAGCCATTGCCATATTAACGGTGGTCCTTGCCATTTAACTACGAAACGAAAATTTCGACAATCAAATATTATAGAGTGTTTAAAACAAAAAATCATATTATTAAAGGAGACATAAAAATGAGTAAATTTATATCACTAGAAACCAAAAAAGAAATAGCAAAATTATATTCAGAAACAACTATGACAACAACCGAAATTGGAGAAAAATTTGGAATTGGGCATGCCACAGTATCTAATATAGCTAGAGAAATGGGATGCAAACCAAGAGCCATTAAAGGAAAACACAAAAAATTTAAAAAATGTGGTAACTGTGGAAAAACAGTGAATCTTCCAGATGTATATTACTGCCCTTATTGCGGGCATAAACTAATGACAGAAAGAGAGGAAATAATTTCTTCATTAAAAATCATAATGAGCGATGTCTTGCTTTTGCCTGAGAATTCTAGGGATATGCATAGGAGAGCAATATTGACTACTATACAATACTTAGAAAGACTCGGAGAGGAAGATCTAAAATGAATAAACAATATAAATATTCTTGTTTTTTATGGAAAGTTAGAAGCAAAAAATTATATAATTTAATACAAAAACTAAATGAAAAGATTTTTATGGAAAGTTCTGTTGAAAGGAAAAAACCTATCGAAATTTTAAAAATCGACGAGGGTTATATGATCGATCGTAGTGACAGAGGAAAAGATATTTTTGAAATCGTATTGCTATGTTCAGAAGACGAAGCAGATTACATGCAAAAAATGTTGTTTCCAAAAACTTGGAAAAATGCTTATCATGGTTTTTATAAAAGACCTGATACATATAACCCAACAACTATCCATGAACGATCAAGAAATATGCATAAGGGGGTTTCTTATATATGAATGTTTTAGAGCAAAGTATAATAAATGATTATTCTGACAATATGATCAAACCGGCAAGAGATTTATGCAAAGCAAAAGAAAATTTAGATTCTTTCATAGAAGAAGCAACTTCAGATCTTCCGAATATAATAAAAAAGCAACAGATTTCGCTCCAATTTGTTAAAGATATTGCTTTTAATGATCTTTTAAATTTATTTATCAGGTTTGTAAAAATTATTCAGAAATACGATGAATCTGTTGAAAAAATAGTTAAAAATGATATAGATCTTTTACAAAAAATTTGTACATCGCAGGTTATTAACGAAATGCTAGACATAAATAAACAGTTTTTAAATGATAACGAGGAGGAAGATGAAGAATGATTAAACTCATTTTAGCAATAATTTTATATTGTATTTTAGTTGCACTAATATTAACATGTATGTGCGTACTTTTTAAAATACATAGATTAGTAAATGGCGTAATAAAAGCATTTAAAAAATTTTTAGAAATGGAGATATAAAAAATGAAAGCTATGCCTAATAAAAAAGAAACAATGAAAGAAAAACTTAAAGCATTGGGGGTTATATTTGCAAAAGTGTCAAAACGCTTTAATAAAGATGAAAAAGTAATATATCTTAACAAATATTCCAATCTTGAGTATAAATGCCATAATTGTGGAGGTGTATTTTCTTTTCTAATAGAATTTGATAAAAATGGATCTTCTCCTCGATTTATGGATAGCCCTAAGGATTTGGACGAGGCTAAGGATTCTATGTTTATCCCACATACTTTTCCTTGTGTTAATTGCATGGCAACGGATGGAACCGCGCATAGGGTTCAATTAACTAAAGGTAATATAAATTCTATAAATTCTGCAGAAGCTGAAATTGTTGGAAAAAATGAAAAAACATGCGAGAATTTTATGGCTAATCCTAAATTACATTATTATCTTAAAAAATCACCATTTTATTTAGGAGATAATTTAATGGTTCCTGTAATTAATAGTGTTGGATTTAAGAAAAATAATATAAATTTTGATGAAACTAAATCAGTGACACTTGAAGGTGAAGAATAGTGACACCTGATCGCCAAAAAGAAACTATATCTGAATTAAATATTGTTGGAAAAAACATTAACAAAGGTATTTCCGACGGAATGCTTAATAAAGAGTTAGATAATAAATATAAAAAATTTATTGAAGAAAACATAGAAATAAATAATCCCAAAGATAAATTGGATTTTTATATTCAATGCCAGATAAAAAATAAAAGGAGGAAGAAAAATGAAAAAATCAGATTTAAAAAACCAAATGATTGTGGAATGCCGAAATGGACTTAGATATATGGTCGTTGATGATATTTTTGTAGGATATAGTAGTTGGCTTTATTTGCATGCATATGATGATGAATTAAAATGTAAAAGTTGCAGAATTGGTGAAAATTGCAAGGATTATGATATCATAAAAGTATATTCACAGGCATATAGTTTTGCTGAAGGGAATTTTTTCTCTGAAGATAAAGTTATTTGGGAACGCTCTGAGGTTAAAGAGGTTACGATGTCGGAAGTAGAAGAAAAATTCGGATGTAAAGTTAAAATTATAAAGGAGCTTGAAGCAAAATGAGAAAATATTTAAAAAACGAGGAGGATTATACAACATGAAGGAAAAATATACAAAATTAAATTCTGATTACGGTAGTTATTTAGTAGAACCTGCCGCACCAAAAACGGAATTGCCAAAATTTTATGCTTATATTTTTAATGAAACGTTGCCAAATTCAGTCAACGAAATAAAGGGCATAATTTACACATCAGGATTTAAAAAAGGAGATGAAGGATATTTGGTTGATTCTGTTAGTGGTTCAACAACAAGATTGCTTGTTTCTCATTCTGAATCTTGGCCTGTTAATCGTGCTTTTGATGCAGAGCCAAAGATGGAAATGAACGACTATGTGCATGCCGAATATATTATAGGAAATGAAATAATATTTGTATCATTTGAAAAAGACTGTGATACAGATAGTATTACAATTCCTCCACACGAATTAGTTAATATAAGTTAAGAAAGGAAGCGATAAAAATGAAAATGTTTTTTGTTTATTTTTTAGTAGCATTACTAGTTTTTAATGCTGTACGTTTTTGTGTTGAATATTTTTCATATAATAGGCTGAAAAATAAATATAGTAAAATAAAATTTGTTATAAATGATTATGAATTACCAGACGAACAATTTTATGCAAAATAAATTTAATTCTGCTATTCTACATTTAATCTTAATCGGCATTGTAATGTTAGCTCCTGCTTCATGGTTGATATAATATGTACCCTATAAGAAATTGGTTTAACAAAACAAAGTATGATATTTGCTATGAAGAAGGAAAAACTTTTGGATTTATTCCTAAAGACAAAAATGGCGAATATCTAGGATGCCCTGGGGAATATTCTCATCCAGGGTCAATAGAAATAAAATGTTTAAAATGTATATATTTAGAAAGGAAATAAAAATGTTTAAACGAAGAAGAAAAAATAAAAAAGTACATGCAACAATAACTTATGAAAAGAGAAAACTTAAAAGAAATATGGTTTGTAAACCCGAGTATATAACAAGTAAAATTGAAGACTTAACACTTGAGGAACTTAGCGGAATTAAAAAGTTTATAAACGCTTTAATCGCCGAAACTGCAGAAAAATATTTAATTGATCCTGCATCTTTTAGACTAAATGGAATGTTACCTTTTATTATTACAAAAGAAGAAGTACAAAATTTTCAAAATACCATCAATAACTCGTAAAAAATACATGCCATATAATAGAAGATGTATAGTTTAATTGGAAAAACGGAACGAAACAATCGTACAATTGCAGGTTCGAATCCTGCTACATCTTCTATATTTTTTTCATTTTATATATTTTTTGAAAGGAGCAAACAAAAATGAAAAATTTACAAACAATTTTTAAATCAACTGGAAAATTCTTGTCGAAAAATTCTGCGGTTATTTTAACTGGATTGGGTGTTGCTGGATTAGTGACGACAACAATCTTAGCAATTAAGGCCGCCCCAAAAGCTAGAGATATTTTGGACGAAGAATGCTATAGACGAGGCGGAGAAGCTTCGGATAAAGCAATCGAAAATTCTTTAGATGACAACGGAAAGGTCAATGAAGAAAAATACAAAAAACATTTCGAAGAATACAATAAAGAATTAACTAAATTTGATATGATCAAGTTAACATGGAAGTGCTATCTTCCTGTATTTATTTCCGGAGCAGCTTCAATCGCTTGTATCATAGGCTCACATTCAATTCACGCGAAGAGACACGCCGCATTAGCAGGCTTATATTCTTTATCCGAAACCGCTATTAAGGAATATAAAGACAAAATTCTTAGTTTAGAAAATGGCAAGGATGTATTGAAAGAAGCCAATGAAAAAATAGCTAAGAAAAATGTTGATAAGAAATCGAAGAAACCAAAGAAATCTTCACCAGATGCCAAAAAAGATATTCAGGAAAAAGATATAATTTCTACTGGAACTGGCGAAGATTTATGTATGGTCGACGGAAGAGTATTTAGATCCAGCAAAGAATATATTCGTTCTTGTGTAAATGATTTAAATGAGGAACTTCTGAATTCTGGAACGGTTATATCTTTAAATGATTTCTACAGGACTATAGGTCTTAGAGGAACTCCCATGGGCGATTATCTTGGTTGGAATACATTTAGACCTTTGAAGATATCTTTCAGTACTGCTGAAACAGAAAATGGAAGGCCTTGCTTGGTTATCGATTATACAAATCTGCCAACTTACGATTTCGAAGAACTTTAAAAAAGGAGAATTGAAGGTATATGATATGGTGGGTATTTTTTGCTTTATTGATACTTTTAATAGTCGCCATTATCTTTGTTGGAACTGAAGACGATGACGATGATAATTTTTATTAAAATTTCGTAAAAAATACATACGTTATAATGAAACCCTAAACATAAAAAAGAAAGGATTTGATATTATGTTAAAAGAATTTTTATTTAAGGGTACTAAATCAGGTTTAGGCAAGATATCTCTGATTGTTGGAGGTATTGCAGCTGGATTCGAACTTGCGAGTGGTGTTTTATCATTCGCCAATGAGAAGAAAGAATACAATGCAAAACACAAAAAGATGATTGATGTCGAAGCTGAACCTGTAGAGGAAGCTACTGAAGAAATTCAGGAGACAGAAGTCGAAGAAAAAGAAGAATAAAGGGTTTATTTGAGAGTCTATATTACATAGGCTCTCTTTTTATACCTAAAAGGAGTTATATTTATGCCAAATGACCCAAATTTAAACAAAAACGGTACTATAGACCCTTACAATCTACCATCAAACAATAAAAAATCTAAAGAAATTCAAGAAAAAAAGACCAAAAAAGTGATTTCTGGAGAGGTAACAGAGAAAAAAAGCTTCGGAAAAAAGTTTTCTGAGACATTTTTAGCTGGAGATTTGAACTCTGTAAAGGAATATTTGATAACAGATGTGCTAATTCCGACTATTAGAGACACTTTATCGGCGGTTTTGCATGGAAGTTTAGATGTTTTGTTTGGAGATTCTGGTAGAAGAAGGGATCGAAGCGGAAAAACTTACGTTAGTTATGATGGATTTTCGAGAAGATCATCCAGAAGAGATCGAGATGAACCACGAAGAAGCGAAAAAAGAGGAAGATTTGACGCTGAGGACTATTTATTTAGCAAAAAATCTGATGCTGAAGACGTTTTCAATACTATGATTGATATTTTTGAGGAATATAATCAAGTAACAGTTGGGGATTTCTTGGATTCTATAGGAAAAACTGGAGATTATACAACAGAAAATCATTATGGATGGATAAATTTATCAGATGTTAAAGTGAAACGCATCCGAGATGGTTATATTTTAGATTTACCAAGACCGGTATTATTAAAGTAAAGGAGAAGAAAATGAAAAAGAAAGTATTGTTAACAATTGGCGGAATAATTGCTTGTATTATTTGCATATTGGTATGTGGTGCTTCTTGTTCTAGTTGCGATAGAATGGGAAAAAGTATAGAATCGAATATGAGCGGTGGTTTAGATCGAACAATAAAAATATATTCTTATGATGGAAAGCTTCTTTCGGAGCATAAAGGAAAATTCGATGTCCAAGATAGCGAAAATAAAATTTTATTCGATTTAGACGGAAAACGTTATATTTATTATAATACTGTTGCCGAAATTATTGAAAAGTAGGTGAAAAAAATGGCATTACTTAGACATTGCGATATTTGTAATCATGCTATTGAAGACGGATATATTAAATTAAATGCATCTATTTTCGGAAAGAAAAATCCGATTGAAAATAAAAGAAAAATAATAAATTTAGATCTTTGTACCGATTGTTTCAACGAAATAAATCATCAAATTGAAAAAATAAAAGGAGAGAAATAAAAATGGCAAAAGGTAATATTATTAAATCAGCAGCAAGGGCGACTGGATTATTTTTTAAAAAGAATAGTCCTATTATTTTAACAGTGGCAGGAATTACAGGATTTGTAGCGGCAGGAGTATTGGCATGTAGGTCTACTCTTAAGGCCGGAGATATTATAGACGAAGCAAAAGCAGATTTAGATGATGTAAAAGAAGCTAAAAAAGCAGTTGCTGAAGCTATTGAAAATTCGGACGATGATATCGATTACGACGAGGAAAAATTTGACGACTATGAAACATATTTAAAAGTTGGAGCTAAAAAAGAAATTGCTGGAATTTATGGTAAAGCAGCTCTTAATTTCTTAAAATTGTACGGCCCGAGTATTATTTTAGCGGCCGGTTCAATCGTATGTATTCTATCTGGTCATAAGATTATGCGTAAAAGAAATGCAGCAATCGCAGCGGCATATGCAACTCTCGACCGTTCATATTCTGAATACAGAAAGAGAGTAAAAGACAAATACGGCGAAGAAGAGGAGTTAAAAATTCGTCATGGAGAAAGAACCGAAACTGTAGAAAAAGTTGTAAAAGACAGCAAAGGTAAAGAAAAGAAACAGAAAGAAGAAGTATCTGTAGTAGATAGTCCAAGCGGCTATGCACGTTTCTTCGATGAGGCCTCCGAATATTGGACAAAAAGTCCTGAGCAGAATCTTTTCTTTGTAAAAAGTGTAGAAGAAGAGCTTAATTGGATGCTAGAGTCGAGAAAAGATGGTGTTGTTTTCCTGAATGAAGCATATAAGAAACTCGGAATTCCTCTTACTCAGGCAGGTCAGTTTGTTGGATGGAAATATGACGGAACTCCTCATAAAATCGATTTAGGTATATTTAATTCAAATCGAGAGAAATGCAGAGATTTCGTAAACGGCTATGAACGTTGCATTATAATCGATCCGAATGTTGATGGTGTTATTTGGAACGAGCTCAAAGAAGATCAGGGATTAGATTTCAAAGGCAGCGGTAACTTTTGAAGAGATATAATGGATTATCCAGAATTGTATTGTTATATGGAGGAATAAACGATGAAATGGTTACTTCCTGAATCGTGCGGTTGGTTTATAATTGGCGGCATTATAGGATACACGTTCATGTTTGTTATGGCATTGATTTCAACTAGGAAACTTCGAAGTTCATTAGCCGAAGAGCAGTACCATAATAAATTGTTGAAAATTGAATTAATGCAGGCCAAGAATAAATTAGAAGCTCAAAGAGATAAGTATTGGCAGAAAGCAATCGACTCGCTGAAAAAAGGTTACGGTAAAGAAACAAACCAAATAATATCTGATGAGATCGAAGAAAAGGATTAAAAAATGGGAGCTATAAAAAACAAAATAATAAAAAAGAAGCGTGAAAAATGCGGGATATTTATTAAAAAACGGTTTTATGAAGAAAATTTGAAAGAGGTTTGCAAAAACTTAAACTATCCTCTTAAAGGCAGTTGTGTTGGCTCAGGGCATTTAGTCTTGGGCCAAGAAAAACCTCCTAAAGGAACCGTTAAAACAGATTATCATCCTAGATATAATTATATTCGTAAAATCTGTATTAGTTGTCCGTATTACAGATACGCAAAAAATGAAAAGGAGATAAAAGAGCATGAATAAATCAATTGTAGGTATATTGTCTTTTATATTTGGCGCGACTTTGGGTTTTGGAGCATCATATTTTCTATTAAAGAAAAAATTCGATGATGATTTACAGAAAGTCGCAGATGATTCTTTTTTAGAGGGTCAGAATGATATTTTAGAGCAGCAATATGGTGGAGATGATTCACAAGAAACTGTAGAATTTGAGAAAGATATGAGCAAACTCGAGGAAATGTATGAGGATATATTAGAAGATTTTGAAAAAACAGAGAATTCTCCGGTTTCTGAGCCAATAAATTATGAAAAATATTCTAAATCTGTAGAAAAAGCAGAGAAAGAATATCCTATAGAAGACGATGATATTAAAGGAATAGAATTTATTGACGAAGACCAATATTCCGAAGATTGTTTATACTACGATAAAAGATGTCTTAAATTTTATTTAAAAGACACAGAACTTAAAGATGAGAATGACGAAGTTATTGTTGACCCTCATGAAATAATTGGCGGATGGGCAATGTTACATGTTGCTTCTGAAGCTAACGAAGATGGTTATGTGTTTGTTAGAAATAATAATTTAGGCGCAGATTACGAAATAAAAGTAATAGATGATTTGGACGAAGATGATAGTGGCCCAGGAGAAGAAGGAGATGACGATGATTAAATGCAGCTTGATAAAATTAGCGGAGAGTATTTTAATTGGCTGTGTGACCTAGTCGGTATTAATGCTCCAGATAATAGTTATTTTTTACTTGCTCAGAAACTTCATTCTTATGATTTTTTCGAAATTGTGAAGAATGATGATAATAGAAGACAAGATGGTTTATTATTAAGAAGAGATTTCTGCTCCGAAATTGCTTGTGATAATTCTATAGAAGAATCATTATATTTAAATGAGCTAAATGAACTTGAAGGAGAATGTTCTGTATTCGAAATGCTAGTTGCGTTTGCTGATAGAATACATGAAGATTTTACTCCAGATGATAACCATGATAGTGTTTATTGGTTCTGGGAAATGATAACAAATTTGGAACTTGACGAATATAATGATGAGGATTATTATGATAGGAATGCTAATTATTATATTGATGTTGCTGTTGATAAATTTGTTAATAGAAAATATCGGGCAAATGGATATGGCGGTTTGTTTCCTCTTGACCATAGCAAACAAAATCAAAGAAAAGCAGAAATTTGGTATCAAATGACAACATATTTGATGGAGAAAAATTTAATGATTTAGACTTAGCCGAAAGGAGACGGTGATGTGCGAAAAAGAAATAGTGATAATGGCCATGATAATGTTTAATAAAAAATTTGATAAATTTTTAAAAAAGAACAATATTGGTTATTCAATAAACCTGCGTGATACTGTTTCGGTAATGTTTTGTTTTCATGAACTTGATGATGAAACATTAGAAATTAAGATGCTCGATATAGTGTTTTTATGCCATAAAGGTGGAGGATTAAAACATTTAGAAACATTTCTTCTAGAATATATGGAAGAACAAAAAGAATTATATAAAAAGGAGACGGTGAAAATGGCTACTGTTGTAAGATGTGATATTTGTGAACGTATTCATGACGACCGAGATTATAATTTTGAAAACATAATTCGTTGCAATATAAACAACGATATTGAACTTGATATTTGCCAAGAATGTTTTGACAAAATTAAAGTTTTTTGCTCGGATATTAACGCAAATTACAAGAAAATTCTAGACAATATTCCGGCAAATGATGGTAAAAAAGCATAAAAATCTGTGACGTTTTTGTGACACTTGTGACGTTTTTGAAAAAATTTTTAGGCCAAAATTTTGAACAAAAAATAATTTGTGACAAAAAAGTGTCACATTGTGACGTTTTTGTTTCAAAAGTGTCACACCCAAAAACCCAGTGTTTATGCGGGTTTCGGGACTTTTTTTGGCCATTTGTGACGTTTTTGCAAAAATTTCTTTAAAACTTTATAAGAGAAAAATAATATATATAAAGTTTTGTTTTTGTTACACTTTTTTGTCACAAGTGTCACACGAATAAAAATGATTAAAAAATGAAAAATCGAAAGGAGACTGAATTGTATGATTAACTATTTTTTATTAGGGCTTCTTATTGGTAGTTTATTAATATGGATTGTTTCTACAATTTATATTTTTTGGTTGACAAAAACTCATAAAGAAGAAGTAGACTCTATTACCGCAAAATATAATAGAGAAAAAGCCGATAATACAGTGCTTATGACTAAAATCCGAGTCTTGCAGACCGAAAAAGATTTAGAAAAAGCAAAAAATAAAGTATTTAAAGAAGCTATAGATAAATATGGCGATGAAATACTGGAAGAAACATTTAAACAGTACACAGAATATCTTAAAAATAATAATTAAAAATTGAAAGGATAATATAAGAATGGACTTCTACCAAATAAAAGAACGAAGTGCTAAGAACGGTGTTCTAGAAATTTATCCAGATTTTAGAGTGTGCAGATCTAAAGACCTTATGGTTAGAGGAAAAAGTTTCTATGCTATTTGGGATGAAGAAAATGGTTTATGGTCAACTGACGAATATGATGTCCAAAGAATTATTGATAAAGATCTTTTGGAGTATAAAGAAAAAATAACATCTAGAACAAATTCTTCAGTTTATGTAAAATTGATGAGCGATTTTTCAAGTAATAGCTGGGTTCAATTTAAAAAATATGTTCAGCATATTTCTGATAATGCACATCAATTAGACGAATCATTAACATTCTCAAACACTGTAGTAAAGAAAAAAGATTATATAAGTAAAAAATTAAATTATCCATTAGAAAGGGGTGATTATAGTGCTTTCGAACAAATTATTGGAACATTGTATGAACCAGATGAACGAGCAAAGCTTGAGTGGGCGATTGGATCGGTCATTGCGGGAGACGCAAAAAACATTCAGAAGTTTATTGTCCTTTATGGCGAAGCTGGCGCTGGTAAATCAACTATTCTTAACATTATCCAGAAACTTTTCGAAGGATACTACACGACGTTCGAAGCGAAAGCGTTAACATCTAGTTCGAATGCTTTTAGCACAGAAGTATTCAAATCAAATCCATTAGTTGCTATTCAGCATGACGGCGATTTATCTAGAATTGAAGATAATACCAAATTAAATAGTATCGTATCTCATGAAGAAATGACCATGAATGAGAAATATAAACCTAGTTATATGTCTAAAGTAAATTGTTTTTTGTTTATGGCGACAAATAGGCCTGTAAAAATAACAGATGCAAAATCTGGAGTCATAAGAAGACTTATAGATGTAAAACCATCTGGAAAAAAGATACCACCAAAAAAATATAATGCATTGATGTCTAAAATAGATTTTGAATTAGGTGCTATTGCTGAACATTGTCTCGAGGTTTATAGAGAAATGGGAAAGAACTATTATCAAAATTATAGACCTTTAGAAATGATATTACAAACAGATGTATTTTTCAATTTTGTTGAAGACAATTATTATATTTTTAAAGAACAAGATGGAGTGTCTTTAAAACAAGCTTATGATATGTATAAAACATATTGCGATAATTCTTTGGTTGATTTTAAATTACCTAGATACAAATTTAGAGAAGAATTAAAGAATTATTTTAAAACCTTTGAGGCTGTTGCCAGAATAGATGGTAAACAAGTTAGAAGTTATTATACAGGATTTATATCTTCAAAATTTAATTCTTCTGTTTTAGACAAAAATGAAGAAGAGAAACCAAACTCTTTGGTATTAGAAGAAACCAAATCTTTATTTGATGATATGTGCGCAGATTGTTATGCTCAATATGCAACTAAAAAAGAAACACCATTTAAAAAATGGGAAAACGTAAAAACGAAACTATCAGATTTAGACACTAAAAAACTTCATTATGTTAAACCTCCGGAAAATCATATTGTTATTGATTTTGATATTAAAGATTCTGATGGAAACAAATCCGCTGAATTAAATTTAAATGCCGCAAGTAAATGGCCCCCCACATATGCAGAATTTAGTAAAGGAGGAAATGGAATTCATTTACATTATATTTATGATGGGGATGTTAGCAAATTAAGTAATGTTTATTCTGATGGAATTGAAATTAAGGTATTTTCTGGTAAAAGTTCGCTAAGAAGAAAATTAACAAAGTGCAATAATATTCCTGTAGCAACTATTAACAGCGGATTACCTTTGAAAGGAGAAAAGATGATAGACTTTACTCAAGCCTATAATGAAAAAGCAATAAGAACTCTTATAAAAAAGAATCTTAATAAAGAAATTCATCCCGGAACAAAACCTAGTGTAGAATTTATTTATAAAATATTAGAAGATTCTTATAATTCTGGAGTTCATTATGATGTTACAAATTTAAGACCGGAAATATTAGCTTTTGCAAATAATAGCACACATCATTCTATATATTGTGTTGGTCTTGTTAGTAAAATGAAATTTAAATCAGAAGAACCTAGCGAGAATGTAGAACAATATGAAGAAGATGTTATCGTATTTTTTGATGTTGAAGTATTTCCTAATTTATTTTTAGTAAACTGGAAATATCAAGGAGATGACAAGAAATGCGTAAGAATGATAAATCCTTCACCATCTGATATTGAGCAGTTATTAAAATTTAAATTGGTCGGATTTAATTGCAGGAGATATGATAATCATATTTTATATGCAAAATATATCGGTTATAATAATCAGCAATTGTATAAATTATCTCAAAGAATTATAAATGGCAGTAAGAATGCTATGTTCCAAGAAGCATACAATTTATCTTATACTGATGTTTATGATTTTATGGCTAAGAAACAGTCTCTTAAGAAATGGGAAATAGAATTGGGAATTCATCACCAAGAACTAGGGCTTCCTTGGGATGAACCAGTTCCTAAAGAGAAATGGGAATTAGTTGCAGAATATTGTGATAATGATGTAATTGCTACCGAAAAAGTTTTCGAATATGGAGAAGCTGATTTTATTGCAAGAGAAATCTTAGCAGATTTGAGCGGATTAACTGTCAACGATACGACAAATCAGCATACAGCTAGACTTATATTTGGAACAGAAAGAAATCCTCAATCAGAGTTCATTTATACCGATTTATCGGAAATGTTTCCTGGATATGAATATAAAAATGGAAAAAGTTTTTATAGAGGAGAAGAACCTGGCGAAGGAGGTTATGTTTATGCAGAACCCGGAATGTATGGTAATGTTGCATTACTTGATGTAGCATCTATGCACCCAACAAGTATAGAGCAGTTAAATTTATTTGGCGATACTTATACTAAAACATTTAGCGATATTAAGAAAGCCAGAATATTAATAAAACATGGCGATTTTGAATCTGCTGGAAAAATGTTTGATGGCAAACTAGAAAAATGGCTTGAAAATAAAAGTATTGCTAAATCTTTGTCTTATGCATTAAAAATAGCTATAAATTCTGTTTATGGTTTAACATCTGCTAGATTTGAAAATAAATTTAAAGACCCTAGAAATGTTGATAATATTGTCGCTAAGCGCGGTTCTTTATTCATGATTGATTTAAAGAAAGCTGTTCAAGAAAAAGGATATACCGTTGCTCATATTAAAACCGATTCAATAAAGATACCCGATGCTAATAAAGATATTATCGATTTTGTTATTGATTTTGGAAAGAAGTATGGATATTCTTTTGAGCACGAAGCAACATATGAAAAAATGTGTCTTGTTAATGATGCAGTATATATCGCTAGATATTTGGATATAAATTCTTGTGAAAAATTATATGGTGCAGACTACGTCTATAGCTCTTATGAAACATTGGCAGATAATAAGGAAGAGTCTGGAAAATGGACAGCAACTGGAGCGGAATTTGCGCATCCATATTTATTTAAAACTTTATTTAGTAAAGAACCCATAGAGTTTGAAGATATGTGTGAAACAAAAACTGTTACTGGTGCATTATATTTAGATATGAATGAAGATCTTCCAGATGTTAGTGAAATAGATAAAGAACTTAAAAACAGAGAAAGTGCTGCTAAAAATAAGAAATCTTTATTTCCAGATGTTTCAACATCCGATTTAATAGCTATGTCTTCAGAAGGACATGATTATCATTTTGTTGGAAAAGCTGGCTCATTCTGTCCAATATTGCCTGGAAGAGGTGGCGGAATATTGTATAGAGAAAAAGATGGAAAATATTATGCGGCCACAGGAAGTAAAGGATATCGTTGGTTAGAATCGGAAGTAGTAAAAGCCAACAACAAAATTGATGACATAGACAAATCATATTTTAATGATTTAATAAACTCGGCAATTTCGGATATCGAGTTATATGGCGATTTTGAATGGTTTTCTTCAAATGACCCATATTTAGGAAAATTAAAAGAATCCGATAAGCATATTTGGCCATTTTAAAAAAAGAAAGGATGATTAATTATGGCAAACAACACATTAGCAATTGAAAATGCAAGATTAGTATTTAGAAACTTCAGCGGAAAAGAAGGAAAATTTAATCCCGCTGGAAGAAGAAATTTCTGCGTTCTCTTAGACCCAGATATTGCAGAACGTCTAGAAGATGATGGATGGAATATAAAATATCTTGAACCTAGAGATGAAAATGAAGATAGACAGGCATATTTATCTGTAGCTATTTCTTTTGATAATATTCCGCCTAAAGTTACTTTAATTACTTCAAGAGGAAAAACACTTCTTAGTGAGGACGAAATTAATATTTTAGATTGGGCTGAGATTGACTCAGCAGATTTAATCATTCGTCCGTACAATTGGGAAGTAAACGGAAGAAGCGGCATTAAGGCTTATACTAAAGCTTTATATGTTACTTTGGTTGAAGACGAATTTGAATCTAAATATAATGATGTTCCCGATAGTGCTGCCAATAGCATGCAGATAGATGAGTAATATAATTTTAAAACCTCATCAAAAAGAAGCTTTAAAAAAAATGCGATCTGGCTCCATCCTATGTGGTGGAGTCGGGTCAGGGAAATCATTAGTTTCACTTTTTTATTTTTTGAATATTGATTGCAAAAAGAATCCTAAACATAATAATTTATATATTATAACAACCGCTAAACAAAGAGATGATTTTCATTGGGTTGATGAATGCGTTCGAATAGGCGGAAAAGTTAAAGATAAAAAAGTTACATTTTATGATAAAATAAATGTTTATATAGATTCTTGGAATAATATACAGAAGTATTCAAATATTACAAATGCTTTTTTTATTTTTGATGAGCAAAGAGTTGTTGGACATGGTGCATGGTCTAAATCTTTTATTAAAATAGCAAGGAATAATAATTGGATATTATTAAGCGCCACTCCAGGTGATAATTGGATGGATTATATTTCTGTTTTTGTTGCAAACGGTTTTTATAGAAACAGGACGCAATTTATAAACAGACATGTTGTATATGATAGATATATAAAATATAAACCGAAAGATTTTCTAGAAAAAAAACATTTAGAAAGGCTTAGAGATAGTATTTTAGTTGAAATGCCTGATGAAAGAAAAACAATAAGGCATGAAAAATATATTTATACAGATTATGACAAAAAACTTTTTAATATAATAAAAAAAGATAGATGGAATCCATTTGATGATAAACCAATAGAAAACAGCGCAGAATATTGTCGACTAATGAGAAAAGTAGTTAATAATTCTAATAAGATTCAAACTGTTTTAGAATTATTGAAAAAGCATAAAAAATTAATTATATTTTATAATTTTAATTATGAATTAGATATGCTTAGAAATATAAAAGACATTATTATTGCTGAATGGAATGGGCAAAAACATGAAAAAATTCCTAATACTGATACTTGGTTATATTTAGTCCAATATAGTGCTGGCGCAGAAGGATGGAATTGCATATCTACAAATGCTATTTATTTTTTCTCTTTAAATTATTCATATAAAATTATGGAGCAAGCACGAGGAAGAATAGATAGATTAACGACTCCGTTTACAGATTTATATTATTATTATGGAATAACAAATTCTCTAATTGATTTAATGATAATAAAAGCTTTAAAAAATAAGAAAAAATTTAATGAAAAAGCTTTTGCTATCAAAAAATTCAATTCGTAACTATTACATGGGCTATAATAGAAGAGGAGGAGAGTATGCACTTCTCTTATATTTTTTACTCTTCTTGAAAGGAAAAGCATATGCCAAAAAGAGAAAGTAAATTTCAATCTGAGTTAAAGAAAGAAATTAAAACAATGTTTCCAGGAGCTATTGTTCAAAAAATGGATTCATCAGATATTCAAGGAATACCTGATTTATTAATTTTGTACAAAGATAAATGGGCAACATTAGAATGTAAAAGAAGTGAGAATTCTCCTCATAGACCAAACCAAGATCATTATGTAAACAAAATGAATGAGATGTCATTTTCAAAATTTATTTATCCCGAAAACAAAGAGGCGGTATTAAATGAACTTCAAAAAACATTTAGATCTAGTAGGTAAGCATGCTTTTTTAGGAGCAAGCACTTACCATTGGATTAATTATGATGCCGACAAAGTTGCAGAAAAATATGAAACTATGTTGGCTAAATTAAAAGGAACAGAGCTTCATGATTTGGCTTGTCAATTAATAAAAAATAATGTAAAATTGCCAAAATCTAAAAAGACATTAAATATGTATGTCAATGATGCAATTGGGTATAAGATGATACCTGAGCAGCCGTTATATTATTCAGATAATTGTTTTGGCACAGCGGACTCTATTTCTTTTAAGAAAAAATTATTAAGAATTCATGATTTAAAAACTGGTAAAAATCCAGCATCAATGAAACAATTATATATTTATGCAGCAATATTTTGTTTGGAATATAAGATAGACCCAAACGAAATAGATATAGAACTTAGGATTTATCAGAATGATGAAATTTTTGTAGATTTACCAGAAAAAGAAGATATCCTATATATTATGCATAAAATTATAGATTTTGATAAAATTATAGATTCTATGAAAGCTGAGGTATAATTGAAATGTCTGATTTTTTAAAGCATTGGGGAACTCCTAGACATTCTGGAAGATATCCTTGGGGTTCTGGTGATAATCCTTATCAAGGTTATAAAACTTTTCAATCACAAGTATCCGATTTAAAGAAAAAAGGACTTAGCGAAAAAGAAATAGCCGAAGGATTTGGTTTAAATACAAAAGAATTAAGAGCCAGAGTTTCTGTTGCTAAAGATGAAATAGGAAAGTATGAAATGTCTCAGGCTATAAAGCTGAAAGAAAAAGGATATTCTAATACTGCTATAGCAAAAAAGTTTGGAGTTTCAGAAGGAACTGTTAGAAATTATCTTAAACCAGACCAAGATAGAAAATTAAATCTTACTCAGGCAACTGTAAATGTTTTAAAGAATAGTGTAGATAAAAATAATTATATCGATATTGGTTCTGGAGTAGAAACTCATATGGGTATTTCTTCTACTCGTTTAGGAACCGCTGTTCAGCAATTAAAAGAAAAAGGATATAAAGTTTATTATGTTCAAACCGAACAGCTTGGAACTGGAATGAAAACGTCTGTTAAAGTTTTAGCAAAACCTGGAACACAATGGATTGATGTTAATCAGAATAAACATAAAATTAAATTGCCAATTGAACATTCAGAAGATAATGGCAAAACATTTAGAAAAATAGAACCACCAAGAAGTGTTGATTCTTCTAGAGTTAAAATTAGATATGCCGAAGATGGCGGAACTGAAAAAGATGGTGTTATAGAACTTCGAAGAGGCGTAGATGATATATCTTTAGGAAAAGCTAATTATGCACAGGTTCGAATTGCTGTAGATGGAACCCATTATCTTAAAGGCATGGCTGTTTATGGTGATAATATGCCTAAAGGCGTTGACATAATCTTCAACACAAATAAGCATAAAGGAACACCAATGCTTGGCGAAGATAAAAATAACACTGTTTTAAAAGCCATGAAGAAAGATAAAGATAATCCTTTTGGCGCAACAATAAAAGATGATAATGAATTAATTTTAGCTCAAAGACATTACATCGACAAAGATGGCAAAGAACAATTGTCGGCTTTAAACATTGTTAATGAAGAAGGAAACTGGGGAAAATGGTCAAGAAATCTATCTTCTCAGTTTTTGTCAAAACAGAATTACCAATTAGCAAAAAGGCAATTAGATTTAACTTATAAAGCTAAAGCCGAAGAATTTGAAGAAATTAATCACTTGACAAATCCCGTCATTAAGAAAAAAATGCTTCAGGAATTTGCAGATGGATGCGATGCGGCAGCAGTTCATTTAAAAGCCGCAGCTTTACCGCGACAATCGACTCATGTTCTTCTTCCCTTTCCTGATATGAAAGAGAATGAAATTTATGCTCAAAGATTCAGAGATGGCGAAGAAGTTGCTCTTATTAGATATCCTCATGGAGGAATATTTGAGATACCTGTTTTAAAAGTTAATAATAAAATTCCATCAGCTAAAAGAATTATCGGAAGTTCTGACGATGCTGTTGGAATAAATGCTAAAGTAGCAACTCAGCTATCTGGTGCAGATTTTGATGGCGATTCGGTCGTTGTATTCCCGACAAAAGGGCAAAAGATAAGAACAAGTAAATACCTTAAAGAGTTGGAAGGATTTGATCCTAAGGAAAGTTATCCTGCTTATGAAGGAATGCCAGAAATGAAATCCAGAACTAAAGGTATTGAAATGGGCAAAGTGTCGAATCTTATTACAGACATGACAATCAAAGGAGCCACTCCTGATGAAATAGTTAGAGCAGTAAAACATTCGATGGTTGTTATTGATGCCGAAAAGCACTATTTAAATTATAAACAGTCTGCTAAAGATTATGGCATTGCCCAATTAAAAGAAAAATACCAAGGCGCTAAAGATGGCGGAGCTTCTACTGTAATATCTAGAGCTAGTGCTGAGAAATCTGCTTTAGATAGAAAAGAAAAGATAGACCCAGATACAGGAAAGAAAGTATACGAATATACAGGTAAGAGTTACGTCAATAAAAATGGTAAAGTTGTTAATGTATCATCTAAATCAACACAAATGGCGGAAACCGATGATGCATTTACACTGACGTCTGGTGGCAGTAAAGAAAATCCAGGAACACCAATTGAGTATATTTATGCTTCTCATGCTAATCGTTTAAAAGCTATGGCTAATGATGCTAGAAAAGAGTATATGGCAACCAAAAACATACCCTATTCTCCTGAAGCTTATCAGAAGTATAAAAGAGAGGTTGATTCTTTAAAAGGTAAACTAAATATTGCAAAGAAGAATGCGCCTTTAGAGAGAAGAGCTCAGATGCTTGCCAATAGGAATGTTCAGCTTAAGAAAGAAGCTAATCCTGATATGGACAATGATTCTTTAAAGCGTTTAAGAGGACAAGAACTTAACAGGGCTAGACTTAGAGTTGGGGCTAAGAAACAAAGAGTTGACATAAGCGATAAAGAATGGGAAGCTATTCAGGCTGGTGCTATAAGAACCAATATGCTTACAGACATAGTAAACAATACAGATTCGGATAAGCTTAAACAATTGGCAACTCCAAGAACAATGTTGACTATGACTCCAGCAAAGATAGCTTTAGCTAAAAGCAGAATCGATGCTGGTTATAGTCTTGCTGAAGTTGCAGATTCTTTAGGTGTTTCGGCAAGCACAATTTCAAAAGCATTAAAGTGAAAAGAAAGGAAAGTTGAATGAACACAAACGAAACAAGAGAAACTTGGATTACTACTAAAGACAATCCTTTTGATTTCTTCAATGACTTTGACAATTGGTATCAGTTCGATGAAGAAAAAGGTTACAGAACTTGCGAGTATGTTGCCAGAATAGCAAAGACTTCAGACGAATTGAGCGAATTAGATTATTCTGAAGCTATTGAAGAAGCTTTGGATGAAATAATGAGAAATAATGTTCTCTTAATCTACAAAAGAATTTATAATGATCAATAAAATAAATTCTTAAATATAAATATAATATGACATAGCCAATGAATATGCTTGGCATAGGGGGGGGTCTCGAAAAATATACCCCCCCTTCGTCAT
>Ga0326512_10000174_pt1 | contig 55529 bp, 96 predicted proteins | sample 1_2617_0518_D_FD_203652 | JGI IMG/M metagenome (GOLD analysis project Ga0326512, IMG submission 203652) | Bovine rumen microbial communities from UC Davis, California, United States - 1_2617_0518 | ecosystem: Host-associated > Mammals > Digestive system > Stomach > Rumen | place: USA...
CTATCGAATTAGATATTGCGACTTCACGATATGTGTACCGAGTTAAACGGAGATGGCAAAAGATAACTTTATTCTTGCGTATTATCAGCAAATTAAAGACGGGTCTGTAACGGTTGGGCGTTGGGTGCGGCTTGTTTATGAGCATTTGGTTGACGGGATGGAGAAAGGAACGTTCCTGTTCGACCAGAAGAAGGCCAATGCCGCCGTGGACTGGATAGAAGCGCATTGTTTCCACACGGAAGGGCCGCTTGCACCGGGGCCGCTGAAACTGGCCTTGTGGCAAAAGGCGTTCGTGTCTGCCATCTTCGGCATTGTGGACGCAGACGGGAAACGGCAGTTCCGGGAGGTGCTTCTTGTCATCGGACGAAAGAACGGCAAGTCACTTCTTGCCGCCGCCATTGCCAAATACATCTGGTGGGTAGATGGTGGATACGGTGCAAGGGTTTACACCTTGGCCCCGAAGCTTGACCAAGCCGAAATCATCTATTCCGACATTTGGCAAATGGTACTTCTTGACCCGGAATGGAAGAAGCGCAAGGAACGCTTGGAACAGGCGAAGAAGCGCAAAGAATACGGGGATGACCCGGAACTTGCCCGTCACAGGATGACCGACCTTTACCTTCCCGTGAACAACGGCACGGTCAAAAAGATTGCCTTCTCCGCAAAGAAGTCGGACGGGTTCAACCCGTCAATCACCATCTGTGACGAGGTTGCTTCTTGGGAAGGGCAAAAGGGGCTTCGACAGTACGAAGTCATGAAGTCGGGCATGGGGGCAAGGCCCGAAGGAATCCTTCTTTCGTGTACGACTTCGGGATATGTCAACGATTCCATATATGACGAACTGGTAAAGAGGGCAACACGGTTTCTTCTTGGTGATTCCAAGGAGAAGCGGCTGTTGCCTTTTTTATACATGATTGATGACATCGACAAGTGGGCCGACATCAACGAGTTACGGAAAAGCAATCCGAACCTTGGCGTTTCCGTTCCCGTTGATTACCTACTGGAAGAAATCGCAGTTGCGGAGGGTTCGCTTTCCAAGAAGGCCGAGTTCATCACAAAGTACGCCTGTTTAAAGCAGAACGCTTCGACCGCTTGGCTCCCGGCACAGATTGTTGAACGTGCGTCCGGGGAACACATAGACCTTGACGAACTGCGTGATTCTTACGCAGTTGTTGGAATCGACCTTTCGCAGACTACGGACTTGACTTGCGCTTGCGTTGTGGTGGAGAAGAACGGAGAGTTGTTTGTTGTTGCCCGGTTCTTCATGCCGTCCGAAAAGATTGACGAGGCCACGGCAAGAGATGGAGTGCCTTACAACATCTATGTCCAACGGGGATTGTTGCAGTTGAGCGGTGACAACTTCGTTGACTATCACGATGTTTTTGCGTGGTGCGCTGAACTTGTCGAACGGTATCAAATCCTTCCCTTGCGTGTGGGGTATGACCGATACTCCGCACAATACTTGGTTCAAGACCTTGAAGGGTACGGGTTCGTTTGTGACGATGTTTTCCAAGGGGAAAACCTTCACCCCGTCCTCATGGAGTGCCAAGGACTTTTGGAAGACGGGAAGTTGCACATCGGTGACAACGACCTTCTTAAAATGCACCTTCTGAACAGCGCAATAAAGATGTCCGTTGAACGGGGCCGGGGGAAACTGGTGAAGGTTTCTCCGGGGGTACACATTGACGGCACAGCGGCCTTGATTGATGCGCTTTGCGTCCGTCAAAAGTGGTACTCCGAAATAGGCGAACAGTTGAAAAATTGAGGTGAAACAATGGGAGTTTTCGATTGGCTGTTCAAAAACAAGCCAAAACCCCGTGGGGAGTATGAAGGCGTTTTCCGAATGCTGAACGGGTACGTTCCGCACTTCACTTCCTTCTCCGGGGGAATGTACGAATCCGAACTTGTGCGGTCGGCAATCAACGCCATTGCAACGCACATTTCAAAACTTGATGTAACCACACAAGGAGCGGCGAAACCCGCCTTGCAGAACAAGCTACGCCACGGGCCGAACGAATTTCAAACGTGGTCACAGTTCCTTGCACGGGCGGCAACGATGTTCTATTGCAACAACACCGTCTTTATCACGCCTGTTTGGGACGATTACGGGCAGATTTCCGGGGTCTATACACCTCTTCCCTACAAGTGCGAAGTTGTCCAGTTCAACGGCAAGCCCTTCCTCCGTTACACGTTCGGTTGGGGTGAAGTGGCGGCGGTCGAACTGGAATACTGCGGGATAATGACCCGGATGCAGTACCGTTCCGACTTCTTCGGGGAATCTAACCGGGCATTGTTCCCCACAATGGACTTGATTCACATTCAGAACCAAGGCATTGAAGAAGGCGTAAAGTCTGCCGCAACGTATAGGTTCATGGCGAAGACGAAAAACTTCACCAAGACCGAAGACCTTGCCAACGAAAGAAAGCGTTTCACAGCCGCCAACCTTTCCCGTGATGCGGAGGGTGGCGGTCTTTTGCTGTTTCCGAACACATACGATGACATCAAGCAGATTGATGTCAAACCGTGGGTCGTGGACGCTGACCAGATGCAGATTATCAAGGACAATGTCTTTGAATACTTCGGCGTTTCGGAGGACATTCTGCAAAACAAGTTCAGTTCGGAAACGTGGGCGGCGTTCTATGAGGGTTGTGTGGAACCCTTCGCCTTGCAGTTTTCGGAAGTCGTGACGAAGATGATTTTTACCTTCCGGGAACAGTCCGAGGGTAACTTGGTCATGGCAACAAGTAACCGCTTGCAGTACATGAGCAACGCCGACAAGCTGAACGTTTCCGCACAGATGGCAGACCGGGGATTGATGACAAGAAACGAAATTCGGCAGATTTGGAACTTGCCGCCGCTCCCGGAACCCTACGGGTCGCAGTTGCCCGTCCGGGGTGAATACTACACAGTAGGAGAGAACAACAATGATTCCGAAAACAGTACAGATGAAACTTGACGAAGGGCGGCAGTACCGGGATGTTCGGAACATCGGCATTGAAACCCGTGCCGAGGGTGACACCGAGAAGATTGTCACCGGGTACGCCACGACCTTCAACGAACCCTATGAACTGTACCGTTCCACATGGGACGGGTACACCTACATCGTTCTGGAACAAGTAGACCCCAACGCCTTCGATGATACGGATATGTCCGATGTCATCATGCAGTATAACCACGAGGGCCGGGTGTTTGCCAGAACGAACAACGGAACCCTTGAACTTGACCCGGACGAACACGGTTTGCACATCCGGGCCAATCTGGGCGGCACGGAAATCGGCAGACAGCTTTACGAGGAAATCGAAGGCGGTTACACCGACAAGATGTCGTTCGGGTTCCGTGTTGGCAAGGACAAGAGAGAAGAAACCGAAGAACGTGACGAAGAAAACGGAACCGTCACGGTCACGGTTCTCCGAACCATCCTTACCATTTTCAAATTGTACGATGTAAGTGCCGTTTCGATTCCCGTCAATGACGGCACTTCCATTTCTTCCCGGAACTTTGCCGAAGGAGTTATTGACGAAGTTCGCAAGGAGATTGCCGAACGGGAAAAGCGCAACAGACAGAAGCAGAAAATCAGAATCCTTACGGAGGTACTTTGACATGGATTTTACCACCATGACCATTGAGGAACTGATGGAACGCCGCACCGCCATCGGCACGGAGATTGATTCCCCGGACGCTGACCTTGACGCTCTGGAGGCCGAAGCCCGTTCCATCAATGAGGAAATCGAGGCCCGGAAACAGGCCGAAACCAAGCGGGTTGAAATCCGCAACGCTGTTGCCCACGGTGAGGGCAAAGTCACCGAAAACTTTGAACACATCGAGGAGAGAAAGACTATGACCATTGCCGAACTGCGTTCCAACGCCGATTACATCAACGCTTACGCCAACTTCGTGAAGACCGGGGATGACACCGAGTGCCGAACCCTGTATTCCGACAACGTGGGCAACCCTCTGACTGGCTCCGTGCCTGTCCCCACCTTTGTTGAGGGCATCGTTGCCGATGCTCTGCGGGAAAGCCGCATCATGTCCCGTGTTCGCCGTGCCGCCGCCCGTGGCAACGTGAAGATTGGGTTTGAACTGTCTGCCCCCATTGCCACCGTTCACGCCGAGGGTGGTGACCCCCAGACCGAGGAGGCCCTTGCTCTGGGCATCGTTGAACTGATTCCCCAGACGCTGAAAAAGTGGGTGTCCATCTCTGACGAGGCCCTTGACAGCATGAGCGGCGAGGAGTACCTGCGGTACATCTATTCCGAGATTGCCCGGAAGATTGTGAAGGCCGAGGAGAAGATGGTTGTTGACGCAATTCTGAACGCCCCTCAGACCGCCACCGCTACCGCCCCCGCCGTTGCGAAGCTGACCATCACCGCCAAGGGTGCCGCCGACTTCATCAACGCCCGTGCGCTTCTGACCTCCGAGGCCGATGACCTTGTTATCATCATGACCCCGGCTGACTACGCCGCTTACAAGGCCCTTGCTCTGGGCGGTTCCTTCGCCTTCGACCCCTTCGAGGGTATCGAGGTTCTGTTCTCCGACTACGCCACTTCCCCGATTATCGGTGACCTGTCTGGCGTGATGGCGAACTACCCCAACGGTGATGCCGTGCAGTTCAAGTACGATGACCGCACCCTCATGACCTCCGACCTTGTCCGGGTTCTGGGCCGCAAGCCCGTTGCCATCGGCGTTGTGGGCAATAACTACTTCGCCAAGATTAGCACCTAATCATGAAGGTGCGTCTTCTCAAAGACACAAGAATTACAATGAAGGCGGGGGAAATCGTAGAGGTTTCCCCCACCGTTTATGCGTTTCTTGTGTCCGTGGGTTCTGCTGAACCCGTAAAAGAAACCAAAAAGAAAAAGGTGTGACACATGGCAGACGCAACGACCCTTGCGGCGGCAAAAATGGCCCTTCGGGTCACTACGACCGCATTTGACGACGAAATCAGTTCCCTTATTGATGCGGCACTCCTTGACTTGGGCGTTGCGGGTGTGACCAACGATGACACCACAAACGCACTTGTCCTCCGGGCGGTCTGCACCTATTGCAAATTGCATTTCGGGGAACCCGATGAATACGACCGTTTGAAAGCGTCTTATGACGAACAAAAAGCCCAAATGGGCATGGCAACGGGGTTCACGACATGGACAGAAGCGACATCATAAACCTTTATTCCGAAACCATCACACGGGATGCGTTCGGCGTATCGCAGAGGACTACAAACAAGCGGGAAGTTTTCTGCAAGGTTGATTCGGTAACACGGGCAGAGTTCTTTGATGCGGGAAGACAAGGACTTAACCCGGAATACAGAATCACGATGTTCGCCGGGGACTACAACGGGGAGGCCGTTGTGGGCTATAAGGGGAGAACTTATAGTGTGTACCGCACTTACCTTGCCAAGACGGACATTATTGAACTGTACGTTGAGCGAAAGGGTGGAACCAATGGCCCAGAAAGTAGCGGCTGACGCACTTGAAGCGGCTATTCAGAAGGTCTTGAAAAAATACGGGGATGACTTGACCGACAACGTGAAACTGCTTGCCCGTGACTTTGCAAAACAGGGTGCAAAGGCAATTTCGCAATCCGCATCCGGGCTTTTCCGGGATACCGGGGCCGGGTACGCCGCCGGGTGGACTACACGTTACGAAACCACACGATACTCCGCACAGGGGACAATTTACAACCAAAGTGTCCCCGGCCTTCCCCACCTTCTGGAAAACCCCCACGCAAAGCGTAACGGCGGCAGAACATCGGGAAACAAACACATTGCCCCGGTTGAAGAACAACTGGTTAAGGAATACGAACAGGCGGTGAAAAAAGCAATATGACATTCAGAGAAGTTGCCGATATGTTGACGGACTTCCAGACGGAAAACGGTGTGCCGTTTGCATACCTTATGTTCCCGGAGAATGACCCGGACAACCCCGCACCGCCTCCCCCGTTCATCTGCTACTACTACACCGGGGACAACGACTTCCTTGCGGACAACATGAATTATTTCCCCATCCGTTCCCTTTCCGTTGAACTCTACACCGACAACAAGGACTTTGCCCTTGAAACCGCCGTTGAAAGTATGTTGACTTCCAACGGCTTTGTTTATTCAAAGACCGAGGAATACATTTCGTCCGAACGAATGTATATGGTCACATATCAAATGGAGGTTTTAATCAATGGCTGACACCAATAAGATTCGTTACGGAATCAAAGGTTGCTACTACGCCGTTGCCACGATTGCGGCTGACGGCTCCGCAACGTATAGCACCCCGGTTGCCCTTCCGGGTGCTGTTAGCATTTCCCTTGACGCACAGGGCGAAACGACCCCGTTCTATGCTGACAACATCGTTTATTATACGAGCGTTGCCAACAACGGGTATGAGGGTGACCTTGAACTTGCCAAGGTTCCCGATTCCTTCCTTACCGACTGTCTGGGCTACGTTGCCGATGAAAACAGCGTTCTGGTTGAGGATGCCAACGCCACCCCGGTTCACTTTGCCCTTCTGTTCCAGTTTGAGGGGGATGTGAACGCCAAGCGTCACGTTCTTTATAACTGCGTTGCCACCCGGCCCACCATCAGCGGCAACACCAAGGCCGAAAACGTGGAACCCGAAACCGAGAGCATCACCATCACCGCCACCACGGTTTACAACTCCGCTCTTGAAACGGATGTTGTCAAAGCCAGTTGCACCGAGGCCGAAGCTACGCAGTACGCCGCTTGGAATACTGCGGTGTACCAGTCCACCTAAACACGTTGACAAGGAGGCACTATGTACAACGTTGTGAAAATCGGGGACAAAGATGTTCCCATGCTGTCGATGGCATCCGTTGATGTCTACTATCGTCATATCTTCCACAAGGACGCAATCAAGATGCAGTCCCAAGGGATGGAGGAAGGCGAACTTATAAACTTCATGTGTGAGATGGGTTTTGTGTTGGCAATGTTTGCCGAAAAGAAAGACCGAAAGGAAATGCTCAAGCTGAACGAGGACAATTACCTTGAATGGCTTGACCAGTTCGGACGGACGGCCTACTTGAACGCCCTTGTTGACATCCGCAAGACCTATGAGGAGCAGAGTTTGACATCTGCTGACGCAAAAAAAAACAACGCCGAACCGAGCGGCGAATGACTACGGGACTGTTCCTTCTCCGAACCTTCCAAATGGGTCTTACATTGGACGATTTGGACGGTTTGGAGATGGGAACGGTTTACGACATGATGACGGAATCCTCCAATGATGACTGCGATTACAAAATTGTTGCCACACAGGAGGATTTTGACCGTTTTTAATGGGTGATTAAATGGCAAGGATTTCTGGCATTACAATCGAAATCGGCGGTGATACGACAAACCTTCAAAAGTCATTGAAGGGTGTTGATTCGCAACTCCGCACCACACAAAACAACCTTAAAGATGTAAACAAGCTGTTGAAGCTTGACCCCGGCAATGTTGAACTCCTGCGACAGAAACAGGCCGACTTGGAGAAGTCCATTGCCTTGACGAAAGACCGTCTTGAACAGTTGAAGGCGGTAAACAAGGATTCCGTAACCCCGGAACAATGGGATGCCATTCAACGGGAAATCGTTGCAACGGAACAGTCCTTGAAGGGACTGGAACAGCAGTACCGGGAGTTCGGTTCCGTTGCGTCACAGCAGATTAAAGCGGTTGGACAGTCCTTGCAAGATGCCGGGGGAAAGGTTGAAGCGTTCGGAAAGAAACTAACTCCCGTTTCCGGGGCGGCGGCGGCAATCGGCGGTTCCCTTCTGAAAATGGGATATGATGCCGTCACCAATGCCGACAACCTTAATACCCTTGCAAAGCAAACTGGCCTGTCCACGGACGAACTGCAAAAGATGCAGTACGCCGCAGACCTTGTTGATGTTTCCGTGGATGACATCACCGGGGCGTTGCAGAGACTGAAACCAAAGATTACAGAGGACAACGAAGCACTTGCGGCCCTTGGCGTATCGACTGCGGATGCCAACGGCAACCTCCGGGACGCAAACGATGTGTTTTATGACACGTTGGACGCACTTTCCAAGGTTACCAACGAAACTGAACGTGACCAGTTGGCAATGGAGTTGTTCGGCAAGGGTGCGGATTCCCTTGCGGGAATCATTGACGATGGCGGTGCGGCCCTCCGTGAGTACGGACAGCAAGCAGAAGACCTTGGCTTGATTCTGGACGGGGAAACCATTGATTCCCTCAACGCAACCAATGATGTTATTGACCAGTTGAAGGGCAACCTTGCCGGGACAATGGCACAGATTGGGGCAGATGTCGGTTCCGTCCTTGCTCCCGTTCTGGAAAAGGGTGCGTCCCTCATTGGCGAAATCACCGAGCGTTTGAGGGCGTTGACCCCGGAACAGACGGAAACAATCTTGAAAATCGTTGGCGTTGTGGCGGCTTTGGCTCCCGTCATCACCATCGGGGGAAAGCTGATTTCCGGGTTGGGTTCCATCATTTCCGTTATCGGCACGGTTGTCGGTGTGCTTGGTGGGCCGCTGACAATCGCAATCGGGGCAATTATCGCAATCGGCGTTCTTCTTTACAAGAATTGGGACACCGTAACGGCAACGGCAATCAGATTGAAAGACGGCCTTGTGCAAGCATGGGACAACATCAAATCGAAGGTTAGCGGGGCAATTGATGCCGTAAAGGGCAAGATTGACACCCTTAAACAGAAGTTTGAAGACCTCAAAACCAAGGTCGGCAACATCTGGCAAGCAATCAAGAACTTCTTCACCGGTGGCATTTCGTTCCCACATATCCCCTTGCCGCATTTCTCAATCAGTCCTCCGGGGTGGCAAGTTGCAGACCTTTTCCGGGGGTCGATTCCTAAGCTTGGGATTCAATGGTACAAATCGGCGTATGACAACCCGGTCATGTTCACTTCTCCGACAGTCCTTGCAACCCCCAACGGATACAAGGGGTTCGGTGACGGACACGGGGCCGAGATCGTTATGGGCCTTGATAAACTGCGGGAGGTTGTGGGTGCTTCTGGTGGCGTTACAATCAACGTTTATGCCTCTCCCGGTATGGATGTCAACCAACTTGCCGACAAGATTCAAGACCGCTACGTTGCGTTGTCGAGGCAGAGGGGGCTAATTAATGCGTAACAAGTTATATGTGGACGGGGTTGACCTTTCCACTTTCGGCGTTTACATCTCCGGGGCCGGGACTTATTCAGCCCCGGAGAAAGAATACAACTGGTACGATGTTCCCGCCCGGAACGGTGCTGTTCTGGGGTATGAGCGGCGGTTGTCCAATATCCGTGTGACATATCGTTGTGGCATCTACACAAACTTTGAACAGAACATTTCCAACCTTCGGAACTTCCTTCTTTCCCGTAACGGCCTTGTTCGCATCTCCGACACCTACCACCCAGACGAGTTCAGACAGGGCGTATATGCGGGGCCGTTTGAGCCTACAATTACACGAAAACTCGATGCGGGGCAGTTTGACCTTAGTTTTGACTGTCAGCCGCAAAGGTGGTTGACCTCTGGGGAGGAAACCATAACGAAAACGGGGAGCGGGATAAGTACCATAAAAAATCCGACCCTATTTACTGCAAAGCCGCTCTTGTTTATCCGGGGTTACGGAATGATACAGATTAACAATACACTTGTTTCTCTTGCCGAATACGCCGGGGACATCATGTATATCGACTGCGAAACAATGAATTGTTGGAATGGTCTTGGGACGCAAACGCAATATGTAAGTTTTTCAGAGGACGCTGTAACAGGCGTTGATGCCCCCGTTTTTTCTCCGGGGAACAACAGCATTACCATTCTCACACCGTCAACAATAACGAATGTCATCATAACGCCCCGTTGGTGGGAGGTATAAAGAATGTATCCAACGCTATTTCCGTCTGACAACATAACGGCAAGCCTTGGCCTTGGAAAATTGACCGAAACGCTTTCTTGCATCGTTTCCGAGGAAGTCAACGGAGATTATTCGTTAGAGCTTCGTTACCCAATCAAGGGCGAACATTATGAGGCGTTGCTTAACGGTGGAACAATCCAAGTCATATCCCCAACCTATGTAGCCGGGAACGCAACACCACGAATGAGCCGTCAATGGTTTGACATTTACAAGCACAGCATACCGATTGACGGCGTTGTTACCTTTTATGCGAACCATGTAAGCCGCCGATTGACAATGGGGGTTTTCCACGGGACGCAAGTTGACGGAAACCACATAGCGTATGTGTGGGGTACGGACGCATCACCAAGCGCACCGTATAACGGCATGGATTTTCGCCTTTTTACTCATACCCCGGCAAGCGGTCATGTCATGGACGAACCAGACACAAAAAGCCCGTTGGCGGTGTTAATAGGTGCGGAAAATAGCCTTGTGTCAAACTATGGTGGCGAATTTGCCTTCAACTGTGACCCGAACATTGTTATGCGTTGCAATGTTTATTATATAGACCGCCGAGGGGCAAACCGAGGGGTTGAGATTCGCCACGGGTTCAATCTTACCGATTTAGAGAAAACAAAAGACTACTCCGGGACATATAACGCCGTTGTTCCATATTGGGAAGATTCTGAAGGTAACCGGGTCTTTGCAAATGGTTTCCTTGTCCAGTCTGACCCGCCGCAAACGCCCATCCGTGCCGTTCCGCTGAATTGTTCCTCTTGGTACGATACGCAACCGACTTCCGAACAGTTGATTTCAACAGCACAAAACCACCTTGCCAACCATACCCCTTGGGTTGAGGCTGAAACGCTAACCGTTGACTTTATCAACGGTGCTGAAATTGGCCCGCATGGTGCAGATATTGCCCTTGGTGACACGGTACACGTTTACTGGCAAGACGGGCGGGTTGACGCTCTGCTTCGTGTCATGTCTTACAAGTACGATGTTCTTGCGGAACGGTATTCCGAGTTGAAACTTGGAACACAGCAAACGCAGTTTGTGGCAGTTACTGGTGCGGAAAGCTATTCCGGGGCAACTGGTGGCGGCAGTTCTGGCGGCGGTTTGCCTTCTGGTGGTACACAGGGGGATTTGCTGACCAAAAACTCAGACGCTGACGGGGATGCCGTGTGGAAGGGCTTTTCCGTAGTCAACGAAACCGTGGCGGTGCCAAATGGCAACGCCATTGAAAAAACCTTTACAGTTGTTGGCAACGGCATCGTTTGGGCTACTTGCTCCATTGAGGCGGCGGCGGGGTCGAGTGACTACGGTTCGGCAATTTCCGAGGTTTACCTCAACGGAACAAAAATGAGCGTCGGGATTTGCCGCACTAACAACGCAAACACGCAAGCCATCGCATCGTGTGCAACCGCCGCCCTCCCTGTCGTTGATGGGGACAAAATCAGGCTTTACAATATGTGTACAAAAGCCGGGACACGAAAACTCTACCGAAATCTGCTTTGCTTCGGGTGTACTGTGACGTAAAAGGGGAGGTTTTGAGGTGCTCAACGTTATCGACATATCCGGGTGGCAAAAGGGCTTGAACCTTGCCACCCTTTTTGACAAAAACCCCGCCTTGGGCGGTGTTATCATCAAGGCCACCGGGGGAACGTGCATCTATCAGAAAGACACGTTTGAACCGTGGGCGAACTGGTGCATTGAACACAATGTGCCGTGGGGTTTCTACCATTTCCTTGATGATGATTTGAAAAACAGTAGTGGGCAAGCCGAAGCAGAGTTTTTTGTTAGCAAGTGCAAGACTTATTTTGGGCGGGGCATCCCTGTTGCGGATTTCGAAGCACAGGCGAAGACCCTTGGCGTGAAGTATCTGCAAGACTTCCTTGATACCACCTTTGCCTTGACCGGGGTGCGGCCTATGCTCTACTGTTCGCAAGGGTTGGCGAACAGGCCAGATATGCAGACCATAGCGAAAAACTATCCCCTTTGGGTGGCACAGTACGCCAATTATTCCCCTATGTACGCCTTTACGGAAAACCCGTGGGAGAAGGGGAGCGTGTGGCCTTGGTCGAAGGAAACCATGCGACAGTACACCAGTCAACTTTATTTGCCCGGGTGGAAAAGCCACCTTGACGCAAATATGTTTTACGGTGACCGGGCCGATTGGGACAAGCTTTGCGGCATCGAACCAGTTTTCCCGCCCCAGACGAAAACGCTTGACGAAGTGGCCCGTGAAGTCATAGACGGCAAATGGGGCAACGGTGCGAAACGAGTTGAAGCCCTTGAACAAGCGGGGTGGGATTATTCCTCAGTACAGAACCGGGTCAACGAGATTCTTAACGCCAAACCGAAGGAGACCGCCGAAACGGTGAACACCATTGCGAAAGAAGTGATTGCCGGGAAGTGGGGCAACGGCACGGTTCGCCGCATCCGTCTTCGCTTGGCGGGGTATGACCCGGACAAAGTACAAGCCGAAGTCAACCGCATCCTGTGGGGGAAGTGACATGGAAACGCTTTATGCCATCTTGGGGATGATTGCCTTTGCCGGGTTCATCATTCACCAATTCGCAACGGGCATCCCGCACCTTCCCTTTTTAATGTTTGCAATGTACTTTTCAATCCTTTACAAATTGGAGGGAAAGAAATGACCGACTTTTGGAAAGCGGCCCTTGTCCGGGCGTTGCGAACGTTCGCACAGACCGCCATTGCCACCATTGGAACAACCGCCGTCATGGAAGAAGTCAACTGGTTAATGGTTGGGTCTTCCTCTGTCCTTGCCGCCATCCTGTCAATCCTCAATTCGATTGCCACGGGCCTTCCCGAAGTTGACCTCAAGGGGAGGCATGAGGAATAATGCTCCCCGACTTTGAAATGATTGTTCACCAGTTCCCCCACGACATCAACATTATTCCCCTGTTTGATGTCCACTTGGGGGCGGCTGAACACATGGAAGAAGACTTTCAAAGGTTCGTCCAGATGGTGAAGGACGCACCGAACACTTACCTTGTCTTGGGCGGTGACCTTATCAACAACGCCACCCGGTCAAGCGTGTCGAACATCTTTGAAGAAAGATACAGACCTTCCGAACAAAAGAAAATCATGTCGAAACTGCTTGCCCCCGTCCGGGACAAGATTCTTTGCTCCGTTACCGGGAACCACGAACGCCGAAGCACGAAAGACGCAGACGATGACCCGGCATATGACATTATGGCGAAGCTTGACCTTGAGCATCTGCACCGGGAAAACATTGCCTTCGTGAAACTGTGCCTTGGCGAACAGGAGAACGACAACGGCAACCGCACAGCGGGGAAACAGCGACCCACATACACATTGGTCGTTACCCACGGAGCGGGTGGCGGCATCTACACCGGGACGGCGGTGCTTCGGGCTGAAAGATGGGGCTACGCCATCACGGGCATGGATGCCCTCATAGTGGGACACACACACAAACCGTTCACCACCCAACCGGGGCAAATCGTCATCGACCCCCGAAACAACAAAGTATCGGTCAAACCGTTCAAGGTCATTAGTGCCACAAGTTGGTTGGAATACGGAGGGTACGCCGCACAGAAGATGCTCCTTCCGTCTTCCCATTGTCTGCACGTTCTGACCCTCCGGGCCGATAAAAAAGAAATGGTGGTGACGATGTGATTACGCTTTCATGGCAATCCGTCATCACGGCGGCGGCTTTCGTTGCGGCGGTCGGTGCGTTGCTCAAATCCTACAACAAAGGGTATGATTTTATCAAACGGCAGAAGGCACAGGACAAAATCATTTCGGACATCCAAGAGGAACAAGCAATTCTTACATACGGCATTCTTGCTTGTTTGAAGGGCTTGCACGAACAGGGTGCTAACGGCCCCGTGACAGAGGCAATCAACAAGTTAGAGAAGCATTTGAACGAAAAAGCGCACGAATCCAAGACCTAAAAAGACCCCTTCCCATAACCGGGAGGGGGTCTTTTTTCATTTTCTTCAATAGGCCGTAGAAGGCCACAGAATGCGTTGTGAGCGACTTTTATTTGAGGTATATAACTACATTCCCCCACCTTCAAAACGCTACCACACGCAAAAACTTTAGTGTATTCGTGTAAAAGTGTAATCAAGCGCAAAACCTTCGAAAAACCGTTGATTATTGCAAATATACCTTACATTTCACCATTGAAACATATCGAAAATCAACACTTTTCAAAGGTTCGCATTTTTACAAAGCGCAAAATGTCATGTGAAATATAACCATTTGTATAAATCAAGGCGTGATTTTCGCCTTCCGGGTCAAGTTCGATGCGGTTCAACAACCTTGACCAGAAAGCCTTTTTTGCGGCCTCTGAAAGCCCTGTGTAGGCTTGTAGGAGCGTTTTGACCTCTGTTGCGTCAATGGGCTTGGGTGTGTTTTCGGCCTCCGTAATCTGCCCGGAAATGCGTTGGAACTCTTCGGCGTACTTTTCTTTGGTGATAAGGTCGGAAAGGTAAAGGTCTGTCAGCTTGTCCCGCTTGGCCTTCAACGCACCGATGTCCGGGGCTTTCTTCTGCTTCTGCTTGATTGTGAAGTTGTAGTTCTTCATGGTTGGGAGCAACCGGGAAAGGCAGTAATCTTCCAGTTTCTTTTCAGACACGGAGAACCCCTCGCATTGGTCAACAAGGTGCTTCGGACAACGATAATACTTGTATCCATGTGTGTACAGTCCCGCCATTTTTGCCCCGCATCGAGGACAGGACAAAAGCCCGGAAAAGAGATACACACGGTCGGTTCTTACCCTTCTTTGTGAGCGGGTCTGCCGTATTTGTTGTGCGAGGGAGAATGTTTCTTCATCCACCGCCCCGGCATCAACATAATTCCGATTTGACAGCAAGTACACCATGCCTTGCCGGGTAAAATTGTACTTCTTCGCCATCTCGACCGTGGAACGAGTGTTTATATAGTCGTTGAATATCTCCACGACCTTCTGTGCGTCCTCAGAAGGAACGTAGCGGCCTTTTTCGATTCGGATGCCCAAAGGGACGGAACCAGTCGCAACAAGCCCCTTGCGCTTTTTATCGGCAAACACGGCCTTGATTCTTTCACTTGTTCGGTCTGCTTCGTCCTGTGCCACGGCAAGCATGATGTTGACTTTCAACCGCCCCGCCGCCGTCTGCGTTTCGTAGTCTTCGTGTAAAGCCCTCCACGCTACGTTGTGAGCGTCCAAAATATCCTGTGCTTTATAATACTCCCGGATATTTCTTGTCCACCTATCAAGCTTACAGAACGCCACAAGGTCGATTTTCCCGGCCTCCACATCCCGGAGAAGGCGTTGCAGTTCCGGGCGTTTGGTAATCGGTTTCCGGGCCGATATACCAAGGTCAACATAGTGGTCAACTACGGTTTGCCCGACCGCCCAAGCGTCAAGGGCGGCAATTTGGGCATCAATGGAAAGCCCATGCAAAACTTGCTCCTCTGTACTGACACGGGCATATAGTGCCACACGCATTTTTGCTCCTTTTTAGCTTAATAAGCTACGCAGTCCATTTTATCGGTCTGCCCCTGTGGTATTCTCCAATCATGGAGGCGAAAGTTGTGAACCGTGATGAATTTAAGAATCTGCTTGACCATCTTGACGAAGACGGGCTTGAAATCGTTTATCGGCTAATACTGCTTGCAAAAGGGCAGACAGACGAACAAGTTCTTCCTCCGTCATCGCATCGTACATCTTGAGTATTTCTTCCCTTGACCGCCCTTCGGGGCGGTCTTTTTCTTTTCCCCGGACAAGAAGGTCAAGGGAGCAGTCCAGAGCATCCGCAATGGCACACAGGGTTTCTTTTCCGGGAAATCGGCTCCCGGATTCGTAAAGCGAAACCGTTCCTTCAGCAACGCCGATGATGTCAGCAACTTGCTTCTGCGACAATCCCTTTTCTTTTCGTAGTTTCTTCATCATTTCCATGCAAAACACCTCCGCTTTGTAGTATACGCATTACAAAATGAAAAGTAAAGAAAATTATCAAGAATTAACAGTTTAATTACAGATTGCAGAGAACCCTTGCAATTAGCATTTCTTAGCGTTAAGATACCATTGCAATTAGTTATGTAACCAATGCACTTTGAAAGGAGCAAGAACAATGGCGAACATGGAAAGCATGATGTTTCAAGTAGACATGACCTTCCGCAAGTACGGTGCAGACCGGGGCCTTGAGGAAAACGCACAGCAGATAATCCGTTGGCGTGAGGCCGGGGTCATCACCGAAAGCGAATACAAGGAACTCCGCAAGTACAACCGGGAAACCTATGCGGAACTTCCGCTTGACTGGTGACCCACACCGACCGGGGGCGGCTAATCCCCCGGCAGTTAACCCACCAACGGGCAGTCCGAAGTCTGCCGGGAAGAAGTGTGACGGGCTGAAAGGAGTGTTCAGTATGGGAAGAACCCTTATCCGTGTAGACCGAAACGGCACGAAGTATTTTGCAGACGATACTTGCCGCAGATGCGGCGGTGTCGGGGAACGTTCTGAATGGTATTACACAGGGCTTGTTTGCTTTGAGTGCGGCGGCACAGGACGGAGCAAACCCCGCATTGAAAAGGAATACACCCCGGAATATGCCGCCGTTCTGGAAGAACGCAGATTGAACCGGGAGGCCCGGAAACTTGGGTTCGAATCCGTTGAAGCTATGCGAAAGGCAGAGGAAGAAGAAACCGCACGGCGTGAAGCGGAACGCAAAGCCGAAGAAGAACGCAGGGAGGCAGAACGCAAAGCCGAAGAAGAACGGCAAGCGGCCCTTAAAGCCCGGAGCAACTACGTTGGCACGGTTGGCGAAAAGCTAACAACAACGGCAGTTTATGAGGGTTCCCCGTACTATGAACGGCGTGGGTTTGGCGGGTACGGAACGGAACGTGTTTACATTCACCGCTTTCGGGACGCAGACGGGAACCTTGTGATTTGGAAATCCTGTTGCGGTTTTCCAATTCTCAACGCCAACGAAGGCGAAACGTTCACGGTGACCGGGACGGTCAAAGAACACAGCGAATACAAGGGCGAAAAGCAGACCTTCATACTCCGGGCGAAGGTCAAACGCCCCACATGAAGGAGGTGATTAAATGCGAGAATGGCTGAAAACGTTACGAAAGGGGGCAAAGCTACGCCAGAAAGAAATGGCGGCGGCAATGGGAATCAGCGAACCCGCTTATTGCCTAATCGAACAGGGCAAGCGGGGCTTGACCGTTCAGAAGGTCATACAGATTGCCCAGACCACGCAGACCGACCCCGTGACGGTCTTGCAGATGGAAACCGATTACTTATCATCGAAGCACTAAAAACCGCCCTTGCGGTTGACGGAAAGGAGTTAGCCCTATGAAATCCCCTTGCATGGATTGCCCCTATCGCAAACTTACTTGCCACGACCAATGCCCGGAGTACACTGAGTACCATGACACCCTTGTTGCCGCCCGTGAAGCACTCAGAACGGCAGACAAGGCCCTTGACCTTCTGCTTGGCAACTTCCGGGAGCGCAAAGCGAAATGGGAGCGCAAGCACAAATGACACCGTTGAAGGCCATTCGGCAGAACTGCCTTGACTGCATGAACGGCAACGCCAATGAGGTGAAGCTTTGCCCCTCCGTCAAGTGTCCCCTGTTCCCGTTCCGATTCGGGAAGAACCCAAACATTAAGGGCGGCACGTTCACAGAGGAGCAGAAGGCCAAAAACGCAGAACGCTTGAAGTTGTGGCGAAACGCCATTAAAAACGCCGAAGAAAAGCGTTGAACGTTCCGGGAGGGTAGTTATACCACCCAACAAAGAAACTCTCTGAACGTAACGAGAAAGTCCACACAAAACAGGCAAAGGAGGCCAAATTGAACCAAGAGGAGCAAGTTCTTGACTACATCGGCAAGCATGGGTCGATTACGCCGATGCAAGCATTCCGGGAATTGAACATAACCCGCCTTGCGGCGGTGGTTCATTCCATCAAACGCCACGGAACGCCGTTGGCAACCGTTATCCATTGGAACGGGCAAAAACACTATGCCGAATACAAAAAGCCGCTCCGGGGCGTAGGGAACCCCGAAACGGCAAGGAGCGAAGGTGCGACCCTTCCCTCCGAAAATAACACGAATTTTTTAGGAGGTCAACACATGAACGCAATTAAAACCGCAATTTCCCTTCTCCCCTTGATGAATGTCCTTTATGACGCAGATGTCATTGACATCATGCCGGGGTCGGAACCCTATGTGCATATCACCGCCGAAATGTTCCGCAAGCTGTTCCCGGATGTGGAACCCAACGACAAGAACCACCTTGTGACCTATCTGGACGGCGTGAAAATCCTTGCCGTGATTCTGGAGGGCTGACAATGGGACGGGGAAAAGACATCACGAACGAAACCCGTGACGCAATTCTCATGGCAAGCGTCATCTATCGGAAAACCCCTTCAAGGATTGCTGAAGAAAACGGCATTTCCACCGAAACCGCTTCCCGGACTATCTTGTGCTACGAACTGGTCAAGGCCGGGAAGTGGGACACACTTGCGGCAAAGTGCAATGCACGGATTCTGACCCCGGCGTATCTGACATGGGCAGAGAAGGCCACACAAACCAAGATTCCGCAAGATGTGTGGGACATCTGTTTTCCGAAGGAAAAAGTGGAGGAAACCCCGGAAACGCCCAAGGCCCCGGATACCGTTTTGGAGCAGTTGGTCAAGATTCACGCCGTTCTTGCGGCAATCGAGGCCGACCTTCCCCAGATTCTGACCGCCTTGACTTACCTTTCCAAGACCGTGAAAGAAACGGTAAACGCCAACGCCGACCCGGTTATGTCCATGTTGAAGGCCGCAAACGAAAACCTTGTGGGCATCAAGTGCAACACAAGGGCGTTGAGAAACACGGAGGGCAAATAATGGGATGGGGGGTACATGATTACCCCTCTCCCCCGGAAAACAAGGTGCCGCATTGCCCCATCTGTGGCGAAGAATGTGACACCTTGTTCCGGGACAAGGACGGGGAAGTGTTCGGTTGCGACAACTGCGTTGAACAGTTGGACGCATGGGATTTGATGTTTATGGAGGACGAATGAAACAGTATAGACTTTTACGCCCGGACGAAGTGGAGTGCCGGGTGAGCAGAGTGACGGAAAAGGGCGTTGTGCTTCTTTTGTACAAGACCGCCCGGACGGATGCCGACCTTCTGGACGAATCGGTCGGCCCGGAGAACTGGACGAACGACTTCAAGGTCATTGACGGGACGCTTTACGGAGGAATCGGCGTTGACTACGGTAACGGGTACATCTGGAAGTGGGATGCCGGGACGGAATCGAACACCGAAGCAGAGAAGGGCCGTGCGTCCGATGCCTTCAAACGTGCCGGGTTCAAGCACGGAATCGGAAGGGAACTGTATTCCGCACCGTTTGTGTTTATCCCTTCCGGGAAGTGCAACATCAACAACGGCAAATGCTACGACACATTTGATGTTGCCGACATCCAGTACAAGGACGAACGCATCAGTTACCTTGCAATCACGCTCAAGGGTTCCACGGTCTTTGAATGGGGCGAACCGAACACGGACGGCAAGACGCTCTGTGCGGACTGTGGACGGCCCATCTGGGACGGCAAGAAAAGGGACGGTTCCGTTTGGAAAGCGGCTGACATCGCAACCTACACTTCCGCAAAGTATGGAAAAGCCCTGTGCATCGACTGTGCGAAGAAGGCGGCGGGACGATGATTGACCCCATTACGGAAGTATGGCGGCGGTCGGAGATGCTTGAAAAGGCCCTTTCCGAATTTTCCAAACGTGGAATGGCCTACGCCGAAGCAGAACAGAATTACCGTGTGGCATTGGCACAGAAGATGCTCCTACTTCGTGACCAAGGTTTCCCCGCAACGCTTATCGGGGACTTGGCAAGGGGTGACAAGGAAGTTGCCCGGTTGAAGCTTGAACGGGACTGCTCCGAAGCGGTGTACGATTCCGCAAGGGAGGCAATTCTGGTGTTTAAAAAGCAGATTGATGTCCTCCGGGAACAGATTGACCGGGAATGGAGAAACGCATGAAGAACAAACGGACGAAGGCCCTTGCCATTTCCGAGGAAGTCAAGCAAAAGGTTTGGTGTCGTGATGCGGGGCGGTGCGTCTGGTGCGGTCGTAGGGGGCCGTATGTGTTCCCAGAAGCGCACTTCATCCCCCGAAGCAAGGGAGGGTTAGGCATCCCGGAAAACGTTCTGACGCTTTGCAGAACGTGCCACGACCGATATGACCACGGGGACAGGCGTGACCGGGAACTGATGAAAGACCGTTTCCGGGAGTATCTCAAGAAATGGCATCCCGATTGGGACGAATCAAAACTTTACTATCACAAGGAGGACTTTTGAATGAACATCACAATTATTTCCGGGCGGTTGTGTGCTGACCCGGAGTTGCGGCAGACCAACAGCAACAAGGCAATTTGCCTGTTCACCGTAGCTGTGGAGGACGGAAAGGACAAGGACGGCAACAAGAAAGCGCAGTTCGTCCCCTGTGTGGCATGGGACAAGACCGCCGAAACGATCTCCCGGTATTTCACCAAGGGAACGCCCATCACCTTGACCGGGCATCTGTCGGCCAGAACGTGGGAAAAGGACGGCCAGAAGCGTTACGCATGGGAGGTCTTCGTTGACCGCTTCGAGTTCGTCCCCGGCGTGAACACAAAGAAACAAGATGCCCCGCAAATCATCGACATTGACGATGATGCGGAACTGCCGTTCTGACTATGGCAGAAGGGAAACGGTATTTTTGGCTGAAACTGTACGATGACTTCTTCGGTTCGCTCCGAATCAAGAAACTTCGGAAGATGGCGGGTGGTGACACCTATGTCATTATTTACCTCAAAATGCAGTTGAAGGCCATGAAGACGGACGGGTTTATCCAGTTCCGGGGGGTGGAGGCCGACATCGTTGACGAACTGGCCCTTGACCTTGACGAAGAACCCGACAACGTGCGGGTAACCCTTGCCTATCTCCTTTCTTGCGGCTTGGCTGAAACAAGCGACAACGTGAACCTTTTCCTTCCCTATTCTGTTGCCAACACCGGGAGCGAAACCGCATCCGCACAGCGGGTGCGGGACTTCCGGGAACGCAAAGCGTTACAATGTAACACCGATGTAACGCAAGTGAAACAACTTGGTAACGTAGAGATAGAGAAAGAGAAAGAGATAGAGATAGATATAGAGAAGAGTAAGAAAAGACGTTTCACGCCGCCCACCCTTGAAGAAGTCAAAGCCTACTGTTCCGAACGTGGAAACCAAGTTGACGCAGAACGCTTCGTTGACTACTACACCGCCAACGGGTGGAAGGTCGGCAAGAACCCAATGAAGGACTGGAAAGCCGCTGTTCGGACATGGGAGCGGGATTCCAAAGCAAAACCGAAGTGCCATATGCCGGGAATCACCACGCCACAAGGCAACGATGACCTTGACCGCCTTGAAAGGATGATGTCGCATGGGTAAAACATCAAGGGAAAAAGGCAAGCGGGGCGAAAGGGAGGTTGCGGCCTTCCTTCGCTCCGAAGGATACGATGCACGAAGGGGCGTACAGTACCACGGAGGCCCGGAAAGCCCGGATGTGGTAGGACTTCCCGGAATCCACATCGAAGTCAAGAGGACGGAACGGTTTGACCTTTACGGGGCTTTGAGCCAGAGCAAAGGGGATGCCGGGACGGATATGCCGATTGTTGTGCATCGGAAAAACGAATGTGAGTGGGTGGTTGTTCAACCGCTCAAGGACTGGATTGAACTTTATAGGTCATGGGAGGCAGACCAATGAAGAAAAGCACAAAACTTTTGATAGCGTTTATCTTGGGACAGGCGGTGCAAGTCATCCTTCACGCCGTGTCCATGAACTTCTGGGAGAACCGCCGAATCCTGTTTTGCTGTGCGGCGGGGTTCCTTGTGGCGGTTGCCGTGTTCGCCGGGGTGTGCATCACCAAGGAAGAAAAACCGCTTTCTTATGAGGACTACGCCAATGGCAAGACCAACAATCTTCGTTGAATACGAAGGGAAGAAAATCACCATCACGGAACTTGCCCGGAAGTTTGGCCTTGACCCGATGACGGTAAATCACCGTTGGAGGAAAGGCAAAAGAAAGATTGAAGAATTGACAGCACCGCCACATTACACCGCCGCACAGTTGCACCCAGACGAACTTACGACATCACAAATCGAATGGTTGCGTGAAGTTGCGTTCGCATCGGAAGGACAAAAAGACCATTGGCGAATCATGTGCGAGTTGGCGGGGGTAAACAAGAAATACGCAAAGCAGATGGAAAGGATAATCAATGACTATCAAAGACAAAAGAATACAAGACCTACGCCGTGAAGTGGAAGGGCTGAAAGAGGAACTATCCCTTGCGGTGGAATGTTGCCGCCTGTGCCGACTGTGCAAGCATCTTCACGAAGACTGTTCCCCGACCGGGGCCGACTGTAAACCAGAGTGGAGGGGCTTGAATGGATGAAACATTGAAGGTAACAGACCGTTGGTGCTGTCACACCAGATGTCCACACGTTGGGGAAACGTACAGTTGCATTGACTGCAAAACGGAACACATGAAGGAAAGGGGGATTCCCGTTGAACGTGAAAGCGTGGTTGAACCGGGCGAGGAACATAGACCGGGAGATTGATTCCCTACTCCGGGCAAGGACAGAAGCACGGAACAAACTTCTTTCGGTGACATCAAGCTATGAGGCAATCGTTGTTTCCGGGACGAAAGACCCGCACAAGTTCGACCGCCTTACCGAACTGGAAACGGAGATAGACAACCAGATTGACAACCTTGTTTCCGTCAAGGCTGAAATACTCCGGGAAATCAACAAACTGGAAGATTGGCGTTACCGGGTTGTCCTGCGACTTCGGTATCTGGAAAGCAAGACATTTGAACAGATTGCCGTGGAAATCAATTATTCCTACAAGCAGACTTGCCGAATCCACGGACGGGCGTTGCTGAAAATCGAGGAGGCGTTGAAATGTTCTGGCATCTGTTGACCGTGTTCGCAATCGTGCTTGTGGCACGGGTGGCGTATGAAAGGAGGAAGTGATGGACGAAAAAAAAGCGGCAAACCGTGGTGATGATTCCCTTTGCACTAATTTCAGTTGCGAAGTTAGTGCGTTGCCCCGATGGATTCCCGTAACGGAGCGGTTGCCGAATGAAAATGACGATGTGCTTATCTATGGCGAATGGACGGGGGCAAGCGGCACTAAATACCGGGAAATCTGGTTGACAGACTTAAAGGGATTTCTGCACCAAGGATATAAGCCTATCGCATGGATGCCGATACCTACACCGCCAAAGGAGGAAACAGAATGAAAGGTTATAAGGTATTCAACCCGGACTTTACTTGTCGGGGGTTCAAATATGAGGTAGGAAAAACATACAAACACAATGGCCCCATATCCATTTGCCGTAGTGGTTTTCACTTTTGCCGCAACGTTGCCGACTGCTTCAATTACTACAGATTTGACCCAAAAAACAAGGTTGCGGAAATCGAGGCAACTGGACTTGTGGAGAGTGACGGTGACAAGAGCGTCACTAATGAAATCATAATTATCCGGGAAATCCCGTGGGAGGAAATGCTGACGCTTGCAAACACGGGGAAAGGTTGCACCGGGTTAAAAAACACCGGGGACTGTAACACCGGGGACTGGAACACCGGGGACTGTAACACCGGGGACTGTAACACCGGGGACTGTAACACCGGGGACAGGAACACCGGGTACAGGAACACCGGGAACAGGAACACCGGGGACTGTAACACCGGGTACAGGAACACCGGGAACTGGAACACCGGGGACTGGAACACCGGGAACAGGAACACCGGGAACTGGAACACCGGGGACAGGAACACCGGGTTTTTCTCGACTATCACGCCAAAGGCCACCCTGTTTGAAAAGCCAACCGATATGCCTTTTGACGAGATTAACGAGATTCCGGGGATTCAGATTCTTAATTGGAACTATGAAAACAACTGGTGGATTTGTAGCGACAACATGACGGAAGAAGAAAAGGCCGCACACCCCGAACATGAAACCCTTGGCGGTTATCTGAAATCCATTCCTTTCAAGGATGCCTGTGCGCTGATGTGGAAGAACTTGACAAATGATGAAAAGGAGAAAGTCAAGGCTATTCCAAACTTCGATTCCGATATTTTCTATCGGATTACCGGGATTAACGTGGAGGAAACAGAATGAGCGTATACATTAAGGGGTTTCCGCTCCCGAACAACTGCGGTGCTTGTCCGTTACGCTTGGCGTGGTGCAGGGAGCGCATATACATGGTGACAAGACCGGAGCGTTGCCCTCTCATCCCCGTCCCGGAGCATGGGAGACTGATTGATGAGGATGCGCTTATTGAAGACCTCGAACGGCAATGCAAAGAGGTATTCCGCATTGATGCAGTATCACCAGACGACTACTGGATTACTCGCAATGAGGCTTACAACGAAGCTCTGTGGAAATCATGGGTTGAGTCCTTCGGCGAATACTTGAAGACAAGGCCCACCATCATCCCGTCAGAGGAACACAGCCCGGTCTATGAGAGCCTAAAGCGTGGGTTGGAGCAGGCAATCAACGGCGAAACCCGTGAGGAGGAAACAGAATGAGCGAACTGAAAAACTGTGAGAATTGCAAACACAGGAAGATAAGAAAAATCCGAGGATACCCGTGCATGTGTTGCGAGTTGCTTAATCCGATTAGCTTTAATTTGAAATGGGAAGAAGAACCGCAGAAACAAGGAGAAAAGAAATGAGCGAAAGACAGGAACACAAACGCCGCTACAATCTCCGCTTGCAGTACATCGCAGAGTTTCAGAAGTGGCTCGACCGTGAACCGCACATGCTCCGTGTGTTCGCATGGCGGCGGTGGAAAATGGAACGGCCTGTGTGGGTGGAGGTAGACAATGGCTGAATACATCGACATTGATAAGGCAATCGTTGTTATTGACACGCGAGGCAGAGAAATAGAAACAACGGTACGACATATTTTCGACTTCAACAAAGGAGTATATGAGGCGGCTGATGTTGTTCCTGGTTCTGACTTCCGCGCTTGCCGAAACGAACTCTGCTTGCGGTGCGGACAGTACAAGACAAAACACCTTGGCTCTTGTGACGGGTGCAGATGGGAGAAGATATGAAGAACGTCCCATACTACACCCCGGAGATCTGTGACGGGCATTACTGCCAGATGGATTGCGAAGCACATTGCCCGTGGGCAGACGAAGCAATGGAATACCTAATGGAAATTGAGGACGAAGACGATGCCGAAAACGGATAACGGTTTCAAATCAAGAGATGACCCGCCGCAATTCATCCTGCGCTGCCTAACTTGCGAAAAACTGGAATGCAATAATTGTCTAAGGGAAGAAATAAAAAAGATCGGAGGATTTCGCAAACTTGGAAAAATTTGAGAACCAGGAACTGGCAGAGTTTCTTGAGGACACGGTACACAGTTTGTTCGACTTAAACCCTAATGCCGTAGCGGTTGTAGCTGTCAATGATGACGCCGGGATCGCCGGTACAAACTACCACAACTGCGGCGTGGAAGACAAGGGGCGTATGATGCACCACATCCTGGAGGACATCGTAATGGATATTGTTTTGTCCAACATCGAGATCATCCGCAATTTGCTTACGGAAGACGAAAATGACGAAGATGGAGGCGATGATGACGGAGATGAATGAAACGGTGGAGGGTAAGAAGATGACACCCCTCCGGGCGATCCGGGCAAAGTGCCTTGATTGCGTTCTTGGCTCTAGCAACGAGGTTTCTCTTTGTCCTATGGAAAGCAAGTGCGCCCTGTGGCCTTTCCGCTTCGGCAAGAATCCCAACGTGAAACTGTCGGACGAAGAACGGGAGAGGAGATCCCGGATAGCGAGGGAAAACCTGGTCTTTACCCAGCGCATCAAAGCGGACAAATTTCTGTCAACGGAGGACGAATGATGAACCCGCAGAAAGAACAGAACGAAAGGGCAAAGATGTCCTACTCCGAGCGGCTGGCGCACTATGAGTGGGAAAAGGCACAGCTGCCCCGGACGGCAAATGACTCGCAAACCTATGATGCCGCGCTTCGTGCGCTGGCAAAGAAATGGAGGATCTGATGGCAAGAAACACTTGCATCTTCTTTGAGTCCGACATCGCTCTTATTGAGCATGAGATGATGGAGGAAAATGACATCCTGGACTGGATGCCGGAACATCTTCAATGGTATCTCGCTGGTGTGCATGACATGGCGCAGCGGATCATCGAAAAAATCAGAGAAAAGGAGGAATTCTGATGGGGATCCCGGTTCTGGTGCTGGGGAAAAGTTCTTCTGGAAAGACATACTCCATCAAGGGGTTAAAGCCCGGCGAGGTTGGAATCTTCTCTGTGGAGAAAGGCCGTTTGCCGTTCAAGGGTGACTATAAGGTTAAGACCCGCGCCACATATAAGGACATCGGCAGCATCTTCAAAGATCCTAAACTGAAAAGGTATGTCATTGATGACAGTCAGTACCTTTTGGTCAACGAGCTGTTTGACCGGGCAAAAGAGGTTGGGTATCAGAAGTACACCGATATGGCAGTTTCTTTTCGCAACCTTATCCACAGCGTCAACTATCTGCTCCCGGACGATGTGATTGTGTACTTCCTGCACCACACGGAAACAGACCCTAACACGGGGGAAGTAAAGGCCAAGACCGTCGGCAAGATGATCGACCAGTACCTTACCTTGGAGGGGTGCTTTGACATCGTTCTTTTGGCAGAAACGGATAAGGACGGACACCACTTCGTTACGCAGAGTGATGGATACACAACGGCAAAGTCCCCGGATGGTATGTTCCCGCTAACAATTCCAAATGATTTGGGCGTTGTTGACGCAGCCATAAGGGAGTACTGGGGCATTGAATGATAAAAAGATTTGCCCACAATGCGGAGAAGTTAAGCAAATAACAGACTTCTACCGAAAAAGCAGGGTTTGCAAAAAATGTGCGGTAGCAAATAACAAGGTATATAGCGAAGCACATAAAGAGCAAATAAAAGAGTATAAGCGTCAGTATTACAAAGACAATATTGACCGAATTGTTGAGTACAGAAAAAGCCAAAACGCCAAGGCTAAAGAACGCGAACAGCAACGGCGAGAAAAACTCTTTTCCCTGTATGATGAAATCAAAACGCCTTGCGCCAAATGCGGCGAAAGCAGATTGTATGTTGTCGAGTTTCATCATATAGATCCAAGTGAAAAAGAACATACAATTTCGCAAATGCGAAACCTTGACTTGGTGAGGGAAGAAGCAAGAAAGTGCGTATGCCTTTGCGCTAATTGTCATGCAGAGTTTCACCATTTTTATGGAAAGCATCCTAAAGACCCTGTCGGATCTCTTAAAGATTATTTAGGGAGGCGTTTAATTGGCAAAACTTGATTCCGGCGTCAAGGATTACATCCGCACAAGGGCAACCGTGGAGATCTACTTCCCTGTTGACTGGCGTGGACAGGCAGACATCTCCTGCAATCAATGTTTCTTCTTTCGGCGCAACTATCAGACCTGTGGGCTGAATGGAGAAGTCTGCCAGTATCCGAATAAATATGTGGGGGACGGATGCCCCCTGGAACCAGTAGAGGACGGTGACGATAACGGACAAACTGATTCTTGATGTTACTTGCGGTGACAGGACAATTTGGTTTCAAAAGAACGAACCGCATACCGTCTACTGCGACAAACGCCGGGAAGAATGGGAGGGTGACTTTGGTAAAACGCTCCATGCTGATGGAAAACAGAGGCACAGGCATCTCGTTATAGACCCGGATGTGCAATGCGATTTTACAGATCTTCCATTCCCGGATGAATCGTTTTCGCTTGTGGTCTTTGACCCCCCACACGTTGAAAATCTTTCATCTTCCTCGTGGATTCGAAAAGAATATGGTTCCCTTGACGGCAACTGGAAACCGATGATCCGCAAGGGATTTGAGGAGTGTGTGCGGGTATTGAAACCTGGTGGGGTGCTTGTGTTCAAGTGGAGCGATATAAGCATAAGCACCCGCGAGATCATCAAAGTCATTGGGCAGGAACCGCTGTTTGGTCATCGCTCCGGGAAGAAGATGAACACACATTGGATGTGTTTTATGAAATTTGACAACAATAAAAATATGGAGGAATGTAAAGCATGAAACCTGTTGACAACTGGAGTAACATCGAGGCCACCGGCAACGAAGAGTACAAGCGGCTTGTCCCCGGCGGGTATGTCTGCCGCATCATGAAAGTGGAAGACCGCCCGGAAAAGAACTACCTGTACATGGAACTGGACATCAGCGAGGGCGAGTACATCAGCTACGCCGCCAACTGCATGGAGCGTAACGGCTTTTGGCCGCTTAAACTGTTCCGTTCCTACTCCGACAAGGCGGCGGGGATGTTCAAGGGCTTCATCCAGCAGATCGAGTCCACCAACCCCGGCTACAAGTGGGAATGGAAAGAGCAGACCCTTGTGGGGCGGGTCATCGGCGTGGTGCTGGGCGAGGAAGAGTACCGCAAGCAGGACGGCAGCATTGGAACCCGGCTGAATGTGGTGCGGACAAAGACTCCTGCCGACATCCGTGACGGCAACTTCAAAGTCCCGGAGAAAAAGACCCTCCCCGTGGAACAGCCGACCACCGGCTTTACGCCCATTGATGACTCCGATGCGGATCTTCCGTTCTGAGCATGATTCCTGTGATTGACACGGACACGGGGCAGAAAATAAAACTGCCCCCTGTCATATGCGAGGACACAAGACAGCAACCGGGTAAGCACGGGAATGTAAAAGCGTTCTGTGACCTTGTTGGAATACGCATTGTGCGTACGAAACTGACGGTTGGTGACTACACTCTCCCCACAAATCAATCAATATGCGTGGATACCAAGTACGGCTTGCAAGAGGTATACGGAAACCTTGTCCAAGACCATGAGAGATTTCGCCGGGAGTGTGTGCTGGCGCAGGAGTTAGGGATTCGCCTTGTTGTCCTCGTTGAACAAGGGGAGATCCGCAGACTGGATGAAGTCCATCTGTGGCAAAATCCGAGGTATGAGCGGTATATGTTCCTCAAAGATGCCCATAAGCGTGGGCGGTTTATGGGGACAAAACTGCCGCCAAAAGCCCCGCTCGACAGCGGACGCTTGCAGACCATGATGGAAACGATGGCAGATAAGTACGGCATCGAGTGGCGGTTCTGCTGCAAATCCGAAACGGGACTTAGGATATGCGAGATTTTGATGGGAGGCGCAGATGAATTATAAGGATTGCGTCATCATCTACAAGAGCGGCAAGGGACTTTCACTCCGGGCATCCAGGCTTACGGTTGTAAACGAGGACAAGGTATTCATCGTCTATGACGGATCTGATGTCATGGCAATCATTCCGTTTGACGAAATCAAGACCGTGCTGTTCTGTGATGTGGCAGATGCGGAGCAACTGTGTAATATTCTGATGGGAGGAAATGCCGATGGACATTGACAACAACTTTACATACCACGATCCGAAAGAAGATCAAACGGCGCGATACATCAGCATCCGGGAAAAGGGAAAATCGTTTGCCCAGTTAATCAACGAACTCTGCCCTCCGAGCCGCGAACGCAGTCTTGCCATGACAAAACTGGAAGAATGCGTCATGTGGGCGAATGCGAGTATTGCGAGGAATGAATGATACGATGGTCATTAACCGACTGGTGCAGAAGATTCTTGCACGATGGCGGCACAAGCGTTTCTGCAAACTTAACGGCTACTACTGCCCGGATTGCATCTACCACGATTTTGTATGGGACGGAATCAACTTTCGCGGCAACAGATGCCGATACCCGGCAGATAAGGGGTGACGAGAAATAAAACACTTTGGCGATATTACGAAGATCAGCGGATATGATGTCCCGGTTGTGGATGTCATCACGGGCGGTTCACCGTGCCAGGACCTCTCTGTGGCAGGAAAACGAGCTGGTCTTGCAGGAGAGAGATCCGGCCTGTTTATGGAACAAATGCGAATCGTAAGGGAGATGAGAGAGCGTGACAGAAGCCTTGGACGGACAGCTTGGGCTGTTCGACCTCGATACATGGTGTGGGAGAATGTCCCCGGCGCATTCAGCAGCGGAAACCCTAAAGGCTCCGACTTCGCCGCAGTCATCGAGGAAATCATCAAAGTCGCAGAGCCGGATGCCCGTGTGTGTGTGTGTGTACCAGACGGAGGATGGACAAAATCCGGGTGCTACTACGCTGAAGATGGTTCCTGGAGCATTGCTTGGAGAGTACACGATGCACAGTTTTGGGGAGTCCCCCAGAGAAGAAAACGCATCGCGCTTGTCGCAGATTTTGGAGGACTCACCGCTCCAGAAATACTCTTTGAGCGCAAGGGCTTGTCAAGGAATATTGAACCGGGCGAGTCGGCGGGGTAAGGAACTGCCGCCGGAACTGAAAGAAGCCCTTTTGCGGCAAGCCGCTGATGAGTTTGAATAACTGGGATGTCCAGAGCAAGCACATTCAGCCAAGAGATGGAATCGCAGAAGCCCTCTATGCAGGAGAATGCAGATTTGGCGGCGGGGAATCGTATGTATTCGATGACCGCTGCCGCAGAGCCTGTGGCAGAGAAAAACCAAAAGCGTATTAAAGCGGTGGCCGTGGATGTGTACAATCAGACGATTGACGGAGATATTGCTTGCGCCGTCACAGCAGCCGTGGGGGGAACAAACACAAGTGGAGCAAAAGTCCTGTGCGTGTACGCTCAAGATTAGGGGGGGTGCGACCGGGATTGTTACGGCAAGAAAGCCGGAAAGGGTGCGCTGATTCAATGGGAGAAGTCCGGGACGCTGGGCGTGAGCCAAGATCAGACATTATTTGTTTGGAGGGCAACGGATACAGACCGTCCCACAAGGGCGATGGATGGATAACGGGGGGGCGATGTACACGCTAAATTCAACGGAAGTACACGCCGTCTGCTACGGCATCAGCCCATATAACTCCAATGCTATGATGTCAGATAATCCGCACTCCGGCATCTATGTGGCAGAAACGGCGAGAACACTTGACTTGAACGGCGGTAACCCGTCCTGCAACCAGGGGGGGGGTGCTTGTACTTGAAAGAAAGTGCTATGCCGTTGATTGCAGAAACGGAACAATAAACGAATGTGTAAACGGAACATTACAAAGCAAAGAACAGGAGTACAATACGAACAGCAACAACGTTGTGTTGGTATCCTTGTCTTGAGCGACCAGGGGGGGCGCAAATGAACATAACAGTTGATAAGACAGCAACCCTCCGGGCGCAAGACCACGGGCATCCCCCGCTGATTTGCTTTGAGCCTCGTTCACAGGACGGCGTTCCGCGCATTGCCAACGGGGATATAAGCCCCACATTAAACACCATGAGGGGGGGGGCAACGGCAGCCGTGTGTTGCGACCTATGAAACTGTACAACAAAGCAAGGAATGACCAATGGGAGCTGTCGGATGTCTGTATGACCGTAACCGCTCGATACGGAACAGGGGGGGCAATGTGCCTATCGTTTTGGAATCCAATCAGAACCATGCAACGGCAAAAGAAACAGAGGTTTGCCCCTCTCTTCCGGCAAGCATGGGGCTTGGGGGGGCTATGTGCCGATGATAGTCATGCAACGTAGATTCTCAAACATCATAGTGCAAGATACGGAAATTGTCCCAACTATAGAAGCCGGGGGGGGGCGAGGGAGGAAACAATCTCCCAATGATTCTTTATGAAACAGATGACATTCAATCAGATCAGCCAGAGCGCAGTATACAGACAGGATGATGTATCTGTCAGTATCACTTGCTGTGGCGGCTCATACGGGGGGCAGCGAGGTGTTGGTAGTTTACGGCTTTGACAGCTACAACCAAGCAATCTTTGCTGAAACCTCGCAAACGCTTAAAGAACACGGGGGGGGCGATACATACCCCAAGGTGCTTGTAATGACTTATCAAACAGCAACAGGAACACTAAGCCCCGGAGCGCATCCGGGCAGCTACAACGGACAGGACGCATGGAACGATATGCTGGTGACAGATGAACGCAGTATGCATTGGCAACGGACAGCTTTGCCAAATTACAATGAAGCCAATAGCAAACAGCCTGGATTGTATGCACGATGCACAGGCAATGATCACATGGGGGGGGTGTAATGATACGATAGAACCTACAATGATGAGTGACCGCAAAGGTCACAACGGCATCACGGAGGACGGAACCGCAACCACACTTAACGCACAAGAAAAGGAACGCCCGGTCATCGGCACAAGCATCGTCCGCAGATTGACCCCGGACGAGTGCGCTTCACTCCAGGGATTTCCAAGAAACTGGTGCAATATCGGCGATTGGATGGACAGCAAAGGACGGCTGCACAAGGACGCTGATTCGCCCAAGTACAAAGCCTATGGGAACAGCATTGCCGTTGGATACGATAACAACCGCAGCGGCTTTTGGTGCTGGCTGGCAAGACGGATCTGCGCCCAGTATGAGCGGCAGATAACAATGGCAAGCCTGTTTGACGGCATAGGGGGATTCCCCTTGGCGTTCCAAGCCGCCGGAGCTGTTCCTGTGTGGGCATCAGAAATTGAGGAGTTTCCCATCGCCGTGACGAAGAAGCATTTCCCGGAGGAAGAAGATGCTGACAGATAAAGAAAAAATGGAACTGCTTAATCTCCGCAAAAAAGTAGTTAGGCAGCGGGATGAAATAGTCCGTCTGCAAGCGGTCATCAAAAGCCTAAAAGACGGCGGTGATGCCTACGGGACAAGGCGATCAGAAACCTAAATACACCCCATCACATCACACATCATTTTGCGCCGTACTCCGCAACTACTTCCCGGACATATCCATGCGTACTTGCCCACATGATGCGGTGCAGAGGAAGTACGGAGCCGGGTGCAAGGTGAGTGTGTATGTGTGCGCCAAATGTCGGTACGGGGTAAAGCATCCGCTGTTCAACGGAATACAATGCGGATATGAAACAAAGTAGGTGGGTCAAATCAATACCCCCCTACGCAAGTAAGGTGTTTTAATGGCAGATAGTTATAACGAAGCAAAAACGCAGTTTGACGCTTATGTGAGTGCCGCCGGGAACTGCATGATGCTTTCCAACGCTTTGCCGAGAGGGAGTCCACGGCAAATCGAGGCAGAGCATGACACACAGAGCATGATTGAGCAACTGTCGGTGCTAAACACGCGGTACGGTTTTGTGGCGGGGGACATCATCCCCATCGTGGTGCAGACCACACTTGCAGAAGACGGCAAGGGCAAAGTCATGCAGACCGCCGACAACATCCTAAAAATCATGCGGTTTGACCCAAAGTACCGCTGGATACGCTACAATCTCATGACCGACAATGCCGAAAATCAGACCGATGACAAAGACGGCAACCCGGTCATCAAGGCGTGGACGGATGCGGACGAGGCTGACAGCAGAATCTACATTGAACGTGAGTACGGCATCGCCAACCGGGACAAGCATTCAGATGCCATGCGGTTGCTGTTCCGGGAGAGGGAGTACAACCCCATCATCGACCTCATAGAGCCTGTCGCGTGGGACGGCGTTGAGCGGTGCGAACACTTCCTGCCACGGTGGGGCAAGACCGAAGATACGCCATACGCAAGGGAGGTATCCCGGCTCATCTTCGCTGGCGGGATTTGGCGGCTTTATCAGCCAGGATGCAAGTTTGACGATGTCCCGATCCTCATCGGCACAAAACAGGGCGAGGGCAAATCCAGTTTGATACGGTTCCTCGCAATCAATGACAAATACTACGGCGAATGCAATCTGTTTGACGGCAACCAAGCCATTGAGCAGCTGTCGGGAAAGTGGATCGTGGAAATTGGCGAACTTCTTGCTCTGACCCGAACAAAGGAAGTTGAGGCATCCAAGGCTTACATCACCAGGACATTTGACCATTACCGCAAGCCTTGGGACAAAAACCCGGTGGATCTGCCACGGCGGTGCATCTTTTTGGGGACAACCAATAACGCCCAGCCTCTTCGGGATGTGTACAACCGGCGTTACTATCCCATAACCATGCACACGGTTGGCTATGACCTCTTTGACCATGAGGACGAATGCCGTGACTACATCCTGCAATGCTGGGCAGAGATGCGGGACAAATACAAGGCGCATGACAAAGCCTCTCAGAACTTCGCCAAGAGGGAATTGGTTGATACCTACCGTGAACAGCAGGACGCCGCACGGCAGGACGATTGGCGTGAGGGAGCAATCAAGGCGTATCTTGAACACAAATCGCCTGGTGACATCGTATGCATCCGGGAACTGACGCAAAAGGCTCTTGCCATCGGCGGTATTGGCCATGACCCATCCGTTGTTGAAAGCAAGGACTTGGGTATGCTGATGTCCCGCATGGACGGATGGCAGATGGTTGGCTCAAAGAGATACGCCGAATACGGTGTGCAACGGTCATGGCAGAAAGACCCCAAGGCACAAACCACTATAGACGAACTTCCGTTTTAAGGAGGAATTACATGAACGAAAACAATGAACAGCCTGTGAAGCGCAAGAGGGGGAGGCCAAAGGGAATCCCCAGCTCCCCCAACTCCGGGCGCAAAAAAGTACCGAGAGCAGACGAGGTTCTGAAAGAAAGTGGGGGGGTGAAAATTTTACCACCCTCCCGTCCTGCGGCTGAACTGGACTTGTCAAAAGTCATCCCGCCGACACCTGTTGTTCCTGTCCCGGATGACCCCGGTGCTGTGCCGAACATGATTCGGGCGGTTCTTGCCATCCGGCAGAGCGTTGACCTGGACAACCCCGCAACGCTTTTCAATGCAATGGAACAGTACCTAAACCTCTGCGCCGCAACCGGCATGAAGATCACCAATCAGACCATGTACATGGCGGTTGGAGTCGGCAGAACAGAAATGCACTATTGGGACACAGGCCAGCGGCGTCAGAACAATCCGGCGTACCGTGAGTTTGCACGGTTGTGCAAGGACATCTGTGCGGCGGCAAGAGAGCAGTACGGCATTGAGGGACAGGTCAACCCAATTCTCACCATCTTCCATCAGAAATGGTTTGACGGCTACTCTGATGCCCCACAGCAGGAAGAAGTCAAAGACCCGCTGGGCGAGATCCAGGATCCCGCAAAGCTGGCAGAGAAGTACAAGGACATCATTACGGACTAATGCGTATTGGATTGATTGATGTTGACGGTCATCACTTTCCCAACCTTGCGCTGATGCGGATCTCTGCTTATCACAAGGCAAGGGGCGATACGGTGGAGTGGTGGTGGAGCGACCTTGTGCATTACGATGCGGTGTATATGAGTAAAATCTTTTCTGATGCGTATACGCCGGATATGCCGGAACCACTCAACGCAGACTATGTTATCAAAGGCGGCACAGGATACTGCATAAGCCTTGGTGAAGACGGCAAAGAACACTTTGACCAAAGCAAAAACGTATCCCTGTGCGCAGAAGCGGAGGCAATGTTCCCGGACTATTCCATCTACCCGCAGTTTGACTTTGCCTTGTCCATGACTTCTCGCGGATGCCCCCGCCAATGCCACTTTTGCCACGTTGCCGCCAAAGAGGGCTGCAAGACCGTGCGGGTGGCATCTGTATCGGACTTTTGGGTTCCTGGTGGGCAAAAGGAAATCAAAGTGCTTGACCCCAATATAACGGCTTGCCGTGATAAGCGGGATCTCATGCGCCAGTACCGCGAAACCGGGGCGTATATCGATTTTACGCAAGGGCTGGACATCCGTCTGCTGAACGAGGATGATATTGATGACCTTAACCACATGAGAATCAAGCGTCTGCATTTTGCGTGGGACAATCCGCAGGATGATCTGTACGATAAATTCAAGGCGTTTGATGAAAAGTACAAGCGCAAGCATCGCAGTTACAAGGTTGCGTATGTACTTGTCAACTTCAACAGCACGATGGAGCAAAACTTGGAGCGGATATATAAACTTGCGGAGCTTCACTATGATCCGTATGTGATGGTGTATGACAAGCCCCATGCTCCAAAAGAAATCAAAGATCTTCAAAGGTGGTGCAACAGCAAGTGGATAATGCACTCTTGCCCACGATTTGAAGACTACCAACCAAACCGTAGTTAAAAACAAAGTGGGGGGGGTCATTTTAATACCCCCCCTACGAGAAAGGATGATCAGATGGCAAAGGCAAACGAAATCGTTTTGGATGTCAAGGTGAAGATCCCCGATGACACCATCCTACGGTGCATCCGTCTGCTTGAAATGTGGATGGACGATAACCCACATAAGAACATCATCTGCACAAGAAGCCAAGGAGAAACCGGCTACCACCACTCCATCAAAATCGAAGACGAGGGGGTGCGAGAACCGTGAGCAATCTCTACATCACAAACCACGCAGAAGACCGCTTCAAAGAACGAGTCGGTCTACCAAAGCGGCTGGCAGCAAAGAACGCCGCCCTCGCCCTGGAGCGGGGCATCACCCACGCAGAGGCCACCGGCAAGCTGCGCCACTACTTCGACAAGCTCTACATGGCACAGGAAACCGCTAACAACATTCGGATCTACTGTGGCAATGTCTACATCTTCTCCTATGACACGCTGATAACCGTTTTCCCGCTGCCGCAGAGTTTACGAAAAATTGCAGAGAAAATACACAGAGAAAAGAGGGATAGCCGAAGCAATGTAACTTGACCACCACAACAGCATATCCCTAAAAATACGGAGCGTTCCCCGCATTGGAACGCAAAGAAAGAAAGATAGTTTATTGCCCCCATCGATCAGAACGGTGGGGGCTTTTTTGCGCGCTAAAAAGAAAGCGGGGGAGTCGTTTGAAGACCCCCCCTAACGATTTTTGCGTACTTCATTCGGCAATGCAATTGCGGATGTATTCAGACAGCAACGCCGATACGTTCTTTCCTTGGCTGACAGCATACTCCTGGAACTTTTCGTAATCTTCTATCTTAATCTTACACGCAGCAACCTTGTAGTTTTTGCTGTCATATTCATTTTGGTACTTTCTCGTCTTGTCAGACTTTTTGGTTCCTCTCGCTATCGGCATCTTGCTCTTTCTCCTCTCGTTGCAGAACTGTAATTACAATATACATCTGTTAACCGATTCTGTCAACAAGTTTTTTCCGTGCCGCAAAAACATCCGGGTGGGTCAATTTTATACCCCCCTATACATTTTGGCAGATTTCTTCAAAAGTGCCGGAAAGTATTCAAAACGTGGTTAGGATCTTCACCTACGTTTTTCAAGGTTTAACGGTGGCGGTTTTACACATTCTCATGGCATTTGCTCCTTTAACTGCCGGTTTCCTAAAGTGCCAAATTTGCACCAATAATTACACTTTGGCGGTAATTCGTGGAGAAAATAATATGGTTTTTGCAACATCCGATTTTGAGCCGCCAAAAACACGCAGAAAGGCGCAGAACGGCAACAACCCGTAACAAAAAATCCCACTTCAGCAGACTAAAGCGCGACAGCCGCCTGGATCTGCATATATTCATTTTCCGGCTGCCCCGGCAAGCTGGCCAGGATCCGCGGCGGTTTTTATTATTATATATGTATCCGTTAACGGTTGTTTATAATGCACAGTTTATCCGTTAACAGTTTGTGTAAAATCCCATATTGCAATCTGTTAACAGCTATGGTAATCTGTTAACAGATAAAGCAAGGCGGCAACGCCGGAAAAGAGGTTATTAAAATGGCAAGAGAAACAAAAAAAGAGATCTATGCGCGGTTTGATATCAAGTTTGTAAAAGTTGGCACGGCTGAAAAGCTGGACAGCCCGATCGGCCTTGTTTCCCCGCTGTTGGTAAACGGCAACGGTAAAATCGGCAAGGGCGTTTATCATTTCAGTACTTGCCCCGGCAATAAAGAATTTACCGCCGATTTTAACGGCCAGCACCTGGAAACAATCGGCACTTGCGGCGATACTTGCCCCGGCTGCTACGGTTTTTCCAATAACTACAAACGTTTTGGCTATGACGCGCTTGTTGTTCGTACGGTCCTGGCCCGGGAATATATGGATTTTACCCGCCGTGCTATCCTGGCGCAGCTTATCGCGGACAATATTAAAACCGTACGGATCCACGCAACCGGCGATTTTTTTAGCCGCGATTATTTGGAAATGTGGAAAGAGATTGTAAAGGAAAACCCCGGCGTTATCTTTTGGACATACACAAAAGAGTATGCAGCGCAAAGCGCATTCGACAAATTTGACAACGCTAATATCGTAAAATCTAATGTCCTGGATATCGGCTATAATTACGGACATTGCGATTATATTATTTCCCTGTACAATATGCTTTCCGATATGGGCAAGCCGGTTTATATTTGTCGCTGCGGTATGGATAAAAACCAGCATTGCACAAACTGCACGGCTTGCGCCAACTGTGAGAACGTGCTTTTTCTGGAACATTCCACCAGCTACAACGCCGCGAAAGATCCCGCGTTTTCCGCGTTTGTGGATCTTGTCAACAGCCAGGGCAACAAATACTTGACTAAATAATGGAGGCTAAAAAAATGAAATTCGATAATATTGTAATTCACTATTACGCCGGTTGCTTTTGCGTTGCGGCTTGCGCTGTCAACTTGCGCCAGGGAAACAAAATTGTTTTCCGGCTTGCGCTTAAGAACATTAAAGCCGCCGATAGTTGGATAACAAGCCGCGGATACAATGACAAGCCGCGCCGCGTTATTTGGCATTGGATTTAATAGGGGGGCAAAACATGACAGCATTATTTTTATTTGTAATTGTATGGGCTGCCGGATCTCTTTTGCAATCTGTTTTTCGGCGGATCCCAAAGCCGCGCAAAAGGAAAACGGCGGCAACGGTAAAGCCGCCGGCGGCGATTGTAGAATATAAACCGGCGGCAACGCGCCAGGAAAAGACGCTGGAAAACAACGCCATAATAACCGCGCTGTTAGAATCCAAGAATACAATTATTGACAGCATATCGGAAATTGATTATCTTTTAGACAACGCCGCGCAAGGGCGGGAAAAACTGATTGACCGGCGTTTGAAATTGCTTGACAAGCTGGCAGCCGTTGAAATCAAGATAAACAAATACAAATAATAAAACGGGGGTTTTAGAAATGACAACAAAACAGATTAACGAAATCCGCGAAAATGTAAACGCCGCGCCGGGCAAAGTGTATAACACAAAATTGTATAAGTATTGGCTTAATGGTTCCGGCCAGCTCTGCCGCGCAAGGCTTGCGGATCTTGATACAACGGAAATGTACAACGAAAACGCAATACAGATTTTAGATTAAGCCGGATCTTTTCCGGCTTTTTCTTTTTGCCGCTGCTGGCCTATGCTGGCAGCGGTTTTATTTTCCCGTTGCGGATCCCATGCGCCAGGGCTGGCAACGCCGCACAACGCCGCACAAGGCTCTTTTATCGTGCGCTTGTATATATTCATTCCACGCCGGAAACGCGCCTACAACGCATTTTAACGGCTTGTTATGAGAACGTGAAATAAATATAAGTTTCTTTATATAAATTTTTTTATGTATCTAACAGCGGCAACGGATCTGCCAGGGCTGGCCGGGGCTTGAATAACGCCCCACAATGCGATATAAGCCGCTTTTTCCGTGGCTATGTATATATACTATCAGCCTATAAAACCGTCTGTAATGCATTGTACGGGCTTATACGGGCTTATAATGTATTATATATATTATATATACTATATATAGCAATCTGTTTTTATACTGTCGCTGTTATTAATACTGCTGCTGTTGCTTATATACTGCTGTTATTGATATGTATTTCTGTTGTTGTGTATATGTGATGTTTCTGTTTTGTATATGTGATACGGAATATTACTAACTCTTAAAAATCCCCAAATATCAAAATGCATAATACATGAATATATGCTATATATATTGCATACTACAAAAAGTAATCATAAAATTAGCTTTCTAAGCGCAAAAAGGGTATTTTACTCCCTAAAAATATAAGCAAAATAAGTATTTTGTTTACTTTTTTCGGAAATCTGATAACAAAAAGGCATCACGGCCTACCCCAGGGGGGAAAGCGGATCTGATGTCCCCTCCCCGGTTACCCCTCCAAATCCCCCAAAACAAAAAAGCGGTTATTATCGTAAGCAAGGCGATGCGTGTATTTAGCCCCAAAACAAAAAAGCCCCATATCAATGTTATTGGCGATATGATCCGTGGGCAAGGTGTGCGGCATGGGGCGTGTGGCGATGGTGGGGTTGTTTTGTAATTCTGAATTACAGAATTACATCAGAATTACAAACAGAATTACACAATTTTTCCTTATTTTTCAATACTTTCAAGGATTTTGTAATTCTGTAATCCTAAAATGGCTATCTTTTTGGCAGAAAAATATTTTTTGAAACTATATAGAAAACAGGATTACAGAATTACAGGATTACAAGGCCGCCGAAACCCGAAAACGGTTGGAAATCCACGGTTTTTTGCGATTTTGATTGAGTCCAATTTTGTAATTCTGTCCCCCCGGCGATGGGGCGAGGCTCCGGCCGGACGGGATTTTCTTCTTTAGCGCACGGGATCTTTTTTGCGGCGCATTGAAAACCACAAGATATTGTGGTATAATACGACGATAGCACAAGATATGGTATGCGAGGTGAAAGACGGGATGGATTATAAGGACGCAGCCCTGCGGATGATCCAGGCGGGGGAGTCGGACTTTAGTGCGCTCCGGGATGCTTTCGACATGGTGCGATGCCTGGAGTTGGACGGCAGCGCGGAAGTGGACGGTGTGCTGATCCACAACAAGGAGAACTTTGAGGCGGCGCATGAGCTGGCGAAGACCATCCGCTCCCTGTCGGCAAAGGCGGTCATCAAGGGCGGCGGCGGGGCGATGCTTGAACTGAACAAGATGTGCCTGTTGTTTGATGCGCCCTATGACTTTGACGCATACTGCCGGTACATTGAGTGGAACCGCCCCCGTGAAAAGCGGTTTTATGAACCCCGGCGCAAGCGGCTCAAGATGGTGGCAGACGCCATGCAAAGGCTGGCCGATGACGAGCTGGACATTTTGGGGATCTCGATGCCGCCAGGAACCGGGAAGTCCACCATTGCCATCTTCTTCCTGTGCTGGATGGCCGGGCGCAACCCGGACAAGCCCATCCTTGGCGGCTCACACAGCAACTCTTTCCTGCGGGGCGTGTATGACGAATGCCTCCGCATTATGGACAGCGGCGGGGAGTATCTGTGGGCAGATGTGTTCCCCGGCGTGAATATATGCTCTACCAACGCCAAGGATATGCGAATCGACCTTGGGGAACCGAAGCGGTTTCAGACCCTGGAGTTTTCCTCTGTCGGGTCTAACAACGCCGGTAAAGTCCGCTGTGAGCAGCTGCTCTATGTGGATGACCTTGTTAGTGGCATCGAGCAAGCCCTGTCCCGTGAGCGGCTGGACAAACTGTGGGAACAGTTTACCACCGACCTGCTCCAGCGGCGCATTGGCGGGTGCAAGACCCTCATTATCGCCACCCGGTGGAGCGTTCATGATCCGCTGGGGCGGTTGGAACAGGCTAACGAAAACAACCCCCGCGCATCTTTCATCCGCTTTCCTGCCCTCAACGAAGATGACGAGAGCAACTTTGACTACGAAAACAGCGTGGGCTTCACCACATCGTTCTACCGTCAGCAGCGGGAGATTATGGACGAGGTAAGCTGGAAAGCACTATACCAGCAGGAGTGCGTAGAGCGTTTCGGTCTTGTGTTTGAGGCAGACCGGCTGCGGCGGTACTTCAAACTCCCGGAAGTGGAGCCGGACGCCATCATTGCCGTCTGCGATACCAAGGAACAGGGCAATGACTACTGCGTGATGCCGGTGGCGTATCAGTACGGGCGGGACTACTACATTGATACCATCATCTGCGACAACGGCAAGGTGGATGTGATAGAGAACCGGGTGGCGCAGACCCTTGTAGACCTTGGTGTGCAACGCTGCCGCATTGAGTCCAACCGGGGTGGTACTCTGTTTGCCCAGGAAGTCGAGAAACTGGTTGGCGAAAAGGGCGGCACAACGAGCATCACCACCAAGTGGACGCAGAGCAATAAGCAGACCAAGATCGAAATCAATAGTGCCGTTGCCATCAGTCGGTTTCTCTTTAAGGACGAGAGCGTGTACCGCAACGATAAGGAGTATCGTACGGCGATGGATATGCTGACGAGCTATTCCTCCGTGGGGAAGTCCGCACACGATGATGTCCCGGACGCCATTGCTATGCTCGTTGACTACGTTAATTCGTTCAATACAAACCGGGTTTCTGTGGTCAAAAGGCCGTTCTGACAAACGTAAAGCACAAACACTTGACAAATACAACATATTGTGGTATAAAGCAGTATGAACCACAATATGTTGTATTTTTAGGGGTGAGCAAGTGGACGAGCAGACCGTGAATAAGCCACCGGTTATAACCAACAATATGTTCGGACGGTTGGACATCTACGCCAGCTTTGACGAGATCACCCCGGAGAACATCGTTTCCGAGCTGAACAGCGCACTTGTATACCATGTGCAGAATCTCCTCCAGGAGAACTATCTGTACTGGTATCGGCGCAATGTGCAGCCCATCCTCAACAGGCGCAAGGAAGTGCGCCCGGAAATCTGCAATGTGGTGCAGGAAAACCACTACGATGAGATCGTTACATTTAAGAACGGCTGGTTCCTGCAACAGCCCGCCTTTTATGTATCCCGGCAAAAGGGCAAACAGAACAAAGTCAACAAGCTGAATGAATACCTTTACCGTTCCGGGAAACAGCAGGCCGACAACGAGGTTGTCAACTGGTTCCATACGGTTGGCAAGGGCGCGTTGTATGTCGAGCCGTATGATGACATTGAAGCACCGTTCCGGGCATACTCTCTCGACCCGCGCTCCGCATTCGTTGTCTACTCACTCCGTCCCGGCAATGAGCCGGTTATGGGCGTAAACTTCGTAGTTGCGGACGAAAAAGCCCTCTTTGATGTCTACACGCGGGACTATGTGTTCCATCTGCGCGGCGTGACCACGGGCAAGATGATGACCACCGAAATCAACGGTGACTTTATCGCGTCTGCCACGGACATTGTTAGCGTGGAGCCGAATGTGCTGGGGTATATTCCCATCATTGAGTACCGCTACAATGACATCAACACCTCCGCTGCGGAACTTGCTCTCCCCCTCCTGGACGCCCTCTCGTCTGTTTTGAGCAACCGCTTGGACGGCGTGGAGCAGTTCATCCAAAGTCTTGCCGTTGCTGTCAACTGCCAGTTTGATGACGGAACAACCGCCAACGACATCCGGCAGGCCGGAATGATCGTCCTCAAATCTGTTGGCGAAAACAAAGCGGACTTTAAGATCCTGTCCGAGCAGCTTGACCAGCAGCAGACGCAGACCCTCACGGACTACATCTACTCGCAGATTCAGCGCATTTGCTCCATCCCGTTTGTGGACAGGCAGGGGCGCAGCTATGACAGCACGGGAGCAGCCGCGCTCGTCACCAGCGGATGGTATCAAGCCTCTGCTGCCGCCCACAACACGGAGGACTTGTTCAAGAAGTCAAACAAACAGTTTGACCGCATCGTTGTGGAGATCCTGCGGCGCAAGGGCATTATGGACATCTCCCTCAATGACTTTGAACTATCCATTGTCCGGGAGGAAACTGCCAACATTCAGAGCAAGGCACAGGCATTTCAGACCCTCATGGCGGCTGGTATCGCGCCGGAACTGGCGGCAAAGAAGTCCGGCGTTTCCAACGATCCCGTCAGCGACATCAAGATGTCCGAGGATTGGATTAAACTGCGCTGGGGCGATCCGAGCGCAAAGGACAATCCTGCGCCGACCACGGAAATCGTGGAGTCTGACAATGACAACGGCGAGGACGCGATGGGTGGTGCGGTATGACGGACATTCGCAAGTACCCGCAGATTCTTGAAGCGATAAACGCAATCCTTAACGCGGAGGGGATTGCGGAAGTAAAGTGGGAGAAAACCGGGCTGACCGTGGTGCAGATCAAGCGCACATTGGTTACGCCCCGGAAAGAAAAGTAATCATTTTGTCCTCCTTTCTTATATAAAACGCTTTTATCTGCCAAGCGTTTGTAGCTGCCGATCCGGGGCTTCTCCTTTCACCCGGAGCGTGGTTTTAGGAGGCAGATTCATATGGGCGCGGCATTAGGTATGCGCCGTGCAACAGCCAATGGTATGGGCTACTGACAGTACAGGGGTATTGTCGGTAGTCCATTTTTTGTTTTCCGGGAGATAGCTATGAATCTGATGCCGTTTGACGAATTGAATACATTTCGGCAGATGGTAACGGAATACAAAACCGAGCCGCTGACCAACGATGAAAAGGAACGGCTGCGCGATGACATTGAGGAATACATCGAGTTTCTGCTCATCGAGGCATACACCTATGGCAATGTGCAAGCCATGCAGGACTTGGGACTTCTTGACCGCGACCCGGCAGACCTTATTGACCCGGATGTAATGGAGCAGACCATCAATGAGCCGGTGGCCGATAAGACCTATAAAGACCGCATACGGGAGTACCTGGACGAAGAGGACAGCACTATTGAGGACTTTCAGCGTGTAGCCGAAACTGACGCGACCCGTGTGTATAACGCCGGGGTTGTGGACGGCGGCAAGGCAAGCGGTGTGCCGGGTGTGATGAAGCAATGGATCACGATGGACGATGATCGCGTGAGATCCACGCACGAATATCTACAAAGCATGACCGTCCCGCTCAACAACGATTTCTATTCGTACGATGGTGACCACGCCCGTGCGCCCGGTTTGTTTATTGATCCATCCAATAACTGCAACTGTAGGTGTTCTATTCGTTTGATTACGGATAACAGAGGGTAACGCATGGCGGGATATGCCCCCGCCACCCTCTCTTAATTAAAAGAGAGGAGATAACCCAATGGAAGAAGTTTTCTTTGTTTATCGCCATGTTTGTCCAAATGGAAAGTGTTATGTCGGAATTACTGGCAAGCCCCTGGAGCATCGTTGGAGAAAAGGAAAAGGCTATGACACTCAATTGTTTGGAAAAGCAATAAAAAAATATGGTTGGGAAAACATTAAGCACGAAGTTTTGTGCGAGTGTTCAACGCTCGCAGAGGCTTGTAAAAAAGAAATTGAAATGATTTCTTTTTACAAATCGTTTGACAGACGCTTTGGATACAACAAAAGTCTTGGCGGAAACGGCGGTTTTGGTCACACTTTTGCCCCCACAAAAGAGTGGAAAATGGCAATGAGCCAAAAGCACAAAGAGGCAATGATGGGAGATATAGACCTTTACAACAATGCCTCTGAACAATGCAGAAAAAATGCCCAAAAGCGGTCAATGCCAGTTGTTCAAATGGATTTATGCGGGAATGAGATTGCCACATATAAAAGCGCAAAAGAAGCATTTGAAAAAACGGGTACAGGATTTGGAAATATTTTGCATTGTTGTTACGGAAGAAGAAACAAAGCAAACGGTTATAAGTGGCGTTTTGCCAATACTGATAACAGCGGTAGGGAAACCGCTATATAAATCTCGCGAAAGGGAAGAAAACCCTATAAACAGATATGCCGCGAGGGAACGCGGGGTAATAAGTTTCGCAAAGGAGAAAGCACCATGAAGATTGATGTCAGCAAAATTGATGGCTTTGATGCCATGAGCGCAGAGGAAAAACTCGCCGCCCTTATGGGCTATGAGTTTGAGGAACCGAAACCCGCCGACAACGGCGAGATTACAAAACTGAAAGCCGCCCTGTCCAAAGCCAACAGCGAAGCAGCCGAATGGAAACGGCAGTTTCGTGACAAGCAGACGGAGCAGGAACGAGCCGAGGCAGAGAGAGCTGAAAACGAAAAAGCCCTCCAGGAAGAACTCGCCACCCTCCGGCGCGGAAAAGTAGTGGACGAGTACGCCAAGAAGTGCATGGGCATGGGCTATGACGCCACCCTTGCCGCCGAGTGCGCCGAAGCTATGGCTGACGGACGCTTCAATGATGTATTTGCCATCCAGCAGAGATTCATGGAGGCCAAGAAAAAGGAGATTGAGGCCGCTGCGCTGAACAAACAGCCCGGACTTACCCCCGGTACGCCTCCCGTAAACGCCGCTGAAAAAGCGGAAACAAACAAAATGCGATCCGTTTTTGGATTGCCTCCCATCAAATAAAACACATAAAAGGAGATTTGCCAAATGGCTACTACTGTTGTTGCCCCCGCAAATAATGCTATTACTCTGGCTCAGTCTTTCGTCCCCTTTGTGGACGAGGCGTACAAGGCCGATTCCAAGTCCGCGATCCTTGATACCGCTAACGAGTTTGTGCGGTTCACTGGCGCGAACACCGTAAACATCTACAATCTGAATCCTGTCGGCATGAGCAACTATGACCGTGACGCCGGTTTTGTTCCCGGCGATGTGACCGGCACTTGGCAGCCCTACGTTCTGGAGACTGACCGGGGCCGGAGCTACCAGGTGGATGTCCTCGACAATGACGAAACCCTTGGCCTCACGATGGGCTATCTGCTGTCCACCGTGGAGCGTCAGCACATCATCCCGGAAGTCGATGCCTACCGCTTCGCCCAGTACGCCTCTGGTGCTGCCGCTGGCAACATCGTGACCGAAACCCTGTCTGCTGGCGCGGCTACCGTTGCCTCCATCGACAACGCTGCTGCTGCTCTGGACGATGCCGAGGTTCCCTACGAGGGGCGTGTTCTGTTCGTTTCCCCCAGCACCTACAAGCTGCTCAAGGGTGGTATTACCCGCATGATTATGAACGGTGAGCGCAACGTGGACTACGCCGTTGAGATGTACAACGATATGCGTATCGTCCGCGTCCCGCAGCCCCGGTTCCAGACCGCTATCACTCTGAACGCTCCCACCACCTCCAGCGGTGCTGGCGGCTTTGCTCCTGCTTCTGGTGCTGCTGCCATTAACTACATGATTGTGCATCCCTCTGCCGTGCTGCAGGTCATGAAGCACTACGCTGCCCGTGTGTTCAGCCCGGAGCAGAACATTGAGGCCGATGCTTGGCGTGTGCAGCCCCGCTTCGCTCACGGTGCTTGGGTGCTGGCTCACAAGAACAACGGCATCTACGTTTCCCACGCCTAATGATTAGGCGCAATGCTGACGGCAGCGTGACCGTGGGCATTATCCCGGAAGATAAGGAGGGGGTAGCACCCGCTGCCCCCTCTTCCGAGGAAAAGCCTGTGGTTAAGCCGCCCAAGAAGACACGGAAGACTACCAAAGAGTGAGGTAATGACATGGACGCATCTGCAAAGTTGGGTTACATCAAGACAATGCTTGGCGTTGGGGAGAGCGATACCAGCCAGGATGCGCTCATCAACACCTATCTCGCTTTGTCGGCGCAGGAGATCCTCAACTACAAGTACAGTCTTGTGGGCATCCCGGAGGGGTTGGAGGATGTCGAGCCGGAGGACGAGATGACGCAGCTGTTCGCCGTCCTTGCCGGATATAACCAGCGGGGCGCGGAAAATCAGACCTCGCACAACGAGAATCAGATCTACCGCACGTTCCACTTTACGGACATGATCGAGTACATCCGCAGCCATGTGATTCCCTACGCATCATTGAGGTGACCGCCATGAGGACGCTTGAAATCAACAAGCAGCCGATGTGGTACGCCTTGTATGAGGGCAAAGAGGAAGTCATAGACGAGTACGGAAACCATACCGGCGTGTTTCAGTTGAAGTACTCTGACCCGGTGTACTACCCGGTGAATATGTCCGAAAGCCGGGGCGTGGCAAGCGTTGAGGCGTTTGGCATTGAGGCCGACTTTGACCGCACGTTTGTCACCACCGACATGGCTTGCCCAATCAAGGAAGACAGCATCATTTGGTTTGGTGCTGACCCGGCCACCGAGCCGTACAACTACACCGTGTACCGCATTGCTAACAGCCTTAACTCCATCACCTACGCAATCCGAGGGGTTGATGTTTCGTGAAACTGGAAGAATGGCGTGAGCAATTCACCCGGAAATACGCACAGTATCTTGACGAGCTTGGCGAGATGGGCGAGGACACGGCACGGACGCTGTTTGCAGAAGCACCCCCGGAGTACGGCAATTCGGATGTAACGGTAAACCGTGAGAGCGTCGAAAACGCGTCTTTCAAAATCATTGCCTCCGGGCATGATGCGGCGTTCCTTGAGTTTGGGACGGGCGTTGAAACGGTTGCCACAAGGCCAACGGTTGACACGGACTTCCCACTTGAAGTCGGTTCATGGAGCCGCGCAAACGAGGGAGAGTTTTATAAGACCGGGTACGAATACTGGCATTACAACGGGCAGAAGATGTCCGGCACTCCCCCCACCGGCGCAATGCAAGAGGCTTGCAACGCTATGGAGCAATGGAGCGGAACAATCGCAAGGAGGGTCTTCGGATGATTGACATTGAAAACAAAGTCCTGTCGGTTGTCCGGGAGGCAGTACTTGCACAGTACCCCACGGCATCCGTGTACGGAGAGTACATTGATGTCCCGGCGTCCTTTCCGTGCGTGACCGTGACCGAGGATACCAACTACACCTATGTCTACAGCAAGGATGACCAGGTTGCCGAACACCATGCTGATGTGCAGTATGCCGTCAACGTGTATTCCAACCTAAAGACCGGGGCAAAACTTGAAGCCAGGGCGATTCTCAAAGTGGCAGACGATGCCATGCAGAGCATGAAGTTTTGGAGAACGATGACCCGGCAAGTCCCCAATGTAGAACGCACTATATACCGCATGGTTGCCAGGTATCATGCGATAGTCGGAGAACCCCGGCAGGACGGGGATGACCTGGTGTATCAAATCTATCAAAGATAAGGAGCAAAGCTAATGGCGCAGGAACTTTCTACTGCTGGCGTTCTGCTCAAGTACGCTGTTGAAACTACTGCCGGAACCCGCCCCACCACGGGCTTTACGCAGGTTCCTTGCATCAAGAGCATCCCGGATCTGAACCCGGAGCCGGAGTCCCTTGAAGTCACGGATCTGTCCGATACCGAGTGGCGGCGTTATATTCCCGGTCTGAAAGACCCCGGCGGTGCGCTGGCGTTTACGGCGAACCTCACCACGCAGTTTAAGACCGCTTGGGAGGCACTCATTACTGCTTTTGAAACCGCCAAGGCGAGTGGCAAGGCTACTTGGTTCGAGATTATGGTTCCCACTTTCGGCAGTTTCTACTTCGCCGGTTACCCCTCCAGCCTTGGCATGACCGCTATGGATGTCAACGCCGTGCTGGAGATTGAGGCGTATGTCACGCCCAACCAGCTTGAGGGCTGGGGAACCTCTTCCACCTAATAACATGGAGGGCATGAGATGAATCAGAATGTGAGGCCTATCGTTGTTACAGACGATGAAACCGGGCTGGAGTACACGCTGGAGTTTAACCGCGAGAGCGTGAAGTTTGCCGAAAGCCGGGGGTTCAAAATCAACGATGTTGCGGACTACCCCATGACCAAGATCCCGGAACTGTGGTTCTATGCGTTCCGTATGCACCACAAGAATGTAGCGAGGGCGAAAACCGATGCTCTGCTGGACGGTCTTGGCGGCATCCCCAACGGACTCCTTGAGCGGCTTGGCGAACTGTATGCCGCCCCGTTTACCGCCCTTACGGACGGGCAGACCGAGGAAAACCCTCGCGTGACGGTGAAGCTCTGACCCGCTCCGAGCAGGAACCGTCTACCTACACGCAAATCTTTTGGGAGGCGTTACCGACTTACTTGTCCATAGGCATGACCGCAGACGAGTTTTGGTACGCCTCCCCGCTTTTAGCCAAGGCTTACCGAGAGGCACATAAACTTCGGCAACGGCAGCGGAACGAGTACGCATGGCTACAAGGCTTGTACATCTATAACGCCGTTGCGACAGTTGTCAGCGGGGCAATGGGGTCAAAGGGCAAGAAAAAGCCGGAGTACCCAAAGGAGCCGGTGGATCTTGGCTTGGAAACCGAAGTTGAAAAGCGGGAACGAGCGGAGCGGGAAAGACAAAAAATTATCGCCTCTCTCACGGCTTGGAAAAAGTCTTGGGACAAGCGAAAAAAGAGTGGTGAGAAACCATCGCAACCGTAATTGATGATCTTGAAATAAGGGTAAACACCAACGGGCTAAACGAGCTGCTGAAAATCCTGGATAAGGTACAGGGCAAGTTTGCCGATGTTGGGCGCAATGCAAACGGATTCGCACAGGCTACGGACAAGGTGAGCAAGGCGGCAGAATCCGCTGGGCGTGGTGCGGAAAAGGGCGCATCCGGGCTGGCCAAATTCGGCAGCAGTCTGCTCCGCATTGCAAAGTATCGGGCGTTCCGGGCGGTTATCCGCAATATTACCGAAGCATTCACCGAGGGGCTTGCCAATGTCCGGGAGTATTCCTCCGGGTTGACTGGCGAGGGGCATCGGATAGCGGCGGCGTTTGACAGTATGTCCACGCACTCGCTGACGATGAAAAACCAAATGGGTTCTGCGTTTGCTGAACTGCTTACCACGCTGATGCCCATTATCGAGAAAGTTGTTGCTCTGCTGACGAGAGCGGCAAACATCATCTCGCAGTTTTTCGCCGCGCTTGGCGGCAACAGCCGATACTACAAAGCCGTGGATGCTACGGCAGCCGTGGCGAAGAACCTTGGCGGCGGTGCAAAGTCCGCAAAAGAGATTCGCAACACGCTGATGGGCTTTGATGTCATCAACCGTCTTGACGCCCCCAACGAACCGACTGGCGGTGGCGGCGGTGGAGCGGCAGATGCTTCAAACAATATGTTTGAGTATACCGACATCAGCGAAAAGATGCAGAAGATCGCGCAGACAATTAAAGACAATCTCCCAGCGATTGAAACCGTTGTCGGCGGTTCGATGCTTGCGCTTGGTGCGCTGTTGACCTTTACCGGGGTCAACTGGCCGCTGGGTCTTGCGCTCATGGCGGCTGGTGCGGCAACGCTTGTTAATGCGGCTGGGCTGAATTGGGATTCGGTTTCGCCCAAGGTTGCCGAAGCGGTGACAAAGATTGCCCTTGTTGTCGGCGGTGCGCTGATTGCCGTTGGTGCTGTGCTGGCGTTCTCCGGCGTTAATATCCCCCTTGGTATTGGGCTGATGGCGGCTGGCGTTGCGTCTGCTGCCGCTGCCGGGGTTGCGTGGGGCAAACTTCCAACCGAGTTGAAAACACAGGTTGCAGAGATTTCGCTTATTGTCGGTACTGCCCTTGCAGCACTTGGTTTCATCTTCCTGCTGACTGGCAACATACCCCTTGGCTTGGGTTTGATGCTTGCCGGTGGCGTGGGCGTCGGAATGGCTTTGAACTTCGGTGACAACGCCTTGCTGAACAAGTTGAAGCAGAAGTGGGATGACATCAAAACGTGGTTCAACGAACACGTTAAGAAGTATTTCACCGCCGACTACTGGCAGCAGAAAATTGAAGAAGCCGGTGGCGGTTTGGTCGGCGGCGTTGCTGCTGTTGTGCAGACGGTACAGGAAATGTTCAGCGGTTTGTCCGACTTTATCGGTCGCGTGTGGCAGAGTTTGTCCAGCGGTTTCCATGTGGAACTGGACTACGGCGGCGGCATGATTGTTCCGCAGTATGCGACCGGCGGTTTCCCGGAGGACGGTATGTTCTTTGCCAACCATAACGAGCTGGTGGGGCAGTTTGCCAACGGGCAGACGGCGGTTGCCAACAACGAGCAGATTATCGCCGGTATCGAGCGCGGCGTGTACAACGCCATGACTTCTGCTATGGCAAGTCAGAATAGCGGCGGCAGAGATATCCGCGTGTTCCTTGACGGCAAGGAAATCGGTGCGGCATCCCGCAGATATGACCGCAATATGAATCGTGCAACGGGGGTGGCGTTGGGATGAGATTTGAAATCAACGGCGTAAACATGGTTCCCTACGTTGCCCACGATGACGGGTTCAAGTGGCAGCGGTATGACATCGACTCTCCAAACACAGGCCGCACACTCGATGGGCTTATGCACCGGGGGCGGGTGGCAACGAAGATCCGCTTGGATATAAAGTGCCGCCCCCTCCGGGCAGATGAATTGAGTATCGTCCTCAACGCCATTCTCCCGGAGTATGTCAACGTTACCTACGATGACCCCATGTTGGGGCTTGTGACAAAGGTGATGTACGCAAATAACAACCCCGCCGTCCATGCGCTTTGGAAACCGGACGGCACGGAGTGGTGGGACGGGATCTCGTTCCCGCTGGTAGAGAGGTGAGAGCGGATGTACACAACTTCGCAGCTGTGGCAGACGCTCGTCAACTCAAGATCGCATTGGTTTGAAACATCAGTTGTCATCGGTGAAACCGGGCGTTTGATTGACAACGTTGGGGACACAATTCTGTTTGGCGGCGATGCGATTCTAATCGGACAGGCCGGTGCAGAGAGCGGGTTCCAGGGCAGTCAGATTTTTAATTTGTCGGTTGAACAGCGTACGTTTGCTACAGACCAGCCGGGGGTAGGTGCTTGCATCTCGTCCGAGTTGAATTTGAAGATGCTGCGCCCGGCCGGAGAAATCCCTCGCATGGCGTTGGTTGCTCCGTATGTCCGGGTGACGGACGGCACAGATGTTTCCGAGTGGATACCACAAGGAAAATACTACATTGACACCCGCGAGTATTCACAGAATGATGACGATCTCCCCACGCTTACCATCCATGCCTACGATGCCATTTTGATTTCTGAGCAGGACTATCCGAGTACCACACACGCATGGCCGATGGTGGACACGGCGGTTGTGCAGGAGATAGCAGACACACTTGGCGTTGGCGTTGACCCACGAACGTGGGATGTCATGACGGAAAACTACATGATTTCCGCTCCCGCCGGGTATTCCATGCGTGAGGTATTGGGCAACATCGCCTCTGCCTACTGCGGTAACTTCATTGCCAACTATGACGGTGACCTGCTACTGGTGGCAATCGACAGCTACCCGCCGGAAACCAACTATCTGATTGATGACCTTGGCAACGCCATTCTGTTTGGAGGTGACCGCATCCTTGTCTGATTACGCAAGTATCGCTTTGCAAAAGCGTTATATGACCCTGGATGTGGCAGAACCGTTTAGTGCTTACTCCGGCGTTGAAATCATAATTGACGATGAAACGAGCGTGTTTGCCGGTTCCACCAATGGGCGGGTGCTGACCATCAACAACCCGTGGGGAACGCAGCAGATGGCGCAGAACATCTTGAACAAACTGCGAGGGTTTACCTACCAACCCTATACGGCATCCGGCGCACTTCTTGACCCTGCTGCCGAGCTGGGTGATGGCGTAAGCCTTAACGGTTACTACTCCGGCATTTTCAAGATGTCAAAAAACTATTCCTCGCTGATGGCAACAGAGATTGCCGCCCCGCAGGATGAAGAAATCGACCATGAATATCCCTTTGAATCCAAGGCAAACCGGGACATCAAACGCAAATTTATGACGGTGGAAAGCGAGTTTGCCATACAGAGCAATCAGATCGCCGCAAAGGTTTCGCAGACGGGTGGCGATGCATCAAGTTTTGGATGGAATTTGCTGTCTGACCATTTCAGCCTGTTCAGCGGAAACACAGAGGTTTTCCGGGTAGATTCCTCTGGGGCAACCGTGGCCGGTACTATCCGGGCAACAGACGGTACGATTGGCAATTTCAACATTGGGCGTACCGCCATTTGGAACAACATTTCCTCGTTCAGTAACCCAGGCGGTCTGTCGAGCGGCGTGTACTTGGGAACAGACGGCATCCGTTTGGGGCAAAATTTCACTGTCAGCACCACAGGCAACGTGACCGCCAACAACATGACGCTGCTTGGTACGCTGAACGTGGGTGGCTCGACCATCACAGCGGCGGCTCTCCGACAGGGAGCGCAGAGTGCTTACAACAACGGTTCCTACTGGAGTGGCGGCGCAGGATACGGATACGGGTACGGAAACGCAACCGCATACGGAACGGCAACTTACCCAAGCTACTTCACTTGTGGTTCGCTGTGGGTGAAATCAAGCGCAACGATGTCCTCCGTTGGCATTTCCGGGTCTTTGCAATACAAAAGCCGGACGGCAAACTGGCAGACATTGAACATCGGTGGGAGTTACTACACCGTGCTTGTGGGGTATTAACATGAAAGATTTTCTTACAACGCTTCTGAAATCATTGGATAAAATCGAAGTCAAGGGTAAAGAGAACATAGACATCCTGTTGGGGTGCATGATGGCCGTTGAGCAGATGATTGCACAGCTTGAAGCACCCGCCGAAAACGATAAGGAGGCCGACAATGGCTGACAAGACAATTTCCGAACTTCCCGCCGCAACAGAAATCAATCCGGCAGACTTGTTTGTTCTTCAGCAACAGGCAACCAACTCTGCCCGTAGTCTGCAAGGCCAAGTGCTTGTGGCATGGCTGACGAACTATGCCGACGGGCATGGCGGCATTCAAGGTATCGCCAAGACATCCACAAGCGGCTTAGTGGACACCTACACCATCTCTTACGCTGACGGCAGTACCGGCACTTTCACCGTGACCAATGGCGCACGAGGTGCTACTGGTGCGGCGGCATATGTGTGGATTAAGTGGGCGGCACAGAACCCAACCGCCGACAATCAGATGTCCAACAACCCGGACAACTGGATTGGCATCTATTCCGGGACTGCGTCCACCGCCCCCACCACCTATACTTCTTATAAGTGGTTCCAGTATAAGGGCGAAAAAGGAGACACTGGAGACACTGGTGCGTCCATTCTGTCCGTGACCCGGACGAGCGGTGACGGTTCTCCCGGAACGTATGACACCTACACTGTGACCCTCGACACCGGGGCTGTGGCAGGAACGTTCCAAGTTTGGAACGGGCTGAACGGCACTGGCGCGGTCAACTCCGTCAATAGCATCCTCCCGGACACTAACGGCAACGTGCAGATTTCCGCAACCGATGTGGGGGCTGTTCCGACTGGACAGGGTATCCCGGCGGGTGGTACTACTGGGCAGGTGTTAGCCAAAACGGGGAGTGCTAACTATGCCACGGAGTGGGTGGACAAGTCTTGGAAACTCGCAGGCTCTACCACAAGTTCTACGGGATATGTGACCTACCCGGCAGAGGCAGAAGAAATCTATGTACAAACAAATATGACAGGCGGAACAGGAGTTGCCGGGGCGTTCGTTGTTGCCGCCATTCAAGACAGAACTGCTCTGTTGCTTGGCGGTTACTATTATGCTTCGAGCGATACGGGCATTGTGAACGTCAACCACGATGCAACGAACCGCACAATTCAGAGTAGGAATGCTAAATATGGATCAACTGGAACATTTGATTCGCTGTCTGTCTATTGGAGGTAAGCCATGCTGAATATTATCGACATTTCCGGGTGGCAAAAAGGTCTTGACCTTGCCAAGCTATTTAATGCGAATCCTGCTCTTGGTGGCGTTATTATCAAAGCAACTGGTGGCACTTGCATTTATCAGCAAGATACCTTTGAGCCGTGGGCTGACTGGTGCATTGAACATAATGTCCCGTGGGGCTTTTACCATTTTCTTGATGACGATTTGAGGAACAGTAGCGGACAGGCCGAAGCAGAGTTTTTCGTTTCAAAGGCCCGTGAATACTTTGGCAGGGGCGTTCCCGTGGCAGATTTTGAAGCGCAAGCCAAGAACCTTGGCGTAAAGTATCTGCAAGACTTTTTGGACACCACCTTTGCTCTGACCGGGGTGCGGCCTATGCTCTACTGTTCGCAAGGGTTGGCAAACCGGGCAGATATGCAGACCATAGCGAAAAACTATCCCCTTTGGGTAGCACAGTACGCC
>Ga0326512_10000175_pt1 | contig 55346 bp, 56 predicted proteins | sample 1_2617_0518_D_FD_203652 | JGI IMG/M metagenome (GOLD analysis project Ga0326512, IMG submission 203652) | Bovine rumen microbial communities from UC Davis, California, United States - 1_2617_0518 | ecosystem: Host-associated > Mammals > Digestive system > Stomach > Rumen | place: USA...
AAGAATATCCCACGTCATAAACTAATTGTTGAGACAAAAGAAAAAGGCAGACAGGAGGTGAAAATATGAGTCTAATTGATTGGCTAACGGGAGCTGGTATCATTGGAATTATTATACTTGGTGTATTTTTAATTTGCGTTCCAGCTATTGCTGCCGTTGTTGTTGCAACAATGATTGCAAGTTATTTCTCACTTACAGGACTTGGTTGGTGGGCTGTTGTAATCTTATTATTCTTATTTATTATGGGAATCTTGGGAAGATTATCTTCTTCATGATTTCCTATTTTTTTGGCAAGTTAACCAAGATGGATAGGTGACAGACTGCAGATCTGTTTTACTTGGGTTCGAGTCCCAAACTTGCCTTTTAAAATTAGTGTATTTTACTTGTTACATATATATGTAACCTTCTCTTTTTGGTGTTTTTTATAAAAAAAAGAAAAAATGAGAGAAATAAAAGACTCTCAATTGTTTTATTGATAATCTGCGACTACTCCAATCTTTCTGATGGATATGTGATCCAAATCATCTTTTTTAGCCTGATCGAAGTAGAATTTCATCCTCATTCTTGGGTGGAACATAGGGATTGTACGAGCTTGATACAAAACAATGTTGCCGATGAATAAACTTATTGTTTTATTGCCATCAATACCATTTTGGAGTTCACCTTTGACAGTTTTTAACTTTTTCGCATACTCAATAAAGTGAGGTGTAGCTACTAAAGCTATTTTATCGAACCTATCATTTGTCTCAAGTTTTTTGAATACCTGAACTAAATTGATTTTTTTCTCGGAGTTGGTAGCGTAGTACATATAATTGTTCGTTGGGAGACGAATTTTATCAATTACCGTTTCGACCTTAGTGTTCTCGTTAACCTTGATTAAATGAAGCTCCAGCATATCTTTAACAATTAGACAATCTGATGCCATTTGAATTCCTATATGATTATAGTTTGCCGTACTTTTTGATGTTGCGTCAAAAGTTGCAATTGTTTTACCACTGAGATCATTTGCATTGTAATTGTAATTGATGGCAATTTGTGATGTAGGAGGCTCTGTCGTTCCAACTTTACTTATTGAGCCACTTGCATTTGATTTTGTTGCAGTGTCCAAGGAAGATATTCCTGAATCAATTACAAATTTATTTCCTTTTGATGCTTCAAAGATAGGATAATAATCTTTTTGGATAACTATGAATTCTTTAATCTTTATGCTATTGACATTTGTGATTGCAACGCCTTCATCATTGAGCAATACAATTCCAATTTCTTTTGCGTATTGTAAGTTAACTTGATCCGGATCGATGTCAACTTCAAAATATTGTGTCTTACCATTATTATCCGCGGTAATTTTTAATTCAGAGGATTTTGTGATTCTATCAGTGAATTTATAGATATTATATGATTTAGTTGTGTGCATTAAATTCCATACCCATTTTCCACTTTCGCTATCTTCATCATATTCCCATGTTGACTGATAATACACATACATTCCAGTACCATTAATTGGCTCGAATCTCTTAATGATTCTGTTTGCATATGTATCAATGGTTTCCTGTTGTGAGGCGTTTAAGTCCGGCAGTTCATCAACCAAGATAACATCCTCATCAGGTTCGTTTGCGAGATTTGATGGAGTAGTCTCTTCGTATGTAGAGCTTACATATACCCCTAATCCCTTAATGGATCCATCTACAGATCCATCTAAAGCAAGACCTATCTTTATTGCGTCATATTGAGCCAAATTCATTGTGTTATTGAATCTAGCCTTCATTAATGTGACGTTTGATTTAGATTCTGGAACACTGGTAAGATTTATGCCAACTTCTCCTTCGGCGTCCAGCTTATAATCATCATTTGTTACTTTGAAATCACTGACATTGATGAGACGAATATCATCATCATTGTATGCATAATCGGTATCTAATTTTAACCTCATATTATGCTCATCTATTTCCATTTGTGCCGTATAATTTGAATAATCTACACTGCCACTATTGAAGTCTTTGAGCTTAAGGTCAACATAGTGCATAGAATACACATTATAATATCCAATAATTTCAGTATGAGCAGTGTTATAGACAGGATCTACCCTATCACATCCAGATAAATCAATTCTCAATTCTTCTTCTGTGTTATCGGTTGCCCACACCCTCGCAAATTCAAAATTACTTAATTTATTTTCGCTTAAACCAAAGTTCATATCCCCAAGATATTCTCTTAAGATTTCATTTCCAACAAATGGTTTTGATGTTATACAAAGGTTCTTATCAATTTCTGCCGCAGCATCTGAATTTGCAGCATTAGGAGTTGCCCTTATAATTTCAAAGTTTAATGCGTATTTTTTACTCTTATTATATTTGAGTGTTGGAGTTTCTTTTTTATTTCCATTAAAGGTCAATCTCCACCTGAATGAATCTTTCCCACTCTTAATGGTATTGACTTTTCCTATGTCAAGTTCTTCCCAGCCATTGCCCACATCTACTTCAAGCTTATAGCTTGTTCCTTTTGGCTTTGTAATGTTTGCAGTTGGTTTAATGGTTTTGATTGGCTCTTTATTGGCCCATGTTATCGTTCCTGAAGTAATACTACCTTTTGTGTCGTAGGATATCTCTTCACCATATGCTTTTGCGCTATTGTACCATATTTCCTGATATCTGGATTTCAATAAGAAGTGAGATGCGTTGGCTGCTCCATAATATCGGATACAGAAATCCCTTGAGTTGCCTGGCTTATATGTTTCTACATAAATTGTACCAGTTCCTGATTTAACGATCGGCAATGCAATTATAACATATTGTCCTTTTTCTAATGTCAGACCTTTTTTACCGAAGTTCCAAGTGAATCCGTCATCCATATATTGATATCCGTTCTTAACCTTTGCTTTTTTAAGGGAGAATTCATCGGAGACCTTAATTCTTTTTTGTAGCCATACGGTATTTTCCTTGTTATTATTTTCTTGCCTTTTGTATATCATAAATTTAACTGCACTACAATTTTTAAATTTATGAATAGGGATTTCTAATTTCGTTAATTTATATGTACTTTTAGCATAAAGCGTCATTGCAGGAAATTCGCTAGCCCAATCATTTTTACCGTTCTTTCCACTCGTAACCGTATATGATCTTGTAATTGGTTTGATTTTTGATGAGGATGGTCTGTTTTTAGCAGAATCATCCCATGGATTGAATTCAGTTTCCTTAGCTTCTTTTTTATTTGTCGCTACGGTAAAGGTATCTCCAGATGTATTGGAATCTAAAGTAAGAATACCATTGGTGACATCAACTTTCATATTTTTAATTTCAGAAAATACCTGTGCCCTTGCAATATCGCTTGAGTTTATTTTATTGATGTATGCTGAGGTTTGCGCTGATTTCAATATTTTTGTTTTCTGTTTTTTGTCAACAATTCCACTGTTGGAATCCTTTAATGTAATTGGAATATTAAATGATTCAGCTTTTGTCACTTTTACAATAAAGTTTCCATCAGAATCTGTTGTTACTACATATCCTCCTTTCTTAAGAGCATCAAGAGTGTTTGCTATTGCTGCGTCAAATTGATTAGCGGTAATATATTGCTCTGGGTTCTGATCAATCCAATCCTCTCCAGTTAAAGTATATTTAAGCCTTGGAGGAATAGCAATATCTTGAGTATATAACATTTGTTTTTCCAATCTTCTTAGTCTTTCATGATGGCTACGAGGTCTTGTTTCCTGATTGGTGTCATCCTGCTCTATAATAGGGTCTTTTGTTGCATCGGCAAAGGATATAATGTTTGCAATATGCAAATGAGGTTCCTCTACGATAGGCAATGGTGGCCTTGCTCCTATATATGGATCGGAGTTTTTCACCTTTAGGTGCCCATCTATATCCATATAGACATATGATAATACATCCCCATATGAGCTTGCTCCATCAACTGAAACATGAGTATCGGCTAAAAATACCTTTTCCCCTCCAATAAGAGCTTCTCCAGGTTCGCAGCGATATGATTGATAATTTGTAAATATCTCTTCAAAGAAAAGGTCACCAGGAACACTTGACTGTACGAATCCAGAGCCGTTGTTTTCCTCTAATAACTGACCATAACTGGAATTCTTATTCATCAAGATTCCAAATGTAGGATCTTCATCATTCCAAACATAATCGCCGTCAGCCTGATTAACATCAAACTTATTTTTATTCAACGCTTTTACAACGAAATAAATAACAGAGGCTCCTAATGAGGAGGTTGTATAATCAACATCTTCTCCGTGGTCTATTCCTTCTGTGTCCTCATCATTATTAGGAGGAATAACAATTCCTTCAACGTTATCCTCTAAGTCTTTATGATCCACTCCGTGTGCCGTTGGATAATAATCCAAATCAAAAATGATTTCGAATTCAGTAGGGTCTGTGTTAGCTGGTAAATTTAATGTTGTTCTTTTCCCCTCTATGAGATTTTCATTGACATCGTGTAATTCAAAAGTCACAGGAACGTCTTTTTCACTTTTATTTTGTAGTTTAACCTTAACAGAGTATATAGAACTTTTTGATAACTTAATTGGCTGTCTATAATCAGTTTCTCTGATTGATAAATAATGTCCATCTTCTCCATTCGCCAAATTCATTTGGTCGATAAAACGACTGTTTCTCTTGGATTCTGGAGTTAATATGAATGCGTTTTCCTCTCCTCCTAAAATACATCCCTGTCTTTCATGTAGGTCATCCAACATTTCTTTACTCATATCTTGAGTCCTCTGTTGGATTTCCATAATGTCTTCTGCTTTTGCTATGTCACCAGGGTAAAGATTTCCGTGATGTATATGAAAGTAATTAGTCATTTAAATCACCAAATTGTTTGATTGCCTCATCTATTTTATCTGATAAAGCTTTAAAAGAGTTGTTTAATCTTGTTTGACTCTTTTTTACTTCTGTAATTTGCTTGCTAAGGCGATTGATATTGTCATTGATATCGTCGAGGTCAATTTGATTATCAATGTTGTTTACAATCATATCTTTTATTTCTTTCGTATGATTTTCCATTTGAGGCAAATTCACTTCATCAATACTTTGCACAACGGGTATGATCTCATTGAGCTTTTGCGTATTCTCCATTTGAAGTTCTCGGCTTCTAACCTGCATCACCTCATTATGATCTTGCGCTTCAATATGTACACCCATGTTTTCACCGCTTAAATTGTCATCTCAATGATAAATCCGATTGCTAACTGTTCGCTTTTATTAAAGTCATCGTCACAAGTTGCAGCTGCATAATATATCGTTGACGGATCGTTTGGGGTTTCCGTATTTACAATAGCAATTTGGTCGATTGTCACTCCTGAAACGATATTGTCCACATCAAATTCTGCGAGGAACTTAACTGTTACTTCACCGTTATCATTATATATTGGATCTCCATGTGGCGTTAACTTAACTCTTCTATATGTAGAATCCTCTTCCACAGATAACTCATAAAAACCATTTGAGGAGGTTTCATTGTTTTCCTCATCTACATTAACAAAACCATTTGGGGTTCCAGCTGGATTATGTCCTACAGCCAAATAGCCAAAGCACCCTTGGTTTTGACTAAAGAGAGTTTTCAGTCCTAATTCCTTTCCTTCCATAAAAATAATATTATCTTGCTTGCTTTCTGTCGTCATCTTTATCATCTCCTGATATTATATTGCCATCTTTATCTTTTAAGATCACATTTTTTATGCGTATTTTAGGTTGTACATTTATTTTTGCTAAAGAAATATCCATATTTACACCTTTTTAATTTTTAAGTTGCTAATTTTTCCCTGCCCTCTATTTAACCCAATAAATATATTTGGATTATTGAGTTGGTCACGGCTATATGGGATATTATTAAAGCTTTTATATAAATCTATACTATTTACTTGGAATTTCAATACACTATATGTATTAATTAAATTATTGTTTATTTTGGATAATAATTTAAAATCGCTATTTGGAGAATTCAAGTATTTTAATAGATAATAACTGTTTTCTATTGGATTTTCCACTTCTATTTTAAGCCAATATGTTTCTCCGATCTTGAGATTATTGACATTAAAGTTATATGTAATTTGCTCTCTTCCTTTTAAGTATTCATTTTCTTTTGACCATCCTGAAACTTTCACCTCTTTAATGAGTGAACCTGGAGTATATCCATGATTACTATACAATCCTAATTTTAGATTTAAATCAGGGTTTCCAACAAATCCATTTGGATATAATGTAATACTTGTGATATTATCTTGCGTTGCCACAAAGGATTGATATAATGTATCAGACAGTTCTATTCCCTGATCTTCGCTATTCTTTGTGGAATCATATTGATATACTGATGGTGAGTCATTGTAAAAAGCACCAGATAAATATTTTGCATCAACATCGCCGCTTAATATTAAGAAATCGTTTTCATAATCAAGATTTCTTGCGTTAATAGGGTTTGCCGTAATATCTATGCTTTGACTCTGATATATTACCTTGACAACAATTGAGTATATTCTATAATATCCACCGCTTTCCAAATCATCAAATTGTATTGTTGTTGTAAAGCCGTTTTTAATTTGATATCCGCGGTAATCCCCATCAATGAGATTGACATCGATTGTTTTCTTTCCTTCTATATCGACAATTTTATAATCTTCATACGGAATATTATCATTTTGTTTATTTTTAAAGTCTATATCTAAATGAAGATCAAAAATGTCAACATTGGTATTAATGTTATTGAATTTAAATTTTAGTCTGATATCTTTTGTATCAAAATTATTGATGTATTCCAGCGGAATATGCTTGATAAAATAGCCTGTTGGAATTTTGATTTCATTTTTAGGTGCGTTAGTTGAATTCTGACATAATAATGCATTTAATGTAATTTCTTTGCCGTGATTGTATCCTTCCATAACAAAAGTAACGTTTTCAATATCATTGAAATGGTATACATTATCGGTGAAATTAGATAATTCACACCAAAATGACCTATTAATCGTTATATAGTCATTAATATTGTTTAAAAATGTTAAATCAAGATTTAATGCGTCATTAAGATTTTTATTGTCGTTTATTTTCTGTTGCAATATTTTTATGCTATTTGTAATGTTCTTGTTGTAGGCGATCTTATATTGCTCTTCATAATACTCGGTATTGTTATTTGTTGATGGGTAGTTTTCTATCTCAGCTGGGTATAATGTCAGCTTATTGATACTACTATCCTTAGTAACAAAACCGTCCTGATTTCTCAAACAGCAATATATTGATTTATTTGTATTTGATTCTAATATCGCGTGAACATCAATACGCTTTACCAAAGCATCATCTGGTATATTGATGTTATCAAAATGTAAGTCAATATCATCTACGCTTTGGAAATCATTTCCCATATTTTGTATCGAAGCATAACTATGTTCATTTCGATCGATTCTCAATATATTGTTCCAAGGGTTGATATTGTCGGTAAGAATTAAATTAGGATCGTATTCCTTTTTTTCTAAATATTGAGGTGTATTGAATGTAATTGGATTGTCTGTTTTTCTGGATACGAAAACAATATTTGACAAGTCTTTAATGCTTGAAACATCGATATCATTTCTTATAAACATAAAAATATCATCGATAGATGGAATAATAATATGGTGGAAATAATGATATTGGTTATCTTTTTCAATAAAGAATAAAACCATTTGTTTTGAATTTCTTTCGACAATATGATAGGCCAATCCAGTTACATCACTTACGATACTTTTATGAACTTTAAATATATCATTTTTGGATGTGGTATATCTAATATTAAAAGACTCTAAGTAAGGATCATATTCGGCTGATATTCCGTGAAGCTTTCCTGTGGAATCCTTAAAACCAATACCACTTTCAATATTTGCCTGTCTTAATCTAGCGTTTGTCAAAAGAAGCTTAATAAAATCAGCATCAAAACCATTGTGGTTGAGTTCTTCGGTTGACCATGTTACAGAATGATTTTCATCTTCAAGACTTCTTACCCATAATTGATAGTTTGTGGCAGAAATTATATTTTCAATTTTTCTTTTTGAAGGAGCAGGGGATAAGATAATGTTATCTATTGTAAACGAAATGTTTTCAAAGTTATTTTGATAAAGAACATCGCTCAAATCAGACATATATGATAATCTGTTTTCCAATTGTATTTCTATCGGTTCATTGGTAAATCTCATATCCATCTTGATGTTTTGCGCATTTTGTGGCTGATCTAAATAAGCATTAATACGAGGCTTCTGTTCAAAATGGAATCTGTTTGTAATAATTTTCCCATCAGGGATAAGCTTAATTGTTTCCCTTGTTTGAAATGGGTTGTTTGGATCTTTCGTACAAATAGTTTCTTCCACTAAATTATATTTATATGGAATAATCGTGTATCTTAACTTGTCGTATTCACCTAAATGTAATTTTATTATTGGGTTGATTATCGCATGATGCTTAAAGCTCATATTGTGATTAAATCTAACGGTGGAGATGTATCTGATTAAAGGCTTCATCCCAAATGGTTTTGTTTTTTGTACAATTGCCTCTATATCTTCGGTAGATGGAATATAAAAGTTGCTTGGAATTTTATCCAAAGGAATATGAATATAGAATACACCGTTATCAAAATAACTTTCTTTAATTATATATTGGTATTTTCTTATTGAGGTGATTTCTCCCTCTTTTTCTATGTAATATATGTTTGTCGTATCAAATTCGTATTCTTTTGATATATATTCCTCTGCGAGAGATAATAGATCAAAGTGTCCGACAAGCTCAAATAATGGTTTAAAGTCAGGATTATTAATGATTTCTTCTTTGTATTCATCAGTATATGTTTTATATACTTGGTATCCATGTCCTGCCCATTTTTTAGTATCCCAATGCATAGCTACTTTTTTGGGATATAAATTGAGTGGCTGGTTCTTATCTGGAGCCCATCTAAATAATAAGTCATTCATATATGAATATTCTGGCAATACCCCTAAATAATGGAACAGTTCTGAACTCATCAAACCGAAACGATAAAAGAATCCATTTGGGTTATATTGCTTAAAATCGTTTAAAAGACGATTTGTTCCAGTTTTTAAAAATTTTACATTAAAAAACTTTGAGTGATCATTGATTTGATTTAAGACATCTATAAGATTTCTGCCTTCAAAATATTCTATTCCACCCTTATTGAAGTTTTCTCTTTCAAGATATTGATAATTGTGTTCATCAGTGTTAACGGGATCGCTATAAAGAATATCTTTTTGATCCAAGTATGATTGTGACTCGTCTATAGTAAAACCATTTTGGGGGTCTTGTTTTATGAAGCTAAAAGGATTTTGCTTTGCAAGATACGGCAGCTTCTGTATTTTTTTCAATCTGGTAACGTTTTCGCTATAGTCCTGTGATTGGAGCATATATTTTTCTTCATATGGAGTAAAGTTATAGATATGTATCCTATGTGTTGTCTCTTCATTATGAGCATTGTAATCACAGTTGATTGTCAATTTTCTTGTAAATAATCCAGTTCCATCTCCGTAACATAAAAAATGCACGGTATATTTTCCAGTTGAGGAACAGCGTGCTTTTACTCTCAATAAATGACTTTCCTGTTGATTTAGATCTCCTATAGGAACTCCTTGATTATAATCATCTTCATCAATCAATATGTTTTCTGGGGATATTATTTGAATATGAATATTCTTAATTGTGTCAAAAGAAATATTGTGACAGTAGATTTGATATTCAAAAAGTTCATTTGGGTAAACATAATTTGAATCCTGATCAACCTTCAATACCATTTGTTTTTTATTATTAATGATTTCTGAGGCTAAATCTTTTGATATCACAGACCCCTTGTTGTTTTTTATTATTTTAGACATTCTTTTGCACCCACTCTAATTTTCCATTTACCTTTTCTTGTATATAATAATTGTCGCCAATTTTTTTATACCAAATATTGCCGATCTTTTTCCACGGACTGTCTTTGACCTTATATGTATTCCCTTGAGGGCATTGCATACATTTGGATTTTTTCAGAACTGTTTTCGCAGAACCTTTTTTATGCAAGTAATCAAAAGCATATATCTTTATATCAGACAAGCCTACGCTTTCGGCTTTTATTTTTATAATTCCCTTATTAATTTGTTGTGGCTGCATTTCACCGATCAGCCATTTAAGATGAATGCCGTTTTTCTCTTGAATAATTGCATAATCTCCGATATCAATGTTGATATCTATAAAGCTATAGTCGCCTATAAAATCAGACAATTGTTTTCCTAAATCTATTTCAATGTTCACATCCTTATTTAATTTTTCTTTATTTTTGACATTGAGGTAAATGACATTTAGGTTTTGTGATTCAACGATTTGTTTTTCGATTTTGGTATCTACATCTATGTCGGTATCTATTCCGCAATAAATGTTTTTGCTGATTTGATGAGGGACAAGCTGTTTATCTTTGGTTGCAAAAGTTGTTTTAAAGATTCCTTCGTTGTTTTCTATATTACATATGCGATACAATACGGTTATTTCATCGGAAGATTTATTATCCCCCAATTGAGCATTAAATGTTATATTATTGCTTATTGAGATAATGCGTCCAAATAATGAAACTGCAATGTGTATTATTTCTCCAGGCTTGTATCTTCGATAATCCTCGTTAACCTTCATAAGCGTATTGTTTTTTGAAGGGTCTATTGCGTCGTATTTCACATATGGATTATTTAAGTTTGCATAACTTATAGGGTTGTAATCGCCTCTTCCATTAAATTTGAAGTATAATACATCGTTCAACAATTCATTTAGCGTATAGCTTCGGCTTAATTCTTCAGGAATTTCAATCACAAAGGATGCTATTCCTTTTGCATTTGTTCTTTGCGCCACAACATCTTCCTGGCTTGATGGAAATTTGACGTGAGCATATACCAATTGGTTTCCTAATGGCTTTGCGTCACTTTCATGATATGTTTGCTCCCAATGGAAAATACCATTGTTATTAATTATTTCGTTATTTTCGTTATATAAAGGGTAATATTGGGAATTAAAGTAATATCCATATGGCTGAAGCTCATTGCTGTTTGTAATTTCTGTTGTAACAAACATACCTGCAAAATCATTGGTGTCAATATTGGTAATCTTATATGTGATTCCTCCAGTAGTTAAATCATCTGTTTCTGTTGTTGTATAACATTCATCAGGACACTCAAATGTGTTGTTCAATGTAAGCAGATCTGTGTTTCCAAATATTTCCAGCTCTGTCTGCATTGAGTCCTTGACTTCAATCTTTATCATATCTGACGTTGGAGACGCTCCTGAACTGCAATCACTATGAATTGGTTGAACTTGCTCGTATAATAAATATTGCAGGAATATCGTTTTCTCTACAATGCTTCGATATGGAATTATAATAGAAATCGTATCTCCGGGATTAATGCATTTTATTTGCAGATACACATTTTCCTCGTCAACTAAATCGTTATCGGGAGTAAGGTTCTTAACTGCGACATTATCTTTAATGCTCTGATTGTAATCGTAAAAAAGATTGTAGAAGTTATTGAAGATTCCATGTGGGGTTACCCATTCATCTGTGGTTACTTCAAGCTCATCATTTTCATTTGGAACCAATGTATTTAATTCAACATTAACGTTTTTAAAAACATCATTTTCTGTTAAATTGGAAACTCTAAGCTCGACTGTTCCGACCTGAGATAAACCAATTTCTGATGGTTTGCTACAGAATCTGATATCATTTGGTGAGTGTTTAAGCTTAATGTCCTCGATTTTGATAGGGGATTTGATATTGTCGCCTTCCCAAGCCACTAAATAATCGAAATCAAATGCTGTTCCGTCTTCTCCTTTTGTAAATATATAATCATAATTTTGCTTATGTACTCCGTTGATATATATTTTTGCCGTAGACTGATTTGATGAGGAACAGTGGCTTGAGGCATCTATAACTTTTAAGAAGAACTCTCCAGCGTAATATTTATCAATTTGATGTTCTATAATATCTCCCTTTTTGACATTCTGATATTGAGTAAGGTCGTGATTGATATTGGTTTCATCTAAAACCTCAATCAATGGAATTGATTCTCTTGGCTCATCATCGATTCTTTGTATTTTAATGGTTTCATTTCTTGTTTGACCATTTTTATCCTTCTTAACTTGAGTAAAAATCAATGTAGGTTCTGTTTCGCTATATATATTAAATTTAAATTCCATTGGGAGTATTGTAATCGTTGCTTTATTGTTTTTGACATTTTCAATGCTCTCATTACCTCTTTTTATATATAGTGTATGCTCTCCGCATTTCAATCCCTTAATGGTATTGTGGAATATTTGATTCTGATCCTTGTTTAATAAATTTGATGTACTGTTTTGGTTTGCTACAGTTAAATGGATTGGAGTGGAGTCTATACTGTCTATATAGATATCTATACCATTTGCGCATCCATTTTTAAAAATAACATAATTTTTATCAGGATTATAATCCTCATCTGACTTATATTTATCAACTATTTCCCAAGTTGGCTTAGGCCTTTGCATAGCATTATAGGAAACTTTTGTTTTTGTTTTCTCATCGTTTTTTAAACAATACGTAATGGTTTTCGTTCCTGGTACATTGGTTTTATCCGTTATCTTGAAGGTAGAATGAAGATCGTTTGTTTGATCTGGAATTAAGTCAACACTAACACCATTTGGTTTGTCTAATACCTTTATGTTTTTTCCCAATTTTGAGGGAGCGCTATTGACGGGGATTTTTTTGTTTCCATTCTTATATCCAGCTTCGATTATCTGATTAATCGTAGTGTAACATCCCTCATCCGTGCTTGTATATAAGTTGTTGTTGCTATTTTTCCCTTCAATATATATTTGAGAGTTTTCGTAGACGACATTTGTTTTTAATCCTGTAATATACAATATACAAGGTGTTTGGGCTTTTGAACAGTTCATTCCGAATTGAATATTTAATGCAAAGTTATTGTTTTTTATATCTGCTCCTGTAACATCAGTAACCTTCACTTTTACTTCCTTCCAGATATAGCCCTTTTTATTTTTGCCCTCGTATTTCATTTGTGTTGAATTTTTGTATGTCTTACTGAGTATAGTGGATTTATCTGCCTTCCCAAACCACAGTTCAAATCCTCGAATAATGGCCTTTTCATCAGAGGCAAGGTTATCAATCCATAGTTTACCATTTGAGTCGACATTGACGACCCTATATTTAAAACTGATTTCTATTTCCTCTACCTTTGAGGACTCGCTAATAAAGGACGTATCAAAATTGTATAGATGCAGCAAAGCTGGTCTTGGAATGTCTCCTGTAGGGCCACCTATATGTTGAACCTCGGATCCGTATCTTTTTCCCTCGGATGACCCACATTGAATTTTATTGCCGCTCAGAATTTCATTTATATTAGTCCATTGACGGTAACTTTTCTTTTTTGTTCCTCCCCAATATGCACAATTCATATAGTTGCCGAAAAGTCTGTCAGAGTCTTGCTTTTCCAATGTTTTTTTAGAATTGAAAGCATTTGGTTGCGAAACCTTTTTAGCTTTTAATTGCTTTGTTTGTGTTTTGCTAGCCATTAGTGGACCTCCTTCCAGGACTGATTAATATATTGTCCATTTTCCTCAATATAAATATCGTCATTAAAGTATTTAATTGTTTTATGATATAACTTATTGATTTCATGTTTGTTATTGAATCCAACCTCATGGTTTTCATCACCATCATCATAAGGAGCCGTATCCGTTGGACATTTGATTCCGTTCTCATCGAGCAACTGTTGTTTGCTGACATTCGTATATTGAGATACGTTATCATAGTTTGCATCCATTAGAGATTGATTCCATTCCGTTAATTCGTTTGTATTGAGAGGAGTGCCATCTATGTCACTTTTATCGATAATTCCAGTATAATGTTTTAATTGAAATGGACTTGGGTTTGTTTCATTATAGGAATAGCCCATATTAATCTGTAAGTTGCTAAAGTATTTTGTCTGCTCTTTGATGTTGAATATGTATATACCGCTATTTGTTTTATGTTGGCTTTGATGATAAAGCAGATTGATGACATTGCCTTCATCGTTTCTACTGTAGTCTTCCGTACATTTGAAGGAATTGCTATCAATATTTTGCTTATTATCTTTGAAAATCAATATAGTATTATCCGTTTTGTTGTTTGAAGCGTCATATTTTTTAGGAATAATATGCATTCTGATTACATTGTCAAATGGCTTGATCCGAATGAAATAATTGCCGCGATAATATTCATATTGATAGATATTGCTTTCATCACTGGCTGACGTAAAAATAACATTATTGTACTCGTCGTTGAAAAATTTCTGTAACTCCTCTAATGAGTATTCCTCATCAATATAAGACAATGGGAGTACAAAATTGACAAATTGTATTACACTGTCTTTGTCTATATCGGTATCTAATTCGATGTCAAAATATTGATGAAAATTTGATTGCAGAAATTCTCTTTTCCCATCATCATTAAGTATCATTTGTATCTCCCTCATTATCACTCTTCTCTTTTAATATTACTTTTCCTATATTCATTTTAGGATTAAGATTGAATTGAGTTTCTATACCGTATATAGAGTCTATATTATTAATATCAGTTTCTTTTACAACTATTTCATTTTTAATAGCATCATCGTCGCAAAATACGATAACATCATAAAGTCCTGTAATCTTTTTCGGACATGTAATGATAATTTGATCATCATCCAACTCTCCTATGGTAAAGGGTTCTCCTATATCCAAATCAATAGGAGGAAAAGTCTTATTTGTTATTTCTATTTCTGGAGGAACCGCAATATAAATGTTTTTCCCGACAATAGGGATTTCGCCAGTATTCTTTAAATCAATGTGCATCTTGATTTGATTTTGCTCCTCGTCATCCAACACAATGGTTTTTGTGTCAAAACGAACATTGATATCGTATTTGTCATAAATAACAGTATAATAGATAAATAATTGTATATTATATAAAATAATATTTGACTTTAAAAATTCATTTGTGTTTGTGAATGCTATTTCAAATCCAAAACCATTAGAGATTTGTGATTGATCAATTGAATCAAGTCCAAATAAGTTGTTTTTCCCTCCAATGATATATACACCTTTTTCTTTTTGCCAATAAGGATCTTCCAATGCGATTGGGATGATATCCATACCTTCCTTAACGACTCCATCTTCCAATGTGGTGTATGTCGGCAATATCAGATTGCTTCTGTCATCAAGCTGCAATGAATCGGAATGTATGCTCGTTGCTCCATTCAATCTAAGTTCTATCCCCGTGATTTCAACGTTTTTAGGTATTTCGGGAATTTCATCAAAGCGCACTTCCAGTACTTTTGTCTGATATGATTCTTTATCATTGAAATTTGAACTTGTTTTAGGTTCTAAGGTGAGCTCTGCTCCAACGAAGTTTGTATTCGCTATTTGATGTGGGTTTCTCCATGATACACCTTCTCCACTTTCATTGATGAAACTCGGATTTATGTAGCCCACTTCCTTATCATTATTCAATGTTGGAGCTATTGTTTCGGTGTAGACATATACATCCTGAATAAACGGATCGATTGAATACAATAAGGCAACGTTATTTAAGTTGCTATCTTTTATATACGAAGCATTGATGGCATCTTCATTATACCTATATTCATTTATTAATCTTTGTTCATACCAGTAATCTTGCTCAATATTGTATTTATAGAATGGAGGATACGTATAAGGCTCCTCATCATCAGTAATGTTATTTTTATAATATCTGCGCGGAAGTCCCAATATTCTGCCCCATTTGTCAAGCACCTTATTAATGCTAAATGCAGGATTGGGAGATGCCTCTTCCTGTGGGAATCCGAATGTCAATGGAACCCCAATACCATGATATTTGACTTGAATGTAAAATGTTTCACAATTAAATTGTTTGGTAATCCTATCGAACACTACGCGTTCATCTTCGTCATAATGCTTCTCCCATAAAAAGCGCCATTCCTGTTGATTATTAAAGTCATGACAGAAGAAACCATATAATTTTACATATTCCAACGGAAAGGCGCTTACTGTGTATAATCTAATATTTTGCTCAGTTACATAAATTGGGTGAATATGTTTAATTTTTAAATCAAATGAAACATTTGCATCAGACTCTATTTCAATATACGTTGTTTTGTTTTCATCCTCTATATCAAGTTGTGAATAATCATTATTTTTTGGTTGGCTATATATTTTATTAATCTCTCCTTCAATTAAATCACTTCTATAAACACCATCTACTAAAATGCTTTGACTTTCCGTTGATATTTTGATATCACTTGTTGTTGTAATATTCTTCAATATTATTTTTTGATGAGCGTTTCTTATAACCAACTTCTTCAATGGTTTCTGCAATCCGTTATTATCTCCAGTTAGCCTTAATTGTATTTCTCCGTGACAGTTACGTTTTGAATTTGGAATGTATGCCCTAATCGGAACATTGGGTTGTAATTGCTTTGATACAGTTCCGCCCTCAGAGTTTTGAAGTAAAGGGTCATGTTCGATGTATGTATGAATCCAGCTATATTCTGTTGGAAGCGTTTTCCAAACCTGAACTGGCTGCACTATTCCTAAATTTGTTAAAAAGCCACCAATTAAGTCTTTCAGTAACTCTTGTGAATACCTATTGATTGGCTCCAAAAAAGTATCTTCTTGCCACCACAATGGCATTTTACTTTTTATGTCATAATTAAAACTATCATAAGCCATATTATCACTATAAATACATTGTTCTCGTAAATTTTCCGAATACACTTGATACAGTAATTTTAATTACCATTGTCATTCTTTCTGAGGTTGTTGGGGTTGGCTCAAAAACTTCGATCTCTGGGAAATCAAGCACATAACCCTGAAATTGAGGAATTGTTTCTCGAATATAAACCTTGGCCAATTCCGCATTAAACCATGACGTGTTTTCCCCCATTAATGATAATAATCTGCTACCGTAATTTTCCAATCCAACTCCATCTACGACACCCACTTCTGTCTTTAATACACCTACAATTGCAGCCCATAAGGCCTCAACATCATTAAGGTATTGTATATCGTTGTTTTCAATTACGGTTGTTTCATGATAATCGTGTACATTAATAAAGTGTTCTAAATTTTCGTCATCACAAATATCAGTTAAAATATCTTGTATTTCTCCTTCAGGGGTAATCATCTCAACACCTACTCATCAATTGTATATTCGATTGTAGTATAAATTAAATTTGGATAAAGTCTTTGGAATTTCTCTATTTTAAGCTGACCAGTTTCGCTATCGACCTTTAGGCTTGAATTATTGTCAATGGATATATCAACCTCATATATATTATATCTTGCATCAAATAAATATTGTAGTATAAATGATTCAAGTCTGTTGACAGAGAGGTTCTTGCCGACGTATATTTGATTTGCAAAGAATATTTCAACGGCGTCTTTGATGCTATGCTCTATTTCATCCTTTTCGTATGGAGTGTATGATTTCTCGGAAACCATTTTGAGATTTACATTAATATTGATATATACGTAGTCGGCCATACTATACTGATATTGTATTCCCCCTGGCTTTTGCGCCTCTATATTTGCTATAATATCCCTGAATTCCTCTTCGGATTGGGTATCTATGCAAATCAATACAGTTCCAAAACCATTGAAGTATTCAACAATATTGCTTTCATAATAGGATATGCCGTTGTCATAGAGTATATCCAATATGGCGTCCTTTGTTGCTCCAGTGCCGTATCTGAAAATATCGATCCTATCTCTTGCATCAAAAGCTGTTTCCTCGTCGCTTCCTCCATAGGCTGGATTTGGATTTGTCACCTCTATTTGAGAGAAGAATTCGTTATCGTCAAAAAAAGTTAATGTATCGTTAGCTACATTGTTGATTGATCCTACTTCAACTGAGTAAGCTGGGATTAACACACTAAAGGTATCTTTCCATAAAAATCTTGATTCTGCCGTTCTAAACACTATTGCCGTCTCTGAATCTTCTGATTCTGTACGAACCTCAAAATCACGTGGAATTAAAATGTCCTCTGTCTTTCCTGAAAAATCACTTCTTCTGGAAAACTTTAAAATAACCTTTGCGACTCGTGCATCTCTTTTTTGAATCAGATATTTGATTTGCTGTTCCAGCAGGGCCTCATCGGTTGTATTATCCAAATCATTGCTATCATAATATTGTGCAATGATTTGAGATATATGTCCAAATACTCTCGCAAAAACAGCATAATGCAGATAGACTCTTGAAGTTTCAAAAACTTCCTTAATCAAACCTAATTCTTGTGCAATGCTATTCAATTGGGCTAAAATAGAATCCTCATCTAACTCCAATAAGGATTCTACGTAAGATTCAGCCATTGTTTATCACCCCTATTCTTGAGGTTCAGTTACGGGTTCCTCGGATTTATTAGGATCTTCTGTCTCCTCAGGTTCTGTAGGAGTAGTGGGTTCTGTAGGAGTAGTAGGTTCTGTAGGAGTAGTAGGTTCTGTAGGAGTAGTAGTTTCTTGAGGAACCTCGGTTTGCTCTTCCTTGATTCTTTGTGCATTATCTGCCTGTTCCTTTAATAATATATTTGTCATATAATTCTGATTTCTATATGCCATATTATCACCTATTGTACATAATCGTCAAATCTGATATTAAGTTTATATTTTTTTTCATTTAATTTAGCTTGTTTCTCGAGTAATTCCTCGGAATACCCATATAACTCAAATTCCTTATCCAAATTTGCCTGTTGTCTTTCAATATTCCATTTTTGAAATGCTTTTATTGGATTCCACATATTTTCACCTTATTTTTTCGTAATTACGCATACGCTTTTGACTCCAACTTTATTGTTGATATAATGTTTTTCCAAGCTATAGTCTCTCCACTGGGTATGGCCGCAATAGCCACTGCCACATTTATTCCCAAGACTATTGAGGGCTCTAACTTGTTTTGTTACTATATTGAAGGTGTCCAATCCCTCATAATGACCAAATACTTGACCATTTGAACTCTTTCCTGATCCCTGATATCCGATATGGAAAAATATTCCAATGTTGCTTTGACAAGCCTTTTTGGCCAATGCCTTAAATTGTTCTGAGGTTGTTTTTCCGAAGTCGCTCATATAATGCCATTCGACTTTCAATTTCATGTCTTTCTTTTTGGCAGCCTTGGCGATCGCGGTTTCAATACCTCCGTGATCAGTTCCTGAAACAGTTGTCCCTGCCCATGATGCCAATTGAGATTCAGAAATGTCAGTTACACCGAATTTTTTCAACACTTGGTGAATGCAATGAGGTGCGCAGAAATATGCAGTACACTGACCTAATCTGTTACATCCTTCTGTTAAATAATGTGGGGAGCTTTTGTAGGGATTGGAGCATTTACTTGCTGTTTTGGATGTTGATTTTTGTTTATTCGTCGTTTTTTTTTGACTTGTTTGTGCTTTAGCTTTTAACACCTCGTAATTAACTCCAACAGTGTTCGGCAATCTTTTGTTTTCATCGTAGAAAACAAGAACCTTGGATAACATATATGCGTAAAGATCACGTTCTATTTTGTCTTTTTTATATGTGGCATAGTTTGGCAATTTCTTATTGTTGCCGACAAATGTCACAATATTTTTTGTTAATGTGACATAGTCACTTTTCTGGATCGTTTGATTGATTTTTGTTCCTGTTGGGTCGGACGCGTTATCGAAACTGATTTTCCCAATGTTTTTATCTGGATTTAAAATTGAGCTTCCAATATAATAACTCCATTTTGGGGAGGTTTCGAGCTGTCCTTTTGATTCCATCTCTTTCTTAATGGCTTTTGCTTTCGTTAAAATTTGCTTGTATGTATAACTTGACATTTTATAACCTCACAAAATAAATATTGGTTATAAAATTTATGGTCGGTTTTATTTATATGATTTTTAATAATAAGATTTATATACTATAATATCAATAAATAAATATTAATTCACATATGTGAATAATACTAATATGAGGTGTATATCATGGATAATAAAAATGAATTATTGTTTAGAATTGCAAGTTGGATTTCTATATCATCATATAGAAAACGTGTTATGGTCGCTTTAGGCGGAAAGCTCAAAACTCCATCTACTTTAGCGAGGGAAAGTGGCATAGCAACAAATCACATCAGTAAAACACTAAGAGAATTAAAGGATAAGGATCTGATCATATGCATTAATGAAGATGCGAAAAAGGGTAGGCTATACCAAATGACCGAACTGGGATCAGAAGTAATGCAAAAACTTAAGATGATTGATTAAAATGGTTTTACAAGATCAGATGATTTTAAAGAAAAAGGTTTATATCCTGATTGATGAGCACATTAAGGAAATCAAGAATGGATATAATCCTTATGCAAGATGTGGTAAAACAATGGATAAGGAAAGGCGTAATTATGCTATTGCAGCTTTATCACTGCTGAAAGATGAAATAAAACGTAATTGAGGTTTTAAATATGGCAAAACAATATCTTAAGATAATGGCCGTAACGAATGATGAATTTGATGATTTATTCTGGAGCGACGATGGCGTCGTGGATAATATTGAAGAAATCGTTTGTGAGGCCTGGAATGATGTTCCAAGTGACTGTTATAACTTCACTTTGGAAAGGGTTGTTGATGATGTGATTCCCGAAATCAAAAGGGAACTTGAAAAATATGAGGAAGACGGCATAAAAGAATTGCCAATTTCAAAAGTAAAAGATTATTTGGAGATGATTCAAAATGACTGAAAAGGAAAATAAAGCGGATGAGATGAGAGACGAAGTGATGAATAGGTTAAATACTGTTTTGGATAACTACAAGAAAAATAATATTCAGCAGGGATATTTAATGGCAATTATTAATTTACAGAACGTTGTCGAGCATATTGAAAAGTGTTATGAGTTTGATATGGAATTCCCTGATTGATATGATGGACATCATGGATTTTTGATGGATGTTTTGATGGGGATCGGAGTTGATATAAGTGAATGAATATTCAGAATTGTTAGATAAGTATGACAATCTTAAAAACAAAAATAAAGAACTTAAAAGGAGATATGAATTATGTAAAATTCGCAGAATGAATAATCTGAATTATATACATGATTTGGAGGAGGAAAATAATAAAATTAAAAAAGCAAATCGAAATTTGCAATCTGAAATCATTGAAATTTTGGATTTCATTAAGGAGAACGATGGAGTAACAAGACAAGAAATGGCAGACTGGTGGAATAAAAGAAAAATGGGTTCAAATTATTAAGATAAGAGGTGATATAATGGTTGATTGGTGGTATTACAACAACTTATTTGGCGTTGAAGATGGATTATTTTATGAAAATAACAAAAGACTTGGTTATTACCAGGACGAAAAAGAAGATGAGATTCTTAGAAATAATCATAAGGCAACAGTAGATAGGATGTTGGAATTAAAGGAATTAAATATTGAGTTTAAAAGGATTCATAATAAACTTAAGACAGAAAACAAAGCGCTCGAAAGGAAAAATGAAGAATTAAAACAAATGGTTGATTTTTATAAAGATTTCCAAAAAGATGCAAGAGAGCTATCAAAAGAGAATGAGCAGTTAAATAATGAAAACAAACGATTAAAAACACAATTATCTGTTAATAGTGAAGAGGGAGTTTGTAGTATCTGTAAATACTGTTATTTAGATAAAGACCAAGATATGCAGGGATATTATATTGCTAAGTGTGAAAAAGGACATAAAGAATGTTCAAAAGAAGCATTAAGATACTGTGAAGATTTTAGGGGGAACAAAGAATGATGGAAGAGGAATATTGTATTATATGTGGAGAAATTATGGAAGATAATTATAAGGGAGAATGGGAGTGTCCTAATTGCGGATATAGGGAGGATATTGAATGACTAAAAAACGATATTTAACCGTTCTTTTAACGGGGGATATACAAGATACAGTTAACAATGAATTTTTAAGAGGAAGTGGCATAGCAAAAAGATTAAATGAGTTGGATAATGAAAACAAAACACTTAAAAAGGAAAATGAGGAGTTAAAACAAGAAAATGATAAATTTGCAAAGTTTATTCGCAGAAATCATGCTGTTGGTATGATTCATAGAATACTGAAGGGAGAGTGATGTGAGATGGAAAAACGATTTGAGATTGACGATTTATGTATTATTCCATCTTTTAATGATTTAAAAATGGAAAAGTCTAATAATATATTATATTGTGTTATGGATGAGAAGAGAGGTGATGGTTTTAAGTGTTATGTTCGTGAAGGTGACGGTTTTAATCTTGTAGGTTGGTTAAGTATTGGAGAGTATGCTGATTGGAAAAGGAGGATTAATTTAAATGAATGAAATTACTGTTAGAGATTTGGCTTCACATTTACTGCACCTTGTTGAAACTGGTAAGGGGGATAAAAAGGTTCGTGTAAGTGTAATGTATGATAATTGTGATCATATTCAGGATTTAAAAAGAATATATTGTTTTGATGAAACAGATTGGATAACATTAGCAGGGGACTTGAATGACATTTGAGGATAGTTATTTTCAAAAATGCCATCGATTGATGAATGAGAATAGCAGATTAAAAAGAAGAATAATGCCATTAGGTGGATAAACATCGGAAGGTGATGTTGAAATGACTGTATGCAAATGTGGCGCCCGATGGGAGACCAGAGACTCAACTTATGAAGAATGGAAATACGGTATGTGTGAAAAATGCATAGCAAAAGCAAGAGAGAATGGAGAGATTCCTCCTAAACGAGTTTCGGAGGGAATCAGTATTACCTCTGTATTATATGAGATTTTATGTGGTGAGATCAATGAGTGAATCTAAAGCAAAAAGAAAAGCACAAAAGGAATACTGTTCCGGAGCTACTCCAAACTTTGCCGAATTCGGAACAGATGCCGATGGAAAATGCAGATATTGTCATACCGATATCTGGGAGCATATATCTCTTGAAAAAGCGAGCAATCACTTAATCACTGGCTGTCCAGTGTGTCATAGAAGTTATTGCGACTAATATAATAATAGGATCGCAATCATCAAAAACACTATGCAAACAATTAACCAGTTTATATTTATTCCAGTCTCATGACTGGAAATTACTATTTTTTCGTAATCATGGATAGATGTATTTGTTGAATTATTCTTGTCATCTACAATGAATTCATTAAATGTAAAGTTCGTGTTATTATTATGCACTTGAGGAATGATAGGTGTATTATTATTAATCGTAGAATTGTTTATTTGATTATCATGTTCGAATGCAAAAAGTTTGTATCCGAAATAATTCTGGAATTCCTCATACTGAGAGACAAAATTCAAGTGCGGTGACTGTTTCTGCTTCTTCTATGTGTACTGTTGGATAGTCAATTGTCGTTGTATTATTTCCAGCACTTACAGTGCTTAATGAAGCAATTACTAAAATAATTAATAAAGCAATTATTTTCTTATTCATAGTATGTTTTCTATTACCTATACTTGTTTTCCAATATTTATTATTTGTTATTAAAAGCTCTTTCTTTTTTATGCAGTTCTCTTCCACATATAAACTTTCATGTATGGTGGCATATTGTTATGTGCTTGTCCACCCCCAACATATGTTGTTGATGGTGAAAATCCAGTCTTTTTCCCACTAGACTTTGTGTACAATGATGTGCTACCCCCATTTCCTGCACTGAATTGGTTTTCTATTTGGTGACTATGGCTTGGCATTTCGTTTTTAGTCAATGTATGTGTCGCTTCACCAGCGGTTGCTTGGTATCCAGTATCTGCAGTTCCACTTGTCGCATATAAGAATGTGTCTTCTAATTGTTTCCATGTTCCTCCAAATAATGTTTCTGGTGTTTTAGTATTATCTACTGATATATAGATTGAACCGATTGGGTAAACAGCATTAAGAAAATCAGTTATATCGCTTTTTGTGTGCTTATGACCATAGTTTGATTTATTATCAAGACTATCTTTAACAAGCCTTTCAGATGGATATCTTGTGTCATTTGTGGTGCTACTCCAAGACCTTACTTTGTTACTCATATCTTCTTTTCCACTAACATCTGGTATACTATTTCTTATATCTGAATGAGCAGTACTACTACTATTATGGTTTCCGATTAGGGTACTAATTTTTGTTACAATAGAATTTTTTAAACCTACTATTATTGAATCATTTGAGGAAACCATTTGTATCACCTTATTGACTTAATGCATTTGTAATTGCTACTAAATATTCTTCTATTTCAGCATCTATATCTGATTCAGAGACATGAGTATCTGTATCCTTTCCATAAATGGTTTGAGATGTTCCATTAATGTTAATTGTTCCTATAGCATATCTACCAGTTGTAGATGATGTAATTGAACTATCTTGTGTAAAAGTCGGCTTGTTTGTTAAATCAGCATATGACCCACTTGTTGCTACAGCTTTAAGACTTGATGTTAATGCATATCCGCTTAAATCTAATGATGTTGAATCAATTTTCTCCCAAGAGTATGTGCTACCGTTTTTAATTGTAATATATATGTCATAATTATCATCTTTTCCACTTTCGGATTTTATAAGATATAATTTATTCATTGTTGAGGCAGATGCTGTCCCAAGACTTCCTACTATTTCGAAGTATTCTACATTTGTTAATGCTCCAAGTTTTGTGTTAATTGCCGCATTAATACTTGCCTGATTTGTTGCAGAATTTCCAATATTTGAATAAGTATTTGTGTCTGTAATAGTGGAAGAAGCCTGATTGTGTGAAGCAGGAGTAAATTCATTTGGAATACCTATTAAATCACTATAGGCACCAGATGTTGCAACAGCCTTTAAAGATGAAGTATCTGCTTTTTTATCTAATTCTGTATATATAGCCTTTCCTTGTACAGGGTTTGTTCCAGTTGATGTTATAGTTGTATCAACAGTAACTCCTTCTGGAATATTTGGTTTATCACTTAAATCATTATAACTTCCAGATGTTGCAACTGTTGCTAAATCAACAGTATTTGCTTTTGCGGAAAGGGCTGAAGTTGTTGCATAAGAATTTGTATCTATTGTTCCATCATGTTTAACAAGACCATTTGTTGATGATTTTTGAATATAATTTGAAGCATCAGACAAATCTGTTACCTTTGACGGAATAGTCGGTTTTGCCTCTGTTACAATATTACCGCTCGCATCAGTTACCACATTTAAGTTTTTCTCGCCTGTTCCTAATGATTTATCCAGTTTTCCACTTATATCTTGATGAGAGGTTAAAAAACCAGAATCATTAGTTAAATCAGATGTACTATCTGGAATTGATGGTTTATCATCTAAATCATTATAACTTCCTGTTGTTGCAACAGTAGCTAAATTTGCTAACTTATTTTTTTCTGTTGTAGTATAATCATTACTTGATAACCCTTTCCCATCTACTTTATCTACTTTTCCACTAATATCTGGAATACGACTTGCTACATAATTTTTAATTGCTGGTACAGTAGCATAACTTTCATCCGTTTCTGCAAAAGTTCCGCTAATATCATCCTTTTTATTACTCTTTTGTTCAAATTTATTTCTTAAAGCTTGTAAAAAATTAGCTACTATTTCATTATTAATTGCCATTCATATCACAATCCTAAAATATCATCAGTTATTTTTATAAGCATTAATTCAATATCTGTATCAACACTTATATCGAAATCATCTAAATCCTCTTTTGAATGAGTATGTTTTGAAGGAGGAAATTCATTTGGTTTGTTGTTTAAATCATTATAGTCCCCAGTTCTTGATACTCTGCTTAAACTATTAGAATTTTCTTTTTTATTTAATTCTTCATAAATAACCTTATTTTGAAGTGGATTTTCACTTTCTTTTGATAGTTCTGAATCCACATTCAATTTAATTAATTGGTCTTCAATCAATTTTTTAAGTAAGTCCTTATCATAAAGTTCAACACTTTTAATGAGTTTATTACTTGAATAAATATAAAATGTATTATCAACATATTTTATACTATCAATTTTCTGCTCTAATTGTTGATAAATATCATAAAATATATTTGTTGTGTTGCATTTCTTTATTGGTTTTTTACATTCTTTTTGAGGTTCTTTTCTTGTCGTACCAATTTGAATTTTATTTGTTTTAATATTATCAGTTGCATATACTTGTATTGAGAAAATATCATCTATTTCTTCTGGTATGACACAAGCTAAATTACAACCCTCTCCTAAGTACCTAATAATGCTTTTATTTTTTTCTGTCCAAAAGATAACATATTTTTCAATATATCTCCATTCTTTAGATTCAAAGAAAAAATTACATTGATTTTTTTCTTGATAATCATCTTCAATATTTTTTCTTTTTATTTTATTATTTGTTATTTCAAAGCTTAAATACATTTCAAGCCCCCTTTTATGATAATAATTTACTGTTGCAATTAATTCGTCATCTTCGTAGATATTAACAGTTCTACCTTGTATAACTGATGAAACAGTAGCAGTTAAAGTCGCAGTTTGTGGATTTTCTTGTGTACTATCTGTAAAGGATAGTATAGGATTGTCTACATTAATATCTATGGATTATATTACAAATTCTTCTAATTTATCCGCTGGATAACCTTTATCAATATATAATTGTGTTGTTCCTATTGGGATTTTAAATTTGAGATTGCTATTTGCATTGGTTATCCACCTGGAGTTAAATGTAAGTATATCTGTTTCTGTCCAATTTAAAATAATTGAAGTTAAACCAACACAATTAAAGAAACAAGAGCTTCCAAGATTTGTAACCCCATTAGGAATAGTAATTGAAGTTAAACCAGTACAACCTATGAAGCAATTAAGCCCAAGGCTTGTAACACTATCAGGAATAGTAATCGAAGTTAAACCAACACAATTAGAGAAACAAGAGCGTCCAAGGTTTGTAACACCATTGGGGATAGTAATTGAAGTTAAACTAGTACAACCACGGAAACAATAACCGTTAAGACTTGTAACACTATCAGGGATAGTAATTGAAGTTAAACTAGTACAACCATTAAAACAATCTTCTCCAAGGCTTGTAACACCATTGGGGATGGTAATTGAAGTTAAACCTTTACAATTAAAAAAACAACGCTCTTCAAGACTTGTTAAGTCACCATACACTTTTATAGTATGAGAGTTTAATCCATCATTAAAAGTATGTGATAATTGACCTCCATTATATTCGATTAAACCAGTATTATCGCCCCAATCAACAAATACTTTATCATTATAAGTAAAAGGTGTTGAACTATTTGTACTGAATGATGAGCCAGTAACTGTTAAAGTCATACAAGATAGCTCTTCTAATTTATCCGCTGGATAGTCTTTATCAATATATAATTGTTTTGTTCCTGCTGGAATTTTAAATTTAAGATTACTATTTGCATTGGTTACCCAACCAGAGTCATATGTAAGTATGTCTGCTCCTGTCCAATTTAAAGTGATAGAAGTTAAACTAGTACAATCTCCGAAACAATTTCTATTAAGGATTGTGATACTATCAGGAATAGTGATAGAAGTTAAACCAGTACAGCCTCTGAAACAACTAATCCCAAGACTTGTAACACCCTCAGGGATAGTAATTGAAGTTAAACCAGTACAGTCTCTGAAACAATTACTCCCAAGACTTGTAACACCCTCAGGGATAGTAATAGAAGTTAAACTAGTACAGCCACTGAAACAATTAATCCCAAGACTTGTAACACCCTCAGGGATAGTAATAGAAGTTAAACCAGTACAACCATAGAAACAATAATTCCCAAGACTTGTCACACCCTCAGAGATAGTAATGGAAGTTAAACCAGCACAGTCTCTGAAACAACTATCATTAAGACTTGTAACATTGTATATCTTTATTTCGTGAGAACTGATTCCATCGTTATAAGTGTGAGATAATTTACTTGTTAATGGCTCTATAGTTCCATCGCCATAATCAATAATTATATTGTCTCCTGTTAATGCTGTTGAAGAGTTATACTCTTCAAAACTACTTCCAGTAACCCCTAAAATTAATGATGGTTCTGCTTTTTCGTAAATAATTGCTCCGTCATCAACTCTTTTGATTAACTGTACTTCCTTATTGTTGATATAAATTGAATCAACATTATCAAAAATGGACTCGCCACTCATTTAACCACCATTAGAAGTTTTAGGTTTTGTATAAAAGGATATTTGGTCTGTAACCCCATTAGTGTATGTGATATCTAATGTAGTTAATTCCATATTATTTGATAATGTTTGAATAGCATCATTAACCGCATTGGAAGTTGCCACTCCTGAATTTCCATCTTCAATGACATCAACAACATTTAGATTTTTTATTTTATTTTTTAAGTTATCGGAAATAAGCCCATCAGTGATTGGGTGCACAGAAAAAGTACCATCTAAACTCATTATGATATATAACGAATCAGCAGTTATTTCTTTTAGAGCACTTCCATTTACGTTATCTACACAGGGGTTGTTATTAATTTTAAAATAAGTCGATGCATTGTAATCTTTTTTAGAATAAATAAAAAAGACATTGTGGTTTGTATCTATAGAAATATCATTTCCATTAACCATATCGTCTGTAATTTCGTAAACGTTGGAGCTATTGGCGTCTATTATATCAGTCATATCTGCTAACGCATTTTTTATTGCTGTATTTGAAACTGGATTGTCAGAGGTCTTTATTTCCGTATCCACGATTGTTTTATTAGCCCCCTCTTGAATGCCATCTAATTTTGCTATTTTAGAGGTTTCTATCAGACTCTTGCCTGATTCCTTATCAACTTTATTTGACAATACTTTTCTCTCAGCATCGGTCATCAAACCTTTTCCAGTTTCTTTATCAACTTTATTTGACAATGCATTTTTTATTGCTGTATTTGAAACTGGGTTATCAGAAGTCTTTATTTCCGTATCCACATTCGTTTTATTAGCCTCAGTTTCAATATCATTGAGTTTTATTCTTTCAGCATCAGTCATTAGACTCTTTCCGGTTTCTTTATCAACTTTATTTGATAATGCATTTTTAACTGCGGTGTTTTGAACCGGATTACTTGATGTTTTAATATCTGCATCAACAATAGTCTTATTGGCCTCAGCTTCGATACTATTAAGTTTGGTTCTCTCTGCGTCAGTCATTAGACTTTTACCCTGCTCCTTATCTACCTTGTTATCCAAGTTGTTTTTTAATACAACTCCTTGTTTGGCTGATAAAACTTTATTATCATCATTAGTGGTCAGATCAGGGGCAATGGCTGTTTTATCGATTTTATCTGTTTCTAATAAATATCCTTGGTAAGCACTAAGAGCCTTGGTATTATCATTCGTGCTATAGTCTAAATTGTTATATACATTTGCTTTTAAGAAAAATGGCTCTAAATTAACATCCGTAGATCCTATGACCTCAAAATCATTATTAATCCACATATATTCACGATAAACACCCTCTTCATCACCTGTTGTATGATGTGGAACAAGGAATACTTTACTTTCACGATATGCTGCTACTTCACTCAAATTCTTGAATGCCTTATCAACATACATTGAAATAAAAGCATTATTAACCTCAGCTAATGATCCGTTTTTTAATAACTTTAAATGATTTTGGCTATTTAGTTTTACTAACTGTAATTTGTGTTTAGATAAATCAATAGATTCAGTCTTAGATAAGTCATCCCATTGATTTTTAAATGTTAAAGTTAGAATTCCATTTAAATTGTCCGTTATATTCGTTAATACCCATTCAGGCTCTCCTGAGATATTTTTACCATTATGTTTAATTGTCATATCTATCCCCCATCAGTAATTGTAAAATGCCTCAAACCATACGCCTGGAACATCATCTTTCGTATTTGAAGATTTCAATTGAATTACACCATTAGTGTTGATTTTTGCCTTCATATTAAAATATGAGGTTGATCCATGATATTGTACCTTCGGTCTCAATGGATATGGAACCAGCATATCACAGTTTTCCCATTTGTTTGCATTCTTTCCCTTATGATTATAATACATTCCATTTATATAAACGCAGCAAACTCTCATGCCCTCGTTATACCAAATGGCTGTTTGAGATTTCAATTGACTTTTACCGTCCCCAGTGAAAACATAAGTTTGTTTCCAGGCAAAACTGTTGGCAAGGTTATTGACATTTGCCGCAACGGCATTAATGCTATTTTGAAGCTGAGTAAGCTGGGATGAAATCTCACTGATTCTTCTGTCCTGTGTCACATTACTCTGATTCAATGATGAAACGCTTGTCTGAAGATTCGTTATATTGGTTTTTGCAGTTGATAAATCAGATTGATGTTGCGTCAATTGATTGTTCAATGCGTTAATTCTTTTTGCACCAGTTGAAGTCAATACCTGATTATCCTTCAGAATCTGAGTCATATCAATATTTGTAATTTTGAAATCATTTGGGTCTTCTGAAGATGCAACATAATTATTTGCTCCATCAATCTGTAATTTATGAATGAAATCATTGTGAAGATTAGAGCTTAAAAATGGATAGTCTTCCCAATTTTGATCAATATCTGTGGCTTGAATCAATTTTAAAGACTGTTGCAGACTTGTTGTTCCGATGACAAAATCATTGGATTCTTCAATATATTCCTTAATGGTCTCATCAAAATTGGCTCCCTCCAGGAATGCATCCACTGTGGACATATTTACCCAATCTTCACTGAGATTGTTTTTAACCTGAAGATATCCGTCGCTAACACGGAAACTATATGGATCAGTCAATGAATATTCCCAAGGCATATTATAGTCCCCGGGAACCTCTTCAACAAAGATAAATATATTACGCCAATATGTGGCCATAGCCCTTTCGTTTTCATCTTTACTATTTAATAATGCATTATATCCTGCCTTTGTAATAAGAATAGGTCTTAATCCATTGACTAAATCTGAATTCAAGCCCCTTTTGGTTGTTTTTGTTTTTGTATCAATAAATTCCAATGAGGTGCCGGATACAATATCGCTCACTTTCTTGAAATCCCCTTGAACAAAATCATTGAATTTTGATTCATTAAGCTTTTGATCTATGGCTTCTGTCAATGATGTCTCGATTTCAATCGTTTTCTGATAAATGCGCAATAGGGCCTTTGTCAAGTTCTGATTAATCAAATCCCCAAACCATGGGTTTGTTTTTAAAGTGGAATCTATGTCCTCCTCGTCATCACATTTATCGAGCAATACGCCATCCGTATATACATATTGCGGATCCGTAATATCCAGTATATCGTGTTTTCCTATTGTCAATGGCTCATGGAGGGCATTCTCAGCTAAAGCACCTTGAGCTGACGTTGCAAAATCGCTCGGAGTAAAGCCTCTTAAGGTTGAGGCATCAAAATCCCCTCCATTCTTGTATTGATAACTTTCCATAATATCTCGGAAGAATTCTCTTTGGCGTTCCAGCTTTTCCTGGTCGATCCATACATCTCCAAGATATCTTTTATTTCCGTCTGACATAATCATTCATCCTGTGTATTCAATTGCGTTAACTGTTGTTCAATATTGTTAATCTTATTTTTTAATAATTCATTTTCTGCCGTCAAAGTTTGAATCTGTTCCGTATGATTTTGCTGGTTCTCAATTAAATCAAATTGGTTGTCATCATTGTCTCTGATAACAATCGAATTTGCAACCATCTGTATAGCCTCTTTTCCCATCGTAATCACGGCATTGACATCCTGATTTGTCTTATTGTTGTTGTTAACAGAGATTCTTAACTGATCCTTATATAGCGATAGGGCAACCTTCTGATCCGTAAGTATTCTGTTTATCGTGTAAATCTTGTTATGCTTATCCATAATGAACTGAACTTTTGTTTTCTTTTTGGGAACATATTTGGTTTCCGTTTCAGTTGAATCTGGAATGGTGAATGGATCCTGGTTGGCGCAATGATATACGAACTTATCCTTTCCGCTTCCAACCTCAACATACCATCCGTCAAATTCAATGCGATCCTTAATGATATATTTCAAGACACCTTCAACAACCTGATTGTCGCCAACATCTCTTTCCTGCTTCGTCAAATGCCCTTTCTTTACCTTATTTGAGGCTAAGTCAACGAAATTTTCTTTAAAATCCTTATTGGTATATTTATTTGATCTAGCAACTCTCATTTTCAAACCTCTAATGTCATTTGTTTTGAATCTCGTTTCTATTTAAAAATTCATTAATCACACGTACCCTTGATGATATTCTTGCTTGTCTTTGATGCGCTCATGGCCTGAAACATCTTGTTGAAACCATATTTTTTGTAAGGGAAATCCTTCCATTTTCCGTTTTCATCCTTGTATAGAACACTTCTGTGCGTTCCGCTATTTGAGTATGAGGACGGATATGTTACGATTTTGCTTTCAACACCCAATGCCTTTAGTGAACAGTGTAACAGGTCGCTCATACCAAAACAGTCTGCCTGACCCACTTTCTTGGCACAACCTGCACTTTGACAGGCTCCTGAGTATTTTATCGTATGATATTTTTTTCCGACTTCGTCAATGGCAGATTCAACATCCATTGACGCGCTTCCTCCCTTACCGTGTTTATCGTTTGAATATGTTGTTCCAGCTTCTGGAATCTCTTTTCCCTCTGGGCTTTCTGCACCGTATCTTAAATCCAAGTCAGACTGTATGAATGATCCGCCTTCCCAAGATACCGAATTTCCTTTGACAAAGAAGTATTCGGGATCTCTTTTTTCGGTTTTTGTTCTTATCTCATCCCTCATTGTCATTGGGTTTTCAATCGTCACTATATCTCCGATCTCTATATCGCCATCGTGCAATATCGTTGCCCTTACGGCCATATCAAAATCCCTTACGTGTGCGGCAAGATAAGCCTTTGCCTTCATGATTGCAGTGTTCTTATCGATTTTCGGCTCGTAATAATCAATGCTAACTACACCAAATACGCGAACCAAATCCTCATAGCTTTCAGTAACAACACCATTTTTGTAGTGAACCTTAACGGTGTTATAATAACCATACTGATTGACATCCAATTCATATGAGCCGTCTTGAATTTGCCATAATTTAATGTTTTCTCCTTCAACAACCGACTTGTTATGGTCTCTGAGATATTTTGCCTGAGCATATATGGACTCATAATCAGACACAACCACAGTGCTTCTTTTGACTGCAAAAATCAAGTCTATTCCCTTACATATATCGCCTATAAGCTCCTCAAAGGTTTGCTCTCCATTGAGCAATGGGGATGAGCCACTTGAACCGCTTGATTCCTGTCCGTTTGATGAGCCTCCTGATGAGCTTCCTCCTGACTTGGAATTGCCAGAGCCACTTGAACTGCCTGAAGCTCCAGCTCCAAATCCAGTTACCTCTCCGTTACAGATTTTCTGACCCATTTCCTTTGGGTTTTTAGCCCATGCCACTCCGACATATTTGGAATATTTTTTCGCATAGGCGCCAACGGTTTTTGCGCTACCCGCATCTCTGCTCATAGCACTTGAATTTGCAAATCCACCAGAGTCCCATTCGGGTTTAAATGGGCAATTGAGCATTTTCTTTTCGCTTCTCATTGGGGATGTTGATTTTCCGTTCATCCATGATGCATGCAGAAATATTGTTGGAGGAGAAGCCCCTTTTGCAATTGCCGTCTTGAAACTCCATATTGTAGCAGGAGCAACACCACAAACCATAAAGAGAAAAACATATTTTTTATTTACCCTATATGACGCCGCTTCTTGTTCAGGAGTCACCGAACCGATTGTAACCTTATGTCCGCATTTCTTCAATTCTTTCGCAATTGTTTTCATTGCGCTCATTTCAGAACCGCTACAGCTATCACTTCCAATATAATAATGAGTCATAATTATTTACCCCCTCTTTCTTGTAAAGAAATTCCAAAATGCACCAAAATTATTATTATATGCGCTCTGATTTTTTCTTTTATCTGCTGCAATACGCGTAGCCGCTTTGGCTATTCCTTTTTGTCCAGGTTTTGATGATCTGCTTGCAACTGAATCTGCTGAAGATAATATAATGGCAGCGCCATTTCGCTTATCGCTTCTGATACAATATTTTGACATTGTAGCTAAAACTGGACGAGCCTGTGATCTGTATGCCGCAGGATAGGTTGCAGCATAATTTTCCAATGCATTTCTTGCGCTTGTAAGCTCGTTTGAGTATCCCCTATTAAAAGACCAAACAAGCTTTAGGGCAGCACAGATTGTTGTACTCTTTACGTTACTGCATAAGGATGACGGTGGACGAGGGTGACCTGATGCACTTGTTTTCTTTGATGCTTTATTGGAACCACCTGAGCCACCAGAGCCTCCTGAACCACCTCCACTGCCGTAATTAGTACCGTAAATATCTTTTCCCTTCACATAATCACTGCCCTTTGCAGTTTTCTTCATGATTTTGGTAGGCTTTTCATATCTTAATGTATAATTAATATTATCTACATTATGCAATTCAGATTCCTTCATCTTATTATATACTGTATATTTGTTTATGGACCATCTTGGATCAGAGGTTTTAAGCCTATTAATTAAATTAGGCATCTCCTCAATTTCCTTTTTGTTGAGCGTGATGTTTCCATCCTCATCAACCCCAACTTGCTTTAATCTGAATTTCGCCGTTGGAGTAATAACCCAAGAATCGATTTTCAATGCCTGAAATATCAATTTCATTATCGTGTATCCATCCCTTCCAATGACATTGTCGTTTGCATATGATTGAGTAATCAATTGCTTAAACTTCCATCCGTAATCCTGAAGGGCTATTACTATCTCATATCCCTGCTGATTGACCTCTCTGACACGACCGATGAATAATATCTTATAGTCACCGCGATTGGTTCCATATATTACGCAATATGCTCTTGCAGGCTCCCAATACTCCATTAAATCGCTATCATATGGACATCGCAATTCGGCAGTCCCCATAAAATCGGCTATGTCCTTATCTATTGACATTGAGTGAAAATAGGTATGAGTCTTGTCATCGAAAGGTGTATACACCTTTACCCTTACCTTATTTATAGGACTGTTATATTTCTCCTCTTTACCTAATAATGGATTGACTGATTTGTTTTTGATATTGTCAATTTTGATAAAAGCATTTGAGGTCGTATTACTCAAATCAACTTGTGGATTTAATAATGAATCTGAAACCATTTTGAAAACCTCTAATAATTAATGGAAGCGTATTCCTTAAATGTTACTGAATATGAGGCATCTTCCTCTCCTTCTGGAATATTATAGCTGTAATCCTCATCTATATAGCACAACTCAATGGGTTCAAAAAGCTGTGACACAATTGTCAATGGTCTGCCGTCCAAATCCTTAAAGAAATTTTGTCTGACTTCTATATACTTGTCAGGAAACTCTTCTGGTCTTACATATCTTCCCATTTGAAGTTCCTCATCCAATACATCCCGATCAGTGTCTGTTGTGATTACCCTAACTTCACGAGTTGTTGAATTAATGACAAATTCGCCTTTAACATTTGTAAGGCTTTGATGAACGAGTATATCCATGCTTAAGACTGCGAATGAATCACAAGCTGTTTCCATTGGCAATAGCCCATCGCAACTTTCAAATTCCTCTCTTTTTGTTCTATGAGGTTGCATTTGAATGTTTTTTGCGTCAAAAAAGAAAGAAGGTGGTGTTGCCACCTGGTTTCTTGTTTTTTTGTTTGCCCTTAATAATAATTCTTCTGGAGTATATCCTGACACTATTAATACTTTACTACCTTCTATTGAAGAACTTGTCATTTAAATCACCTGGTTGTTGTACCTACTGGGGTCTTGCCCTTTGGAGTTGTTCCGTCGGTTGCTGCCATCGGATCGTAAACCGCGCTTTCATCTTGAATGATTTTCGGATCCATTCTCTTTTGCGTTCTGATAATTCCATCCTTAACTGCGTCGACCATTGCATCTGGCTTATCTTCGGTATTAATCTTGATATCCCTAATATTGAATTGCTTGTTTTTGATCGTGAAGTTTGGTGGCTTTTTGAATAGATTGACGTTAAGCTTTGGAATTGTTTTTCTGTTACATAATACAAGATCAACACGGTTTGTAGTTGAACCAGTGTTATTCTTGTCTGAGCCTGATCCGTCTCCTGAGCCAGAGCCACTGCCTGAGCCACTGCCTCTCTGTCCTTTTCCATATTCTCCAGTCTGACTTTGGTCATAAGCGGCCATAACAGCAGATTGTGCGTAATTTACAAGAGGGCTTGTAATTGTATCTAACATATCCTGATAGCTTGCTTTTCCAGATTTAACATTTGGATTTTCCATCAAAGCTTTCTCCAATCTTGCAGCATTCTTTTCAATGTTTTCTGGAGTTGCGTCTTTAGGGTTATTAACACTCCAACCTGAACCTCCAAGTGTTTTGAATACAATTGATCTGTATGAATCGAAATCATGATTGGATAAGTCACCCAATCCAGCAAGGAACTCCTGCTCACTCTTAGTTCCACCTAATCTTTGATATTTTTTAAATGCTTTTTGCTCTGCAGCATCCTGTGCCTGCGCTCCAATTACTGATGCGATTGCTGCGGCATTGTTTGCCGCTGATATAGCTCCTCCTGCAGCGTCACTAGCATTACTACTTGCTTGTCCAGTGGCAGTAACGTTTTGGAATACTCCATCAACAGTTTGCAAAATTCCAGGAGCCACCTGTTCTTGAGCAACCTGTTGCATATCTTGTAATTGTTGCAATTGACCCATAGCGAGAATATTTTGATAGCTTAATTTATTATCAGTTAAGGCCATTAATTTTTTGATTGTTGTGTTTAAGTTTTTATCCTGTACGGTCAGTTTTCCGTTTGCCCCTCTTCCAAGGTTTTTCATTGCTTTTCTATAAGCGCGTTTATCACCTTTGCTTTCGGCATCTATTGCTTTACTGATATTTGGATAATCTTGATATGCCGTACGTCCCTTTTTAAAGTCTGTACTTTGCTCATATCTGAACATTTGTTTACCAAGTTTTTGGTAATCTTCTTTATTATCTTTTAGGGACATTTGTGCAATTGCCATTTCTTTTGAGTTCATTCCACCGAAATTGCTTGCGTGAGTATATAGGGCGTCTCTACCACTAACATTCTCCCCATATTTCTTTGACATCTTTCCGTCCATAGAACTCATTAAACCAATAATTCTATCGTAGTCACTACCAAAGAATTGTTTTAATCCTTCCGCATATCTTAGACTTGGATCGCTTTCGTTTTCATTTTGAAATCTGAATGTATCCGCTGCAAAGATACCTGCAAATTCAGTGCTACCCTCATAATTTGAGTCAGCTTGAGATCCAGTCAACACAGGAGAATTGCTATCCAAAAAGCCCTCTCTTGCATCATAGCCGTTTGACCATGCACCAACATTCCAAATTGACTCTTGCCATTCGCCCAATTTATCTGTAGCATCAGAGGCAAAGCCATCAAAACCCCATGAGGCATCATTAAATTCCTTAGCCAATTTTTCCTGAGCCTGTGTGTATGCATTTGTGGCAGCCAACAATTGCATTGTGTTTTCATTTAACGCCTTGACGTTTTCATCTTTAGCAAGGGTAATCTGTTCAGCAGCGCTATTTTTTTCAGAAATCTCGTCCGCAGTGAGAGATTTATATTCATCAGTTTCTTCGTCTTTCTTTCCAGCCAAATTAACATCACTTGTATATTCGGCCTGACCCAATGCCTTTCTGTCATGTTCTCCAGTGTAAAACGCATCATATGCTGATGCATATTGAGTATCAATGGCTTTATCTAAATCGGCATCGGTCATATTACTGTTTTCAGAAGAATAAAGCTCTTTAATACTTTCTTCTTGTTCACTTAAACTATCTGACGCCTCTGATAATTCATTCTTTGCCTCTTGAATTCTTTCTTGCCATGCCTGCATATTCTGTTGAACGAGTTGTATACCAAGCATGACACCCATCATACCAGCCATAAATGGGCCACCCATAAATCCAACTACAGATTGCAGTCCTCCAGTCAAGGCTCCAGCGGCTTTAGCCAAAGCCCCTTCTTCAGTTGCAGCTATATCGGTCAATATAGCTTTTGTATGCATAGATTGGGCTACCTCACCTTCTGCGGTTGTCATATTCAGAGCCAACAATCTTTCCTCTAACGTAGTGAAGCCGATATTCAATTCAGTTGTAGCGGTTAATAAGTTATGCAATTCGGCTGCATTATATCCAGTTTCCTCACTTAAACGAATTAATGCCTCTTGGAAGGTCATGCCGCCTTCCTTCAATTCGGCTTCTACGGCGGTGATTGCACTATTAACTTTAAGTTGGGCAGTTTTACTTTGAGCATCCAATGTTCCAAAGGTACGCCTTATAGCCATATTGGCTCGTCCAAGAGCATTGGAGTATTGTTGTAGCCTTTTTGTTGTAAACGCTTGTGCCCTATTGAATGCTCCTGAAACAGTATCTTTTTGTTTATTCCAAAAGCCTCCAGTTTTCCCTCTTGCCAATGCATTTTGCTGTTGAATATTTCTTGCACGAGCTTGTTCAAACTGTTTAAATTGAGCCTCTTTTTGTAAAAGACGTTCATATTCATTAAATCTTTTTTGCATTGGAGCAAACTGTACGGCACGATAAAATTTCTGTCCACCCTCAACATTGCTAATCCTACTGCCAGCGTGTTTTTCAAGCTCAAGCTGTCTTTTATAATTGAAACGTTTAAGTGGATCGTCACTGGTTCTTAATCCATTCATCCATCTTTTATATTCGGCTTCTGTCATTGAAACCATTGAGGAATGGATTTGTTGTGAACCAGTTTCCACTGATTTTGCTACGGCCTTATCGATTTCTTTACCAGTTAATATTTGTGATTTATGACCTTGCATTTCCTTCTCAAATGCGTCTTTGGACATAAATCTACCGCTAGCATCCCTATATCTCGTAGTTCCATTTTTATCGGTTGATACACGGGTGCCATAGGCTTTATCAATAGCAGCCTGATGTCTGGCATTTTCATTTTCCAAGGCTTTACGATATTCATCTTTAAGTCCATTTATTTCGGATGGATCATAATAATGACCTTCTTTTCCCATTCCGATATAATTATTTCCTTTGCCCATTCCGTTTCCGACAAATACATTTTGAGGGGCTGTGGATATCATATTACGAGGCATTTGCTCTTTAGAATTAACCAATCCAAGCGGACCAATATAAGTACCCGTGTTGGTAACGGTTTGAATCTTCATAAATTGAGCCTGCATCATTGCCAATTCAGTGTTTGTTTCGGCTAATCTCGCATTCAACATATCCACTTGAGATGTCGTATTTCTAAAACCATTTGCGGAACCTCCTGACAGAGAGTTCATTGTGGTCATTCCAGAAATCGCCTCATTCACCAATATGCGTATTTGTTCAAATACTGTTGTAATCATTCCCCAAGCACGACGGAAGCCATGGTAAAGGATTGATCCAACAGCTCCAAACGCAACGGTATTAATTATAGGGTTCGATAATACACCCATAATTGCATTCAAGCCATCCAATGCAGGATTTAAAAACAATAAAAATTTTGCTCCAAGTTCACGAAAAGCAACATCTCCTCTTTGTTGCAATTCATTAATTTTTTGAGTATATGTCTGTAATGTCTGTGCGGCTAAATCTTCAGCACTCTTAGCAGATTGAATATCCCTTGTTAATTCCTTGATAGACGCGGAATCAAGCTTCATCATTTGTTGTCCCATCTTCGGACCAACAATTTTTCCCCAAAGCTCAACCTGATCCATTGTACTCAACTTAAGTGCTTCCATTCTACGTTGAATCAATCCAATCTGATCGGAAACACTCTTCATGGATTCCCCTCCGTCTTCCCATAAGTCTTCAGGGGCAAGACCAAGAGATCCTAACGCATCAACCACTGAATCATCCTGAGAAGCTGGCTTTGTGAAAAATGCACGCAAAGCTGTACCAGCCATTGAGCCTTTTACACCTTTCTGAGCGAAGGCTGCGACTGTTCCCATTAAGTCCTCCAACTTATCCTTATTTTCTAAGTTAGCGCCTGCGGCCGCTGCGGTACCCCCTGCATATTGCAAGGTTTGGGAAATATCGTGAGAGTCGATCGGAGCAGTCATTGATGTTCCAACCATCAATGTATTCAGATATTCAGTTTGTTCTCCGAAATTAGTGGACTTTAAATCTCCACCCAACATCGCGGTATTTTGAATTAATTCTTCAAGAACACCATTAAGACTTCTTCCCTCTAATTTTGCAGTTTGCAATCCGCTTTCAAGCACTTCAACTTGTTCATTAACGGAATTTAACCCTGCACGACCAAGAGTTTGCAATCCATCGGTAATATCTCCAATGGAAGTTCTATACGCTACGCTCATTTGATTGGCTTGATCTGTCAATTCATGAATTGCTGATCCAGTTTGTCCAGAAACTGTTTGAACAATTTTCATTCCCTGTTCAAACTCTCCAGCGGCACCAGCGGCTTCAACTCCAAAAGCAGTAATCATTGCAGTAGCAGTAACCAAGAGGGAATCAAGCGTTCCAAAACTATTGGCGGCTTCAGTACCTATCGCACCAAAACTTGATGTCAGTGCAGACATACCGCCCATAATAGCGGTAATACCACCCATCGTTCCGGCCAATACATTAAGATTTACGTTTACATCTTCACTATATGCCATTGTTCATCTCCATTAAAATAACGAGGTATGATTTTCCAACTGGAAATTTGTTCTCCATCTGCTAAAAGCCCATAAAAAAATCTTCTCTTCGTATGACAAGTATCCCGTTTCTTCAAGTTCATATATTTGGGATGGGGTTTTTCGAAGAGCTAAACACAATTCCCCATCCATCTGCATAATAGGATTCTCGTCAATCATATCATAATATTCATTGAAATAATTCTGTATTATCAATAGAACTTAAAGCTTCATTAACTTCGTGGAAGATAGTTGCAAGAGCAATAGCGGGAACATCATTATACCAAGTATCCGCGTCTATTTTTGGCTGCACTACGGTAGCTTCCAAAAATTTACTTCTGAAATGATTATCTTCTTGTAGTTCTTCTGGAGTCATTTCGTCTACTGTTTTTCCAGCCATTTTTCTATTAAAGATATGGTTTACTTGTGACTCGGTCAATCTACGAATTTTAAGTTCCATATCAACTAATTGAGGTGAGACTATTCCATTCTCCTCGATATCCAATACAACTGGAACTACAATAGTAATAAGCTTTTTAGTCATTCCAGTTAAAAGTTCACGAGTAGCCATAACTCTTTTGGTTGCTTGAACTTTCTTGTCGGTATATTCCTCAATCTTCTCTTCAACAGCCTCTGGCCTGTCACGACTCATAAAATCATTTAATACTTCTTTAGAGGTTGGAGTTCCCTCTCCACCGAAAGGAGTATCGTTATCATCAACCAAACCTTCGGCAACTGCTGCGTCATGAATCTCCCTCATGACATCTGCCTCCATATCAACTGGAGCTATTGCCTCTGATTCTTCAAAACGAGTATTTTTATTAATTCTTATAGGTTGAACTACCTTTTCTGATATATATTCTTCAGTATCTTGTATATCGTTATCAATTACGTAATTTTCTTGGTATCCCATTTTAAAACCTCTTAATTTATTATACTATTAATATAAAAGAGGTTTTATTAAATATGTTTTTTAAAAATAGAGATGCTCATCGTGTTGAGGATCTTTTAATATCGTATATCCATGATAACAAGATACCAATCGCTTGATGTCACTATCAACGGCATCTGCATTGGTAGTTAAAATATCTGAATCTGATATGTCTTGTGAATCCATTAAGGTTTCAACTGCATCTGAAAAGCCAGATGGCTCAACCAAAACATTAACCTGATTTGTCGTTAATCTGTTGTCTCCAAAGACACTGACTAAAAAAAAGTTGTTCTTTAAAACATTTTCGGGAATTCTGCAAGATACCTTTTTGCCGTATCCTAAATCAACAATGGTCTTTTGATTGCGAACATCTGTAAAAAGAGCATACTTATATATATTATGCCACGGACATTCACACTTGAATTGACATCGAATAAAATTCTTTGAGAAAGATGCAAGAATTTGATCATCTTTTCTTTCAAGTGTCTGATTCTTGATATCAAAATGTAATTTCATTGTATTGAATCCCCATTGTAAAAATAAAAAAATTAAAAGCGTTAACAAACGCTTTTATAATGCTTCACATGCTGGATTGATCATTTTTGCAATCTCATTGATGTTCCAGGTAATGTCCAATGCTTTACCGTCAACATCTTCTGTCACAGCATCTCCTCTACCTAATCCGCTTAAAGATTCTTTTGATAACATACATCCACTTAATGCGCATACTTGTTCACCTGTGGTGTTGTTACCTGGGTCAGAACTGTTGTTGAATAAGATCATTGAAAAGGAACATCTTTTTTCATATACCTTGGCCAATGTGGTATCTGAAAAAATTCTTTTGATCTTAAAGTCAATCTTTTCTTGACCAGGAATCAAGGCATTTGGCTTGGATACACCTGAATTGTAGTGTTCCTTGAGATCACGAGATAAATCCACGGAAACTTCTTCTACTTCAATACGAGTCTTTTTACCAAGTAAAATATAACCATTTACCCAAAGACGGGTTGAATTTTCATTTGCCATACTTTATCCTCCTTAGATTACTATTACACTTAATTCAATAGCATCAACAGCTCCTCTTGGAACTATTTTAACAATAGCAAGTAATTTGTTTTCACGAATAAGTTTTCCTGCTTCATTGAATCCTGCTGTGGTAATAGCACGAATTTCAACATCATATGGGGCAATATTATAGTCTTCCAATGCCATGAGGGAATTGTCTGTTTCCATAATATTTTTAAGAGTCTCGGATAATGCGTTAACAAAACCGCTCTTAAGATCTTCGGTAAGCAATTCTCCCATAAATGGCCATGCTACAACGACTAATTGTCTTAATACATAGACAACAATGCTCATAATTGATTCATAGGATAAAACAACATTATCTTGTGCTGTTGTCACCCCTTGCAAGAATGTAATACCATATTTTTTCAAGAAGGTTGTAACACCAGCTTTGTTAAGTGTAATTCTATCTTCTTTGTAGATATCTGCACCATCATTGGTTAATGGCAATACATCTTTAACACCATTTAAGAGTTTACGTTGGTTTCCACCGAAAATAGATTGATTATAATCTAATTTGCTTCTTAAACCAGTGTATAATTGAACGGCTTCATGAGGCAATAAATTGTAACGAATATTGTCTTCTTCGAATACAACACCTTGTCCGATTAATATAATAAATGGATTGTCGATATGTACTGCTGAATCAGCTAAGGTATCGATATCAATTGTTGTATCTGGGTTGACTCTGCCTTGAGTGTCTTTTCCTGGGTATCTTAAGAATCCAGTGACACCAAATCTATATTTGGCAACCTCAGGGTCGATAAGTTTTTCAATATGGGCAATCAATTCATTTTGAACAACTTCAGAGTTACTTAATGTTGCGACACCAAGTAAATCAACGTCTTCTAACATTTCAAATGCTTCACGATAAGCGTATAATAATGTAGTTGCAACGTTAGGTTCTTCATCAGATAATTCTGCAAGTTTTACTGTTCCTTCTGCAAGTTTCTTGGTTTTTTGTTCATCTTCGTATGAAACAAATTTATAATCTGCTTCCTCAGATTCATTAGGTTCAACAGTAACATATATTCCTGCTTCTGTTCCGACAACATCTGTATACAATGGGTATGCAGTTTCGTTATCTGGTTTAGCTCCTCCATCAATATAGAAACTTTGTCCAACGAAAGATGCAACATCATTTGTGACTACAGTTACTTTTGTAAACTTGTTGTCATTTAATCCAATGTCTGGAATTTCAACATCTGAAACTTGACCGTTGGTTTTTAAAAGTTTACCATTTGAACCGCCAGATAATGTATCTATGATATTTCCTTTTTCATCCTTATCTTGAGCTAAACGAGCTGGAGTGTATCCTCCTTCAATAAGCTCTTCTTCATCCACTAAAACTTCTGCTTTAATGTATTCAGCAAATTTATTGTTGATTCTTTTAGCGACGTTATTCAATGAGGAAATATTTTGATATTTCTTTGATCCGACTCCATCAATAGTAACAGTTAAGTTATATGCTGTACTTGATGTCATTGATTTTGATAAGTTGATCTTATGCTTAGGAGTTCCTTTTCTTACAGAGGTGACTTTTAATAAGTCAATTGTCTCCTTTTCCCCAGGTTGAGATAACTCTTCGGCTGTATAATCCCTTGTATAAGCTTTGCATACAATAGATGGAGCTTTAGCATCCTTAAAGGCAACTCTATACAATACAAGACCTGAGCCACCTTGATAGAAATGAGGTGCGAAATTTACACCAAAAATGCGTTTTGCTTCATCAGCAGATGCAACGTAAATTGGCTCACCAATTGGTCCTTTATTCGCTTCAATAGCGTATGCAAAAAGCTTATTTGAATCGGCATCTTCATTAAAGAGCCCTTCTGATAATGTTACTTTAAAAATTGGTATTCCTTGTACCATGTTATCACGCTATAGTATTAAATTTCTTGTAAGCCTCTTCATAAGAGAGCTTCGTCTTCACATCTAAACCTCTTCTTAAATACAAAGATCTCATTTGAGGTAGTGTTAAACCAAATAAATTAGCCAATTCCTCTAATGAATATAATCGTATATTACTAATTGGTTGCTCTTTTGTAACCTTTTTTTCAGTTTTTACTTTTTTAGGTTTTTCTTCGTTAACAACCTTTTCTTTTTTATTTTCTGACTTTTCTTTCTTAGCCATATTATCACTCCACGTTTAATCTTGGGAATATAATTTGATTAACTTCAGGGAGTCTTTCCCTATTGATTTTTTTACTAAACAATAATTCCAAATCAAATGAAATTCTTTCGACTTCATTATCCTCCAATAAACTTAAATTTCTTTGTTTTGAAATAGTATAACTATGCAATCCATTATCCGAATATGCAAAACCATTTGAAAAGAGTCTACCCTGCAACAACATTTTGATTTCAATTTCCTTCAAATCTTGATCCGTTTTAATATACAGATATTCATCGTCAACATAAAATGAATTCATTTTGATTGCGTCAAGTATCTTAACTCTTTTAATGATTGTATCCTGAATCCTAATTCCGTATACATCCTTAAACATATCATCATCTAATAATGCATAAGCTTTATTTCTATACAGATGTTCTCCAATTTCCTCAAAACCTCCGTTATCATTAAAGACAACCGTCTCCAATGTAAAAAAATCATGAAGACGTTTTGTTATAATATCGTAAATGTTTTGAGCTTGTGGAAGATTTTTTGTATAAATATCAACCTGAAAAACACCATATTGCCAATGCCTATATGCTCTTTTATCGTCACTAATATGATGCTGATATTTTCTATCCCCCTTTTCAACAAATGGGGATACCCTAATCTGAGGATATGTTGTTGTGCGATCTTTATTCAAAAACAATGGAATTTCTTCTTTATTAACAATCAGAGAATATCCTGTTGCAGTTTTATCACCCAAAAGTTCAAAAACAGCTCTAGTTACCTGATTGGTGATCATAATTCACCCCTCCTAAGTCTCCATTCAGGCATTGCTTTACCATAATTGTTTACAAATGATCGATAAAGCTCTTTACCAGAATCACTCTTGTCATTCTCTAAGCGTCCCATATGATCTATTCCATGTTGAGCGCCTCTCCATCGACCTATGCCTGGGTTCGCTCTAAAACCTCCGCGAACATTATTGACAAAAGACCCTCGATTGCCATAATTATAATCGCCTAACAAATTCTTAACATTTGCTCTTCCAAAGGATATTTTGGAATCATAACGACCATATAATATATTTTGAGCGGCGGTTGACGCGATTTCCCCTTTTGATGCTTCTGCTGCCATACGAATAGCTGGTCTTAAAAATGGCCATGGTCCATGTGGCATTCCATCTCTACCAACAAAACCATATTCGATATGTCCTGCGTAAGCGGATCCATATTTATCACGAGCGTCGGCATATAATGTAATTCCAGAAGATGTTGGTTTCCATTTAACACTATTATAAAGTTTTCCAGTTCGATATGTTCCATTACTTTGAATGAAATCTTGAGCAAATTGAACGGCTAACTTTCCGATCTCCGGCATAAAATCCTGATATGTCTTGGTATCAGTGGCCATCGACAAGTTCATTTTTAGATAATCAGTAAATTCATTTGGATCATAAAATGTGCTTCCGGCATACTCATATGTAACATCAATAGTAGCCGACAGGTTTGCTCCCGAATACCCTCTTCCCATATTCAACCTCCTTCATATTTCTTTTCAAGAATCAATTCGAGTTGAATGTGGTCTCTTTTTCCTTTTAGGAATAAATTAGGATTGTATTCGCTAATTTTAAGCAAAAGAGTTTCGTGTGGTCTCACATATTTAATGCGATAATCGGCAATTTCATCAGTTTCTAAAATAAAATTAGGGAGAAAATATCCAGTATACGCTGGATTTGACTCTTCTCCTTTGAAGTCAATTTCCTGTTCTTGGGGTTTCTGAATAATTCCAAAAATTTCCTGAACAGGCAATAGCTTTTCTTTACCAAAACCAAATTCATCGGTGTTATGTGAAATTCCCTTTTTCAAAAGAAAAAAATTTTCCTGATATTTATTTCTTCTTTTGTTTAACTTATAAATGGTTTTAAAACTCAAATATTCCACCATCCTTCCCTGCATGACATTCCATGTCTTCTGAAGACCCTCACATTTTGTATCTCCATACTTTTGTCGGAAAGAGCGGAAAGAAGGTTACTATAATAATCACACCAACTGGTGATGTTACCATACAAACCCATTGATGTGTTATTATATTTGAGTGTAGTATCTCCGACTTTATATTCAGATGGCGTATGTATCATTTCGATATTTGTTCTTGAGAGTTGACATGCTATGATAGCCAAAAGACATTCCTCGAATAGAGGATTGTTGAGAAGATTTTTATCCTCCTGAAAAGACTGACCCAATTCACTCATAATTAATCGAGTGTATCTGGTAATCAATCTTTGTATTTCCTCGTCTTCAAGCTCGAATTCTTCTATTTGTAGAATCATTCTTACATCTTCAACTCTAAGCATATTTAGACCCTTAATAATTTATCATTGTAAACAATATGTTGTGAATCGGCTAAGGTGGACCAGTTTCCTCCTTCGGCCACAATCATATCCCATGTGAGAGTCTCTGGATGTTGAGCTCCCATATTTTTAATAAAATCTTGTCTGCGTTTGTATTCTTCGTCGGTTTCAACCCAATTACGATTTTGCAGTTCTTCAAATTGCTCCTGGGTTACTTCAATTACCTGTCCTTTTTCAACAACCAATTTCATTGGTAATCCTTCAATTAAAGGGGAGTATACGGGAACTTCTCTCCCGTGTACTTTTTTCATTTCCCTTTTACGGAGCAATACTCTGAATTTTTGCGCTGCTGACATAATTGGAGCGAAAGTCAATTGAATTTTCTTAGGTTTTGCTTTGGATTTTGTTTTGGATTTTGATTTGGTTTCTTTTTTAGCTGCCATTTTTTCACCTCATTGTTATTTTTCTATCCCTCTATGGGCTTGGGCTTGGAGTTGGAGTTGCTGCTGCCTTCTTGATTGCACCAACACATTCAGGATAGATACATACAGGAGCTTCATCGTGTCTGATATCAACAATATCAGAAATGTGTTCGTCATCTCTGTATGCGGTTATAGTTGGTTCTTCATCTTCGCATAACCAAAATGCGTCTTTTTGACTGTCAATAACGATTGCAGTATCAATCAATTCATTAACAGTGATAATTCTTAATCCTGCTACGGTTTGACCAGTGTCACCGTATAAGATACCTCTATTAGCTGAACCGTCTAAGGTTGCTTTTAAGAGTAAGTTTTGATATAATTCTGGAACGAATTTGAATTCAGGGTCTGCTTGTAATTCAACGAATAAAGCGTAAGGTAAGAGAATGACATCAGGTTCTAACATCATGTAGCCTTGAGTGTTAGCTCTTGCATCTTCAATCATATCAGCTACGGTTTCTCTGATTGATGCAACATCGAACATATCTCCTGAATCAATGGAGGTAACAGTTCTTGCTGCTGCGAAGAAACAATCCATGATGTCTTTGTCTTCTTTTTTCTTCATTCTGCGTAAAGCAGCTTCCATTTTACGAGCTTCCCAACCTGGGTCGTCTCTGTTAATTTTTCTGTCGTCATCAGTAATCTTATAACCAGTAGCATTTCTGTGTAAGTGTACAGTAAATCTGCGTCTTACGTCTTCTGCCCTTGGAACTTCTGCGTTACCAACGATTTGAACAGCAATTCCTTCTTCCCTTTCAACAATGTAAGTTTTGGAGAGAACTCCTTTCATTTTCTTAGGAACGAAGAATTGACGTAAATCAGATTCATCTTCTAAGTATTTGATGATACCTGGTTCAATAAAATTATTATTTCTGTAATATCCTTCACCAACTTGTGGTGCGGCGGCAAATTGTTCTGCGTTCATCATTATAATATCTCCTTATAAAGCTTTTATCATAGCTTCAAATCTTTCGCCTTCTGCGGCAGATTCGTAAGCTCTTCCAATTTTACTTGGCTTATCAGATTTAACAAAGGTACCATTAGGACCAAGTTTGAGTTCGTCACCTTCTCTGATGTCTCCACCTGCGAGAACAGAGATGATTGCGTTTCTTTCGAAAGTGAGTACATCGCCAACTTGATAGGTCCTTGATGCTCCCCATTCTAAAACAGGTTCACGATTACCTAATGCATCTGGAGCGCCTAAGTTTGCTTCAGGCATAGAGTCGTCACCGATGATACCAAGGAAGTCATCATCTCTTCCTGATTGACCTTCAACTACCCAGGTTCCTTTTACTCCGGAATCTTCTTCGGGCATTGTTTCTGGTTTACAAACAGCCTTATATGCACTTCTGACATATCCATTCGCATCCTTTGCGTTTTGAATACCATTTGTGATGGTTTCAGCTACTCTTCCAGTTAATATTTGTCCACTTGATATAAGCATTATAAATCCTCCTAGTATCCTCTAATTTTGCTAACTCTGTTAGCTAAATTTTGGCTAAAACTGACATTTTCGGATTGATCATCCTTATATTGATGTTCGGCATCAGATTCTGGTCCGCCTTTGTGCTCGATTGTTACCATATGTTCTAATTGGTGAGCAAATCCTTCAATATACCTATTAAGGGCTGGTTCGCCCATATCATTGATTTCTTCTTCGGTTAATCCGAAATGAGCTTTATTATTTAATTCCATAACTTTGGATCTTAAGCCAGATAATTTTTCTGCTTCGATTTTAGCAAATGTTTCTTTGAATTCTTCGATATCCTTTTTCAAACCTTCATTTTCTTTCTTTAAGGTTTCAATATCATTTTTAAGACCGAAGATTTCAGTATCTTTATCTGCTTTATCAGTTTGTAATTGGTCTTTTTCTGCTTTAAACTCTTCTTTGAGTTTATTGATCTCATCTGCGTGATCAATTTTCATCTGACTAAGTTCTTCAATCGCTTCGTCATATTTATCTTTAAAATCAGACATATTAGTCCTCCTTAGTTTTTCCTTATGTTGTTTTAATTTTTCGAAACTTTCCATATCCTCTGCTGAGAAGTTTACCTTTACGGTTGCGTCTTTATCCGCTGGCACAGCTACGATAGAAAGTTCTTGAAACTCAATATCTTGTGCTAACAATTGGAAACCTTCATCGCCAAACCAATGGGCACATTTCCAAATTTCACTCCCACAAATACTGCATATGTGAGAACATGAAAATCCTACGCTTGTTGAGTCAAGAAAACCAAGCTTCATTTTACGAAGAATGTCTTTTTCCTCCGCATCAAAATCAGCTTCATAAGCAACTGCTTTTTTTCCGTTAGAGGGATCGACTCCCATAACGGCATTTGTAATCTTTCCAACAACAGATGTGGTATTATTACGGTGGTTAACCAATAATGGTTTTCCAATTAAACTTTGCACGGCTTTTTGAAGTGCATCTGCAGTAATTGTCAGGTCATTAAAAGTTCCTTCGTGAACTGCATAACCACTTACCTTAACGACTTCATCCTGCTCTTCAGAAATAGAAGGAGAACTATTCGCTTCCATTAATTTTACGTGCATCATAAATATCTTCTCGATAAAAATAATTTTATTAGATAATTTTGAATTATCAAATGTGAGTTTACTATAAAGTTTATAAAAAGCATTCTTTAAAAATCAACACAATTTTAAAGCCATTTGAGAGTTTTTTATTTCCAAAAATATCAATATTTATTTATTGGTTTCAAAAATAGAGAATTTATACGAAAGATTTATATATATTACTTTTAAATAATCAATTATGAGTCAAAAGAACAATGGTGTCATATATATAATTAAAAATTTCGCCAATGATAAATATTATATCGGAAAGACGGTTCGAAAAGATAGTGATGACAAGGAACCATATCAGATAGTCCAAAGAAGATTTCAGGAACATATCAGAGAGGCATTCAATAAAGAGAGTCCCACATATAACTATTGTCTCTCGAGAGGAATAAGGAAATACGGAAAGCAGGCATTTGATGTGGCCATTTTGGCTGATCATATTCCAGATGATGACATTATGCTTGTTGAGGCTCACTATATTGATATGTATAATACGACAGACCCATCTTATGGATATAACACATCACCAGGCTTCAATGACAACTCAAATATAGATAAATACAGAGAAATGCAACCAGATGATGATTATGATACAGATTCTCAAGTTCATATTGAAGATCTCTCAAATGAAGACATAGAAGAGTTTCTGAAGGAATTATAAGTGATATAATGGATCCGATGGAAAAAGAAAAAATCATTTTAAAGAAGGCTTATTTCGATCCCGTATTTTTTGCAGAGCATTTTCTTGTCAACAAGGAAATGGAAAACTATAAGCTTGAACCACAGCAGCGACTGTTTCTAAGAGACAAGAGTCCATATAAAATTTTATTTTGTTCCAGAAGGTCCGGAAAGACTCTCACTATGATTATTGATATTTTATGGAAGGCATTCTGCAGACCCAACCAACAAATACTTCTTTTAAGTCCTACCGAAAAGCAAAGTAAATCATTTGCAGAAACATATAACGATATGATCTTCAGAAGCCCCTTGCTTGAAAGCGCATTTATTTCAAGGAACAAGAGGGACTCCCAGCTTGATAACGGAACTCGTGTAGCTTTCGGAACTGCAGGAACAGCATCTGGACGTTCAGAAGATTCTGCCGTAGTAGGAAGCGGACCTGATATATTATACTTAGACGAAGCTCAATCACTGCCTGAGGCATCAATGGGAACAATCTTGCCAATTTTCACAGGGCAAACATCCAAGGCAGAGTTGGTTCTTGCGGGAACTCCTCGTACAAGGTCAGACTTTTTCTACAACTCCATTCAGAATGCAAAAAGCATTAGGGAATGTTATGTAAACAACGGCAAGGCAAAACCTTGTCCGAATAACGGAAGATTCAGTCTGCATAGGTATCAGGTAACCGATTTGGATGCAGATGGAAATGTCGCCTATTCAAGATCAGAATATAGACTCACCATTGATGAGCTTGAGCTTGTAAAAGAATCCATTGGTGAGCAAAAGTTCAGAAGGGAATATTGTCTGCAATTCCTGGATACGTTATCCCAACCGTACTATACGGAGCTTCGTAATATGGCTGGAATAGAAGCTGAGCCTCGGTTATTTGAAGATCAAAGATTAGCCGTAGGAGGAATTGATTTTGGTAAAAACAGAAACAATTCAGTCTTATCCATCGGAGTAGAAGACTCTGCAAGCAACAGATGGAAAATACTTTACTATAAGACATGGGAATTGGGAACTCCATATCCAAATATCATACATTATCTTGAGAATATATTGCCGTTGCGTTTTCCAAGACTTCAGGCTCTTGCAATAGATAAGACTGGAGTCGGAAATGCATTGTCAGACTTTTTAAAGCTTAATGCACCATATGATGTATATGATATCATATTTTCACAGCCAAGTAAAATAAGTTTGGTTGAGAATTCAATACATAATATGGAAAGCAGATTCGTTACATACTATCCTCATAAAACCCTAAATGAAGAAATGGAAAAATATACAAGAGAAGTAACAGAAAATGATCGTATTGTATATGTTAAGGGAACATCAGACGATTTCGTGGATTCATTTAACTTATGCAACATTGCAATCACAAAGTACATTGAAGAGGGGCCTAAAAGAACCGAGCCATTCTATATCGGTGGATTGGGAATAAACGCACTTAATAATACCACACCCAGAAACAATAAATATAATAAACGAGGATAGAACATGTCACAAAATATTATGATTAGAAGATATAGGCCTAACAATAGCAGACTCTATGGAAACCCTTATGCTCCAGTCAGGCTTACTCATCAAATTATAGAAGCGTTATATCAGAGAACAGTTCTCAATTCAATTGTGCAAACGCTAATATCAAACATCATTCCACCGTATTTTACATTGACAGTTGAAGGGTTAGATGGAAAATCAATGCCTGAATTAGAGCAAAAATGCAGAAAAATAAGTCAAATCATCAATCGTACGCATTTGTCAGAACTTCAGAAATGGCATATGCTACACGGAACCGCATTGGATTACTGCGGAAACGTCAATGAGGATGGGGACATTGCAGAAGTTTTTCTGTTGCATCCGAATGACGTGCAGGCAAAATATTATGATGTCGGCTCACCGAATTACGGTAAAATTGAATATTGGATATATTCCTACAACAATCAGGTATTGCACATTCCAGCCGATGACATCAAAGTCTATGCGCATGACCCCAATATCGGACAGCTTTTCGGAAACAGTATCGTAAATTCATTGCAAGACACATTGGTAGAGTTTCTCAACAACAGAAGGGATTTGGCAGAGATATTGAACAGATATGCAATTCCAATTGTGCAATGGGCAGTTGATGTTTCAGATGTTCAGTCAAACAATCAAAATACATTCATCAAAAGAATTGAGAGAACATTAAAACAGCAATTGGCAGCTGGAGACGATCTCGTTCTTGATGCAAGAATTGAACCAAGAACATTGAGTTTTGCAAATGATATTGGTCATTTGATTAACATCTTGGATGCGTCAAGAAAGGATTTAGGAATGTTGGGTGTGCCTGAATCCCTTATGGGAGGTCAAATCAGTAACCTCAGTGGAGGAAAGACACAGGCTGCAGTATTTATGATTAAAGTTAATAAGTATAGGGCAATCCTAAATGATTTCCTTGCAGAGGAATATTACATTCCGTTCCTTGAGAAAGAGGGATATATCAGAGGAAAGCATTATCATAATGTCTATATCGCGTTCCCACGTGCAACGACTGAACTTCCAAGTGACAAGATCATTGAAGTGAAAACATCCGTGGAAATGGGTTTCATCACTCCAAATGAGGCAAGACTGGAATTAGGATATCGTGGTGCAGCTCCTGGTGTGACACCAGAGCTTGAGGAAATATTCAAGGTAAGAAGTGTTCAATACAATTCAGAGGAACAGACAGATCCAAATAGTGAAAAAACCAAAGTAGACGAGCCAAAAGACAGAAGTGGAAAAGATCCTGACAAAGAAAAGGATAGTACTAAAAAATCAACTTCTGGAGATAAATGAGGTGTAAGAATGAGCTATTTGTATGCACTTGTAAATAAGAAGAACAATAAAAAATTTGTTGGAAAAAGCAACCTTGAAAAAAAGAAATTAAAACAGTATCTGTATCGCGTCCTTGATGACGGAGACCATTATAATAAGCTATTGCAAAAAGACTGGTTCAGGTATAATTTTGAATTTATGACCCTTGATGAGGGAAATGACATTGTCGATAAATTCGATAAATTAATAAATGATGAAGACCTACTTAATCCTAAGAATGGCTACAATGTCTTCAATGACCTGCAAAACAAGAAGGGCAGACACAAGAAAAAAAACATATACACGGAAGATATATGTCTGCTTTACTGTTTTCACGACAATATTCAATATTGGGTGAATACACTCGGTTTAGAACGCAATACAATATCAAATAGACTCGGAAACTTTGATTTGTTTGCAAATGATTATTTTCATAGAGCAATAGCAAGATATGAGGATTATTATTGGACCGCATTAAGAATATTGTATCTTGAAGATATCTGTCTGACGGCAGATCAACTGATGGACAGAATGATGAACAGATATGATGTAAGCGGACAATTGAGAATCACTCCGAGAAAAATAAGCAAGTTCTTTTCAATCCATGGTGTTGGATCAAAAGAAAAGAAAAAACGAGGATGCTTAGTCTTTTGCCCATGTCGTGATAAGAATGAACGAAGAAGATAAGTTGAAGCTGTTGCTGAAGTATTGTTACTCTTATCGCAAAAGTGGTAGAACAAATCGCTGTGCTAAAATCATTGGGAGAAGTTTAGCAGAATGTCAAGCTACAATTGATGATATAAAAGTAGCAAGACTTCTTTTACAGATTTTAGAGGGCGATATAGATGTTAAAAGATAATTACATTTTAAAAAGTCAGATTAGCAAGGATCGAGACGGTGTAAATCAGAACATCAGAATGTTTCTGGAACTATTCAACGCATTTTACAATCAGATAAGACAAAATAAATTTCCGAACTTCTACCATGATATGTGCGACCCATATGGATTTGCGCTAATGTGCGAGGATTATGCAGGCTTGAATGTCAAATATGATATGAATCTGACCTGCAAAGAAGTGTTTGAGGGAAAAGCTCAAAAGGATCATATGGATTTCATAACATATCAGGGACAATTTACTTTTTTTGAAATACTGGATTTCCTATATAGGGGATTTTGGTTTGACTACAATAAGGCGGTTCACGTATATGAGAACCAGCACAATGCGCTTGATGTGTTCAACCAAATCATAAACGGAAACGGATTTATTTTCAACAGAGCAAAGCCTGATCTCAAGAAATCAAGACAGCGACTCATCTATGCAACTGAAAGTATTATCACATTGGATGAGGATAGGCAAATTCAGGTTCCGCACATATGGAGATTGTGTGACGGAATGGTTCCGCCATTCATTGTTATGGAGCATCATCGCGATATTGTCGTAAGAAAAGCCGAATGCCATGGATTTGGAGAGGGAATCTTTCTGATATCCAACGGCAAAATCATTGATGTTTTGAAGATAAATGACACATGGTTTACAGACCTTCCATTAGAGGATAGATTGAGATATGGATACAAATGCACCGAATACGAGGTTGCTCCATACATCAAGGCGTGGAGCTGGAGAAGCATATTGGAAGCGGGCAAACTCCTCAATGCAAATTCAACAAATGGTCTTTTGGTTCGAGG
>Ga0326512_10000176_pt1 | contig 55227 bp, 84 predicted proteins | sample 1_2617_0518_D_FD_203652 | JGI IMG/M metagenome (GOLD analysis project Ga0326512, IMG submission 203652) | Bovine rumen microbial communities from UC Davis, California, United States - 1_2617_0518 | ecosystem: Host-associated > Mammals > Digestive system > Stomach > Rumen | place: USA...
AGGCTGTGCATAATAATCAAATGGTTTAATTCTCCATATAATATTGCCTATAAAAGAAGGTAATCCTATTATGATAAGGTACAGCCAGCCTAAGTATAAGCTTTGCTTCTGGTGTCCTTTTTCATGTTTAAGAGCAACATCATAGAAAAACTGTCCAAAGATAATGTAGTTTCCAAGAGAAACGCCAAACCTATATTTTTCTGTAAACCAAACATCATAGCTTTTCTTATGCTTTGCTCTAGTAAATAATATTACCAAAAGACCAATAATGTTCTGCGGTAATTGCCATATCCATAAAAGTACAGCCATATCAATACCTCATACTGTTTTCAGATTTATCTGTAGGATAGAACAAAGAAAAAGCTCCACAATTACAGTAAAATCTTTTTTCAAACTTATCTTCAAGTATCTGCTCCAGCTTTGCATATACAGACCTAAAGTTAGTCTTTTCGTACTGCACAGTATCTCTTAAACTTTCTAAATCGTTTGAGAAATATCCGTATGTTCCTAAGTTACATTCACCTGCGTTAAGTGTTGTGTGTACATTCTTAATATCAAACATTTAATTCTACCACTCCTTTTAGCAGGCTGATTGTACTCTGCCGTCTTTAATAAGTTTTTCACATATTGCTACAGCTTTCTTAAGCTCTGGAGAAGTCTTATCCCATGCTTCTTTATCATTCTCCCTTATTTCAACCCAGTCCTTTATTTCTTTTGTTGAAGCCCAGTTATCACCAAGCTCTATTTCTGCTTCTAGTGGAACCCGCAAGTTAGGCATTGATGTACGCATTATTTCAGCCATACGATACAGAGCAAGCATTTTCTCTTCTGTAGGTTCAAGATAAGGCATATTAAGCTCATCATGAACAGTGTTGGCTACTTTAAGCTCTTCCCATATTCCTTCCTTATAAGCCTGAATAATTGAAGCTTTAAGGCACTCAGCTCCACTTCCTTGTGTGTATCTGTTAAGCATTGTATAGCTTTTCTTTTTATCAATCAAGCGAGCATGGCTTCCGTATACTGTCTTAATGTACCCTCTTTCTTTTGCTACGTCACCTACAAGAGCAAGGGTAGGAGCAACAAACGGCATATGTCTATGGTAAGCTTCAGCAATCTCTTCTGCTTTTTCCATTGTCCAGCCAAAGTTCTCAGCCATAGAAGGTAAACCCATACCAAAACTTACACCAAAACTCATATTTTTAGCGTACTTTCTGGAAAGTCCAGTAAGGTCTACAACATACTGATGGAAGTCCATGTGCGGATTTTCCGCATACTGTCTTCTTACTTCTTCTCCTGATTTACCACAAGCAATATTACAGATAAGTCGATACTCAATCTGTCCGTAGTCAATCTTTCCAAAAACACAGCCTTTACTTGCTGTAAACAGAGCACGTGTCAGTTTTGGGAAACTGTACTCTATTTCATTTCCAAAAGCGTCATGGAGCTTAAAACCTCCCTTTGACGGAACTTGCTGACCGTTTGGCATAACAGAAGAATATCTGAAAGATGTTGTATCTGTAATCTTAAACTGAGGTTTGATTACAGTTTCTCCCTTAAAGTTTTTGCACAGAAAACGGTCGTACTTCTCTCCCAGAATCTTTGACTTAATGCCAGTAGCAAGCTTCCAGTTCGCTATAAGGTCTACTTCTGGGTAAGCTTCTCTCTTTGATTCAAAGTATTTTTTATCAACATTCGGAGAAGCATTAAACATAAATCCTTCTTCACGAAGCAAGTCACAAGTCCTGTCTGCCATTTCTTTTGGAACAAATGCAACTGGCTTCCCTTTCATAAGACGGAACTGAGAAACAATCTGCTTTGCTTTCGTATAAGCTCTGTCTGTATCGTCTCCATTCTTAAACTTTTCACCGTTGTATCCAGTAAGCGTAATCTTGTATTTATACGGAATGTTACGCTGGTCAAGGAATGAAGCTATGTCTCTTGAAGCTGTTACACGGAACTTTGGAAGATTGTATTTCTCTACAAACTCTTTATGAAGCTTTTCAATGGCTTCTGAAAGAATCGCAAGGTTCTTTTTCTTCTGCTCAACGTCAATAGGCATACCGGTCATAGTCATTTGAAGAGTAGGCAAAATGCAATCAAACTCCATTTTTGCTCTCTTACAAAGGTCTTGCTGTTTCAAAAGCGTAAGCTGTTTTCTCCATACTTTTACTGGTAGTTTACCGTCTCCTGATACGTACTCAACAAGCATATCCCATGGAGCGTCTTTAAGGTACTGACGGAAGTCTCCTTTTTTTGATACATTTTCATGCACCCAGTCCTCAACCCTGTCTTTTGTCTTACCGTATTTAAGATACTTCCAGCTCACAGAGTCAAGAGAATGTATACCAAACTCATCAAGGATAGCTTCTGCCTGAAGTACATCAATGAATGAGCACTTTACATCATATGTAGACATTTCATATTCATACAGAAGCCAGCCAATATCGTACATGAGGTTCGCTCCAACAATACATACATCTGGATTCTTTAAGAGAGAAATGATTTCCTCATTCTGAGACTTTCTTGTTTGCTCAGTATAAGGACAATTATTGTTATGAAGTCCAGCAATTACCTTTAGCTCCTCACCTATAAGTACCTCTTCCTGTATTTCTTCTTTGCCAATACGGTCTCCGTTTGCGTTCACTACATCTATAAGTATGTGCTTAGTTTCGTAGTGCCCTTCATAGTACAAAGCTGTGTTAAGAATATAACCCTGACCGTATTTCCAGCTGTATCCAGCAGTTTTCAAAAGCGGGTCATGCACTTCACAATCAAGTCCTATTACACGTTTACTCATTTATTCAATTCCTCATATTCTTCTTTAAGAGTTATTAAGAAGGTCTCCAGACCTTCTAGGGTAAGGTATTCATTAGTACACTGATTGATTCTTCCTAAGTGTTTATACCAAGCTATTGCAACATCAAATTGCTTTGAATAGATGTACCAAGTGTCTTCGTCATACCATAGAATGAATGACTTATACTTCTTATTATCAAATAAGTCATACTCTACCCATTCAGCCCCGAAAACCTTTTCAAACATATTGCAGAATAAGTCTCGTTCAAAATGGTATTGTGGAGCGTTATCTATTTGCTCTTCTACCTTTTTAATGACTTCCTCTCTTGTCATATCTCCTCCTTTCCTTCATTTCTTATCATACTACACTTAGTTTAATATGTCAACAAAAATAATTACCATTCAAGATTAAACTGTTCTTTTAAGTCCTCCTAAAAGATAAGATATAACGTCTACTGTCCAACCGTTTCTTATTTTACTTCTAAGCTTAAAATAATTTAGTCCTAATTCTTTAGCCATTGTGCTTACTCCGCCATTCATAGTATTTTCCGTTCCTGAGTGTATACAATCCTTCTGTTGCAACCTCAGCTTGTGTTCTGTCTGACTTCTGCATAACCTTTCGCTCTTTGCTCCCCTGATAAATCATTTTGTTTCCCCCTGATAAATGATTGTTTTTCCTGACATCTTAGCGTAGGCTATCTCTGCTTGTGCTCCAATACTATTGTCTGCATTGTTGAGTACGAACAAAATATCACAAGTCTCTACAAAAGCTATACTGATTGGAGCGTATTTTCTGTAAGGAAGATTGTCAGGAAGACAACAAGGATTTATGATTTTGTCATATCCTTTAAGTCTCAAATCTTCTTCTGCTTTCTTAAACTTGCCAAAGTAATCTTTGTCAAGAGAAATTGCTCCAATAATATAAATTACTGAATCTTTATCTGTCATATCTGCACCAATTACACGTTTCATATATCTAATTTCTCCATAATAATTTGTTTAGGAAGAAAGTTATAACAAAAATAACTACTTGAAAATGTTATCTTGTTATCAATCTTTCCATTATTCAGAAATTTCATTCTCTGCCCAAACATAAGCAGTTGCAAGTCTTTATCTTTGAATAGTATTTTTGGAGCAGAGTCGTTTAACCAAGTGTTTGACATAATCAATGCAAAAGGTTTCCCGAACGACAATGCTCTTTCAAAGATATTTCTCTTTGCAGTAAATGGCGGATTACTAACGATACAATCCCAATGTTCTTTAGGCTCGTATTTGTAAAAATCCCCACCATCAGATATATGACTTCTTATAACCTTATTGGTTTTTCTGATTTGTTTTACAAACTCAGAATATTCTTTATCAAAAGGACACCAAACCACTGCTCCTTTTGGAATGTATTTCAAGATAGGTTTTACAGCATAAGATAACGTCATACATTCGTCATTTTTCCCATTGCTGTATAAAACATCTTTACTTGTCATATCTCTTTTCATTCCTTACACTATTATATTACACCTAGTTTAATTTAATGTCAAGTAGTCTTCTACGTAATAAGGTGTTACTATTACTCCTACATTATTCTTCTCAGCTTCACTGAGTTCCTTGTCTGCTCTCTCTTTACTTGCTGTTATATAGTTCTTTGTGTAACCATCATATCTAATTTCTACAAAGTAAACAACCATATTTACCACCTCAATTTATTTTCTTCTTTTATTGTAGCTATAATATTGTCGTAACCTTGCCCGTTCTTTGAATCAATCAGAAAGAGATTTTTCTTAGTTCTGGTAACAGCTACGTACAATATACGAAGCTCCTCATCTATATCGCAGAAAACGTTTCCCTGTGTTCTTCTTGTCGTATCGAGCATTACAGCAACGTTATCAGCTTCTCCGCCCTTAACGTGATGTATCGTACTAACAAGAATAGGAGGATTCCATTTACACATTTCTTCAAGCTTTTTAAGACCGTATTTTTCAACATAGGAAGCGTAAATCCACTTACGACCTTCAGTAAAAAGATTAGTTTCAGTGAAAGGCTGGTTAAAATCTTCAATTCCAAACTTTCTCTGAAAGTCCTCTTTTTTCTTTTCGTCTCTGTATCCTTCAAGTTTGAAGTTTTCATACTCTTTCAGACGCTTCATAATCTCTCCGCCCATGAAAAATCCGTCAGCAGTCCAGTAAGGTATCAATGCTTCTTCAAGAATCCTTTTAGGGTAATCTAGGAAACAATTATTACGACATAGAATGTACCATGCTGTCTTTTCAGCGTTATCCTTAATGCAATCTTCATCAATGAAATGCACTATGCGGTCTACACTATTCAGCTGTGTAATACTTCCTTCTCCGTTTTCCATTCTTGGCTCAGCTTTCAAGTCCGTTTTTTCTCCAATAAAATCAGTAATAGCTGAAGCAAGCTTAAAAACAGAATAAGGAATACGATAAGATTTATTAAGGTACTCTACAGGAAACTTTCTTGAAAGCTGTATGAGAAAATCTGGTCTTGCTCCAGAATAAGAGTAGATACTTTGTTTATCGTCTCCAGCAATAATAATTTTCTCTGCTCTGGCAAAGGCTTTCTCAATAACTCTCCACTGTAATGCTGTGATGTCCTGACATTCGTCCACCATCGCTACCTTTACTGGAAGTGCTTCACCATTTTGAACATACTTTATAAGACAATCAAAAAAATCAACTTTCTGCTCCCTTTCCTTATAGTCTTCATAATTCTTTACAATCTGTTTATAGTAACCTTGTTCAATGTCAGCTTCTACAAGCTGTTTAGATGTTAAAGCTCCGCTTCTTTCCATATCGTAAAAATCAAGATACTGTGAATCTCTTGTTGGTGCTACTTTTCCTGTATCTACTTCACATCTATTAAGCATATATCCGTATTCTTTATTGAACTTTCTCTGGTCTAACCTTCCAAACATCTGATTTCCTTTAAGGTTCAGTGCATGGAAAGTCAAAGAGTGAAGAGTTCTGAAGTAAGGAAGGTCTTCAGGTTCGTACATAAGTTTAGAGCATATTCTCCTTAGACCTTCCTCTGCTCCTTTTCTTGTGAAAGTAACAAAAGCAAGCTCTTCTGGTCTTCTTGTTTCAAGTTCCTTAGATACTTCTTCTATAAGTCTTCTTGTTTTTCCAGCTCCAGCAGAAGCCAGTAAAACTTTTACATCTTTTCCCTCAAACATGGCTTCCTTCTTTACTTGCTTTTCTTTCCTACCTTAAAGAAAGCGTCAAATCTTTTCAAAAAAAGATACTGTAAACAGATAACAAATCTTGCAAAAAAGCTCTTTTTATGAGCTTCTTCTTCCATAATCGAAAGCACCTGAACGACAGTCTCAATTCTTCTTGCTACAACTTCTTTACCTACTTTCTTTGCTTTGCTACTCATTATTTTCCTCCTTTGAGTTCACCAAGTCTATTTATATCTTTCAAAAAACTTTTTCCAAGTTTTTTTCTAAGATTACACAATATCATACGTTTTGCATTATCTTTATTGCCGTTCAAGAGCCATTCAGCAAGGTATCTTTTCTCTGAATTACTAAAATATACCAGCTTCCCGTTATACTTGAACATATTTCTGCAAAAATCAAAATCATAGCTTCCAAAGCTATATCTTTTGATGTAACTATCTTTTACAATGTTTTCGTACTCAACAGAAGTTGAATGTACTATTGTTTCTTCTTTTTTGTGTAAAGCACAAATAAGTTCATAATTATTCTTATAGTTGAATATGAACCTTGTTATCCCAAGTCTTATGAACGGAGCAGGACTTTCTCCATTTTTAAGAATGACAACAGAAATAGGATAATAAGATTCATTAACATCTTTAATGAACTTAGAGCCAAAAATCACAACTTCTGCATTTATCCTGTACTTCACGTTCCATCTTGATTCTACCGATAAAGTTACTCCTATGTCGTCAGCAAGTACAGAAAAGTTATCAGAGAAAGAAGCAACATCGGAAATCAATAATGCTTTACTCACTTTCTTTAACATTTCTTTCTCCTAAAAAAGCTCTTCTGCGTCTTTTAAGTCTTCTGGACTATACAGTTTTTCTTCTTTAGCTTCAACATTGTTTACTGGAGAAGCGTCACTGACTGAGCCTATAGTTGCTCTGTCTCCGTGCTCTATTTCTACTGCTCCCTCATAAGCTTCTTCAAGCTCTTTGTCATCTGTTCTTGACCAGCAAGGGAAACTTTTAAGTTCTCCAGTAGCGTTAGTATAGTTAAGAACATCTTCTTTCGCTCCAAAGTTTTTGAGCATTTCACGAAGCATACTGTAATCAAAGTTTATTTTCTGTGTACGAAGATAGTCAGTGAATCCCTGATGAGTGAAGTAATACTTAACTTCTCCATTCACTGTCTGCCTTACACACAGACCAATTCTAATCTGGAAAGGACTGTCTCTACGTGCCTGCTTATTTGATAGATAATTCACAAAGGCATTACGCAACATTGATGTTCCAGATGTATCTGTTTCCTTCTTTACTTCTACATCTTGAATGTTAGGAAGAATAGAGTTAAGAACAGCGTACCAGTCATTGTTTGATACTTGCATTGGAGCATTATTCAAGTATCTTACACAGGCTTTCTGAAAGTTCTTTTGGTCAAGTAAGTAACCTTCATCTTTGAAAATTACCTTTTTCCACTGCTCTTGCCCATGCAATCTTAACTCCCACTCATAATAAGGCTCTGCTGTAAGATAGCGTCTTAATGCTCCGTACTCAACACCAGTAAAATGTGACTTATCACGACCTAGACCAAACTCTCTTCTCTTACAGACAGTTTTATCACAGAAAGAAGAACAAGGAACTTCCTTACATCTGTAATAATACTCATTGTTGCTCACAGAATTACATATCTGGTCAATTACACTGTCCTCTAATGGCGCTTCAAATACATCATTTATTGATTTAACATACGCCTCAAATCCAGTTCCGTACTTTTTCTTTGCATACACTGCAAAAGAAAAAAGAAAGTTATTACGTCCTGAATCATCACTGCCTATGAGACCTGCTATAAGCTGTCTCTGAATACACGGAGGAGCGTCTGAAAACGGAAGGTTTTCTAGTGCGTCCTTTATGTTCTCTATGGAAGTCTGATGTTTCTGTATATAGTCCATGGCTTCCTTAAAGTCAACTTTATTTCCATCTGAATCAAGAAGGTATGTGTATGGATTTTCAGCATTGAAGTATGGGAGTGTTACAGCTGAGCCAAATCCACCTTCCTTTATACTGTCCTGCTTTGGGAAAATCTCAACTTTTCCTTTTCCGTAAATATCCTCTAAGCAGAAGTAGTAAACAATTTCGTTAAGAATATCTCTTGCTCTTCTGGCAGTAACTGCCTTTGCAAAGAAAACATACACGTGAAGTCCACCACTCTTACTTCTGAATGGAAGTAAAGGCAGGTTAAACTCTTGAATGAACTGAAGCATTTTCTTAGTTCTTTTATCGTAGCAATCTATATCAAGAACAGAAAAGTAACATTTTCCTTCATTGTTTATAGGACAGATACCGACACCAAATGTTCCTTCAAGGTGAGAAGTTAAGAGTTCCTTATCAACTGAACCTTCATTCTGAGTAATCTTTGTCTTTATTTTCTCTCCTACTTTTGGAGCTATTTTTGGTAACTCATTTCTAACATAAGAGTTATTCTTTCCTTTGAACAAGAGGAAAAACTTCTGTACTTCAATATTATCTATCAATTTATTTTCCTCCATAAGGTGTAGTGAAAGCTTTTTCAACAGTCCACTTCAACGTGTTTAATCTACTTCTTAAACAGAAGTAAGGGATATTCAATTCTTCTGACCAGCTCTTCAGATTCTGTGTCTTTCCGCCATAGGTAATAAGTCTTTCACGTTTTTTACCACTACAGTTTAGTGCGTCTTCAAGAGAAAAATCATTGTGTCTCAACTTAAATAAGAGCTGTTCTGAGTCTACACCAAAAATCTCAGCCCATTCTGCTACAGTGTGTTTCTCACCGTTGTATTCAATTTTGCTAGGATTCACTTGTCTTTTCCTTCTTTTAGTTATTATGTAGTCTAGACTAGCACAATCTTTAATAATAGGCAAGAGGAAAACCTCCTGCCTATTATTATTTTTACTTAGAATCCTGCTTCTTCATCGTCCGTGCTGTCTTCTACATCTGAAGCGTCTTCAATGTAGGCTGTTGCTTTCTTAGCAGTCAAGGCAGACACGTCATGGTTTCCAACAAAAGTAGACTTCTCATAAGCTTCGCGGATTGCGTTTGATTTCTTCAAGCAGTAAAGAGCTTCTTCTTTGTCTGTTTCCAGAAGATTCTCTGCATACTCAAAGTCGAAATCTGTCCACTCAAATTTGTCATTATTGTAAAGACCTTCTTTGAGAAGATAAACAAGAGTAGCTGAAGAACCTGAGCGTGCTTTAGCGTCTTCCTTCCACTTCTTCCAGATACGTGAACCAGTAGACTTGAAAGTAATAACTGCATTTTCAATTTCGTGATGACCGATTACTGTTACACATACCCAGTTCACTGGAACAAGAATATGACCATTAGGAAGCTGTCTGTTAAAGTATGAACCGTCTGCAACTGGGAATGACACTGCCTGTTCCTTGTTCCACATACCAAAGAACTTTGAGTCATTTGCTGTTGATTCTTTCTCCTGATACAGAGTAAGAAAAGAAAGTGGAACTACTTTAAGCTCGTTTCCGAGGATTTTCTTTTCCTTCTGGAGGAAGATGTCACCAATCTGAAGACCCTGAATGTACAGGTCTTTCTGTGAACGCTGAAGAGCCTTTGTGCCTGTCTTTGCAAGAATAAGGTAGTCAGCTTTAATTCCTTCACCTTCATTCTCTTTTTCCTGAAGCTTCTGGCTCTGAGCCAAAAGTCCAGCCAACTCGTCATCGCTTACTTCTGCGACTTCATTTCCTTCTGTCTGTGATTTTACTTCTTCTGACATAGGTTTCTCCTTATCTGTGAGTAACTGACTCACGATGTTTTATTTTTACTCCCATACGGAAGCATTTACCAATTTAATATACTTATTTTAATTTGTCAACATTTAATTTCATACTCTCCCATGTAATCTTTAGCTACCTTAGACTCTTCGCATGGTTCATCGCAAATTGTAAAATCGTAAAAAGCGTACTCGTCCATGAAAAAATCCCCAGTTAATTTTCTAGGATAGTTGTCTAAAAACTTAATAAACTCCTCTTTAGTCACTGACTTCCATTTAAGCTCTGCCTTTTTTTCATCTGTCATTCTGATACCTCATTATACTCTTTCAATAAAAAACGAGAGTGTTGCCTTCCAGAGCGTACCACCGTTTTCTGGAAGGACTTCTCTCTGCCGTGCCTTGTACTTCGGCTTGCTCTGCTTTCAACTGTATACAGTTTAACGCACCACAGAGCGAGACGGGTCGTGCCTCAGCTTATCTTTTTGGTTAAGAGTTTCAAAGCCATAGCTCTTTGGTAAGGGGTGGATTTGAACCACCGTCAAAGGTATTCATGTGCTCTATCCTTTAATGCACCAAAGCTCTCCCGATTGAGCTACCTTACCATACGCTGGTGGTAGGACTTGAACCTACATCATAAGTCTGGGAGGAAGACTTACTGAAGCCATTACCCTTTTGGGGCTACACCAGCTGAAGGTTTATTACAGTCCTCCATATACACCTACAATTTTTGGAGCAAGCTCATTCTTCTTAAAGGTGGAACGAGCAAGACCTTACCACACCACTTTTTCTTAAAATTGTCTTAAAAATCAGTATGAATGAACTCAAACTGAATATTGTTCTCACGGAAGAAACTTGCCATGAGCTTTGCCTGACTTGATTTGTATGTAACACGGAGAACTCTTGTTCTTGTGTCTTCTACATCTTTGTCCATAGCCATTGCTTTTTTAAGCTCTTCTGTGACAGGTTCACCTACAGTAACGGTCTCACCGTTGTCAATCTTTGCTTTTACTTCAGCACTCTTTTTCTTATCCTGCTTTATTTCCAAGATAATCTCAGTTGCTGACTTGTACTGAAGCTCACGGATATAAGAATCAGCAAGGAAACCTGCGTCTTCGCATTCTGCGTTAATGAGTGCAACTCCAGAGTCATATTCCTTCTGCTTCCTTTCAAGTTCAACTGCCTGACGTTCAATGTCGTCTGCTGAATCTTCTTCATTCTGAGTTTTGTTGTAGTACTTATCAAGAAGCTGAATCTGTGTTGCGTACTCATCACGAAGGTTATGCTTCTTCACAGCGTCTGCAACATACTCTTTCAGAACGATTGTGAGTTCATCTTTCCTTCTCTGGTCATAAGCGTCCAGCTGAGCACCAAGAGCATTTTCTCCTTCCGCTACAATTTTCTGAAGTTCATCACACATAGCATTGATGAGCTTTGTTGCTGGGTCAAGGTACACTTTCTTGTATTCCTTTCGTTCACGCTCAATGCCTGTGCGAAGTGAAACAAACTGACTTTTCAAGTTCTTGATATAACCTACATTCTCTTCCGTCAAAACTTCATTCTTGTATTTGTTTACCACTTTCTGAATCTTGTTTCCAAGCTCAGTGAAGTTTCCAGAAATGAGAATTGTTTTATCTGTGTTAAGAGACGGTTTTTCAATTTTAAGTTCCAACTCTCCAAATCCTACTTCTTTCTTTCCTGCTACATCTAAAGCCTTTTCCATTCTCTTTGTTCCTTTTGTCTGTGCCATAATTCTACCTCCTTAAATGGCTATGCCTGAAAATCAGGAAGAGTAGAAACTCGTAGCTCTAACCTTGTCTACCACTGGTTCTTGGAAGCCTTTATCACTATTCACGTTCAGTGTCGGCTCTTCAGCGTTTGTTTCCACCTTTCCTTCCCTCATTTCTCTTATACCATATCACACCTAGTATAATATGTCAACTACTTTTTATTCTTTTTTGCTCTTTTTTCAGAGTAATTGAAAAAGTAGTCCTGCTTTGCAATGCTGAATGTTGATTTATCATCACGCTCCAGCGTCACCTCTTTGTCTGTCATTTCCAGTACCTTGTAAGTACGACCATTCCATTTGTTTCGTACTAACATTTATTCTCCTCTTCAACTTTAACACAATGCTTTATTTCTTCATCAAATAACCAAGTGTTACCAGCCAGTATGTGCCTTTCAGTGTCCTTACTACAGTCAATACCTGTTACCATGTATATAATATTATCACGTTTTTGTGACTTTATACAGTCTCCCATCTTCAGGTCTGTCCATTTGAGAAAGTCTTCTGCTGGAATAAGATACTTTGAATCAAACATATAGGCTTCTTTTCCATTGTCAATAAGTACAACAGTCTCAGGACGTTCTTTGTGCTCTCCTACAGTTATAACTGTCCATTCACCTTCTGCACTTTCTTTTGATGGTCTTCTGTCATACATATAGTGAGGTAACACTTCATGAACGCTCAAACTTTCAGAATAGTTAGCATATGCTTTATCTACTATCCATTGAATATACGTTGTGTATACTCCACCTACATCTTTAATTTTTACTTTGTCACCTTTCTTGAAAATAGCCATATATTCCTCCTTAAAGACTTTTCCATAAAATAACTAATAGCATAACACAGAATAATGCTACTATAATTGTTTGTTCTACCATGCTATGCTTCTTTATTCATGTCCAGAATCTTCTGGACTTTGTGTACATCTTGTTCAATAATCTTGAATGTCCTCCTCATCTTTGTAGCCAGAACATAAAGCCCTTCTACCTTCATTCCGTAACAATCTTCAAACAATTTCTTATACACTGACAACTGCAAAGAACAGTAAGGTCTGTCAAACTTTGATGTAGTCTTAATGTCAAAGAGCCATGCCTTATTGTCTCTTGAACGGATTACTACGTCAACTTTACTAGCAGTGGCAATAAAATCGCTCACCATCACTTCACACTCAACATTTTGAATGTATGAAGTCACGTTGCTACAGAAGTCTTTCAGTGTCTCTACTACCCATTCTGCACCTTCAGTGGAAAGAGCAAAATCATTGAAATAGAATCCGTGTTCATTGAAGTAGTGTTCTACCTCTTTATGCACGTCACTTCCATACATTGTAGCAAGTTTTACTACATCAGTATCAGGAAAACTCTTTCCCATAAGTTTTCCTATTACTCCAGTGACACCTCTTAACTCTTTACCGTCATAGAAGTACTTGTGTCTGTCCTCATCAAAGGTAACTGCTTTAATTCTAGTGTCTATCATATCCTTTGATTTCCTTTATACGCTTTTCAATTTCGGCAATCCCATCATGAATAATAGGCTTTCCAACACAGTCTGTCATAAGTTTCCAGTTCTTTTCCAGCACTTCCTGCTTATTTGCTATGTTTTCATTCAACTCGTCTTTAATTGCTTTCACTTCAGTTTCAGACAGTTCTACACATCTGTCAACAGTGTACCTTACATGAAGTAATCCATTGCGAAGATACCAGTATGGTTTTATTGCTGTTTCTCCGTTTACGTATGTACGCAAGTCAATAGGACTTTCATTGTACACATCTTTCTTTGTTCTCTTCTTTTCCATTTCATTCTCCTTTCAATTATTTTACTAAACCTCGCATTATCTGTAACAGTACGTATATCACTGTTACGATACATACAGATATTACAATCTTTTCCTGTGCTTCTAGCACTGTCTTCATACGGTATTTATTACCTTTCTTAATTATTTTTTGTATCATCTTTTTGTTCCACCTTAATTTTCAAAATCCAAAACTTACCTTTATTCTGTGCTTCTACTATGATGTAACGGTCTACATCATCTTGATACTGAGCATACAGTCTTCTACTCATTTCTATTAAGTGTTCCCATTCTTTCAGTCCACTGCACTCTTCATTTTTAATGTATGGTACTACGTTTACTTCATACATACCAAGCGTATCTGCAATGTTAAATGCCGTAACTGCATATCCTTGATTGTCAGAATTGAATCCGTCAAGTCTGTTTGTAATTTCTTTTAGCATATTTACCATAATTTTTCCTCCTTATATGGTTTTATTCATCATCACTTTCTTCATGTTCTTCTTCCTCAAAAGAACATGAACAGTCGCTACATTCAATATGTAGTCCAGCCTTTCCCCAAACTTTAGTTCCGCACTCAGGACAAGTATATTTTACCTTATTCCTGTTGTACTTCTTTACTGGTTTATCTGCATTGTCTGCCTTTGGTTCATCACTGCCTCCATCTTCAGTACCAAGTTCCAGTTTTATTTTATTCTCCAATATTGATGAGTACGCAACAATATTGAAATAGTCCTCACCGTTTTTGTCTTTGAAATCTTTTACAAATGATTCAAAAACACCACCTTCTTTTATTTTTGTACTGACAGCAGTTCTGCTTTTATTCAAGATAACTGCTTCCAGTCCACATTCTGCCATAAGGTTTTCCCATTGCTTATCGTGATAGCCACCTCTAGGAATATGTATATATGCGTTTTCGTATATATGACACAGTTCATGACAGATTGTAGCCAGTATATCTTCAGTATCTCTGTCTAAGTGTTTTGGATTTATTCCCATATACTGCAATTTCTTCCCTTTAACTTTATCATATAAAGCGTCGGGGGAAACAAAAGCAGTTACACAATCTCTACACTGATTATTGATTGCAAACACCAGTTCGGGTATTTTCTGCTTACCTTTCCCCGAGAAAAAGTTCTCATCAATTAAGTCAATTACTGCCTGTATTTTTGCATAAAGTTCTGTTGAAGTTTTTACTTCTTCCATACTGAAACCTCCGTAGATTGTTTTAACTTATTATACTAAACATAGTATTTTATGTCAATACCCATTTTCCATTTTTTCTTTCAGATAATTATATGCTTCTTCTCCATCTAGCATACCTTTACCGATGACGAACAGTGCAAACTTCTTTGCTTTCCGTTCTTCTTTTGTCATCAGAGAAAGTTCAAAGTATCTGTCATATAATTCACCTTTGGTTGCAAATCCTTGCATATCACATCTTGCCATAATTACACCTCCATTACAGTTCAAATTCATCAAGTTGTTCTTTGAGTTTAATATTGTCATACATTGTCTTTTCACAAGTCCTTAGATAGTCTTCCTTGTGATTTTCAAGTCCCATTAAAAAGTCCTCTTTAATTCTCTGCCAATTAAGTACAATACGCTTGTGACTTACTTTAATACCGCAATAGTCTTCGGCAAAGAAAAATTGAGTCCAGTCAGAATTGGCTCTTACATCTATCCAGTCACCCCTGTCGTCGTAAGAGTGTTTGACATAAACAGTTGCAATATCATGGACTTTATTGCAATACTTAGTATAAAAAATTTTGTAAGCCTCAAATTTTTCTGCAATAAATCCTAGTATTTGCCCGTACAACTCTTCAATTCTTTCCTCGTTTGATTTTTTAATTGAAAGACTTTTGTCATTGTAGCAATCAAGAAGTTCTTTCAATTTATTCTGTGTTTCAGAAATCAGTTCAAGTTCTGTATCCATAATTACACCTCCCTCTGCATAATTGCACTGTCAAGAGTCATCATGTCAATCTCATCAAGTCCTTCTTCCGGCTCATACAGTTCAGTCTCACAACATCTTTCCGTGATGTCACCACAGAGACTTCGCGCCTCATACGGATATTCCTTGTTATCATCTATCCCTACAATCCTACCAAAAAAACGACCTTGTACATCTACTAATGTTCCAATTTTCAATTTCATTTTAATCACCCCTTGTATATTGTTTCGTACTAAAACTCTCTCCGCAAGTTTTTAGTTTTGATTTGTTGTAAAGACAAGATTCCATTTACCCTCTGTCATTTTTGCATAAGACGTAAAACTGCCTTTCCCGTATTGTATCTTTATTCTGTCTTTTGTGTTCTTCAGAAAGTTCATAAAAATCCACAAAGGAAAGTTAAAGCCAGCACTTTCTTCTGTTTTGTCTTTGATAAAATCTCCGTACTCTGCTTTTACTTCGTCTACCTTTGCATAGTTGAAAGTCATGTTGATTGTGTCTTTAACAAGGTCAAAAGATACATTGTCTGCACGCCTTTGTTTACTGCACAATTTCAAAGGTAGTGGAACATCTTTCTGCCAGTCTACATAGAAACTTCCATCAAAGTTTACAAAAGTATCAAATATGCGTTTTTCAAGTGCTCTTTCTGTAAACTCTTTTACCGTCTCACTGTCTGCTGGGCACTTTTCATAGTTTTTGCCTTTAATAATCCATACGGAAACACCTTCGGGATTTTTCTTTTCTGTCTCTGTATACAGAAAAGTCTGTCCGTTAGTGCCATATAGACAATTCCCTGTCCATACAATTTTATCACTATACAATCTTTCTTTTTCGTATCTCATTCTTTTTGCATACTTTGCAATAAAGTCAAAATCTTTTGTCATTTCGTCTTTCATTTTCAGCACCTCCATATATTATGCTACAACGATATAGTTTATTTTATTAAAGTCCAGTGTTACCATACACCCAAAGTGCCTATAGTATTCTGCTACAGCACTGTTTATGGTCGATGTCATACCATGTTTTAACAATTCTTTACCAATCAATATTGCCATTTTAACGTCAAATGGTGTAAGATTGCCTAGTCTTCCGTTCTGCACTTTCTTCTGTAAATCATCGGAAATTGCTGTCAGTCTTCCCATTGCTTTTTCTGTGAGTCTTCTCATGCTATTTTCTCCCTTCTGTGTAGATAATCTCTGCCAATGTATGCCAGTAGTAACAGTCCAAGTCATAGTCATCTTCTGCATATTCCTTTAATTGGTCATAGTCATCATTCCCCGTCACTGCCTTTAACAGCATACATACAATGTAATATGTCATATACTGTGTTCCAAGTGGTAAACCTCTAAGCCAGTCTGCAATATCGTTTACAGTGAGATTTCTCTTTCCGTTGTAAACCTCTACTCTATATGCTTCCGCGTATGCTTCTTTGTAGTCTTTGGTGTATTCTTCCTCTGCCAGTACGCCGTCAAGATATTCTTTCAAGTACTTATATAATTTCTTCCTGTTCTGTACAGTGAGTAATTTTTTAGCCATTTTCTTTTCCTCCATTATCTTTCAGCGATATTGTTATAGTAGTCAGCACAATTTTTTTCGTCTTTGAAATATGTGCATAACTCTAAATACTGTTCATGGTTACATCGTCTTCCAGTAGAAAAAGCAAGTGCCAGTTCTACGATGTTTAATCCGTTACGGTGTCCAAAATTGATTGCTTTTCTCACAAAGTCTGTCATTTTTTCACCCTCCTTTATTCCCTCACCATGTCGGGTGAATTATGCTTTATCATGTCTATGATACAAGCGCCTTTATTTGTGTAATGGTAAGCAATATATATTATGCTTCCATTCCTTGCGTATTTATAGTTACTTGCTGTATATCCAGCACTAGAATTGCTGGAAGTGTAGCCCCTATGATAGTTACCCTCACTGTCAGTGAAAGCAATCCAATAGGACGGATTTCCCATAGTGCTAGTGTTTTTGTATTCTACATTATGCAAAATACATCTTTCATAGTCTTGATTTTTCATTTTGGTTTCCCCCTTGAAAATTGGTTATAATTTATTATATACATAGTATAATTAAAATACTATGAAATTTTCTGTCTAGTTTTTGGACTTTTCAGCACTCAAAAAAGTTTATTTTTTCAAGTCTTTCTAAAAAGTCCTTAACTTTCATTTTACCATTGTATTTTATATCCCTTGCTATTGTTCCAGTATCTTTCTTTACTGTCATAATCCCGCATGAAACAGAATGAGACAAAATAGCATAGATATGATTTTTATGCACTATAAAATTGTTCATTGTTTACCCCCTTTAAAATTGGTTGTTTATATACCCGCTAAAAAGCGGGTATATTTTTACTTTAGCATTCTTTTATTTCCCCGTTATCAACAAGATAAAACTTCGCGCTGTCAATTTTTGCATTGTAATTTCCTTTATTGTAAAACAGAGAAAAATTTTTCTGTTTTATACTTCCATTAGAAAAAGCAGACAAAAAAGCGTTTATTCTGCTTTTTGTCGTGTTTGTTTCATAGCCACAAAAACTAAAAAACACGGCTTTTGATTTTTTACTAATTGAAAAAATTAGATTGCTCCATAAAAATACATTAACCGTATTTTTTGTTATTTCCACATAATCTCGACAAGAGAAAGTTTTCACTTTCTTTTCCTTTGTGTCCCAATTCTCATTGATATAATCAATAATTTTGATTTCAATTTCACGCATATAATACCCCCTGTAAATTGAAATATTTTACACATTAAACCTAGCGTGTAAAAACTCTATAAAGCAATTTCAAAAATATTGCATTTTGTTTCAATGTATAATGTTTTCATGTCTCTTGACATATAGCCACAAGTGAAATCAAAGCAATTTCCGAAAAGTACTTTATAACCGATGAAACCATTTTTATTTATTCTTTCTTTAATTTCGTTTTCTATACCTACTTTTCTAGAACTACAACGAGTATAAAAATCAAAAACAGAATAACAAAAAGAGTTTTTATACTCTTTAATGTAATGCTCTGCCTTTCTTGTTTTATTGTTTAATTTTGTTGTTTGCATAAAAATGCCCCCTATAAATTGGTTTTTTGTTTATCGGCTTTTCGCTTGCCGATGATTTACTATAACATACATAGTTTGAAATGTTCAGTCAACTTTTTGAAATATTCCGAACTTGATTTTTAACTATTTTTATACTTTTTTTATACTTTTTTAATTTTCAAAAATTACGCATATAATAGAAGAAAATTGCAAAAATTGTTAAAAAGTATTAAAAAGAGTATAAGTAATTTTATATTTATTTTTTTGGCAAAATAAAAAGTGCTGTAAAAAAGCACTATAACACTTTATAGTAATTTATGTATAGTTGTTTTAATTTTTCCATTGTTTTAACTTTTTGTTTTTTAAGAAAATTTTAAGTTTTTATACTCGGTTTTAATTCTTTAATTTTATAAAAAACGCTACAAAAATTAAATATAAAAAAACATATACTTTTTTTGATACTTTTTCTGAAATATCCCGCTTTTTCTGAAATATCCCGCTTTTTATGAAATATCCCGCTTTTTCTGAAATATCCCGCTTTTTCTGAAATATCCCGCTTTTTCTGAAATATCCCGCTTTTTCTGAAATATCCCGCTTTTTATGAAATATCCCGCTTTTTCTGAAATATCCCGCTTTTTCTGAAATATCCCGCTTTACTGGAAAAGTAAAAATATTTTAATTTTTTGTTTATTTTTTATTGACATTTATTTTATTTTGTGTATAATATAATCATAAAGCAATTTTAGGGAGGCTTTTATGTTTAGTTTTTTAATCGTCATTTTAATTTATTTATTGTCAGTTTTACATCAATTTATAATTGATGTCATAAACAACAATTATAAAAAGTTATGGCAATATATCATAGAAATAATTATGCTTTTGATTGCCATATATTTACGTAGTATCAATTTATAAAGTTATGCACAAGTTATCCACAAGGCAGGCAGGTTGTGGGTAACTTGTGAATTGTCTGTGGAAAAGTTTACTATGCCAGACACAGTCGATGAGATAACCGATTTCTCCGAGCGATTTTCAAAAATATGGATATTATACCAAGTGTGATATAAATATAAAGTATAAAATAAAACGTCTTAAAAAGACCCTACCCCCACCACTACCCTTTATTACCAAAACGGCATAGGCACAAAAATAAGAAGGGAGTTCCCAAAAAGGGAACTCCCAAGAAGGAAAAGAGTATCACAGAAGAATGGTAGCTCTTGTATTTACAGTGTACAACAGTTGAAAATAAAAAGCAACTATGGTACTATTAAAATAAAGGAAAAGGATATGGCTATAACACAGAAAGAGTACGAAGAGTTACGAGAAAAAGTAATATCAAAGTATAAGATTTTGTATAAAGACAGTATGGCTATGGATATGTGCGAAGTGCCAAAAGAGGTACGAGTGCGTATGTTTGAAGACCCATACTATATATCAAAAACGAAAGCAATAAAAGCAACATTGTTTGCTAGGCAACTTGAAACATTAGATGAAGTACTCAGTGGAAGTTACTCAAACCCAGAAAAACCTACAGACCAGAGTGCCAATATATTAAAAGCGTTAGAGCAGAAACAAAAATTATTATTTGAAGATTTGAATGTAAATAAAGATGATTCAAATGCTCTCAATGTGACATTTATGGCTCTTACTCCTGAAGAGTTTGACGCTATTGAAACTGTAACAGTAAACAAAGGCTCTAACGCTTCAGACGATTTAGGTGTAGACTTTACAGCTGGAGGAGACGGAAATAATAGCTTCGAGGACAGGCTTAAAGCAGATGTTGAAAAGCGTCTGAGTGAGCTTAAAGAGGAAGAGAAGAATGGCAACTAACGTAAAATTATTACGACATCAGGGGCTTATTCTTCAGTCTCCTTACGTGCATACTGAGACTAAATTTCATTTTGACGTCGCGGGATACGGAGCTGGAAAGACTTCTGGACTTGTATATGGACTTATTTATACAGCGAGTAAGCTTCAGGGAAAGAAAGACGAAGAGGGTAACTATGCACGAGTAATACTTGCCTCTAAAAACTTAACGTTCCTCTCAAAAACGTCTATATCAAACTTGGAACAGATTTTGAAACGTACTAACACAGATTATAGGTTTGACAAAAAGAATAACATTATAACTGTAGGTACGGTTGACATATTTCTTATTCCGCTTGAAAATCCAGAAGAAATTTACGGCTACTCAGTAGTAGCAAGCTTTTTGGACGAGCTTTCAGAGCTTCCTCCTGATGTTTGTATGGAAGCTATAAAAGCGGTAAATGAACGAACAAGACAGACTGTAAGGGAGTTCAGAGACCCATTTATTGTATCAGTATCATCTTCACAAGGGCTTGATGGTCAGTATATGGCTATGGAGCACTTTAAGAGGAATGGTATTTCTTATGTATACATACGTGGTGAGACTAAGGATAACATATATCTGAAAAAATCAGACATAGATAACCTTTATAAGATTTACAATGAGACAGAGAGAAAGGTTTACCTTGAAGGTTATTTCTTGTCTGTAAAGACTTCACTTGTTTTCTCTGATTATGACCCAGCAAAGAATATGCTGTCTGTAGATTTGTTTGACTGTTTACAGCCAGATGATACTGTGTATATTGGTCAGGACTTCAATAACTTTGGTTGTGCTGGTGTTGCTTGTGTTGTAAAGAAGGGTGCTATAATTGTATTAAAGGACTATGACATTCCAGACATAAGGCGAGCTCCAGAGATTTTCAGATATGATTTTCCGACACAGAAAATTGTATGGATTCCAGACGCTACAGCAACATCGTTTTATACACAGTTTAAGAAAGAATTGTGGGCGAAGAATATAAAGATTGCTTACAGGAAAAGCAATCCTTTGGTTCAGGATAGAGTGTTTGTAATCAATAAGCTTTTGTACTCAGAACGTATGTTTATATGTCCTATTGCAAAAAGTGTAGAACATTCTTTATTGACACATCAGTTTGACCCTAGAACAGGTCAGCCAATGAAGGGTGGAAAAGGAGCACCAGACCATATTTCAGACGCTATGGGGTACGCTGTATATCATATTATGTGCTGGGTAAAGGACTTGAAAGACTTATATGATGTTACATTAGGAAGAGCTAAGATAAGTCGTATAGGCTCACTTGGACAAGAAGTTGACGCTGACTATAAGTTACTTAATCCAGAAAAAATAAAGTTTGAAACGCCAGACAATGTTGACAATATTGTATGATACTTGATTTATTATGACTTTAGGTTTAGGATAGGTTTATGGTTGATTACAGAAACTTAAAGAAAATATTAAACAGCTCAAATATGTCTGTAAAACATTACAACAATGGTAAAGTTGCAATAACAGATTCTACACGTTTTAGGGGTATGCCGTCCTCAGCTCTTGAAGAAGCACAAGAGATAGTTGAGAAAGGAATAAGAGAGGACACAAAAGCTCTTGCAGAGAAATGTGGTTTTAAGACATTGGACACGCTTAAAGATATTTCAAGAAGAGCAAATGAAAATATAGGTATCGTAATGGACTGTTTACAGTCTAAGAAACCTATGACAGCGGAAGAAATAAGAAAAAAAGCACAGTCTCCTATTGGAATAAGAGATACCATTATGAACGGCAGATGGAATATAAATAATATTACAGACCCATCAAAGTCTAATTTGTCTCTGCCAAACATTTACATTTCTCCTTGGGAAGCAAACTCTTTGTACTCTCAAAAAGGTATTTTTGAGACAATTATAAATAAAAAATCTAAATCTATTTTGTTAAACGGCTGTGTAATAGAAAACTCACATTTAAGTCAGAAACAGATTGATACCGTAAACGAAAACGCACAAGTAAAGCATGATTTGAAGGGAAATCTAGCAGATAGTACACTTAACTCATTAGTGTATGGTGGAGCATTGCTCTTTCCTATGCTGAAGAAAGATACACCAGTGACTACCAGTTTGAATCTTACTGCTTTATTGAAATTGGGATTACTGAAAAAAGACAGCATTGATTATTTTGTAAACCTTGATAGGTGGAACACATTTATTATTCCTCCGTATAATCCTACACAAAAAGACTTTTTGAGACCAGATGTATACACAGTTCCTTTCCTTGGCTCAGATGTGTACCACGGAAGGTGTGCACGTGTAGTTACGGCAAAGCAGGCTGGATACTGGGGTCAGATTCTTAATCAAGGCTGGGGTATCTCAGACCTTTGTGGATACTTGCAGTCAGGAATGAACTATAAAGTTGCTATTCAGTCACTGCCACTTATGATTCAGCAGATGAGTATTCTTGCACGTGTTGTGAACGTTGATGGAGTTTTGGCAACAGAAGGTTCTAACGCACTGGACGCTTTGGTTGAGCAAGACACTATCCGTACACGTGAAGCAAGTCCAGATAATCCAGTCACAATGGACGTGCTCGGTGACATTAAGTCAATAAACAGGAACTTTGCACAAGTTCCAGAGCTTATACGTTTGCTCAGACAGGACTTGGCTTCAGACGCAACTTTGCCTGAGCCGTTGCTTTTCTCATCTGAGAAAGGTAACTTTTCTTCTGGTGACGACACTCAGGGTAATCTTTTTAAGCAGAATGAATCAGTACAGATGATTCATAAAGATTTGGAAGCACAGTTTAAGCAGATTGCAAAGATTATGATTATTGACGCACTTGGAACCGATGACGATGTAATTAAAGCACTGCCTTATACTCAGATTCATTTCGACCAGCCAGTAATTGCAAATGCTCTGGAACGTGCTCAGATTGGTAAGTTCCATTCAGAGACTGTATTTAATCTTGTCGCTTCAAGGCTTCCGATTGATATTTCAGTAGAAATGGCAGATAAGAATGTGTCATCTGATATGAGAACTAATTCTGATATTCTTGAACGCTTAAGAGGTATCCAGACGAAAGGCGACAAACAAGATGAAAAGAGAATTGACCTTGAACTGGAGCAAAAGCAGAAAGATATTGAACAAACAGAAGCTCAGATTAAAGCTACAGAAGAGTCTGTAAAGGCACAGAGAGAAGAAGCTTCAGCTGTAACAGGCGGAAGTCATAAAGAGACTGAAGAAGAAAAGAAAACACGCGGAAAATCTCCTGCTGAAGAGCAGAGAGAGAAAGCTTTGAGTGATAAAGAAGAGAAAAATTACACAAGGCTAGAACAAAAACAACATGAAAAAACACGTGTAGGCTCTACAAAGAGAAGTGAGAAACTAGCTAAATCTAAGAATAAAGCAATATAGAGTTGACGTAAAATAAATTAGGTACTAAAATGAGTATAAGTTATGGTTCGTACTAAAGTATTTTGTAGAGTAACAGATTCAGAAGCTTCTCCATACATTGAGCAGAAAGATGTAATTTTGTGTCGCTCAGGTATTCAGATTTATTCCTATAATGAAGTTGTAAATGCTTTAGGAGAGCCACCAGTAAAAAAAGATTTCTACAAGGAATATAGACCAGCAAGTGTTGTAGTTAAGGCTCAGGATAAATGTAAAAACCTTCCAGTTACTAAGGAACACCCAGATGTATGGGTAAATCCAGATAACTGGGATAAACTGTGTGGTGGAATTGTAGGAAATGAAGTATCAGTTGTTGCCTTGGACGGTGAATCAGAAGGTGAAATTGGTATTAAGTCAGACTTAACATTCTACACAAGAAAGCTGTATGACTATTATCTTGAAAATAAAGAAGTTTCATTAGGATATACTTGTAAAAAGCATTATGTAGAAAATCCAGAAGAAGATGGATACGATATTATCCTTGATGAAATTACTGAAGTGAATCATTTAGCAATTACAAGAGCTGGCAGAGGTGGCTCTAGTGTTGCTGTTATTGATAGTATTATAGGAGGTTTGAGACCTATGCGAACTGGTATTTTTGCATACTTAGCGAGCAAAATAGTGAAAGACTCAAAAGAGCCTTTCTCCTTTGGTAAGGAAGTTCTTAACGCTGTCAAGAACAGCAAGGGCACTACTGAAGAAGAGCTTGCTAGTGAAATGAAAGGTGTTCTTGATTCAATGTCTGTACTGAAAGACTGTGAAGCAAAAGATACACTTATGGACGTTGTTAAAGATTGTTTTGACAACAAGGACAAGGCTATTGCTAATGAAAGTGAACTCACAAAGACACTTGATTCTATGTGGATTGACATTCACGGAGATAGCTTGAAGGAAATTGCAAAAGCTTTCTCTAAGCTTTCTGAGACGAAACCTGATTCTTCTGTACCTGCTGAAGATACTAAGAACAAAGATTCTGAGTCTGAAAAGAAAGAAGAAGATGAAGAAGAGGAAGACAGCAAGAGCAAAGATTCTGAGTCTGAGAAGAAAGACGAAGAGGAAGATGGCAAGAACAAAGATTCTGAGTCTGAAAAGAAAGACGAAGGTAAAGATGGCTGTAACAAAGATTCAGCGACTGTAATGTCTAAAGATGACATTATTACAGCAATCAAAGACGCTCTTCCTGAAATGGTACAGAGTGCTGTAAAAGAAGTTCTTGGCATTAAGGAAGCTAAACCGCAGGTAGACGGCGGTGTAGTTGACACAGCAATTAAGAGTGAAGGTGTTTCAGACAGAGACTATTCTTCATTCTTAGAATAATCTACTTTTGTAGAAAAAATAAACTATAGGAGAAAAACAATGAATCAGAACGGTAAAACATTGTCTATGCACAATGGAGCTATCTGGAAAGGAACATTTACCGATAACGGTATGCTTCTGAAACTCCATGAGAACTCTTACACAATCGGTTACTCAGCACTTCTTTCTCCTGATGGAACAAGTGCTAGTAAAGTGAAGTTTGGTGACGCAGTATTCTATGACGCTCACCAGAAGAACAACAAAGTTTTCGTAGGTGCTCCTACGGTAACAGGTGCTGTTCCTGTTTTTGCAGGAATCGTTGTTCGTGAACCCGCAATCGCTTCAGGCTATCCAGCAATCAATGATGAAGTATCAGCTTTCCAGAAAGGTCTTATGGCTAAGGAAGGTTTCATCATTTACAAGAATGTGCCTGTTGTTGGCACTAGCCCATCAGCTATTGGAAACAGAAAGAACGCATACGAAAACGCAACAATCGGCTATGTTATGATTGCTTCTGTTGCAGACGGTACAGTATACCTTGCTCCGACAAGCTCAGATAAGGTAGACTCTAACGATGTTGTGGTAGGAAAGGTTGTGGAACTTAACCCTGATGATAAGTCAGTAACAGTATACATTTCACCTGCCATTTACGCATAAAAGTAAAAGGAGAAGTATATGTTGGGAAAAAAAGCAGTAAGCTATTCTAAACTCAAAACGGCAATGGAAAATGATATTGTAAATCGTTTCCCCGCCATTTCAAATCGCATTCACGCAATCAATATTGACAAGAATCACATGTCAGCTGACATTCAGGGTGCTGGTTTGTTCATTCAGAAGGACTCAAAAGTCTGTGCAAAAGAAGCACTTCCTTTTGGAACAAACGTCAAAGACGCAATTCGTATTGAATTGCCTGACGCAACAAAAGCATACATTGACAAGACAATGGATTCTCTTGTTAAGTCTGGCATGACTGAAGCAGAAGCGCATAAGAAAGTTCAGGACTCTCTTGAACCTTGTATGGGATATGACCAGAAGACACGCCAGTACGTTGTGGGTGCACGTGCTCCTGAAGGTGTTATCAAAACAGCTGATAGTCTTCTTGAACAGACATCTATTCCTATGTGGAATATCGGTTGGCTGACAAAGATTATGAAACAGCCGTTTGCAACAAGTCATGCAAAGAACCTTGTTTCTGTAGAAAGCTTCAACAACCCTTGGGCTGATGTTATTGGTTTGTTCAAAGAAAGCTTTGAAGGTTACGGAAAACTGTCTAACACAGCACGTGGAAACTTCAAGCAGAACAACTCTAACCCTGTAACAAATGAAGCTTCACAGATTGTTGATGAAGTATTCAACATTTCTGTAGATTACGAATCAGATGTTATGGAAGATATTAAGGCTAAACAGTCTGGAAACTTCCTTACAGGACAGATTAAGGCTGACCGTGAAAAGTATGCAATGATGGTACTTGACCGTATGCAGGACGCTCTGATTTATTTTGGTAGCGATGAAGCTGGTATTGACGGTTTGGCAGATGTTACAACACCGATTGCGTACTCTGGAACTCCTATGTATGATATTTTTACAGGAAACTCTACGACACGTGGTAGTGACATCGTTCGTGCAATGCAGACAGTAATTGGTGACTTCCTCCGTGAAAATCACTATATGGCTAGAAAGGTTCGTGTAAACGTATCTGAGTATGTATTCCAAGCTCTTACACAGACTGTTTACTCTGACCAGTTCAACCCAGATTCACCGTATACAATCATTAAGCGTAACTTCAATGTACGCAATGAACTTGACGGTGGACTTGTTTCTGTTGAGTACGAAATTGTTTCAGATACTATGCTTAATCCTTCTGTAACTGGTGGAGAACAGAATCCGTTCAACCCAAATAAGTACGACTTTATGTTCATTACAGTGCCGACCATCGAAGACGCTATGGGAACTCAGGATTCTCTGGTTATTCACCCAGAGCTTCTTAAGAGCTATGTTGTTCCTGCTCTTTGGCAGAGAACTGGCATTTTGTACACAATGTACAAGCGTATCGGTGGCGTTATTGCTCCGATTGAAGGTACAGTAAAGGTAATCACAGGCTTTGGTTACAATGAATAGTAATCTTTGATACAATGTAAAGCCCTCTGGTACACAGAGGGCTTTATTTTTATATACATAGTATACTTGACTTATTATCTGGTACAGATGTATAATTATTTATAATTCTAAGGAATAAGAGGTGTATTATGAAGTATTTGTTTAACAAAGGTAGATACGGTGTAGCTTTTGAAGTAAGTTACAAAGGGAAGCCGACCAAAGTTGAGTTTGACCGCAGACGTATCTATCTTGATACAGGTAACATTGCAACGAGTGGTGTAACTCCTGTTGAAGATGATTTGTACGAAGAGTTGTATAAATCAAACAAACGCTTTAAGCATTTGGTTGATACAAAAGAACTGGAACTTGTCGAAGAGAAAGACATTAAAGGAACTTCAGGTGAAGTTGATGTACTTAAGGCAGAAAACGAAAAACTGAAGAAAGAGCTTAAAGAAGCAAGTAAAAAATCATCAGGTGGTGCAAACAAGACAGCTGAAAAAGAGCTTAAAGCCAAAGACGAAGAAATCAAAAATCTTAAGGCTCAGCTTGAAGCACTGAAGAAATCTGATAAAGAGACAGAAGGATTTTAATAAATGGAAGTAACAACAAGCGGTAGACCTCCAAAAATAACAAGAGAATGGTTCCGTACAAGGTACGGACAGAACTTTCCAGATTTACTCTCAGAAGATAAAAATGAAGTTGTTGATACAGCCATTCTTGATGTGTACACTATGTTTTATGGTGTAGGTGACTTATGGTCTCACATGAACAGAGAGGAATATGTGACCAAGACACAGCTTTGTTATGGTCTACTGCTTGCTTGGTACATTACTGATTTATTTCCTACCTATGCTTTAGGTGTTGTTAGCTCAGGCGGAATACCATTGAAGTCAAAGCAGATAGGTGGAGTTAAAATCTCTTTTGGAGAAGTATCATCTAAAGCTGGTGCATTTAACAATGCTGACTTACTTCAGTCACTTAAAAGCAATGCTTTTGGTGCTAAGGCTTATTTGATGATAAAGACTTCTGGAAAAATAAATCTATTTTTTAGTCATGGTAACTAAGGAGGATAAAATGTTTTTTAGTGTTAAAACTCCGATTAAGATTGGTGGAAAACCTTTCCATACTTGTATTTGCTACGAGTTAAAGGAAGAGCTTAAGTCCGCAGTAGAAAAACTTGCTTCTAAAGGTAAAGCAGAGATATATAACGAAGTTAAGTTCTTTTGTAACGGAAAGCTCGTAGAAAAGAAACCAGTTGTAAAAGAAAACTTGACAACTGAAAAGAAAGAAAAAAAGAGCAAGAAAGCTCAGAAAAAAGAGCATAAAACAGCAGAACTTAAAGAAGCTCCTATTGCAGAAGAAGTAACTGACGAATCTGAAGGTTTTTAATGGATATATACGGAGATATGCTCGCCTTTTTTCCTGAGCAGTTTAGGCAGTACGATTACTTTCGCATGAAACCTAACACCGTAGCTTCTTACACAAAAAGAGAAGATGTAAGAAAAGTTACTGGTGTTTTTCAGTATATGAAGAAAGGTGAATTGCGAAGAGAAGAGGATACGCTTGCTGACGTAAACATACCTACATTCTGGACGAGAGAAAAACTTAATGTTGTAGAAGGGTTTATACAGAAGGACGATGAGCTTTATAAGATAGTAAATCCAGCAGACTGGCTTTTTGAAGGTGGATTTAACTGTTATGTCCTTGAAAGCTTTGTTGGTAACTCAGATGTTCAAGAGCCTTTTGAGTATGTGAACATAGGACAGAATAGCTATGACTAGTAAGAACTATTCACAAGATGTTGAATTATTAGACACAGAGATAATTGACTATGACACTAAGTATTTGAATGAGACAGGAATAAATGACGGAAGAATGAGACTTCCAACAAGATATGATATTTCAAAGTTTTATCAGCGGAATGTAAGAAACAGAGGTAAACATAGAGCTGGAGAGTATGGTCAATGGAAGAAGAAAGCTAAAGAAGATATGCTTGATTTTTCTGACGATTTTGAGTGGCAGATAACATATAGTTTTCCGGCAACTATAAGAAATCCAGTAACTGAAAATGGTGTTGTGTACGGAGGACAAAATGTAACATTCAGAAGACTATACCTGATTCTTTGTGAGCACTTTAATGGTGGTGAATATTTTGTAGATGAGTACTTTGATACAGTATATCCTTACACGATTAAGCAAGAAGTTGACGAATATCTTTCTGACGTTAAACAGAGCGTTATTGATAACGCAGATAAACTTGTAGATGAGCTTAATTTGTTGAATGAGTCTATCGGATTAGATGAAATAAAAATAAATAAAGATGGAACATTAAGTAAGTCAGCAACAAAACGAAATGAAATTGCTTATAAAGCAGTTGATGAGTACGAAAGAAAAGCAAGAGAATGGGAAAATAAGAACGGAGAAATAGTGGCAAATATGATAAAAAATGATATAATAAGCTGTGTGACAACTGGACAGCTTCCATGTCAATTTTTATCAGCTCCTTCTGGGAGTACAATGAAACAAAGGATTAGAGCAGGGCTTAGTCCTATGCCTTTGTTTTCAGCAACAGAAAGTCTCATAAGAAGCATACAGCTTTATGTAAACATTGGAGGAAATGGCAAATGGCAAACACAGTCGGGTTTATTGGTGTAAACTTTGATAACCTAAGAAAAGCTTTGTACCTATTGTTTTTTGGAGCTGGGGAAGTAAAAGATAACAATGGTAATGTCATAAAGTATCTTTGTGATGATTTTGAATCGCCTAAATATAAATATATAATTCCTATGCAAGGAAACTTTGAAAATCCTTTGCAGTTGAATGATAAAGATACATATATAATGTATTGGATAGAAATAGACGAAAGTCTTACCCAAGATGATTACACTGAAGATGAAGAAGGAAACGGTGTTGACAGACAAAAATGTGTTGCTAATATTCTTGTTAGATTTGTTGGAAAAGAAGCTGAAACTTGGGTAAAGACTTTTAGACATTTAGCAAAAAGGAAAGATGTATCAAAGATATGGGCTGGTGTATGTAATGCTGAGAAGCTTTTTTATACTTCTCCCATTATTCCAAGAAAAGTAAATTATACTGGTAAGAATAGTCAAGTAGTATTTGACGTACGCTTCAAATTATATTATGATGAAAGTATCTCTACTGGTTGGAAGCCCCTCGAAGGGGTAAACTTTAACATTCAAGCAAACTTGAAAGTTGAGGGAACTCTTGTAGAGGACAAATAAAACAATGGAGGAAAACCATGAACTTAAACTACGTTGGTTCAGTAGCAGAAAGATTTATGAAGTTTCGTTCTTCTCTGGCAACAGAAGAGAATGTTTCTGAAAATATCTTTAATGCTGTCTCAATTTACGTACCGAAGTCATTAGCAAGTGCAAACTTGGCTGAAGGTTCTTATGACCCTGACGAGATTACGGCTACAAAGTATGGCGTTATTGCTGTTAATGTAGACAACTACAATCAGGTTCTTAAGGCTGGCGGGGCTTTATTGGCACAGTGGCTTCCAATCTTTAATGACGGTACAAACAGTGCCGTCACTCTGTATATCATCATTTTTGATGATACATCTTTTGCTCCTACAGTAACGGCAAATGGTATTGTATGGAATCCGCTGAGTAAGGCTTTTGAGGAGCTTTACTTTATCTCGTTCTTCAAAACAATGTTCTCTGAGCACTATGACGGAGCTAAAGTTGAACATGACCCTGCTGAAGAAGGGGATTATGATGATTCAAATTACTTTGACATGGCTTTGTGTCTTGCACAGCTTTGTGAAACTGAATCAACTCTGTCATTCCATCTTTGTGAAGCTCATGTAGTGGTTCCAGAAGAGGGAGAAGCTGATTCAAATGCTTGTAAAGTAATGACCCAGACACGTGGAGCTGAAACTACACACTGTACTACTTTAACTGGTTCTACAGTTGCTACTCGTGCTCAGTATTTCTGGGGATTCTTGAACTTGATTGCTCCTAAGCATACTGAGTTCCATATCCATAATGGCAGTTTTATGATTGCTATTATCCTTGGAAAATGGTTTGAAGCTACAAACGCTTCTGGAGAGTTTGTTGGAAACAAGCTTGCTAAAATCCGTCTGTCAGGAAGTAAAGTAAAGCCGACTGGCTTACCATCTCCTCTTGATTCTGATGTAAACTTGAACTTGCCGAGGTCAATTTACGAAAATCTTGACGCAAAGTTCGTAGGTTACTTCATTTCAATTTCAAGTTCTTCACGGAACAATGCAGAGTTTATCCGTGACAGAAGCATTGAAAACTATCCGATTACAGCTTATACAATCTCAAAGTGGATTGACTACACAGCTTCTCAGGCACTTGCTAACTTTGCAACAGCTTCTGGAACTCTTACAGAGCCAGTATTGGCAAATGAAAAGACATACTCTTATATACAGCAGTTGGTACAGGGTGTTATAAACACCTTTGCTTCTACTAGCCGTATTGTAGATGTTGCACTTTCATTCCCGCCTTTCAGCGAAGCTAAGAAAGGACAGACGTTTGAAGGAACTGCTGTTTGGACAGCACGTTATGTTGATGACCTTGAAGGTGTTGAACTTTCAGGCTCAATTTCATTCTAATGGAGGAATGTAACAATGGCATTTGGTAATAACCGAAGTGGTAAACAGGCAAGAGCACACTTCCAGCTTGCTGGTGGAACTACAATTATGTTCAAACACCCTTACCTTGCTGGACAGCTGGGCTCTTCTGATTCACCGATTGACGAAATTGACATTTCAGCTTGTTGTAAACTTGAAGGACGCTATTTTGAAGCAAACCCAAATCAGGACTCAGCTAAGCAGGTTGTTCTTGTTGACGGTTCAGTTGTTACAATTTGTAACAAACTCCTTAACGGAACAATCACTATGCCTGTAGTTCGTACTACTGGTCTTGTTGCAACGGGTGACTTCATCGCAGCTTTGCACTTGATTAAGGCAACTGGTGACACTGTTGGTGGTCTGCTTTATAAGACTGACCATATCAACGGAAAAGCAATCACAAAGCTTTACTATGGTGTAACTGTACAGAGAGTTCCTGATGATGTATCAGAAGGAAACGATGTTGCAGTGTACAACGTAAATCTTTTCTATGCTGGTTGGATTGAAGCAGTGTCAGAAACAACTTCACAGAATCTGAAGAAGATTTGGGCTGTAGGTTCTTCAAACGGTATTGAGGGCTTCTATACTCCTTATGCTGGACAGAATACTAACGGAAACTCTGGTACTCAGGAAAACGTTATGAGTGCAAGTGCTCTTGGTATTTCAGACCAAATTGATGATGACACTAGTGCAGATTCAAATGAAAAAAGCGGTGCTAGTAGCGCAAAAGCAAAAGATAAGCTTGGAGATACTTCTACAAATACAACAAATCCTGTTGTTGAAGTTGATACAGTACTCGCTCCAAGTAAGAATTAGTTATTTAATTATAACTGTAAAAGGCTATAAAGCATTGCTTTATAGCCTTTTTTGTTTTATAATACGTTTATATTAAGGAAAAGAGGTTACTGTATATGGCTGGTATTTTTTTAGACGCTTCAGTTCTAAGAGGGAATGAAGTTGAAGATGTTATAAGATATAACATACAACATAACAATATTTTGTTTGAGTTCCCAGAAGGATTTACTCAGCTTCGTCTTATTGAAGAGTGTAGAGCTTTGAATTGCCTTGATGTTACTGACCCAGACAATTTTGACATGATTTATGACATTACAATGCAAATGCTTGTTGGAAAGCCAGTGTTTATTTATTTCATTGATGAGAAAGACAATAAACACGAAATAGGTAAGTTTGTAGTAACAGACAGGTATATGAATCTAAGAGGTGTTGCTCTGATTGATGACTACCCAATACTTGTAAATTGGCTTGTTGAGTTTGTTGCAGGGTACTTAGGAAAAAAATATCCTCGCTCATTGAAAGATATTCAGGCGAAAATGAGCGAGAGAGAAGAGCTTATGAAGAAGAGCCTGAAAAACAAGGTGGAAGTAAGGACTTCCTTTCAATAAAGATAGAGAGTATAATTAAGGAAACATTTAAGCACGGAAGCTTTATGTTTACTTATTACAGATATTTAGATAAGTTTCACTGTGAACCAAAGGAATGGAAAGACTTATTTGAATATCTTGAATATAACACCACAGAAAACGAGATAAATAAAGCTATCATTGCTGACAAGGAAAGGGATAACAATGGCTAAGTCTACAACATCAGATATTGTAAAAATTACTATTAGTGCAAGAGGTATTCCAGACGTTGACCCTGTAACAAAGCAACCAACAGGAACGTTTAGAAATATTTTGAAGAATAATATTACAGATTTAAGGTCTTTTGAGAGAGTTATACAGTCAGCTGTTAATAAATCTTTATATTTCAATGAAGGACTTAGAAGTGTAGACCCTAATAGTGGGCTTCCTGAACAATCTATTTTTATTAAGAAAGAAGATTTGAAAAATACTTATGGAACTCTTATGTCAAAGGCTGCTGAACTTTCTTCAAAGCGTGGAGGAGCTTATGTTATAGAAGTTCATTCAGCAGAAGAGATTAAAGCAACTAAAACTATTTACGGTAAAGACGCACAGAAAAAAGCAATAGAAGAGCTATATAGCAAAGGAGGAAAAGCAAAAGTAAATGCTTCTGACCCTGATAAACTTGATATTACTCTTCCTTACGAAAAGTCAGCTTTAATCGGAATGAGCCAAAAACAGAAAAGAGCTTTGATAGAAAAAGTTATACCTGAAGCAATGAAACTTTCTGATGATGAGAAAGACAAAAGGAAAAAAGAGGAAGAAGATAAAAAAATTAAGGAGCAAGAAAAAAGAACTGCTAACGAACTTAAGCTCATTAAAGAACAGAATATAGCTAAAGCTAAGGCTAGAAAAGAAGCCGATAAACTTATAGAAGACGCTAATAAAAAAGCAGAAGCTGATATAAAAAAGAAAGATAAAGAGAGAAAAAAGAAAGCAGAAGCAGAGAAAAAAGAAGCGAAGAAAAAAGAAGCAAAAAAGAAAAAAAAATCTGAAAAGAAAGCCGTAGCTGTAACTAAGGCTATTCTTGCTGTAGTTACGGTCATAGGGGATTTAGTAAGAAGAATACTAACATCTACTCTTAAACAAGCTTCAGAGAATAATAAAATGGCTGTAGAAGCTCATTCTGTTGGTATGACAGCAATGCAAAGGCGTGGCTTCGATATATTTGATGTAGCGCACGGAATGGAGAAAGGCACTACTTTTGGAGCTATACAGTCAGTCCAAGGAATGTTTGGTGACATAACTTCACTTGACGAAAAAGCTTTAGGTACTCTTGCACGTGTAATGGGTAACGAAATCGGAGACCTTGTACGCTCTGGAATAGGTGGACAGAATCCAGATAAGTTACTTGATAAGATTCTGGATAAATATTTCAAACAGTTCCTTTCTGGAAGAAACTCTCTTGGTCAATCTGTTGGAATGGAACAGGCTCGCAGAGAGCTTATTACTTCATTGCAGTCTGTATCACCAGAAATTGCTAAGCTTTTTGCTCGTATGGCTGATGATTATACAAGTGGTTACTATAAGCCATTTGGAGATACAGCTGGCTGGAGAGAAACAACAAAAGTTAATATGTCTGGACTAACAGAAGCAGACCAAAAGTTCTCTACAGAAATTGGTAAGAAGTATAATGAAATTATTGCTATTGTTGAAGACTTAAAAACTTCATTCTTCACAAGGCTTGCTACTTCTATGGACGGACTTTTAACTCAGATTAAAAATCTCAGAATAGGACAATCTGAGAAAAATAAGATTGAAGAGGACGAAATGAACTGGAAGAGAAATGAAGAGAGAAAGGACATTATGACAAATCAGCTTAAGCTGTATAAAGCAAACTCTCTTAAAACGATTAGGCAGTTATCAGCTGTTGAATCTACACCAGTAACTGAAGGTGTAACAAAAGCTCAGGCAGAACGGTTTAAGTATGACGCTGAATTGCTTGCTGGTATTCATTCTGGTATTTATGACGAAAACTATTTCAAAGAAGAAAATAGTAGATTAAGTGGAACTGGTATGTCTTCTGTAAAAGAAGTTAAAGCTTATATTGAGCGTGGAAAAGCTATTGCGGATAATGCTCTGTTCAATAAAGAAGTTCAAGACGAAATTGCAAGAGCAGTTACAAGTTTATGGTTCTTTAAGCAGTTGTCTGAAACTAATAAGAACGAGATAGGCTCTGGAAAAATTATTGACATGAATATAACAGAAGCTATGCAAACACAGTTTGCACAAAATTATGTTGAGGATAATAACAGAAGGAAAGCTGATTACTATGCTCATACACAGGCAATAGATACAGCAGGCTTGGCAATTAAAGATACGATTGTACAAGGATACATAGATTTTTTTAATAAAAATCCAGAAGCTTATTCTGAATCTAAGAACAATATGTCAAATGCGACTAAGAGAAGGTATAACAAAATAATAGAAAACATAGCCAGAGATAAAGGAATATCAGTTAAAGACCTTACAGACGAAGACAGAAAAATGGCTTTTGCAGAAACAATCTCTGACCTGAGATTTAGAAGTGCTGTTAAAGTACCAGATAAAATTACTGATACATTTATTATGAATCGTGCAGGTATTGACGCAAGAGATAACATAAATATAGCTGACTCAAAAGTACTTACTGCTTTAGCATTGCAAGGACTAAGTATACTTCCTAATACGTCATACCATATAACTGGTAAACAAGGAGAAAGTGGAGAGTATACTGTTAAGATTCAGATAGAGGGAAGCGATGGAAAGACAGAGGAAAAAGTATTGACACTTTCTGATTTTAGAGGTCAAAATCGAAGTATGTTCTTTAGGACTGACAGTAACGGAAGCGTCAGTAGAGGAACAGAGCAATAGGAGGAATAAATGTTAAACGAGTCTCAGCAACTTTGGATTTCAAGAATAGTCAATAAGTCTCCTTTGTCTTTTATAACTGGTCTTAAGTACGAAACAAATGTTGTTAAAGCATTGAACAACATTACATTTTTGTATGACCCTAACTGGGTGTATGAATCAATGAATCCTACATACCCTATTGCTTTCTTTTATGTAAAGCAACAGACAGAAGAAATGACATCAGAAGTAAGTCAAAAGCCAATGCTTTTTTACAATTCAGAAGCAAGTAGCAATAACAGTGTTAAAGCAGGACTTATGAATATCGTTGCTGACAACATTATAATAAAGCCTAAAACATATAAACTTGATGTAATCATTCCTATGAATATGGATACATTTTTTAGTGGAGGTTACTTCAATGTTAATAACATGGTATATGCTAATGCCTTTATGTTCACTTCTGGTGGAACAGCAGGTAAGAGCGATTTCAGCAAAAGCTTTTCAGAAGTTATGAACATTGCTTCTAACGCAATGGGTATGCTTAAATCTTTACTTACAGCATTGTACGGAACGGAATTAAGTGCAAGTTCTATATTCACTATGCTTTGTAAACAGCAAGATTACAATAAAAACTCTATTGAGTATATGTGGAGAAACAGGAGAATACTGAAGCTTAAAATGTGGAATGGTTGGAAGTTCCAGTATCTTATCATTCAGAACTTTGTTATAACAAAGAATGGCGAGAACGGTGACTTTTTTGAAGGAACAATAACTTGTCAAGAAATGCCTATACTTACAATTAAACCTAAGAGTGAATCCGCTTCTCTTTCTGCTCTTGGTAAAGCTTCATCTATTCTTGGAAGAGGACTTAAAAAGACTGCTGAAACATTTATAAATGCTATGGAAGCAACTGTTGGAGGAAAGTAAAATGACTATAGACCTTTCAGAAGTAGAGTTCAGTTACGATTTCTTTACGCTTCCATTACCTAACGGAAATACTTTGCTTATGAATAAAGTAAGTGAAGATTTTGTTACTGAGGAAGGAGAAGCAAAAATAGAAGGTATAAACATAATTGTTGCACTAGAAGATGGCTCAGAAAATGTACCATGCTCTTCAGTTATAGGGATAAGCAACGAATACTTAACTATAAACTCAGGCTACTCTGAGTATGTAGGAAAAGCACTTACTGCTGATAATATGAAGTATTGTACTATGGAGATTGCAGACAATGGCTGATGATTTTATCACTACATTTATGGCTGACAAAGATAAAGTTACTCTTACTGAAAATGACATTTTAGACAGAGTAATAAATCTTAAGCTTTACACTGTTCACGATGGTTCAGAAAAAGACGAGTATGTAATAAGGAGTGATTTTGAGCTGTATTATCCTGATACACTTAAGCTAGTCGCTTATGATAATGCTAAATCTTTTTATAACAGCAAGAAATGTTTTATACGAAAGTGCCAGAATAAGCCATCTATAAAAGTTCAGTACAAAAGGGTATCTCTCAGTTCTTCTATCGAAGTTGATATTTTTATCCGCAATTTCTTTATGCTCGATAAAGACGGAAACTTAATTAGTGGATTCAATAATAAAACTTATAAGCTTTCAAGAGTTGACTTTGCTATGGGATACTTTGGGCAGTTCAAAGCACTGTTCTCAAACCAGACTCCTAAAAGTCCTGACGAATTGTTCACCAAAGGTTTTTTATCCAGCTCAGATTCAGAGCCTGATATTGGTCACGGAATAACAGTAATGTCTATGAGTAATGTTGAGTACTCACAGTTGGATTCACTTCCTCCAGATATGTCATTTCATATTCACGGATATGTAGGAAACACAGTACAGTATAACGTAGACTTAAACTCAGATGATTTTCCAAGTGAGTACGACAAGCTTATGAAAAGTCAAGCTGTTATTCCTGCTGAACTTAAAAAAGGAAAAGACTGCTACCTTGACCAAGTTTACTATGAGACAATAACAAGGAACTGGATAAAGAAAGGAACATTACCAAAACTTGAATCAACACAAATTGCTTCTGGTAAAGAATACACAACAGGAGTAATGTCTGTAACAGACGCTGACAAATACGGTATAAAAGTATACCTGTCTAAAGGTATGGTAAATTACTCAAAAGAGAAAGAAGCAAGTTTTAAGAAAGGAGCAGATGGAAAAGTAATAAAGCCGACTTTAGCTATACCTAAAGCTTCAACAGCTGAAGGAAAAATGAAAGCTATATCAAATTATTTTGGTCTTAAAGAAGCCAGATTCACTCTTATTGATTCTCTTGGTGACTATGTTGTTTACCTTGAAAAGGAAACAAAAGATATTGAAGAAATGCTTAAAGGAACAAGCATTGGAAAGATGTACGAAAAAACTTCTCTTGCAAAGACTTGGAAGAATTGTATACCAGCTGTATACAATATCACTAATGACAAACTATGCACGATAGTGTGTCCTTTCTTTTGCTTTATAAATCCTTTTGAAAAGCTTAAGTTTAAGTCAAGGTATGCTCTTGGTGGTCTTGTTTCGTACTATGCAAATTACACAAATGTAAATAAAGATGAGTTTTATGTCTTGTGGCAGAATGTATCGTTTGCTACAGAAGAAAATATAAATGAGTGCACAATAGTGTGTACTGGTCAAAAAAAGCGGAGATAAGTAGAAATGGCTGAAGAGAACTTTTTTATTGAATCTGTAACGCAGAACGTAAGCGATATGCTCCATAGGGTAATTGGGAATACTTTTATTGTTGAGTACGGAATAATAAAAGCTATACCAGCTGAAGGTGTAGTCACTGTCATTACATCTGTTGCAGAATCCGCAGGAGATACGGTAATAACAGATTGTGTTCTTGCTTCTATTGCTTCATCGTCATTTACTGTCAGGGTAAAGCCTAACATTGATGATAAAGTTATTGTTTTATTTCCGAGAAAGTTCAATAATGATATGTTCCAGCAAGAAAAGAATGAGCCGATAATCTCTACTGGTGGAACAGGATATAATGTCCTTACTGGTATTGCTATACTTCTTAATCAGTATCAAGAAGCTACGCATAAAAACTATCTTGATATTTCAGACGGCTGTATAACATTGAAGCTTGCTTACTCAAAAGATGATGAGAAAAACTTTTTTGAGCTTACTACTGATAATAAAGGCGGTTTTGTACTTAAAAATAATGAAGCTACTACAAGCCTTAATTCAGACGGAGAGTTTTCTTTTACCAGTGGAGATATTTCTGTAACAACAAATAAAGACAATGAGATTACAGTAGAAAACGGAAAAGCTACAATTACAATAGACAAAAACGGAAATGTCACTGTAGACGCTCAGGGAAAGTATACAATCAAGAATGGTACTACTGACCTTAAACAAGTTGTAGATGGACTTGCACAAGAGCTTGAAAATCTGACTACTACAGGAAGTGCTTCTTCTCAGTCTACATCTCCAGCGTCAAAACTAACGATAGCTACTTGGAGAAACACTAAGCTTAATACACTATTTAGTTAAGAGAGCATTATTTATTGACGGTAGTAATTATATAAAGTATAATAATGACTATGGACGTTAAAGTTTACGAGAAGGAAGAGGTCGTACAGCCTAGTGGAACAGAGTATGTGTATGTTCCAAATGTTATTGACATTATTCCTGTTATAGATACAGATTCTCTTGGAAATGAAACGCTATCTAATGCTCAGCTTCTGGAAGAAGATGATGTTGCCATTGAGCAAATGTGTGGTTTAGCTACAATATGGCAGAGAGGTCTTGACCCGCTTGATGTTGATAACGGCATAAGATGGAGTGAAGCAATTCTTGAAGAGATAAATATTGTACAGCTTATGGAGGATATAACAAACGCTGTAGCAGAAGTTACTCCAGCTGTCACTGTAGTTTTTGACACAGTTACAACTGAAAGTGGAAGTACAGTATTAAAATATACACTAAAGGCGGTATCATAATGGAGATAAAAACTTTTGACACTATACTCACTGGTATCTGTGATTCTTTTGATAACCTTATTTCACCAAAGAAAATTGCTCGTACTAACACAAACATTATTTATCTTATGTTCAAAGCTGTATCAAAAGGATTTGAACTTATTAACAATATCTGTGTTTTACTTAGCAAAAAGTTTGACCCAAATAATTGCTCTGAAGATGATTTACTGTCAGTAGCTTCTATTGTTGGTACAGAACGGTATAGTGGCTCAGCTTCTGGACTTCATATAGTAATAACAAACACAAGTGGAGAAGACGTTACACTTTTGCAGGGAAATTATTACTATAGTCTTGATGATGATACAAGGTTTATGTTTGAGATAAACGAAGCTACAGTAGTAACTGCTGGAAGTTTTATTGATGTTATTGCTATGTCAGAAAACATAGGCTCTTATCCTGTTACTGAACAACAGAAAATTGAAGTTGTTTCTGAGCAAGCAATACCAGAAGCTATTTCTTTTAGTTGTACTGACAACACTTCACTCTTAGGAATTTCTCAAGAGACAAGTTTAGATTTCAGGAAAAGGATAACTGAGCGTACTGATAGACAGAACACACTTGTGGAGCTTGAAACAGCCTTAAAAAACCTTCCGTATCTATTTGATTGCAGAATTAAGTTTAATGACAGCTACGATGATGTCGTTTACGATGGATATACAATTCCACCATTTACACTTATTATTTTTTACTCTGGCTCTCCTAGAAACGATATAGCGAAAGTTGTTGCACAGTACAGTATATTTCCTACTGTTCAAACAGAGGACAGTGAACAATTATACTTTATTAACGATGTTTTCACTGATGGTAAATACACAGTAAATATAATTCCATTTAAGAAAATGGACTTTTCTGTAAATGTAAAGTACAAGATTAACAATACTTACATCAGTGACTATGACGCAAAAGAGTCAATAAGAAGAGCAGTATTTAACGCTTATGTTCCTGAAGTTCACGAAGACTATGTAAGAGAAGATGATATTTACAACATTATTGAAAGTCTTGAAATCTCAGGAATTGAAGTGCTCGGTGTAAACTTGATTGTTGATGGAAACACAGTAGATTATGTAGATGTTCCAAAATCATGTATAGCTCGCATAGCAAGTCCTGAAAACATAACTTTCACTAAAGTGGAGGGATAAGAATGTCAAAAGCTCTTTTCAGATGGCTTAGAGGTGAGATTAACGGCTACTATCTGACAAACATATACTACACTCTCAATTCATATACAAATGAAATAAAAAATTTTTTAGCTTATTTTAAGAATATGCAGTTTACTCTTGAAAAAATAAGTGACGATGATTTAAGAGGAATTGGTAAGTTTGCAGGTATTTTTCTTCCTAGGCTTGCTAAGGAAGATTCTATTTCTTCTATAAGATTAACAGAGAGTGAAATTGTAGCTGGGGAAGAAGTAAGTGACAGTGGTCTATTTAACACTACGAACGAGAGATTTGACTTTTCACACGTTGGAACTTCTCCTGATATAAACGAAAACGCAACACCATCATTAAGGAGCTCTTTAGTTGGAAATGAAGCTGTTGTAGGTTACATAGCAGAAGATGAGGAAGATGTTATTGATGATAATGGTCTTGTAAGAAGTGAGAAGTACACAAGCACTCCGCCAGCAAATAAGGCTTATTCAAACTTTTATGGAAACCAGTTCTTGTTTCTCTCTGAAGCAACCATAGCTTATGAAAATCTTGAAAAGCCTTTGTATATAGAATTATATAAGACAATGCAGTGGGTACGATACAATGGTATGTCTGTTGAGTCTTTAGCAAGGATAATAGGAATAGTTTGTCCTAACAGACTTGTCACTATTGATTCTGTTTCAGCTATAGCCAAAAGGGTGCTTGTACAGTATACTTTTAATGACACGGTAGACATTGACCTTAAACAGCAGAGACTTGATTTGTTGTATTATATTGTAAACATAAAGTTTCCTCAGGTAACTCTGGTGGAATCAGTTTAACATAAAGGAGAATGATATATGGCTTCACTGATTGACAGTATTGATGGAATAAAAACGATAGAAGATGGACTGGTGGCAAATAAGGTTGCTAAGTTCTCATACACTCAATGTGCGTACGACACAAATGATGTGAACGGTGTCTCTGAATACAATTATCAAAATGAGCAGAACATTCCTTTGCCTGACGCAAGTACACTTAAAGTAAATGAAACAACATTGAATAAAGGTTACAGAAGTCAAGCAAGTTCAATAACAAGAATGTTGCTTAACCATTTCTTTGGTCGTGTCTCTTATAACCTTAATAAGGTAAACGACAACTTTTCTTCTTTGTTATCCTCTTTGAAAGCATATATCGGTAGAGCAAACGGTGTTGCTTCTCTTGATGAGAATGGAAGAATACCTTACTCACAGCTTCCTGAGACAGCACAGGAACTTAAAGGAACTTGGAACGCTTCGACAAACGTTTGGACTGGCTACGATGGAGCTACTGGCAGTCTTATCAGCGGAACTGGAGACATAGGAGACACATACATAGTAACTACAGAAGGTTGGTTTGATTCAGCAACAGGACAGAGCTCAGCTACTCCAGTCGCAGGATATGAACACTACCTTGTTAATGGTCGTGTAATGTACAACGGTACTGACTGGGTAAACATTAGTGGTGGTAGTCAGTATGCACTTTGTAACGAAAATTACTTTAGAGCCGGTGCAGGTTCTTCTGTTGGTAACTGTGGCGTATCAATAGGAAATTCGTCAACATCTGGAAACGGTGGTGTATCAATAGGAGACAGCTCACGCGCATGCCAGACATCAGTTGCTATTGGTGTACGCGCGCATGCAAGTGCAACATCATCAGTTGCTATTGGTTATGGTACAAGTGCAGAAACAACAGCAGTTGCTATTGGTGCAGGTGCGCGTGCAAGCGCAACATCATCAGTTGCTATTGGTCCGAACACAATGGCAGAAACAAACTCAGTTGCAATAGGTCTTAATTCAAGTTATCATATTGATTCAGGTTCTGATAATGTCACCATTGGAGCAAGCTCAGCAAGTGTAATATTAAGCTGTTCATCAAGAAATGTTGTTATCGGTTCAAACACTATGAGTACGGGAGCATACTGTACAGTAAATGATACTGTAATTATAGGAAATCATGCAGGTTATAACAATCAAACAAGTGAAAATGTATTCATTGGCTCTTGTAGTGGCTATAGCAATACTTCTGGTGAATATAACACATTCTTAGGTTATGCAAGTGGCTATAGCAATACTACTAGTTCATGGAACACATTCATAGGAAATGAAAGTGGCTATAGCAATACGGCTGGTTATAATAATACATTCATCGGTTCAATTAGTGGTGCGTGTAATTCGACTGGTGTTAAAAACACATTCTTAGGTTATGCAAGTGGCTATAGCAATACTACTAGTTCATGGAACACATTCATAGGAAATGAAAGTGGATATAGCAATACGGCTGGTTATAATAATACATTCATCGGTTCAAGTAGTGGTGCGTGTAATTCGACTGGTGTTAAAAACACATTCATCGGTACAAGTAGTGGCTACAGCAATACTACTAGTTCATGGAACACATTCATAGGAAATGAAAGTGGCTATAGCAATACGGCTGGTTATAATAATACATTCATCGGTTCAAGTAGTGGTGCGTGTAATTCGACTGGTTATAATAATACATTCATCGGTTCAAGTAGTGGTGTGTGTAATTCGACTGGTTATAATAATACATTCATCGGTACAAGTAGTGGTGTGTGTAATTCGACTGGTTCTGAGAACACATTCATTGGCACAAATAGTGGTACCAGTAACATTACTGGAGAAAGCAACACTTTTGTAGGGAATAGCAGTGGAGCAGGTGTATTTACAGGAAAGTATAAAGTTATCGTTGGTTCAATACCCAGTGTTAGTGGTGACTATGACTTTGCTATTGGAAGTAGGACTACTTCATACGCAAACTATCTATTTACTGAAGGTTCCCACCTTTACTGGTGCCATGGCTCAACACTTGTTACAATAGCTTAGTTGACAATATATGCACAGTATTGTATACTGTGCATATATTAAGCCACTTGGAGGAAAAGAAAATGGCAAAGAAATGTGTAGTAGCAGTAGAAGGTGGACTTGGAAAAAATGTAATGTTCACAGCTGTACTTAAAGAACTTTCAAAAAAGTATGAGAAGATTTATGTTCTTTCTCCTTATTTTGACGTGTTCAAGGCTTGTCCGTACGTAACAGACGCTTTCCCTATTGGACAGTCAGCAACATTGTACCAGCAACTGTGCTTAGACGATGATTGCGATGTTCTTTGGAGAGAGCCTTACACAAACCAGAAGTTTATCAAGAAACAGTGTCACTTGTTTGAAGCTTGGGCTGAGGAACTTGGTATAACTTTATCAAAGAAACCAATGGATATGATTCCTTGCATTGAAAGGTACACTGAGCTTCCTAATGTAATTCCTCAGACAAATGAACTTACAAGACAGCTAAATGGTCAGCCATTTATCCTTGTACAGCTTAGTGGTGGTCAGTCTCCACTGTCACCTCAGTTTGACAATCAAGGAAGACAGGTACCCTACCTTGACCATAACGAAGGAATTAAACGAAACTATTTCAGAGGACAGGAACTCGTTGAACTTTTGCATAAAGAGTTTCCTAAACACCGCATTTTGCATTATGCTCTTCCGAACGAGCCATCTTATGATGGTGCTGAAAAGGTAACAGCTCCTTATCTTGTTTTCCATGAGCTCTGCAAGCACGCAGATAAAGTTGTTTGTATCGATTCTTCTCTGCAACACCTCGCAACTGGTGTATGTAAAGATGTTACTGTTATCTGGGGTGAGACGAGACCTGAACACTTTGGGTACAGCTGTAACAAAAACATCTGTGCAAAAAATGTTATGAACTCTCAGCCTTACTTCAAACCGCTTGGAGCAAGTCCTGCTGTTGTGGAGTTCCCTTCACCTAAAGAAATAATTAAAATTATTAAAGAAAAAAATTGAAGCTTCATAAGCTTTGATATAAACATACATAATACTTGAAATAAATCCTCTTATGGCTTATAATAAGTCTTAAGAGGATTTTTTATGCTCAAAGGTATAAAGCAAACAGATAAGGAATTACTTCCAGTTATCAGAAAATACGGTTGTCTCTTTCTCTGCTTCGCAAATGCTTCTCCACTTATATTTGAGGGAAGTAACGGAAGAAAAGCATTAAATAAAATCTGGAAAGAGGCAGAAGATAAAGGTTACATTTCAAAAGACTTAAACTGTGACGGTGATTATGACGATTACGGTGAAGCAGAAATACAGAATCATAATGCACTTGCAAACGAGTTTTTTGCTCTTTCTGTTTCGTACGACAATAAACACCATAAAGCAGACGAAGCAATTCCAGATTCTGTATCTGTCATTTTTGGAAAATATGTATATAAATCAGGACATTTTGTACAAATCAATAGAGTAAAGAAAGTAACCTTTGACCCTTACGGAGAGTCAAATACTGTTCTTAACGGAAAACTAGAGTCTATGAGGTTTTATTATGCAAAGTAAGTTAGTAAATGCATACAGAATTACTCACAAAAATGGTAAAATTGAGGACATAAACGCTACCAGTCTTGTTCAGGCTTTAGAGAATATGGAAGTTCCTGAGACTGAATCAGCAATTATACAGACCTTCCTTATTAAAGAAGGTATAAGAACGCTCATTGAAGATGAGCCTACTGAAGTAACCTTTACTGCCATTGTTGCTGAGAACGGTGGTGGCTCTATTGCTACACCAGCAACAGGTCGTATTCATGTAGGTGATATGGTACAGATGAAAGCTGTTCCAGCTAGAGGTTATGAGTTTGTATCTTGGTCACTGAATGGTGAAGAAATAAGCAAAGACGCAACAATAAACCTTGTTATGCCTGAGCCTTTGGAAGGAATTGATACAGCAGTATTTACGGCAACGTTCAAGTTGTCTGATGTTTCTTGGAGAACTGAAGTAGAGCCATCTGAAGCTTCTACGGCTGGTTGTGTTTCTTTCCCTGCTAGTGGAGTATCAGAAGCAAACACAGAAGCAAGCTTCATAGCTGTAGCAAAGGGTGGTTTCACGTTTGACCACTGGGAATTGAACGGAGAGTCTATTTCTACAAATGAGCTTTTAACTACTACAGTAACGCCATTATCTGATGATGAATCAGATAGAGTCTATAAGGCTGTCTTTATTTCTGAGTAAGGAGCACAGCAGTGGCAACAGAAGGTAACGAGAAAATAAACATCATTGAACTCTTAATGGGGATAAAGGCAGACGTTTCCTCTATTAAGACGGATATGGCTAACTTCAAAGAAGCTCAGAAAATAGAAAAAGATGTTATTATGAAGGAAATCTCTGATGTAAAAGCAGATTACAGAAGAGATATTGCTGACCTTGAAACAAATATTATGGCTAAGGTAAATAACATACAGAGTGTGCAAAATGTATTGGTTGGAGACGTTGATACATTAAAGCATGCAGAAGAAAAGAAAGACGCTAAACGTTACAGAACGATGTTAGCGTTTATGTTCACAGCACTTGGAGGTATGGCTTTAGGTAAGCTTCCTGATTTCATATCTTTTTTAATAAAAGTAAAAGGACAATAAAATGGACGAAAAGAAAAAGAACTGGTTCACTTCTCTGTTCACTGACGGTGAATGGGATACGGACATAACAAAAGTTATTGGATTTGGCATTGTTGTTGCTGGTCTTGTCGGATTCTTCATTGGTAAATCTGACTTCCAATGGATAATTGCTTTTGGCTCAGGACTTATTGCTACAGGGAAGTTCTCAAAAGAAGGGTAACTATGTATGAAAAAATTAAAACAATCTTTACCATTATTTTTGCTTTTATCTCTGTTCTTCTTTTTTCCATTCTGCTCTTTATGCTACGGAGAAGTGGTTCTGACAGACGAAGAAGCTCAGCAGATGATGAGCGAAATAACAGAATCAAAGAAGGACTTACAAATTGTGAAGGAAGAATTGGAAGCTGTGAAGAGCACTTACGAAGAGCAGAAGACATCTTACGAAACGCAATTAACAGAAGCAGAAAATGATAAAAATAAACTTAAAACTGTTGCTATTGCTTCAAGTAGCAGTTCTATAATTCTTTTCGTACTAACAATAGTTCTTATAATCTTATAATAAAAATGGAGCTTTAAGCTCCATTTTTTATTTCTTCCTGTTTAATTTTACATCTGAAAGAACAATGAAAAAGAAAAACAGTGCTAAAGGTATTGCTACCAAAAGGTACACCAGCCAAAACCTTGTTACAAGTTTATACGGAAGAGCTGTAACAAAGCTCACGATTGTACAAAAAACAGACAAAAGAGAGCCAGACAAAAGCAAACTAATCATGTAGCACTTAAGAAAAGTAATAAGGTATATTCCTACATAACCAAAAAACCGTATAGTTTTATTTACTGCACTCATATTAACCTCTCTTAAATGAAAGCATAAGAGACGCTTCAGCGTTATCTCTCATAGGATTATCTATATCTATGTAGACTACACCAGCTATTGTCTCCATTTTATATTTTTTGCAAGCTCTTGAATTGTAGAACTTGTTTCTCAACTGCTTGTAAACCATTCTTTCCTGCTGTTCAATTTCACCAAGCTTCTTTGAAAGAAGCTGGAAAGAAAGCCATTTATCATTAAGCAGTTCATCTTTTGTTACATTCACTGTAACTTTCTCAATGTTTGTTACTGTACGCATTTTAATACTCCTTACTAATAAATATACTATACTTAATTTATTTTGTCAACATACTTACTTTTTCTTTTTAACTCAGTAACTGCTACCAAAGAAAAAGGACAAACAATGTTTACAAAAATGGCTGAAAGTGTAGACATTATAAACTCTAGTACACCTCCTTCTATGCCTAAAAGTCTACCAAGAAAAGAAAATAAACTCTCTTTTTTATTTACTACTTTTCCAGTAATTTCTGGTGTTTCAGAAAGAACTTTCTGCTGAGCAGATAGGTTTTCCTGAAGTTCTCTCTGTAATGATTCAAGTTCCAATCTTACTGCCGTTGTTGCATAATCTCTTTCCTGACGGTACTCAATGTCCTTTTTCTTGAAAGCTATTGATTCTCGTAAATCTTTTTCTTTAGTACGAAGCAATTCAAGAGCCAGTTTATTTGAATCAATCTGCTTGTTTTCTTCTGCAATCTGTGTCTCAGTGAAGTTGAATCTGTCATAAAATACAGAAACTGTTGTAGCCATAGAGAACAGTGTTACCATACCCCAGAGCATAATGAAAACAAAAGTAAGACCGTATCTTTTCTTGCTTTTGAATATCACAGACACTTCAAACGCTGTAGCATTGTAAGTAGTTACAGAAGTACTCATAAGCCACGCTGAAAAAACATCAACGTAATCGTAAAGATATGTAGCAGTATGAAGTGTAGAAATATATCCGCTTATCAGAGAAGTAAATCCAAGAAGCGCTATAATGAACAAGAAAGAGAACCCTTGTTTTTCTTCTTGTTTGTCAGAGTAACTTTCGTTCCATCTGTCAGAGTCACTTCGTTCGTTACCTTCAGCCGTTTCATATCCCACTTCGGTGATTTGTTGCTGAATGCTACTGGCTGTCCGTCCAGAGTTATCCGGTAATTTTCCCTCAAATAATTGTCCAGATTTTTCTTCTGTCTTTTTATAGCACCTCTTTTTTCTAATAAGTCCTGTACTTTTTGCATAAGCGTAATCATAAAGCAAATCCTCCTTTTCTCTTCGTTCGTACTCAGCATTTATGTCAATGCCGTTTTTGTATTCTTCCAGAGTGAATAGAACTCCGTTAGAACAGAGAAACTTCTTCTGTTCAGGAAGATATACATAAGGCTTTCCTAAATGCTTTGAAATCTTCTCTTCAAGTGCCATATTTACTCCTTACAAAACTCTTCAAAATCTTTCTTAAACTTCTTTTTACCTTTTGTTTTAGATGTACAGATTAAAACATTCCAGTCTTTTTCTTTGTACTTATCAATCTCTTCTTTCCACTGTTCGCACAGGGCATTAGGAGCTATTATCAGGACTGGCTTTTCCTTTTCTTCAGCAATCTTTATTGTTGTCAGTGTTTTGCCTAAACCCATGTCAAATAACAGTCCGAAGAACTTACGATTTTTGTATTTTTCAAGTGCATACTTCTGATGATTCCATAACTTAATCATAATCAAAGTCTCCTTCAATCTCAACTTCTTCAGAAATCGTATAGCCACTGCTATCTTTAATTGAACGCTTTCTTGAAACTTTTCTAACTGCATTTCTTCTTGTCACAGCTTTCTTCTCGTATGCTTCCATAAGTTCCCTGTGTCTTATCTCAGCATTACACTCTGAAGCTTCCCAGTCCTCAGCTTCAGTCCAATCACTCATAGCCGACAAAAGTAGAATAACCACAATAATCAATACAATCATACTGACCTCCTTTAACTACACTAAGTATAATATACTAAGTGTAGTTTGTCAACTATCTACTTCTGAGTTTATTCAGAAGTTGCAGAGGTGTGTTTGCTTCTGCCTCACTCATGCTCTCACATAAGGTTTCATGGTCAAAGTAACCTTCCCAAAAATCAGTAACCCTATCTGGAAACTCCTTGCTGAGTGTGTCACAGGTGTTGCAAAGATACACATTGAAAAAACAATGGTCATCTGTTATGCCAGAATAAAAGTGTGCAGAAAACCCTTTTGGTATTTTCCTGTTACAAATCTGACAGTAATGCTTTTTCCTTGTCTTAACTTTCTTTTCAAATGACACCGATACCATATTATTCTCCATAATACTTAAATAATTCTACATCTGTAGTTCCCATATCCAAGAGTTCCTTGCCTTGTTTCAATGCTTCTGTAACTCTGTCCTCACAAGTTCCAGTACAGGTAAGGTCTATAATATACTTACTTCTTGTAATCTCACCTCTATAACAACGATTTTCGCTCTGTGCTCTCTGTTCAACAGAGTAGGAATTACAAAGGTAAATTGCGTAATCAGCTTCTTTAAGACCGTCAAGTCCATAAGCTCCAGAAGCCTGATTTACAAAAATAACCTGTGTCTTTCCTTCAGAAAAACTTTTATAACCTTCTTCACGGAGCTTCTTATCAATCTTACCGTCATAAATTGCTGTAGTGTACCCAAGTTCCCTTATACGCTTCTCAGCGTCATATAAAAGCCTTGTACGAGAGCACCATACTATAATCTGTTTATCTCCAATATCATCTATAACCTCTTCCAGAATATCAAGTTTAGGATTCTCTTTCAAAGGTTCAAGTATAACTTTGTGATGTCCGTTCTGGTCAACTTCTTCTGTTTCAATAGGTTCATAACCATTACAAATATCTTGAAACCTTAAATACAGCTTAAGACCGTTGTCTACGACTATTTTGTCTGTACAATGCTGATTCTGAAGCTGAAGATACAGAGACTTCTGTTCTTTTGTTAATGAAACATTATAAGTCTTATAAATCTTTGGTGGAAGGTCAGTAGAAGTTTTTCTGTCTACTTTCATACAAGTGTCTCCAATACGCTTCCACAATTCGTCCATGTTCTTAAAAGGAGTGTATTCAGGATTTTTCATAATGTGAATACAGTCGTCTCTTGATATTCCATAGAAACTGTAAACACCGTCAATAGCTCCATTCAATGCAATAGGGTCATTCTTATATTTCATAAGACGCTTTCTGATTGTCTCATAATCTTTCTGAGTAATAAGAATACGTGCTCCACGAACAGAAGGAAGAGTGCGTCTTATTGTGTAATGCTCAGCAAAAGCAAACATACTCTCTTGGAAAAAGTTAGGACAGAGAAAGTTCATCTGGTCATAAGCATTTACTGGAGACTTTGACATAAATGTTCCAGTAAGGATACAGCGTTCTCCGATTCTGTTGAGATTCAAAATTGCTTGTGTCCGCTTACTCTTCTTTGAATCTTTACAAGGATTATTTGTTTTTATTTTAGAGCTCTCGTCTAAAACAGTAAACACATTTCCTTTATTTGATATTATGTATTCACGAACTTCTTCTGGAACTTCACCTTTCTGGAAGCTTTCAAGGCTAACTATGAGACAACGCATATTTTCTCCTTATCTCTTCACAATCTTTTTCAAGCTGTTCTCTACAGCGTTCTTCTATCTGTTCTTCTGTCAGCTCTGGAACTTCACCATAGGCAATAATACGATTTGTTATAAAGTAATCGTACCACGCTCTTTCCAATTCTTTTGCTTTATCAGTCATTCAGATAATCTCCATAAGAATTGGATTCGCACAGCTCATAGGCGTCTCTTGAACTAAGATAATGCACTGGCTCACCATTCACAATAGCATTACAAGAATCACAACACATCTTGTTTTGGTAACAAATAGGACAATATTCATTGAATGTATGCTGTTCAGCTTCTTCAAGAAGTTCCTTAATATGTTCGTCTAAGCTTTTCATACATACACCTCTGCTCTATTATTTATAAAGTACTTTGCATTTTCATCTTTACTGCTCATTTCAGAAACATTGAATATCACTACCTGATTTGTTTTTGCTTTGTACGCAACAATCCATATATCAAGCTCTGGGTACTTTCTGTAAAAAGCAGGCTGTGTCGGCTGGAACTTAATCTTATCTGTCTTTGTGTATTTGAACTCAAAAAAATGAGTTTTTCCATCATTTGTTATACACATAACGTCAGGAAAGCCTTTCACAGTTTCCTCAGTTTCAATACAAAAGACATATCTGTACATAGGCTTCAGAACTTTATTTACGTATAACATCTTAAACTCTTGTTCTGTCTTTGTTTTAGAAAATGTTTTTTCAGCGACCATATTTGTTTAATCCTTTCCTTGTTAATTTTCCTGTACGTAATAAATTACCTGTTTTCATACAGAAATAATCTTCTCTCACAATATAAATATGATTAAAAAGTATTTTTGCCCAACATACCCTAGCAATATCTCCTTCTGTATCAAATCCTATATGCGCTTGGCAAAAATAAAGTAATATCCATTTCCATAAAGGAATTGGTTTAATCTTATGCTCATCAAAAAGTTTTACTTCACTCATTTTCAGCACCTGTCCTGTCTCTGTTACTTTATATTTGCTTACATCAATTAGCTTTAAGTCTTCTTTAGTCATTTCTCTGCCTCCTTATCTTAAAAGCTCATCAAGTATCTCAGGCGTAATGCCATTAGCATACTTCTTTTTCAACTCCTCAATCTTCTCAGGAGTATTCCTGTAGTTCATTCCGCTATATCTTTCTCCTGCTCTTCCTTTACATATTGGAGCATTAAAAGGAATGCCATGCTTTTTCCTATAAAAATAAGTTGGTCTTGCTAGACCGTAATCTTTCCAAGGTTCTTTCATATCAAGCCTGCTTCAAGAATTGTTCTGCTTCGTTCATTCTTCTTACTATAGCAAGTTCATTCTTTCCTAGCTGGTAGACATACAAAAGATTGCATATTTGCTCCTTTGCTTTGTAGAGTTTATTTTTCAGTTCTGCATTTTCTTTTTCAAGCAAACTTATCTTAATGCACTCTCCTTCCTCATAAGTACATTTTGAGTGACCGTCTTTAAGTAAGCTGTAGCTACAATCAATACAATTCATTTCTCTACCTCCTTACATTATTATATTACACCTAGTTTAATATAATGTCAATAAAAATCGTGCACAAAATGCACGATTTTTATTATTTTTTAATAATTTTCTTTTCTTTTTTCTTAAGTTCATCTGAAGCAAGCTCAATATCAGAAAAAGCTTTCTGCCATTCTGCATATTCTTTTTCTGATATGGGTATGCCACTGTACTTACTCTTCTGTTCGTTCATGTTTCCTCTCATCAATTTTATCAAACAAGTTAAGCAGTAATGAGCCCACTGACATAAACAACAGGAATAGGAAAAATACTACACAAATAATTATTCCTAAAAACTGCATAGAAGTATCCTCACCTATTGTCACCAGAACCATGAATGACACCTCGCTCTTTTCTGGAAGCAAGTTTATCTAAGTTTTTCTGAGCTACATCAGAAAGAGACACGTCAAGAGTTGTACAGAGTTCAGCAACAAACCAAAGAACATCGCCAAGTTCCTTGATGATTTCTTGCTTTCGCTCTTCGTCAATTACTCCAGCATTGTCTCTCACAGCTTTAGCATATTTACCTGCCACTTCTCCAGCTTCTTCAGCAAGACCAAGAGCAGGGTAGATATAGTTTATTCTATTCTCGTAACTTCCTTTAAGGTCTACAATGTTACCTTTTGGGTAACTTGCTGTTTCATGTGCTTTTTTCTGGTAATCATTTAACTGTAAAGTCATTTTATTCCTCCTTAGTCCTTAAACTTTGCAATATCTTCTTTTGTTACTCCCATGCTTATAAGCAGTAGAGTACAGTATCCAATAATGTCAGCCACATCGTTTACACGTGGCTTCTCTTCTGTGTTTGACATAATACGACCAATCTTATCATCAAGGCGTATTAAGATAGAGTTTGTGCTGTCTCCCTTGTAAAAAATCTTTTTAGGATTTATTGCACTGTCTCCGTATTTCTGATTCTTATACAGAAGAAGTTCTTTCATAGCTTCCAAGATTTCTTGAATCTTTTGCTGTGTTGGTGGCAGTTCTCTACTCTTTGGTACTCTTATCCACTCATCTTGTGCCTTCCCTGTAGGAGAAGTCCACTCAGTACCATCTTTCATAAGACAGTGGAATAAATGTTCTTTTTCGTCAAACCAACAACCCTCAACATTGAGTTGTTCATTTATTTTTTCCATATCATCAAGCTTAAAATCTGCTTTTTTATTAGCCATTTTTCTTTTCCTCCTCTTTTTCAAACAGATAGACTTCCAATACAAGACTCAATGCTTTTTCTCCGTCTCTACTGCAATTTACACGAACTCCTGTATCAGCTGTCAAAGCCATACCGTTCTGCTTCAGACTTTCATTAAGAGCTCTCAGTCTGTCTCCAACCTCACTAAGAGGTGCACCAACTAAAGTGTTTCTAAGCATTTTTCTTTTCCTCCAATTCATCTAAGAATATCAATTCCTGAGCATAAGGTAAACTTCTTGCCCAGTCAATAAATGTTTTTGACCATTCCGTAAGTTTATGAAATCGCCTTTGTCCTTTACTGCACATAGCAAGAAGATTTTCATAGTTCAAGGTAACTGTTCTTTTTTGCAACCAGCTTTCTGGAAGGTCTTCAATCAAAGCTTTCCAAAGCTCTCGTTTTACATCTTTATTGTCAATATTATTGTACTCCTTACGTAAACGTTCAAGGTAGTCAATATCAGACAGACGGTGCTTTCTAATTACCTCTGACATAGGGTTAATTCTGTCTGTAAGCTTTTCGTGCTCAAAACAATTTTCTGTAATAGGTGTATCAGCCAATTTGTGCATTGTGGAGCAGGAATTGCTCACTGTACCAACTTTGTATGTATCGAACTCTTTCCACCAATAAAGTGGAGCAGTTATATCAACAGAAACAAAAATCTGTCTCATAAACTTTCTATGCTCTGAACCTGCTTTTATCAGGGTTTGGGCGAGTTTCAAGTCATTTTCACCAATAATAAATACATCACTCTTTTCATCAAGTTCATTTTCTTTTTGACAATCATTTGATGAATACTGATGACCGTCAATAAAAAACGGACATTTTCTACAATCACCCATTCCTTCATGACAGTTAAAACTATCTGATTTACCCCAACTATTCATTGGGTTACGCATACCACGTAGTGCTCCAGCAAAATTAAAAACTTCTGTGTTCTCAAATTTCATTTATCCTTTCCTCCTTAGTTTTAAGTTGTTTTATTACATTATTTATTATGTTACTGGAGCTTTCTATTTTATCTCCAAGTCCATTGTACATAAGTATATCAAGATTCTTGCACGTTTCCGCTTCAGGAATATTACCCTCTGTCCTGTCTCCTCCATTACAAAAAATAATGTTGCTGTCACGATACTTTTCACGTATAACCTTTAGCGTTTCTTTCACTGTCATATCATTATCAACAGCTAACATTGCTTCATCAACATACTTTATACTAGACATAATGTCCAGCCTAGTTTTTTCATCTAAACAAAAATATCCTTTTTTCTTAATCAAAAAATCATCTTTGTTTACTATAGCTATAAGTTCCCCTCTACAGCCATCAAGAGCAATAAGTTCTCTTGCTTCTCTTAAGTAACACAAATGACCTTTATGCAAAGGGTCAAATCCACCTGATACAACAACTATAGCCATAATCTCTCCTTTACCTGTCTACTCCTCCGAGTTTATCAGCCCACCTCTCCCAAGGCTGTGCATAATAATCAAATGGTTTAATTCTCCATATAATATTGCCTATAAAAGAAGGTAATCCTATTATGATAAGGTACAGCCAGCCTAAGTATAAGCTTTGCTTCTGGTGTCCTTTTTCATGT
>Ga0326512_10000177_pt1 | contig 55032 bp, 51 predicted proteins | sample 1_2617_0518_D_FD_203652 | JGI IMG/M metagenome (GOLD analysis project Ga0326512, IMG submission 203652) | Bovine rumen microbial communities from UC Davis, California, United States - 1_2617_0518 | ecosystem: Host-associated > Mammals > Digestive system > Stomach > Rumen | place: USA...
TCAAAAAGATAAGACTTTAATGAAGAAGAGAGAGTATGCTAGAAAACATTATGGATATAAGACACAAAGAAAAGTTTGGTCAGCAGAAGACAATGAGCTTCTAAAAAATATATATTCTCAAACATCCATTAAGGACCTTAGCTCTGTTTTACAAAAGAGCTTCCCAGAAAGAGATTTAAAGTCCATATTGAACCATGCTAACTATTTAGGCTTTAAAAAATATGAAAAAAATAAAGTATCTGAAAAATAGTAGCCATTACTAAAGTTACTAATATGGATAAGGAGAGAATAAAAAATGCTGAATAAAAGACGCATTTCATTGTTTCTGGTGTTTTTGGGAACAATATTGTCTAGTATCAAAAATTTGAATCAAAAGGAGACTGCGAAAGAATGAATTTAGAAGAATTTGAAAATCTTATAGATTCCATCGACGTTGATACCAGAGACGATGGTAAATATACTAAAGATGAAATCTATAAAATTGGTTGTGCTTTTATTAAAATGAGTCCTGCAGAAAAAAGACGTTTTGGTGGATGGGACAAACTTGTTGAAATCTTAAAGCCAGAAGATAAAAATGGAGAGGTCATGAAAAAAGGTGATACCCTTCGTGTTTGGATTAAGAGTTCTAGATATTCAAAAGATGAAATGGTTCATGATGTAAGACTTATTAGTGGTAAAACAATTGATGATATTACTTTTGAGGAATTTGAAAATCAAACAGAAGTAATCAAACAAAACCTTTATAAGCAACAAGTAAAAACTCGTGATGCGGCTAATAGCTACAGAAGGTCTTTAAGAGAAGATGCTCGAGTTGAATATATGAATGACCTTATCAAAGAATCAATTTTGCAACTAAAAGATTTACCAGCAATTGAATTTAATCCTTGCGAAGCTTGTGATGATAATGTCGAGGCTGTTATGCTATTCTCTGATTTACACATTGGGTTAGAGATAAATAATTTCTTTAATGTTTATAACACTGACGTCGCAAAAAGAAGAGTTGAACAGTATGTAAATGATACAATTTATCTTTGCAGAAAAAATAATGTCAAGAGATTAAACATTTTAAATCTTGGTGACCTTATAAATGGAAATTTGCGTACTACAGCAAGAATTGAAAATAATCAAGATGTTATTGAACAGGTTATGACAGCTTCTGAAATTATGAGTGAAGCTTTAAATAAGCTACAAGAGGCAGCTCCTGAGGTTATTTATCGTTCATGTTCAGACAATCACAGCCGTGTAACACCTAATTTCAAAGAGAACATTGAAAAAGAAAATTACTTTAGATTGATTGACTTTTATTTAGAAGCAAGACTAAAAGATACAAATATCGTGTTCCAACATGATAATTTAGATGTTGACCTTGGTATGTTTGAATTAATGAATCATAAGAAAGTGGTATTCTCTCACGGACATAGAGAAAACATAAACACAATTGTACAAGGTTTCATGGGTGCGATTAGAGGATATGTTGATTATATATGTGTGGGACATTTTCATGAGACAAAAATGAAATCATTCCAAGGAGCTAAAGTTTTTGTAAATTCTAGTATTTGTGGACCAGATAATTATGCTCAATCAAAGAGACTATATGGAAACGCAGAACAAACACTGTTAATTTTCCAGAACAATATTGTATCTGCCAACCATATAAATTTAGATATTTAATAATTTTGAATCGAAGCCCCAGTGAAGTAGCTGGGGCATTTATTTTGCATTTTCGTGGTAAGACGACGTAAAAGGGGGGAAGTTTCGTGGAAGACAAGGTTTTAGAAGAAAAAAATGAAGACGTTGCTATTGACGAATCTTCATCCGCAAAAGAGAAAACAGAAGAAAGAAAAGAATTTGAGTCTTTATTAACAAAAAATGGAGATGACTATCGTAAGGCAATTTTTGAATATTGTTTTATTCATAATATACCTTATTCAGAAAGAATCTTTAAAAGACTAAATGTATCGGACGCTGCAAAGGAGAAATTTCCTGAGGTTTATGTTGATACAGTAAAAGAAGACCATAGGTGTAAAGATTTAACTTTCTTCTCACAATTAAAAATAGATAATTTTGAAAAGATTTATAATGAGATGGAATATGCGGGTTCTTTATCAGAAGATGACCGAAAGAATAGACAAATTGTAATAGAGGTATTCTCGTATGACCCTTTTGTTAATGAGCCTGAAATAGATAGACCACAGCTATATAGAGATTTAGCTGGTTTAAGTAGTGAAGCGATGAGAAAGGATGTTGCTAAACAGAAGGCGGCAATTTCTATCGTACGTTCTTATGGTAATATTGAAAAATATCAAAGAAGGGTAGCAGAGCTTACTGCTTCTGGGCAGCTTGATGAGGATACTCAAAAGGCGATGGACCAATATTTAACACTAATCTCAAAAATCCAGACAAACATAAATCAAACAGCAGAAAAGAATAACTTTACCGTAAAAGGAATCGGTTCTAATGGTAGAGGAATGCTTTCAGACGTTTTGGAGCAAATTGATGTCAGAGGAATTGACGAAGGAGTAACAAATTATTATGATATAGCAACTTCTAAATCCATAGAAGAAATAGCTAATATTAGTATGAAAGCTCAGTTAAATCAGGTCAGCTTATCTAAAACAGATTATGTTGACATAGTAAATGATCAGTGTAAAATGGTTATTGAGGCTCAGAGGAAAGCTAAAGATGCATGTGAGGCGTTAAGGCTAGCAAAATGCAAGATTGTAAAGCAGGAGCTTTTAGACGAGCTAGAAGAAGATTATAGAAGAAGAGGAATTTCAGAGGAAGAAATAAAAGAGTTTATCGGAAGGGAATATAAGCTTTATAGCGGAGATGATGTTCTATGATAAGCGTTTATAAAAAGAAAAAAGACAACAACGTAACATCTCGTGATTATGAGGCAATGAAAACATATATTAGACTAATTCAATGGGGAAGAAGAAATCCTGTTCAATTTATTGAATTAGTTCTAGGCATACAGCTAATGGATTACCAGAGATGGATGGTCTCAATGGCATGGGCTGCGACAGATGTATGTTTAGCATGTAGCAGAAACATCGGTAAATCATTCCTTATGGGTTGTTATATTATGGCTCGTAACTTGTTATTCCCAAAATTTATGACAAGAATCATTTCAGAGAACTGGCAAACCGCGAATGATACCTTCAAAAAGATGGAGGATATTGCTACAAACAACATAAAAACTATTCTTAACACCAATACGGTATTTATAGATGAGCTTTTAAAAACTAAAAGTGATAGTGATGGATTTACTCATGATGCCAAGAATGGTTCTCGTTGTTACTTACTGAATGGTTCTGAAATTACAGCTGTTGCTGGTGCTTCAAAATCTGCCCGTGGTAAACGTTCTAACTTGAATATTTATGATGAGGCCGGATTCGTATCAAAAGAGACATTTGAAGTATGTAACCCATATACTGTCCAAGATTCTGGATTTAAGTTAGGTGCAAATTTTGATGCCGAAACATATCCTACAGATATTCCTAACCAAAGATTATATGTAGGTTCAGCTTCAGATACAGATTCTTTTTTCTATAAGCAATATAAAGAAGGGACTAAGAGAATGCTTGTTGGAGATAGAAATTGGTTTGTTGCAGATTTAAGCTGTGAAATTCCAATGCATCCAACTGTAAATGGAGTCGAGGTTCCACCTCTTTTGTCTCAAGCAACGGTTGACGCTGCGATGAGAGCTAATGAAATTATCGCACACAGAGAATATTATAATATTTTCGACCACTTTAATTTGGAAGACGCTGTTGTTACAAGAACAGATATTCTTCAAAATACAGAGAATTTCATACCTGTTACTTCATGGGGTGGAAAGAAGCATAAATATATTATTTCTTATGACCCCGCTTCTAAGGTGGATAATTCTCCTATTTTAGTAATGGAAGTTTATCAAAACGAAAAGAAAGAATGGTGTGGAAGAACTGTTTATATGGATAACCTAGTTGTTACCTATGGAGACGGGTCTAAGAGACCAATGCGACTTGATGAACAAGCTCAAAGAATTAGAGAGCTTGTTTATGAGTATAATGGTAGAGATAAGGTTTCTGCTTATGAAAATGTGACGCTTTTAATTGATGGTGGTGCCGGAGGTCAAGCTCCAGCGATTGTACAGGACCTTGCTAAGCCATGGGTAGATTCTCGTGGCATTACGCATCCTGGCGTTTATGATGAAAACAATGAGTACAGTGTTTTATGGATGGAACCATATAGAAAGAACTGTGTCTCTGGTTGTTTAAAAATTTTGGAGCCTTCTAAATATAGAAATGATATGTTTGAAGCTGCTCATAAACTTGTTCCGTTAGGAGCTATTAAGTTTGCTCCAAAGTGTCCTAAATATGACACATTGGTATTGGATGATGGAACAGAAAAGAAATTACATAAGACAGAGCTAAATGCTCTTATTCAAATGGATTTGATGAAAGAAGAGGTTATCTCCATGGTTAAAATCAAGACCCCTGGTTCTCACAGAATAACTTATCAGTTACCTCCTGAAAAGAGAAACAAGATGCACGATGACCGTAACTACTGTTTTGTAATGTGTTGCTGGGAATTGAACAACATAAGGGATGAAGAAGAATATGGAGACGGCGTTGCTTTAGACCATACAGTGGTATATGATAAAACAAAGCAAAAAGCTGTTATCGAAAGTGGATGGCTACAAAGTTTTGGTAGAACCACTATTAAAGATAAAAATAGAAGTCCATTTACTGGAAAAAATCCATTTAGATAGAATAGATATAAAAGGAGATAAAAGGTATGATATGTTGTAAAATTATATCGGATTTTAATAATAAGAAAGGTGATTTTACTGGCGTTTTAGAAGCACTAGGAAAAACAGCAGAATTATATTGGAACGGCAATTATCTTTTTTTAGGTGAAACAGAATCAAACCTTTTATCTGAAAAAAAGATAATTAAAATTTTGAAATCAAAAGGATATACAAAAGTTTTTGTGGACATCTACTCAAAAGACAATCAACCTTCTGAAGATGATTTTATCAACGGATGGCTGATGGATAAAATAATTAAAATAAACTATGCTCGCTATGAACAGGAAAACCAAAAAATGCTTCAAGATACCATGGAAGGTCTTGAAATGTTGGATGCTGCCGTAGAAGCAGAGTTAAAAAAACAACAGGAAAAAGGAGGCGGAGATAGTGGCACAAGAAGAAACTAAAGAAGAAAAAAAGAAAGAAGTTAAGCTCGGTCGTCCCAAAAAACCTGTGAGTGAAGATGTCGCTGTTAATGAGACAGGTCAAGAAAGACTGGATATGGAAAAGAAGAAAAAAAAGGTTACAATTGAAGATACCACTTCAAAGTGGCAGTCAGTTTTTAACAAAATAGCTCAGCTTAATTCAGAAGGAGCTGGCTTAAGTACTTCGATTGCAAAATGGAATAAATTAAATCCTTTTTTGCAGAATGAAAGAATTAAAAATTTATACACAAGAGCAAAAACTTATAGTAAAACAAATATCTCAGAGTTTTTAGGCGACCCGTCTAATCATGAAAGAGAATTAAGAGGGCTAGGGTGGGCAAACTCAAGTTCTCAACAGATTTATTATAATATATTAAGAAGGTCTTGTGATATTCCTGTTTACAATCATTTTGTGATTCCAGAAAATTTTGACGATATATCTATTTATAAAGATAAGAAATTCTCTTCGGAGGCGAAGCTCGTTGAAGATTGGTTATCTTTATTTAATGTTCGTAATACTTTTAAAACAATTGCTTTAGAGGTTAAACGAGAAGGAAAGTCTAGTTATTTACTAAGAAACAAATTTGTTGGAGAAGGGAAAGAAAAGAAAGTCGGTTTCTGTACTTTACAAAAAATGCCAACAGATTGGGTAAAAATAACAGGCAAGGGACAATTAGGTTTTACTATTTCTTTTAACATGATGTATTTCTTAAATATTGCCAACAATCCAAGTAATTTTGGTGATTTTATGGTTGCAGCATGGCAAGAGATGATTACAAGTGGAGTGGTAACAGAAGAAGAGGTTACTAAAGTTAGAAGACTTGATCCAGAAAAAGCAAAAGACTTTATTTTTCAATACGAGGGAGTCAAATACTCTTCCTCTTTAGAAATTATTCCTGCAAAAGGGAGAGGCAAAGAAATCTCTTATTTATTTTGGCTAAGAATGCCTTTTGATATTTGTTACACTTTTGGTAGTGACAACTCACATCCTTGGGTTGCTCCTGATACTATGGGATTAATGTTAAAGTTGCAAGAACTAACAGATTATGGACAATTAGCAGGTTTAATTGCTAGTACACCATTAACAGCTGTTTTAACTGGAGAAATTGAAACAATTGCAAATCCAAGAGCTGGTAAGAATGAATCTGTTTATGCGCCTGAAGTTTTACAGGGGTATATGACTCAATTCAATCAGGCAACAAGTACAAATGTAGAAGCATGGTTGTGGCCTGCTAAAAATATTAAATTACAACAATTATCGGCAGACGTCAATTCTTCCGATATTTTATCTTCTGCCACACAAAACTTTGTAGAGACAGCGGGAGAAGGTGGTTTGACAATTGTTACAGACAAACCTAATGTCGCTCAAGTTAATGTTGCAAAACAGCTTGCTGCTTCTCAGCAACAGTATGTTACATCGCAATTTGAAAATGTCATGAATTATGTACTTCAGCACAAACTTGGCTTTGCTTATAAATGGAAGATTAGAATTTGGGGAGACATTTTTAATTTAGAAAATGACAAAAAATTCTTAAAAGAGATTGTTGCCAATGGTAATTTAGCTCTTCTTCCAAAACTAATGTCTGCAGAAGGAATGTCTATTTTAGACACCCAAGCGGTTGTTAATTATATAACCAGTCTTGATTTCTACAAAGACTTTATTACATATACGCAATTAAAGAATGCTGAGCTTGCCGCAAAAGCACAAAAGATGCAGGCGGATCTTGACGCACAGGCTAATGGTGTTGAAGGTAATGGCGTTGGTCGTCCTAGAATTTCAGACGACGACTTAGAAAACGAAAATACAGAAAAAGCTAGACAAAACGGTACAGACGGAAGCGAAGGCCGTGAGACGTCCAGTTAAACACAAGGAGGTAGGTATTGGTGAGAATATCTGAGATAAGTTATAAGAAGTTAAATAATTTAGCCACTTTGTGTTTTGATGCAAATGCGGTTCTTGATAATTTAGCTTACAATTTGGATTTTTATTATTATGGGAAAATAGCAAAAATTGTGCATTTAAGCATGGCACATGTTATGCCTGAGTGGGCTGATATTATTACAGACAAAATGCTTATGCTTAGTGCGAGACCAACAAGGGGAACTATTGGAAGCTACGAGGAAGATATTGCAGATGTAAAGGTTGTTTTTGAACGTATTAGAGACGTCTTTATGGGGCTTAGAAAAAATTGTTGTGATTTAATAGCAACGGCTGACTTAGAGGATGATGATGAGGTGCGTATTTTCGGAGAAGAGTTTTTAGTTCTTATTACTCCGTTTATCAAACAGTCCGAAGAGTGGCTAAAAATTGCGGGGGAGATTAGTGCTAATGAACTTAATATTCACATAGAAGATTATACAAATTTCATTGGCATTAATAAATAAATCATGGATTTAATGTGGTTGACAATTGTGTCCGCTATTCTTAATCTTATTGCATTTCCAAGTTTAATGGGTCTTCTTTGGAAAGACCTTCATGATAAAAAGAAAGAGAATAGCGAAGAAAGAAAGAAAAAAAGAACAGAAGAACTCAAGGCAAGTGTTCGTGAGGTTGTTGTAGAAGAAATAACTCCAATAAGAAACTCTGTGGAGTCTGTTGATTCAAAGCTTGATTTGGTAAGCAATGGCACTTTGAGCACTTTGAGAAATGAAATTAAAAATTGTTTTTATGAGTGTGTTGACAAAGGATATCGAAATGACTATGATTTTAAAAATATTTATGAGTTATATGAATCCTATGTAGGACTTGGAGGAAATTCTTTTATAAAAGACATCATGAACAGGTTTGAGTCTCTGCCCACAAAAGACGAATTTGATAGGAAGAATGGTTTTGAGCAGGCTCCAGTTGAACCTGTTTCTATGCAAAAAATACGCGTACAAAAAATAAAAACAGAGGGGGTGCATACTGATGGAAAATAAAAGAATGTTTTTTGAGGTTGATGCAGATTCTATTGATATAAAACAAATGCTTCAGAAAGATTTCTTAGAGCTGTCTATGAGAGTCATTAGTGATGCTAACCCTAATGTAAATGGGTCATGGTTTACTTTGGACTCTATGAAGAAATCAAAAGCTTCTTTTGCAAATAAACCTATTTTGGGTTATTTTGAAAACGGAGATTTTGTGAGTCATGATGGACAATGGAATTATGACAGTGAAACAGAAATGAGTTATTGGGATACTCTTGGTAAAAAGGGAGAGAGAATCCTTGGTCTTATTAGAGAGTCTGATCCTGTTGAAATAGTAGAAGGAAAAGACGGTTTAAATTGGATTGAATTAAAATGTTGCCTTTGGGTTAATTATGGATACAAGCAGGTAAAAAGATTATTAAAAGATGCAAAGAAAGCTAAAAAAGAAGGCGGTCTTGCAAAGAATGTATCCGTAGAAGTTGATATTACAGATTATGAAAAATTACCAAATGGTGTTTTACAGATTAATGAATTTAATTTAATTGGGGTTACAATTTTAGGTTCTAGAAACGGTGTCAAAGTAGAACCCGGAATTGAAAATGCGGGATTATCCGTAATAGATATAATGGGCACAGAAGTGTTCGAGTCTCAGAAGAAAGCTATTCGCTTAGCTTATGAGAAGATTGATAATCCAAAAACTATAAAGGAGGATGTTTCAAAAATGGAGAATGAAAACCAGACTTTAGAAAATGAGGCTACTGCTACAGAAACTGTTAAGACAGTAGAGAATTTTTCTGAAAACAATGATACTCCTGCTGCAAGTCAAGCGGAAGATTCTAACACTTCAGAGCCACAGGCAACACAGACTTTCGAAAGTCAAGAAGCTGACAATAACACTGAAGCTGAACAAGAATCAGAAGTTCAAGAATCAGCAAGCACAGACGAGAATGGTGAAGGTGCTGAGGGTAATGTAGAAAATGGTCAATTTGAATCTAATGCTGAAGCAGGTGAAGCTCAACAGGCTTGCCCATCTTGCGCATGCGATACAGTTTATGACCTAGCTTACTTATTAACTTCTATGTCATCTTTTACTACTAGTTTAGCTTATACTTGTTCTTATTATGCAGAGAGAGGTAATGCAGCTATTTCTGCTACTCTAGATAGAATTAAGAGACAGATGGCTGAAGATGTGGCAGTTGTTGGAGGTCTTGCTAAGGATGCTTCAGAGGAATTAATGAAATCAATTCTTAGTTTTGAGAAAGACATTCAAGGAGATACTTTATCTACTTTATATAAGAAGTATGAAGAAGTTAAGGCTGAAAATGAAAAGTTCAGTGAACAAATTCGTGAAATTGAAACTGCAAAATTCTTAGAGGAAGCTAAAAATTTATTAGAATTATCTGGCTTTGATAAGGAATATACTGACAAGATGTTTGAGTCTTGTAAGAGTGGTGAAATTTCTAATGTAAAAGATTTAAAAGATAAGCTTGCTTTAAAGATGTTTGAAGATGCTATTTCTGCACATGGTAAGAAGGAAGAAGAAAAGCCCGCAGAAAAACCAGTAGAGCAAGCAGTGTTCTCTGCTCCTGTTGAAAAACCTGATACAACAAGTGTATTTGAGGAAGACAAGACAAAGAACAAGAAGAAGACTCCTTGGGAAACACTAAGCGAGTATACTAAAAAGTAATTTGGTTAATATTTATTCCGTAACTTCTTCTTGCGTAGCCGAAACGCAAATCGAAGAATAAATCGGAATTATGTTAAAATAAAAAAATATAATAAAAGGAGAATGAAAACTATGGCACATGTTATGTATTCTGGTAAAATGATCAGTGACCAAGTTGATGCTTACTTAACAAATGGCGTTGCTGAAGAAGATTTATATGATGGTACTTTAGTTGCTTTAGGCGACTTAGTTGCTGATACTACTTATGCTGAAACAGGAGATGTTCAGTATGATGTTTATGAAGCAGTAAAGGCAACAGCTGGAGCTGCAGAAGTTGGTATTATTGATTATGCTGGCATCTCTGAAGGAGAAATTGCAGATAATAAATATAAGATTGGTTATAAGTTATATAACTTAACAGTTCCTGCAGGAACTAATTTCAGAGTTCGTAGATTAAATTTACATGATAAGTTCTGGGTAGGTACAGACAACTTTGAAGGCAAAACTGCTCCAGTTGTTGGAGGTCTTGCAGTTGTTGGCGCAGCAGGTGGTTTTGCTCCACTTGCAGATGGACAAGAGCTTCCAGAGGGCTTAGCTGTAAAGGTTTTAGTTGAAAAAGATTTAACAACAGGTATGAGATCTCAAGGTAAGATTTATCTTGTAGAAGTAGTACAACTATAATAAGGAGGGCGTGAAAAATGAGAAAGTATTTTGATTATACAAGAAGCGACAATGAACAGTTTAACGCTTTAGTAGACGGCGCTCTTGATTTAGCTAGATCTAAGTTTGAAGGAAATCCTGCTCCTGACTACAAGCAAAAGAATGCAGACCTTATCTATGCAATGGGTAAGAAGATCGTTGAAGGTACTCGTTATGAGGCTGAATATGAAAATAAGGGCTTAGAGGTATTCAAGAGCCCTAATGCTAGAAACAACTCTACAATCAGAGATAACTTTAATGCAGTTCTTGCTCAGGTTATCACTGTAATTGTTCCAGAAGTTGTTAATGAAACTTTTGAAGCTTATATCGCAGAAACTCATCAGGTTGGTTATGGTGAAACTGCTAGATTCAAGATTGAGTCTAATGATTTATTTAAGGTAAATGAGAAGGCTGAAGGCGTTCGTAAGGGCGTTGATCAACCTATGTACGATGATGAATTCACTGTACATGCAAAGCCTTTAACAATCGATGCTCACATTGATTGGTATCCATTCATGGCTCAAATCTTTGATATGGGTAACTTTGCATTAAAGATTGGTCGTTCTTATGCTGCTTATATCTTCTTAAAGGCTATCAAGGGTATGACTGCTGCTACTACTGAGTTTGGTCCTGCTTACGCAACAAACGGTATTACTCCAGAATTATTCGGTACTTTAAGAGAAAGAGTATCTGCAGCTAACGGCGGCATGAACGTTGTAGCTATCGGTACAGCTGTTGCTTTAAGCAATGTTTCTTTAGTTGGTACATATGGTGAATTCGGTGTTGAAATTGGTGAGGAAATGAATAAGATTGGTTATATCAATACTTATTTAGGCGTTCCTATGTTAGCATTAAAGAACGTTTTAATTCCTGGTACAACTAATGGTGACGCAACTTTAGCATTAAAGGACAACATCATTTATATGGTTCCAGTTGCTGGTGATAGACCAGTTAAGATTTTATTTGAAGGTAACGAAGTTACTGTTTCTTACAACCCAGATGACAGCTCTGACCGTCGTTATGGTATTTCCGTAGAGTTAAGAGTTGGTGTATCTGCAATCTGCGGTGCTAAGTACGGTGTAATTAACCTATAATATTAGCAAAAATAAAATTAGCCTTTTATTTGAATGAGGACGGGGTAAAACCCGCCCTTTTTTCAAGGGCTTAGAAACAAAAGGAGACAAAAGAAATATGGGAAAAATTAATAGTAAATCTACAAAAGCTGAAATGGAAGCTTATATTGCCGAGCTTGAAGCTCAGTTAAAGGAGAAGCAAAACGCTCCTGTAGCGGCTCCTGCTGCTCCAGTGGTTGAAAGACCTGCTTATCCTCGTAAGACCGATGATAGCGTTACTTTAGTATATTGTTCTGATAGCTTAGGTTATGCTAAGGTTAGTAACATGGAATTTCATTTTAACCGTTATGGTGAAGAGTTTAAGGTTCCTCGTTATCAATTTGATGAACTTGTTGGAAAGTATCGTAGATGGTTTGACGAAGGTATTTTAGCGGTAGCTCCAGAAGACTATGAAGTTGCTGCTGCAAAGGGAATTAGTACTAGCGACGAGTTTGTTCTAGATTATAAGACCCTTGCTTCTTTAGGAACAATGAAGGCAGCAGATGTTGAAAAGCTTTGGAATGAAACTAAAAAGATTGAACACAAGAGAAGTATGATTACTTTTGTAAAGAAGAAATTTATTGAGGGCGACACAAAGTTCCGTAATAGAGAAAGAATCGACCTTTTCAATAGATTAACAGATGGAGCTTTTAAGAGAGAGCAAGATGAATTAAGCGGACATTATAAGTATACTCAGACTGATATGTAGTTTATGAAGAATCATGTAGTTTCAATAGAAGGAGGAAGTAAACATGATATACTTTAGCGAAATATTTGATAGAGCTTTTAATCTTTTTGCTGATCCTGATATTGAGAAAAAATATTTTAATGATCGAGCAGGATTTCAAAAAGACATGCTTGATTTTTTAATAATAGGGAAAAATAAATTTGTATCACCAGTTGCAATAACGAGCCGTTTGGTCGAAATGGACAAAGCGGTTGGGAAGTATGAGGAAGATTCAGGTGACGGCGGCAATGAGTACGTTCTGGAATCAGAAATCCCTAACGGAGGCGAAGGCGTTGGCTTTACGTTCTTTATCAATAAAGAAAAAGTTTTTGGTGCTTATAACCCAGAAAACAATTCTGTAAAGTTTGAAAGAAACGTCTCGACTACTGATACATGGGGAGTTTGTTGGTTCTATGCAGGGGCATTTACAGCTGATTTCTCTAAGTGCTTCAGAGCAGATTATTCCATGGATGCTATTATGGATAAGATTATCAATATTTTAGCTTATGGATTATTATCTGCGTGGGGCGATAAAGAGGTTGGTCGTGTTTTGGATGTTAGAAACATTCTTACAGACCATGACTTTCAGATGTATTCCCAGGCGAATTCGGCGAGAGCTAAAGTTGAGTGGCGTAACCAAATGAATAAAGATATGGATACTTTGATTTCAGAATTAAACTGGATGATATTATCTACCCCTAGAGGAGGTTCGCGCTTTGGAAAGTAATGAAAAAGAAAATTGTCCTCTAGATTCAGGCGAAGATGTGGTAATCCGTTTCTCTCCAGAAGAAGAGAAAAAGTGCTTTATTAACTTAAGAAGTCAAATTGTGAAGCTACTTTATATGATTGAAGAGGAGCAGGCTGGAAAAATAAATATTGGACTATGGTTCCATGGCCTAATGTTTGAGTTGGCTTCTTCTAACACATTATGTAATAATAAGTTAACAAAAGTTGTGGTAAAAATTCATGGCTTATATGAAAACGACCATTATAAAGAGATGACACATGACCAGATTAAAAGGCAAATTATGGAATCAAGAGGTATTTTAACTCATCTAATTGGTGATGGAAAATAATTCGTAGGAGGAGGATATTTATGGCGCGTAAAATTATCGACGTGACTAATTCTGCGAGTCTTTATGATATCCTGTCACAGACTCCAAAGAATTTTAATAAAAATAATTATTTTTTAAAAGAGCTACAGGATAAAGTCGACGCTGATTGGCGTTTTAGACCAAACAGAGTTGACATTGAATATGAAGTTAGAGAGGATGAATCCTCAAATGAAAAGCAACAAAAAGAATGGGAACCTTTAGAGGTTGTCATACAAACAAATAAGTCTCAAAAAGGGGAAGCAATCGCTGACGATAATAAAAATATTGTATTTAAAAATATTTTAGAAAATCGTTTTAGAATAGGAAGTAAATTTAGGTTTGCGCCTAGCTTTGATTTAAACGCTCCTGATAAAAAGAAAGACATTTGGCTTGGAATTAATATGGATAAAACAACTCCTACAGCTAACATAATTATTCAAAGATGCAATGGTGTACTTGGTAGCGAGTATGTAGACGAACAAGGAGTGTCTCAATATCACTATGAACCTGTTGTTCAGGCAAAAGATATTACGACAACCACTTTTTCATACAGTGAGGTGTCTGTGTCACCCCAAGCACACTTAGTAATAACAGCGCAGTATAATAAGTACACGAGACAATATTTTATTAATCAAAGATTTATAATAGGAGCTAGGACAGAAGACCCTAAAAATAAGGGACATTTTATAGGCGGACAGGTTTATCGAGTTTCTGCAATTGACAAGGTTTATAATTTATCAACGTGGGACACCGAAGACGTTGGTTTGATTAAGCTTTATGTTGAATTAACAGAAGCTTCTACCTATGATAAATGGGACGATAGGATAGCCTATCAAAATGACCAAACTATTCATCTTGACACCGAGACTGATATTAAGGGATATTCTATGGTATTTAAAACTCCATCTATAATTCCTTCTGATTTAGGCGCAGAAGAATTAATTTTTACTCCTGTGATAATTTCTGAAGACGGAGCCCATGAGTATACTGAATATTCGAATTTAATTACAACGACATTTGAATTAGAGAATTGGCCATCTCGTAGACCATTATCGGATCAAAATGAATATATCAATTTTATTGAAAATAGAACAGTAGACTCATATAGTTTTTCTTTAAGTAGAAAAAAATTATATCTAAATGGCGATTTAATCGTTCGATGTATGATTAAAGCAGAGGACTCACCAAGTGGGTCAGAGATTGCAACGACTTTTAGAATGGTCGTTCGAAGACAGGAATATTAACAAGGAGGAAATAAAAGGATGGGTAATGATGCTGAAAAAAGATGGTTCTACAGTCCATATAATTCTCTTAATCGTTTTACAAATTTAGACGGTATAGAGGGTAAGATTGTAACCCACTTAATTAATTCTACTAGCAAACATGCAGAAATTTTTTGGAAAATTTTGAAATATAACGATTTGTATGCGTTAAGCCAACCTTCATTAGATAAACAGGCAAGGATAAAATTAGTCAACAACGACAATGGGGAATCTAATGAAAAAAGGTTATTTATAACTCCCCGTGACGCGGACGGGCAGGTAGACCAATGTAGCTCTGTTTACATTTACGTTGAAAATATTCAACCTTCAAATGGGCAAGAAGCGCTAGTTGGAGTAACTGTTGACACTTCCGTCTATACTAAAATTGGTGTTGTCGCTGGTGACGGCGATGTGGATTCAAGTGAAAACCCCGACTGGGTTAACCCTAATGAGTCTGACGAACAGGGCTCTATTGTTGTACCTATCAAGAGTCGTGCGACTGTTTTATTGAAATGCATTTTAGCAGAATTAAACGGTTTGTATATTGATGGAGTGGGGTATTTAATATTTAATAGATACGAAAAATCTAATTCAGATTTAAAAGTCGGGTTTGTGGATATGCCACATAATCATAAAGAAAACAGCCATGGGCACCGTATTTGTTTTGGTGTTCAAATGTCAGGTGTTTCTGATGACGCTAATATTGGATTTTAAGGTGGTGCATTAATATGGCAGAAGAGACAAGGGAAGTTAGCACAAAAATTAGCGCTGACGACAGGTATGGGAACTTAGACTCAAGTCTTGTTGAGCTTCTTAAAAGTTATGAATTCTCATATTTTAGAGAAGACACGCCAATACCTTTTTGTGGTTTACTAATTTACCCCGTGCAAGTTAGGCACTATGAAGAATTTGCTTCCTGTACTTCATGTTTGACATTGAATAAAAATGAAGACGTAGCAGGTATACGTTTAAGTCATTTAGATTATTTAATTTCGAAAATGAAGGGCAAAGATCCTCAAGAGTCTAGAATGTGGTCATATAAATTACAAAGATTATTCGAAATAATTTTTCGAATTGATAATGGTTTAAAGTGTAAGAAATGCAATCACGTAGTCCGTTATGATAGTGCAGAATATATAGAGCACTCTAAAAAAATTACAGATTTATTAAAAAAAATGCAAGAAAATCCCGATAGTTTAACCCCAGAAGATTTAGACGAAAAAAATACTAAATTTATTTGTCCTAAATGTGGCGGAGAAGAAATGTCGAATATGATTAGTATTGTAGAAGACCCTGTAACTAAAAAAAATGCTTTTTCTGTGGATGGGCATATTATTAATAAAAACGATTTTGGTAAACTTAGACAAATTGTTCTGTTTCAGAACTATCCTGAGTATGCAGACGAGAGTAATATTGACCCGTTGGTAAAACAAGACCACGATGCAAAGCTTCGTTTGCAACAACAGTTAAATGACGTCCATGCAACTATTGAAAAAAAGGTTACATGTTTAACTGTTACTACAAATTATAAGTATGAGGATATTTATAATATGAGTATTAGGCGTTTTACAATGGCTTTAGCCACTGTTGATGATTTAATAAATTATAAAATCATGAGACAGGCGGTTTCATCTGGTTTCGTATCTCTTCCAAAGGGAAAGAAAATTGAACATTGGATTTATAAACCACTTAAAGATATTTATGGTGATGATTATAAGGGTATGGATGAGATGAAGCAAGAGGTTTCAAGATTGTAATTTAATTTTATAGAAAAATATAAAAAAAGGAGAACGATATTATGGCTCAAAAAATGTTTATGGGTTCAGTTGGAACAGCAGAAGCTTTTAGAATTGGTGACGACGGCAAGACATTAGAATTAGCTTTCGTTTCTAAGACTTTAACTGATTCAGGCTTAAATATTTCAACTACAAAGGATGATATCCGTGCAGGTCAAGGTGCACCTATTCAGTTCAGTTTCTACCATGACCCTTCTGTTGAAATCACTTTAACAGACGTATTATGGAAGCGTGATTATTTAACAGCTCAGTTAGGAGCAAAATTTGAAGATGACGAAGACAATCGTGTAGATTATCTTACTAAGGAAGTTACATTCACTAAAGGAGAGGCTAATTTTACAGAAGAAGTTTTAGATTTACCTATGGCATGCTTTGAAGGAAATAAGAAAGCTGTCTGGGGAGTAAAGCAAGGTTCTGACGACTGGAAAATGCTTGAGTATGATGAGACAACACAGAAGTTAAAATATGCAGGCGCTGATGGTAAATGGTGTGTTCGTTATTTAGGTAAAGATGACAGAGCAGCAGCAGCTACAATTTCTACACAGATTATCCCAGAAATCTTATTCTTAGTTATTAAGGCTCCATTATTTGCTGGTGATTCATGTGCAGGTTCTAAGGGCGAAGCAGCTGGTCATGTTACATTTGAAATTCCTAGATTCCAATTAAATGGTGCTCAGGAATTCTCAATGAACATGTCTTCAAATCAGACAATGTCACTAAGTGGTATTGCGTTAGCCTCTGAAAATGCAACTAAGTGCGACTCTATTGGTGGCTCATTATTACGTGTTATTGAAGTTGTTTATAATCGTAACTATTTAGATGGTGTTACAGCTATTATGTCAGATGAAGAGTTTGATAAGGTTGGCTTCACTCCTGTTGTTTATGGAATCAGAGAAAACGGTCAAATCGTTAAAATTAAAAATGCCGATTTAACATTCTCTACTGGATCTGCTGAATATGACAGAGATGCAGATAAATATGTTACAGCTGGAACCATTACAATATCAATTACTTCTAAGCCTACAATTTCTACTACTGTACCAGTAGCGTCTTAAAAGTAACGTTAAAATTGAGGTTTGCTGTTTATGTGTAAATTTGTAAAGGGGGACGGTTCTACTTGGTATATTTGCTCTCTTAGTAAAAAGAGATGTGGGTATCAAAGATACTGTCAAGAAAAAAAACAATATTTAATTAATTGTGACAAATGTCCTTTATGCAAAAACAAAACTACACAAGGCAATAAGTAGTATTCAGGCCCGAAAGGGCCTGGGTATTATTCTTAAGAATATTGATTGCCTTCTGTATTTTTAAGAATAATACTTGGGCGTAATGTGGACAAAAAGGAGGAGAAAATATGATGTTTTTAAACATTTGGCCTACAACCGTTGAGGGGTGGATTGGTTTAATAGTTTTAGTTATTGGTCTTCTTGGTACTCTTATTAAGTTAATCCCAACTTTAATTAAGCTTCACAAAGCAACAATTGAAGCAATTAGAACAAAGGATATCGCGAAACTAAAGAAAGTCGGTGAGGCTACAATGCAGTCTGTTCAAGCAAGTTTAGCTTCTGGCGCTGAAAAGAAGCAGTTAGCAATGGATGCTATGGCTGCGGCAGCAAAAGAGATGGGTGTTGAAGTAGACAAAGAGGGCTGGGAAGAGCTTTCTAATCATATCGACGGAATGAAAGACTTCTTTAATAAGATGAAGGAAAGCGATAAGATTCAAAAAGGAGAGTAGCTTATGACATTAAAAGAATTGATTGCAAAAAACGAAAGAATTAGAAAAGAGAGAGAAGCTACAAAGAAGCAAAAAGAAGAGCAGAAAAGAACAGAAGAAGAAGCACAAGAGAAGGCAGAGAAGAAGGCTAAAAAAGGCAAAAAGCCTCAGAATCGTGTATATCTTGTAAAAGAAGAAATTCCTTTTGAAGAGCAAGAGGAAGTACAAGAAGAGACTAAGACTGAAGAAGCTTAGTATTGGAAGGGGACCTTCGCCTAGTGTCGGGCGAAGGTTTTTTTACTATTGAAATCAAAAAAGGAGGTCTATTATGAGTTCATCAGAAAACGCAGCAAATGAGTTTGTAGACATTCTGAGAGATGTTGTGAAACAGGAATTTAGTAAAAAGGATTCTACAATGCTCTGTCAAGTGAAGCAAAAAAAGAGCGGAAATCATTATGACCTATCTATTCTTCCTGGAGACCAAGTGTCATTAAAGAATGTTGCCAACATGACGAGGTATGATTTAAAAGTTGGCGATTATGTATATGTGTATGCTATTCGTAATCAGTTTTCCAATTGTTTTATTTTATACAAAATTACGCCTCCTTGGGAGGAAAGTGGAGAGACCACGTCAGTTTCAAGCGACACAGAAACTGAAACACCAGCAGAGGAAGAAGAGCCTGTTCTTGGAGACCAGGTCACTTATCACTATGCTAACGGCGTTCTTACAATTACGACAGTCGAATAAAAGGAGAGTTTTATTTATGGTTATACAAGGAAAAAAAGGTTTAAATGAATATAAATATTTGGTTATGTTTGACTTAGCGAGTCATAATACGGGTGTGTGTTTGTGGGATATAGAAAACAATGTCCCTTTAAAAACTTTTTCTATTGTCGCCGATAAGGTTGACGGCATCTTTGTCTCCAACTTATATAAACAATTAGACATTTTCTTTGGTAAATTGTTAGACATGGGGATAAAAAAAGAGGAAGTTTTTGTTTCAAAAGAAGCCATGCCAGTTCAGTTGCGCGGGGGTTCTTCTACCGTTCAGACTTTTATAGCGATGGCTAAAGCTCATGCTGTTTTAGATTTATTTTTAGACCAGCATGATATTGATGTGTATGATTACAAGGGAGTTTATCCTGCGACAACCCATGCTTATTTAAAAAAGCTTTTGGGTGAAGACGCAAAAAAAACAGTTGACAAGAAAGATATTAAAGAGTATGTTACTAAGACATACGGTATTGAGGTCAACAACTTTGATGAATCTGATGCTGCCTTTTTAGCAGCGACACTTGTTGGAAGTAAGTGGAACAAAGATGTCCAGGAAGAAATCAAAGAAGTTAAGAGACATAAAAAGGAATTGAAAATGAAAAAGGCGATTCAAGACTGCGATGATCAGATTGTTGAGCTAGAAAAATTGCTTCGATAATTGACTTTTTTTATTTTTCTATTATATATTAAGAGCAAGAGGAGGTGTATTCGGTGGGCAGAACAACAGTTTATAATAGTAATTTAACACAGAACTGGGAAAAAGTCGGGAAAGAAAACCGAGCTTTGGTTAGTGATTTTATAAAATATTGCAAGTCAAGCGACAAGTCTCCGCAGACCATACACCAATATGAAGAATGGCTTAAAGTGTTTTTTTGTTGGAATTACAATGAAAATAATGACAAGTTTTACATTAATTTAAAGAAGAGAGATTTTGTGTATTACTTTGGCTGGTGTCGAGATATGGGCATGAGTGCAAACAGAATTGCTTCTTTAAAATCTGTTTTAAGTAGCTTGTCTTCTGAAATAGAACTTTTATATGAGGATGAATATCCTAATTTTCATAATCAGTTAAGAGGTTTAGAGCCTATAAAAATTTCTACTGTTCGTCCTAAAACGGTTATAAGCGACGAAAAAATGGAGGAAATTTTAAAAGGGCTTGTTGAAAAGAAGGAATATCAGGTTGCTTGTTACTTAGCTCTTGCTTGTGCTTCGGGAAGTAGAAAAGCAGAACTTTTACAAATGCGACCAGATTTTTTCACTCCAGAAACAGAAGTTTTTAATGGTTATATGTATTGTACTCCAGAAGTCAGAGCTAAGGGCAGCGGAAAGAGAGGAAAGGTTATTAAGAAATATGTTATTAAAGAATTATTTCAACCTTATTTTGAAATGTGGATGCAAGAAAGAAAAAAGCTTGGAATTGAGACAGAATCTCTTTTTGTTACTATGAAGAATGGTAAATATGAAAAAGCTACAATTTCTACAGCCAATAGCTTTGCTACCAAGATTTCTAAGATGTTTGACATTGAGTACTATACGCACTCAAGTAGACATTTCTTCTGTACACATTTAAAGGCTATGGAATTACCTGATGATGTTATCGTACAGATATTTGGCTGGAGCGAAGCAACAGGAAATGGCATGATTGCTATTTATGATGATACAGATAAAAATGCAAAGATTGAAAAGTATTTAAATGAATTTTTATCTAGGAAAGAAGACTAGGAAGTTAGGAGGATTACAAGGTGGAAAATAAATTAAGATTAAGTGATTATTTACGTCTTTGTTCTGATTTTGAAAAGGACCCTCAGAACGAGGAAGTTTTTCAAAAAATACAGGATTTTTTAGCAGCCCTTGAGGTCAGAGAATATTTACCTTTAGCCGATAAACAAGTTGCTGTTTTACAGATTCTAGAACCTATCAATAACGATTTTGATGTGGCTGGCGTTTGTTCATTTTTAGAAAATGGTAAGATTAGTAAAGGTTTGTTAGCTTATTGTACTAATTTAGAAAATGATATTCCTTTTATGGGTTTTTCATATTTTGTTGTTGATATGGCTTATCAACATGGTTTGTATGATACTGTTATGAAGATATGCGAAAAGGATTGTAATCGTTTATTTAAAATGGTGGACGATGCTATGAACGTATCTAATATTTACAGGATTGTTCAAACAGCTTCTTTATTCGATAAGGAATCTTATGATAAGTGGTTAGGCTCTATGAAAGAATTAAAGAATGTATTAGAAACAACTAACCTAAAAGAGTTGTTAGATACACTTGGAGATGATTCAGAAGGAGCAAAAGAAATTATCAATCAATTAAGAGACATGGCTACAGAGGGCGTTCGAAAAGAGTTTGAAAACGAAGCGGCTAAGTTTGAAAAGGCTGCAAAGCTCCAGGGAGAATCTGAAGAAGATCAGGACTTGGACGACGAAGATGACAGTAAAGTTGAGGAAATTGGTTAATTTTATATTTAAAGAAAGAAGGAGAAACACATGGACGTAATTAAAAGAGATGGAAGAAAGGTTCCTTTCGACGCGGCTAAAATTAAGACTGCAATATCATTGGCAAATGAAGAGGTTCCTAAGGGGCATAGGATTTCCAAGGAAAAAATCCAGGAAATCGTTGAAAACATAGAGACATATTGCAAGGGAAAACGCAAGTGTCAGTCTATTGAGATTATTCAAGATAGAGTAGAACTAGAGCTTATGAATGCAGGAGCTTTTGAGTTGGCCAAACATTATATTGAATATAGGTATTCTCATAAGCAACAAAGAGACGCCTATTCAACATTAATGAATGAAATTGACAAAAGACTTGGCGCAAAAGATGTTCAGAACCAAAATGCGAATTTAGACGAAAGGTCTTTTGGTGGTAGAGTCGGCGAAGCGAGTTCTTTTGTAAACAAACAATTTGCCTTAAACTATTGTATGAGTGAAATGGCAAAAAACAATCATTTAAATAACGAAATATACATCCATGATTTGGATAGTTATGCAACAGGGCAACATAACTGTTTGTCTATCCCATTTGATAAGTTGTTAAATGAGGGTTTTAAGACAAGACAGGTTGACATTAGACCTGCAGGTTCACTAGACACCGCAATGCAATTAGTAGCAGTAATATTCCAGCTACAAAGCTTGCAACAGTTTGGCGGCGTTAGTGCAACACATTTGGACTGGACTATGGTTCCGTTCGTAAGAAAATCATTCTTTAAGCACTATAAAGACGGAATGAAATTTATAAAACATAGCAGTGAACCTGTTGGCACAAAAGAAACACCTATTGATGATGTTGCATATGAACAGTACCCAGAAGTATATGAATATGCAATGGCAATGACACAAAAAGAGTGTCACCAAGGGGCAGAGGCACTGTACCATAATTTAAATAGTTTACAATCGCGTAGTGGTAATCAACTACCATTCTCAAGTATCAATTATGGTACTTGTACTTCATTGGAAGGTAGAATGGTGACTAGGGAATTGCTAGAGGTAAGTATTGAAGGGTTAGGTCCTAATCATCAAACAAGTATTTTCCCTTGTGGAATTTTCCAAGTAATGAGCGGTGTTAATAAAGAAGAAGGAACACCTAACCACGATTTATTTAGATTAGCATTGAAGTCAACATCACTAAGACTTTATCCTAATTATGCAAATGTGGACTGGTCTGGAAACAAGGGGTATGATAGGAACGACCCTAAGACATTCTTCAGCACAATGGGATGCCGCACAGCCAACGGATATGATATTAATGCTGAAGAGGGCACAAATCCACAAACAAAGGACGGACGCGGAAACATTTGTCCAGTTACAATCATCATGCCGACTTTGGCGATGGAAGCCGACAGAGATGTGGAGAAGTTTATGGCTTTATTAGATAAGAAGATTCATGAAGCGAAGGACATGTTAATTGAACGCTTTGAGTGGATTTGTTCGCAGTCTCCTAGTTCAGCGAAGTTTATGTGGCAAAACAACACAATGCTTGGATATCATCCTGAAGAAGGAATTCGCAGTGCATTAAAGCATGGAACACTTGCTCTCGGTCAGTTGGGGCTTGCTGAAACATTGCAGTTACTTATCGGAAAGGATCATACGACAGAAGAAGGCATGCAGCTTGCAAAGAGAATTGAACAACTATTCAAAGATAGATGCGCTCAATTTAAGAGCGAAAATAAGCTAAATTTTGGAGTTTATTACACTCCGGCTGAGAATCTTTGTTACACAGCGATGAAGAAGTTTAAAGAAAAATATGGCGTGATTCCAAACGTCAGCGATAGAGAATATTTTACAAATTCTATGCATGTACCTGTATGGCATAAGACGAATGCTTTTGAAAAGATTGATATTGAAAGCCAGTTAACAGGATATTCAAGTGCAGGATGTATTACTTATGTGGAGCTAGACGGTAGTTCGGTTCATAACATAGACGCTATTGAGAAGATTGTTGTTTATGCAATGAATCATGATATTCCGTATTTTGCCATCAATGTTCCAAATGATATGTGTTATGACTGTGGCTATCAGGGTGAGTTTAATGACTGTTGCCCTCAATGTGGCTCAAAGAATATTAAGCAGCTTCGTAGAGTAACAGGTTACCTTACTGGCGATTATAGAAGTGCGTTTAACGTTGGCAAACAAGAAGAGGTTGTGGAAAGAGTTAAGCACACAGGCGTGTCTGTAGAATAGGGGTTTTATTATGAAATATTTAAACATACTAGATTGCGACATTATCGACGGAGATGGCGTCAGAGTAACATTGTTTGTAAGTGGGTGCTCGCATTGCTGCAAGGGGTGCCACAACCCTGAAAGCTGGGATGCTTTCGGTGGAAAAGAGTTTACGGAAGAAACGATAGAAAGAATAGAGAAGCTTTTAGACAGAGATTTTGTTGATGGCCTTACTTTGTCTGGAGGAGACCCTCTTTTCTTTCAAAACAGGTCAGAGATTACAAAGCTTTGTAAAAGAATCAAAGAGAAGTTCCCTCAAAAAACTATATGGTTATATACGGGGTATGAATATGAAGAAGTGAAAACTTTAGAAGTCTTTGATTATGTTGATGTCGTTGTGGATGGTCCGTTTAAGATAGATTTGAGAGACGTTTCCTTGGCTTTCCGAGGGTCTCCAAATCAAAGAATTATAGATATTAAAAAAACAAAAGAGCTAAATAGAATTGTCACCCTAGAATTTTAGGGTGCTTTTTTATTAGCAAAGGAGGAAAATCATGGCAAAATTACTTGATTCTGTTAAAGAACTTGGCGGAAAAATTGCTGGCGAAGAGATTGAGGGCGATACTTTAATCGAAGCCGTAAGAGACGCTGGTCAAAAAATGACAGGAAAAGAGATAAAAGGAAAAGAATTAAATGACGTGATTAAAGAAACTGCTGACAATTACCACGGTGGTGGCGGTGGACTTAACCCTGTGAATGAGTTGCCTGAGACTGGAGATGTTAAATCTTTATACAAGTTGCCAGACGGAAGTGTTTGGTCTTGGTATTCCAAGACAAAGCAAGAGACTATTGAGGAACATGTTGAGTTAGGCAAGCAGTATCAACTTAAGTTCAGGGATATAGATAAGACTAAGATTAAAGACTTCCTTGAAGTTGTAAAAGCTAAGGTTGTCGAATTATATAGCCAGGGAACTCTTCCTGAAAACATGAATAGAGATTTTGGTTTTTACAAGTTGTTAGTAGAAGACGGTCTTGATCCAGATGCATACTATTTCCCTATCGCTGTATCTTTAACCCATGATGAAGAAGAGCCTTTAAAAGCTTTTATTGACCTAAGGTATTATGTTGAGAATAAAGTGTTGATGGATACTACTAGTGATCAGTATTGGGTAAACGCTGATATTTTGGTAAGACCTAATGATAAAGTCGAGACAGTCTTGCCAGAATATTCATTCCAAAATCCTTTAGATGAAAGAGAATACGATGCTGAAATTGAGCAAAAGTGGTATATTTGGGGCGGTGAAGAAGAAGTAGAAGTTCCTGTTGTCCTTACAGAAAAACAGATGGATAGTCTTAAAGTAGAAATCAATTCTAGATGGTTAGAATACATGAAGACTACTTATAATTTTGACATTGATTTAACAATGTTAGACTTCTTATTTAAGCTAAGAAACGAGACTATTATAACTAAGGATGAAGGGTATCGCAGATTGGACGACCCACAAATCAAAGCTGTAAAGGGCGGCGGAAACACATATGATTCTGATGATGGCTTAATTTTCGATGGTAACGGCGTTGAGTTTGACGATGCTACAAACGGTATCGTAATCAATGACGAAAATTCTTATATCGATTCAGAAGGAATCCACTTAGTCAGCGCCGCTGGCGGTGGAGCAGGTGAAGACGAATGGGTTACACCAAACGTTACTTATGTTCAGACTCCTACAAAGAAGAGAGATACTGGCAAGTTAATGAAATTTAATGGCAAAGAAGTTGTCGCTTCAAATGCTTTACCATATGTAACAGAAGAGCCTACAGAAGACAATGCAGATGGCTTAATTTTGGTAGTAATTGATCACGAGCCTACTGTAAAGTATGATGGCTATTTATATATCATAACTGAGGCAGACTCAAGTGAAGAAGAAGAGGGACCAATTGAAGAAGGGCCAATACTAAACTAAAGGGGGTGCTTTTATGAGTGAAATAAGTTCAATTTATTTTGGAAAGAAAGCAGTCCAATCCATTGAAACAAAGAATGGCGTTTTGTATGGTGGTGGTGACCCGTTTGAATATGAAGCAGTAGACGGCGGATACGCGGTCACTGGTTTTAAGAAGAGTTTAGTAAGGAAAGGGACATACCCTACAAATATATCTATCCCAGAAAGCCACAACGACCAGTCAGTCGTAGAAATAAGAGAAAGAGCATTTAATAATTTGAACCTTAGTCAAGTGTTTATTCCTGCTTCTGTTAAAAGGGTAAAATCACTTGCGTTTCACGGTTGTTATGCTACTGTAACTTTAGACGAAGCATGCGATTTTGAATTCATTGGTAATAATTGTTTCACAAGATGTAGTGGTTTCTCAACTTTAAGAGTTAACGGAATAATTGAGGGAGAACTAGAGTATTTTACTGACCTAACTTCAGTAATCGGAAATTATAGTTTTCAATCTAGTTTAAGTTTACAAGGAGACTCAAACCTTACTTCTATAAACTTAGAATCAGTTACTTCCATAACAGGTTACGGTATGCAGGGTGTTGGTTTACAAGAGGTAAATATTCCAAATTGCACAAACATAGGTTATCGTGCGTTTCAGTATAATACTACGGTAAAAACATTGTATCTTTCTACAAGCGCAATTTACTTTGGTTCTTATTGTTTTTATGACACGGCTTTTGAAGAGGTTCATTGTAAAGCTAGTGATATTTCACGACTTAATAAATCCTATTTTAAAAGGGTTTATTTAATAGGTAACGAGACTTCTACTAAAAATAACATGCTTTATAATTGTTCAAAATTGGAAGAGCTTATAATAAACAATGGTTGTCTTACACTTGGTAATAGTATGTGCTACGGATGTTCTGCATTAACACATGTCATTATTCCGAATTCTGTGACCACTATTGAATATTGCGCCTTTTATGGTTGTTCTAGCTTGACAAATATAACTATACCTAATAGCGTGACATCTATACAGAGCAGTTCTTTTGAAAACTGTTCAAAATTAGAGGATATTGTTCTTCCTAGTGGTTTAACATCTATTAAGTCAGGGACATTTGGAGGTTGTTCAAAATTAGAAGATATTGTTATTCCTGACGGAGTAGCATCAATTGGGGACCATGCTTTTAATGGCTGTTCAAGTATAACTGAATTAGTTTTGCCTAATTCTATTGTCAGTGTCGCCTCAAATGCTTTAAATGGATGCGAAAGTTTAATAGAAATAAGTTCGCCTATCTATGATAATAAGCTTGAAGCAATTACAAATGCTACTAACCTTCAAGAATTATATTTAACCAGTGGGACAGAAATTACCAGTGCGATGCTTTTTAGAAAATTAAACAGTTTAAGAAAAGTTATTTTGGCACCTAGTATTGTTTCAATAGGAGACAATGCTTTTAGTAATTGCGCAAATTTATCAGATTTTACGTTTGAAAATGTTCAAACAATAGAGAATTATGCCTTCTACAGGGCTGGACTTACAAAAATAGAAAATTTAAATAGTTTAACTATGCTTGGGGACCATGCTTTTTACGAGTGTCCAAATTTAACATTCGTAGATCTTTCTTCCAGCGTCTCTCTTATAACATTGAAAGGCAGTACATTTCGGGGTTGTTTAAATTTAAGCACAGTTTATCTTCCAAGCGGATTAGAGAGAATTGAAGGAGGAGTGTTTGAGGAATGTGCAAGTCTGTCGGAACTTTCTTTACCTAGTAGTTTAACCTATCTGGGAGCAAATTGTTTTTATGGAGATTATAATTTGCACAAAGTTATTATTAACAGTTCTTCAATCGAAATAGATACAAAGTGCTTTGCTGGCAGTTCTTCGTTCCTTGAAGTGTATAATTTATCCAGTACTGTCATTGACTCTTCTTATGATTATACGTTAACAGATCCTTTTTGGTATGGTAAAATAGACCCTATTTGTCCTATAATAGTCCATACTTCTTTAGAGGAGCCTTCGTCAGTAGAATATTTTGGAAATTATATTATTGGGTTTGTTGACGGGGTTGGTTATTATTTATTGGGAGTTAAAGATAAAGATTTAACACCGTCTGATTGTGTGTTACCAGAATCTATAGAATTCAGAGGGGCGACAATTAATTCGTATGAGATCGGCGATTTTGCGTTCTATAAAAATAAAAAATTAATTTCTGTTTCTATCCCAAGAAGCGTTCCTAAAATAAGAAAATTTTCTTTTACTTCTGCCCAAAATTTGGAAACAGTATCTTTAGAAGGAGATTTAGAATTGGACATCGGCGGTTTTGCTAATACAAAATTGTCTCAGATAGATTTTACAAAAATAACTTCTTTTGGTAGGTTTTCCTTTGAGAATACTAAAATAACAGAGGCGGTTTTAAAAGAAGGAGTAACAACAATACCTTTAGTGGCATTTAGCGGTTGTTCTAAGTTGAGGACTATTACATTGCCTACGACATTAGAAAAAATTGGTGATGGAGGAGATGATTATTCGTGTCCTTTTTATCAATGCAATCATTTAGTGGAAATAATTAATAAGTCTTCACTAACTCTTCACATAGGGAAGTATAGGGGTGAAGGGCTTATAGGACAACATGCGATTGTTATTCGTACAACTTCTTTTGAAAGCACAATTACAAACGATGCTGATTATTGGTATCTTATTGAAGGCAACGAAGCTTATTTATTCGATGTTACGTCTTCTAACGTCAATAAAACTCAAAATGTTCCGCAAAACGTTACATTTAAAGGTAATGTTTTTGAGGTAGGTGTTATTTGGTCATATGCTTTTTCTGCTGTCGACAATAAGGGATATGGATATGAGGTTGTAGAAACAATCAACGTTCCTTCAACAGTAAAAAATTTGGGTGAAAATGCTTTTTATGGTCTTAGAGCTTTAAAAGCTGTGACGGGGTTAGATAATGTCGAGACAGTTGGCAAGCATGCATTTTCTGATTGTAGAACATTGACCACCGTGTCTCTTCCTGGTGTTATGAAAATTCCAGATGGCTGCTTTGTAGGTTGTGAAGCTCTTTCGACAATTAACCTATCCCAGTCCATTGTTTCCATTGGAGACAGTGCTTTTTATGAGTGTGGTTTGGTGGAATTTTCAATTCCAGAGGGAATAACAGCTATTCCGAGACAGTGTTTTGATAACTGTAAGAAGCTTCTTTCAGTAAATATACCGCAATCTGTTACGTCTTTTGGTGAAAGTGCATTTTTCGGGTGTGAGCTCTTATCTGAAATTTTAATTCCTGAAAGTGTAACAAGTATTTCAAATTCTTGCTTTTCCGAGGATAAGAATCTTCTTTCTATAAGTGTGCCACAGTCTGTTAAGTACTTGGGTCGGTCTGTGTTTAATGGTTGTTCGCGTTTGTCTGAGGTAATTTTTCACGATGGTATTTTAGCTTTCGATAATAATCTTTTTAATCACTGCGTGGCTTTAACGACTGTGAATATACCTCAGTCTGTTACACGTTTTGGCGACAACGTTTTTTATGGTGCTAGTACTTTAACATCTACAAATTATAACGGAACAATAGAACAATTTAATTCTATAACTAAAAGTTCTAATTGGTTAAATGGTGGTTCTCTTGCAACAGTTCACTGCACAGACGGTGACATAACTTTATAAAATAATTAAAATTAACAAAGGAGAGGATAACGAATGAAAAATTATCAAAATAAAATTACAATTAACGACGAAGAGTACTATGTAAGAACAGAGCCCGTTATCATTAACGCTGGGACAAAGACTTCCATCCCTGTTTATACTTCTTACACAGACCCCCTTCATGACATCGCAAAGGTGTCTCCCGCCGATTTAAAGAACGCTTTCGAAAACGGCGTTCCTGTTTATTACGATTTTGAGGATAGAGAAGGTTCAGCATCTGAATTAATTGTCGCTGCTACATATTCTTATCACAAGGAAGACTTAGAAGAAATGGAGTTAATGAGCTCTGATGGAAATACTAGACTTAATGTATATTTCTATGAAGAGCCAGTCGGACCAGGACCTGAACTCGAAGAATAAAAAGAGGTGGTAACAATGAAAACTTATGCTACTAATATTGAAGTCAATGGCGATAAAGCGTACTTTAAAGATGATATTTTAACTTTAAATATGACTGGCAACTATGACAACTATCAAATGTTTGCGACATATAATGATGGAACCACTTCAAGATATGGAGCCACAGTTCAAGATGTAAGAGAAGCTCTTCAGAACAATAGGAAAATTGTATTGAATACTTTTGAACAGGGAACTGAAGAGGGCGGAGGCGTGATGAAGTCTCTTGAGATTTCAGACAGGCTTGATTCAAAAATATTTTTATTAGGAAGCTTGGCTGGATATAGAGACCAGCACGGAGACGTTTATGCATTGCTTTTCCCTTTTAATAAAAGAGTGATTGTGTGGTTTGATGACGAAAGCAGTCACGGCGGAGGCCCAAAAGAAGAAGGAAGATAAAAGCCCTCTTTTATTCGGCTTTTTTTGCGCGAAAAAATGCGCGTATTTTTGCCCATAGGGAAACCTGTGGGCTTTTGCATGAGCTCTGCTTGGGCCTAGCAGAAGTTCGATTCTTTTGAGAGCTCACCAAAAATTTGTGATATGGAGGTATGAGAAATGGCTAACTTAAATTTAAACGTACAAATCCGTCCGTTTTTTGATTCTGTTCAGACACCGCTTTCTGAAGATAAGACATGTGATGGCGTTTGGACAAACGGATATGATACTTTAACCATTGAGGTTTCCGGAAATGGCTCTGGGAATCTTGTTGTTCAAGGTTGTGTAAACACAATGGACGCAAACAAGATTCAATTAAAAGATGATCAAGTTTCTTGGACTAATCTATATGTTTTAGACGCTTCAACTTATGAGCATAAAACAGCTATTATATCAAACGGTATTTATCATGTCGATATCGTTGGTATCTCTAGAGTGCGCATCGCCGCTACTAGCGTATCTGGAGAGTTAACTATTGTAGGAGCGTTCACAAGATAATATGGCAGTAGATATTATTGCAAGAGGTTTGGCTGTTAACAACGGTGGCGGCGGAGGCGGTGGTGACAGATATACAAACGCTCAAATTGATGAAATGTTAAGTAGAAAACAGGATTTAATTACTGTTCTTAGCAAATTATCTAGTGACTTAATTGCTTTTAATATTTCCGAAGAAGATATCGTTAGAATCTTTGGACAAGCAGAAGCAGAACAACAGACAGAGTATGAGGTAAACGGCAACACTATCAAGTTCTTAACAGACGTAACAACAGATGGTGATGTTATTAAGTTTGAGACAGATTCTACTTTTGTCTATAAAGATAATATTTATTTATAGGAGGAAAGAATTCATGAAAACTTTTAAAGGTAAAAATAATGAAGTTTTAGGAACTTTTTTAGAAAACACCGACGTTGTTGTGAACCCAACTTTGGTTGGTGATGAACCCGAAATGACAGGCATTCAGGTCGGTGGACAAAAATATAAAGCGCCTCAAGGCGGCGGTAGTAGTGATTTAGGTGGGTTATATCCAAATACTAAATTACAACAGTTAGATGATGCTTTAGTACTTGGCGACTTCGATACACATTCTGATGAATATACTTATATTAAACTTTCAGATTTAATGAGTTTATTAGAAGAAAAGGTAGATTTAAACACTATTCCATTAGATACAGAATATATCGAGGTTAATAACTTACACATTCGTTTACTAACATCTTTTGTTAATTTTAGTGATAGTGCAAACATAAACTCCTCTACTGCTGAAATTTACTTAGAGTATAGAGAAGATAGTGCAACTCATTATTTAACACTAAAGGTTACTGAACCTTTATCTGGTATGGAAATTTTCTATGAAAGAACTGAAGTATCTTTTGAACCAAGCGGTCACACATTTAAAGATTTATTAGAATATTATATTACTAATATTAGAGATATTGAAATTACATTAAGTAGATATGATAGTTCATTACAAATTAAATTTACTAGAGAACTTGAGCCTGCAATATATCAACCATTCTTTACTTGTTTAGCATTTAATAAAAATATATATGATAAGGATGAAGGGACTAAAGAAGTATTCTTGGCACATTTAGATATGGATAGTTTCATATCTAAAATTCATAAAGAAGAATAATTATGGAAATAAGATATTTTATTAGAACAACTGGTGAGCGAGTCTTAGATAAGTCAATCAGTAGAGAATTAGGAGAGGATTACACTCTTCTAATTGACACTGAACATAATTCTGGCAAAGCCTATTTAGAACAAATGCTCATTATTAGTGAGTATCCTTCTGTCTTTATGGAAGATGATATAATATTATGTAAGGATTTTAAAAATCGTATAGAAAAAGTAATAAATGAACATCCTGATGAAATTATAAATTTTTTTACTTTTCCAACAACATATATGAAAACAAGTGTGCAAAATTTTCATTGTTACAATCAATGTTGTTATTTTCCAAAAGGATTGCCTAAAAAACTGCACGATACAATTTTTGAGAAAAATTTATTACATAGAAGACAAGAGGTTATGTTAAGAGAAGCATTATTTAGAATGGGAATTAAAACTTTGGTATATCGACCTTGTTTGGTGCAACACATAGATAATGGCTCTTTAATGGGTCATCATCCAGCATTTAGCAGGCGTACTCCTTATTTCATTGATTATTTAGATGAATTAGGTATAACCTATGAAGAAGCAAGAACTGGTGAAAATAAAAATAAATTGATTAGATTATTGAGAGAAAAATTTAAGGAGATTGATAATAAATGAAATCAGTTTTAATAGTTGGTTATGGTGTTGTTGGTCATAATCTTGCGAAGGAAATCGAGAAGTTGAATCCAGATATTTATGACAAGTTCAAGCCACAAAATAACACAAAAAGAGATATTAAATATGATTTTTGTTTTATCTGTGTGGATACCCCTTTCGTGAGTGTTGAAAATCCTTGCGATATTAGCCAGGTTAAGAACGCAATTAAGGAGAATGAGGCAGATATTTATATTATCAAGTCTACCGTTCTGCCTACGACAACATTGAAGCTACAAAAGGAATTTAATAAAACAATTATATTTAGTCCTGAATATTACGGCGGGACTCAACATTGTAATAATTTTAAATTTGATTTTACCATCTTAGGTGGCGTTAAGTGGGCGTGCGTGGAGGTCCAACAGCTTTTGCAGGAGGTTTACGACGCGCGTCACATTTTTAGGCTTGTTGATTCAAACACCGCAGAACTTGTGAAATACATGGAGAACTGCTGGCTTGGTTGGATTAACAGCTTTTATAACCAGTTCGCATTGATTGCAGAACAATACGACGTATGGTATGAGGACTTGAGGGAGCTTTTCGTTTTGGACCCAAGAAATAATCCTGCCTCTTCGTTCGTGTATAGGGAGCATCCTTATTGGGATAGTCATTGCTTGAACAAGGATATTCCCGCGATTGCGATTGCCGCAGGAGCCGACCTACTTTTGGATATGATAAAATTTAATAATAGACAAAAAGAAAAAACAAAAAATAAAGACTTAAAATAAAGGAGGAAATAACTATGGCAAAATTACTTGATTCTGTTAAAGCCTTTGGAGAAAAAGCCACAGGCGAAAAGATTGAAGGTAATACTCTTTTCGAGGCCATGAAAGACATGGGTGAAAAGATGACGGGCAAGGAAATAACAGGGAAAAATTTAGTAGAGGTTCTTGATGAAACCACTGAAGAGTACCAGGGTGGCGGCGGAGTTGTAAAGGTTGACGAATTACCAGAAAATCCAGAGCCTTTAACAATATATGAGATTACCAGAGTAATTCCGCCAGCACCTACTGGAATATTATCTCTTGCTAAAGCAATTAGTAAAGACTTTAATCTTAACTCTTCAGAAGCATATGTTATAGCTTCAGATTCTCAAATAGAACCAGATGAAAATGATGCAAAGTATTATAATTATACAAATGATACATGGATCGAAATTTCAAGCGGCCAAAAATATGTTACTAATTCTGAAGGAAACGTTGGTTTTTTCCCTAGTGAGAGAGAGTGCATTGTTAAGGAATACAAGGGCAAAGATCCTTCAGACCCAGAAAATAAAGTGCTTGTAGTAACACTTGACGGGAAAGAAGTTTCTATTGAACGTGATAATTATGATTATATTGATATTTTAAAAGAATTAAGCGGTAAAAATCTTATAATGATTAACACTGCTTATCAAACAAAAGTTGTTGAAGACATTGAAAATGAAATCACTGCAGAATATTTAATTAATAATGATTTAATCTATAAACATTGTCCCGAGGATGTTTTTTCTTTTTACAATGGTCTTGAACAATATATTACAGAAGACGGAAGATGTTTTGGATTATTCACTTCCGGAGAAATAACATTTGACGTTGATAATTATAGATTTGTTAAAAACGGTGAACCTTATACCGGAAAATTCACTTCAGAATGGCGAGAAGTGAATGACGAAGACGCAGGAATGTATTATAAAGGGCCATATCCTTTAGAAGTTCGTAACACTCCAAAATTCTGTTCTTCTGGAGAAATTTATATTTTAGATGCACCAGAACCAGGTCCTGCGCCAGAACCAACAGTTGTAACAGAGCATTATATTTGGCAAGATAAAAAATGGTATAATTTAGACAATTTACCTAGCGCTACTACAGAAATAAATATCGGAGTAGGAAAAAATATCACTTTAAATACTACTAAATTATTAGAATTATTAATAGAAAAAGGCGTTGACGTAGACGCGGAAATGTCGGCTGGTTATGGAACGCCATGGTATAGCGGAATTGCAATAGGCACACAATATTATCACGGCCCTATGTTTGACGCTGCGCTTTTAGGAATTTCTCCGACTTTAAGTTCTGGAGATGTTTATATGGACTTTAAGTTTAATGACATTTATGAGCAAGAAACTTCTAAAAATATACATCGCGATGATCCAGTTACCATTAGAGAATTTTTGAGTGCTATTAATTCTATTACTATTAGCAACACATGGTCGGCTCATACTATTCTTCCTTGTTTAGGAGTAATGACAGATTCTGAAGAAGCTATGCATTCTTATACTTTAACAAATGAAGAGTTTGATTCTATTATTGAAATTTCTTAATTAAAGGTGATTTTATGAAATTAAAATTCTTTATTCGAACTACTGGAAAAAGAAAACTTGATTCCTCAATAAAAAGAGAATTAGGTGAAAATTACACTCTTTTAATTGATGAAAAACATCAGCCAGTAGATTCGTTTATAGAACAATTAAAATTAATATCTGATTATGATTCTATTCTTTTAGAAGATGATGTTATTTTATGTAAAGACTTTGTAAAAGAAGTAGAGAAATTAATTAACGAATGGGGTAAGCATGTTATTAATTTCTTTACTTTTCCTCACGAATATTTCATGACGGAATTTGGATTGTTCCAGTTCGTTTATAATCAATGCACATATTATCCTAAAGGAATTAGTAAAATAATTGCAGAAAAAATGGTTGAATTAAGAGAACCTTATAATCAATATGATACTTTAGAAAATAAGGCGATGAGAGCATTAAACATTCCTCATTTAAGACCTAGACCATCTTTAGTTCAACATATTGATGACAACACTTTAATTCAACGATGTGAACAGCATCCAAGAAGATGCATTTATTTTAAAGACTATCTTGACGAGTTAGGTATAGATATAAAAGAAGCCTATACTTTAGAGAATAAGCAAAGACTAACAGAGTTAATGAATAATTATTTTAATTCTAAATAATATAAAAGTCTCTTGACCTTTTTAAAAATTACACTATAATTATTCTTGAAAGAGGATAGGCTCTTTTATTGGAGGCAAAAATATGAAATGCGATATTAAAATTTATGGTATTGAAGAAAGAAAAGAAAACATTCTACATAATAAGGAAATATTAGGTTTATCTGATGGCGATGTATTTATTGCCAAAAGAGAAGACAGAATAACGCCTCAAGACAAATGGCCTTATAAGGCTTGTAAAAAAGCATTCACTCAACCAGTGCCAAGCGGTGTTACTCACAGACTTGTATTACAGGATGATGTTGAACTTGCACCTAACTTTTTAGAATATCTTGATAAAATGGTTAATGCTCAGCCTAATGCGATTATTATGCTTACTGCCTTAGACTTTAAAACTCAAAATGATTATGCAGATAATTTAAAAACGCCTTATGTTCAAGTTGGCGTTTTTGTGTCAGGATGTGCAGTTATAATTCCAGTGAAACACATTAAACCAATGTTCAAATGGTTTGAAAAAACATATCCTCAAATTTGGATCGGGAACCCTCATGAAGATGCTGCATTTAAATTTTATGCAATGACATTTAAGATCCCCTGTATTACAAGCATTCCTTCTTTGGTCCAACATTTAGGAGACCAATCTACAGTGTGTAATTACGAACAGCCTTTAAGAACTGCTTATTTTGAAAATTGGGATAAAGCAAATTGGGACAGTCAAGAAATTGCAGATGCTTATTTTAACAAAGAAGAAATTGACGAATATATGAAAAAAGAGAAGGAAATGTCAAAAGATGACTCCGTTCATTATTTTGTTAGAACGACAGGAGAAAGGTTTTTTGATTACTCGCCTTTGAAAACCATTTGTCTTTATGATTATAAGCATGAGCCAGTTAATAGTTTTATAGAACAGTTAGAAAAAATCAGTAAATACAATTCTGTTCTTATGGAAGATGATTTAATTCTTTGTAAGAATTTTAAAGAAGAAATTGAAAAAGCTATTGCTAGATTTCCAAATAGTATAATTCAATTTTTTACAGATCCTGATGTTTATGAAAGCACTTATTTGCGTTCTTTCCCTTTCGAGTGGAATCAATGTACTTATTATCCAAAAGGCATTGGAAAAGTTATAGCAACCGCAATGAGACAAATTTTAAATAGGTTTCCGAAAGACCAAAAATTATACTCTCAAGTTGAAAGCACTGCGTTGTATTTGTTAGCAATTCCTCACATTGTATATCGCCCATGCTTAGTTCAACACAATGATTTAAAGTCTATACTTCAAGACCCAGACCATAGACGTGATACTATCTGGTTTAAAGATTATTTGGATGAAGCAGGAGTAAGATATGAGCAAGCATATACAAGAGAAACTGTTAAAAAATTAACTGAGATAAGGAATAAACATGTTGAAGAAATTCTGGAAAAGGAGAAAAATAAATGAAATCAGTTTTAGTAATTGGTTATGGCGTTGTGGGGCAACATTTCGCAAAAGAGGTTGCCCCTTTACAACCAGATATTTATGATAAACTCAAAACAGAATTCAATACGAAAAAAGATAAAAAAAAAGAAAATTAAAAATAAAAAAAAGAGAGGTGATAAAATGCCTTTAACTTTTGAAGAGGTTTTAAAATCTGTTTTCAAGAAGACTATTGAAGATGTCTTAAACGAAAGAGAGCAGCGAATTAAAACCGATGATAATAAACAAGACGCGCTTGAAAGCGGCGTGAATATTAAAACGGTGAATCATGAGTCGATTCTTGGCGCAGGAAACGTTGACATCGCCGGAGCGTCGAATGTGTATACAATACAAGAAGGAGATATTGTTCCTGTTAGTGAGAAAGGCTCACATGATTATATTGTGCAACTATCTCCAAATATGTTGTCTGCTATTACAGAATTTAAGACGCGTATTGATTTTCCAAACATGAAACAATATGACCTTCCAGATATTACCGCGTCTTATGTCGCAGCAACGCCAATTGCGCAATTTGATGATTTTGCCGGAGATCAGGGGGCTGGAGTGGCATATGGATATTTGTCTGTTGCTAGTTTGTGCTTTTTGGGGCTTTTTTTCTTACATTACACATTAAAAGACAATGTCCCTGTAGACGAGTGGCACCTTACTTATCTTACTCCTCACTACATGGAGCCAGAAGATTTTAGGGTCGCACTTGATTCGGCGTTAACGTTCTTTACGAATAACAAGGGTAAATTAGATTACATTATGTATGACAGTCTGTTTTATGAAATTGGTGGCGATTATGTGACTAATGTTGTAGTGCCAACGAAAGACTGGGTCGCAGATAACACTTACACAGACTTCCCTTACAAAGCAACCATTTCAATACCATTGACGCAAGGAATTTCAGGTGTTGTTTTTGAAGTGATTTTTGATGTCCCAGAGGCAATCAGCGGGAACTATGCCCCTGTTTGCTATTATGACGAGATTCGTCATTCCCTTTCCATCTGGGCGAAGGAAATTCCAGCACAGGCGATTACGATACCGCTAATTAAACAAATATTATAGGAGGAAAAGAGATATGGCAAAATTACTTGATTCTGTCAAGGCGCTTGGCGAGAAGATTACAGGCGAGAAGATCAACGGCGACACTTTATTCGACGCTGTAAAAGACGCTGGCGAGAAGATGACAGGTAAAGAGATAGAAGGAAAAGAATTAAACGACCTAATCGCAGAGACTGCCAAGGAATACCAGGGCGGCGGCGGCACTGTCGTTGTAAACGAGTTGCCTGAAACAGGAGAAGAACATACTATCTATGAATTACATCAAAATGTTGAACCTGCGTATAACTGGGTAGAAATGGTTACTAATCAAATGCTAAATGATAATGTTGCTATTAACGATGGTTATAAACTTTTAATATTTGATACATATAAGCAAATGGAAGATATTTTTAATACTATTGAGATTAAAGATGAAGATACTAATATACCATTAGGTTTTGCTTATTTAAGAAATGAAGATAAATTATATACTATTAAGGTTATGCTTAAAATTCCTGCTGGACAAGGATGGGTATTTGAAGAGTGTGAAAAAATATCTAATTATAAATTTAAGATTTTTAATGATAGAACCTTTTTGTGTATTTTAAAATCCTATGATGGTTATAATAAAAAAGAAGGCAAAGGGTATGGAACACTATATGATAATACAAAAGTAGAATTAGGTGGTATAGATGCTGAAGACATTGCTGGTACTTATGGTTTTATTCTTCATCAAGCAACAATTGATGCTATGGTATCTTTTATTTCAGTAGGTATCACTAATCATCCAGTAACACAATTACCTACTGCACAAGAATTAGTAGCAAATTACTTAGATGAATTGATTGTAAATGAGGGTTTTATAGCAGTTGAAATTGATGAAGCAGTAAAGTCTAATATTCCTGATAATGGAAAATATCATTGGGTTCCAGAATTAGAAAACTTTTATCAACCTTGGGAAGAAGGTGCTGAACCAAGTGAGATTTACACAGGTGAACTTGAATGGCAGGATGTTCCTTCTGAAACAGTTCATACTGAAATTCCATATCAAGATATTTTTGATGGCGATTTAGAAGAATGGATTTTCAAGCCAGAACAAGGTGGAGAAAAGGTGTCATATTGGATTTATGCCAGCAACAAATGGGTTAATATAGATGATATTACAACACCTTCAACATCATTAGGGGTTACTTATTCAAATATTAGACTTGAACAGCCTAATGTTCCTAACGTAAATGAAGCAGTAGACATTTATTATGGTGAAGAGAAATTAGAAATTAATGATTACTATGTATTCTACCCACAAACTGAAGAACATTCACCTATAGTAGCCTATGCTACAGTATCTGGACTTCCATTACTTACTAGTGATACTCATCAGTTTACATTGAAAATCCATCCAAAAATTGTTGTTGATACCACAAAGGATAGATTAAGCATAAGTGTAAATGGAGGGGATGTTTATCAAAGCCAGTGGAAACAAGAAATACCATCAGAAATATCAGTAATTGTTGAAGGAATAAGCCAAATCAAGGTTAGTGTAGCACGACTTCCATTATAATAATCCCTACACCTACCCTAAAAACACTCAACTAACCATTGGGTGTTTTTTCTTGACAAATAAAAAATAAAATAAAGGGGGCCTTATGATGATTGGCAAGACGAATGCTCGCACCCCTGAACCCCCTAAATTTAGGTGGGTTTTAGAAACGACTTTTAACCCAAACGAAACGTATTATGAGCGAACAGTTACACAAACTAATCCTTCGACTGTTACAGGAACTTATATTTTATTAGATAAAACTAATATAGCTCCGTTAAGAACCTCTTCTTATGGAAATATATATGGTAATTATTCTATTGGTTCTGGAACTGGAACAGTTTGTTTCAGGTTAGAACAGCGAAGAGACACTGGTGGGGGAGTCGCAGGACCCCTCTGGCCTTGCTATGGATTCAGCGTTAAAAATAACACTACTATGGTTTTTGTCTATTTTAGAATGGACTCTGGGTCTGTTAATGGTAATGACGCATTGCATACTTATGGAGCTATGCCAGACGTTGTTATGAATACAGACTACGATGGTGAATACAATAGGAGTTTAGTGTCTGTTTTTGACCCTTCGGTAGTTGGTAATTTAATGGACTTTTTAAATTTAGCTTCAGTAAAAGTTAGTGATAGAATCATGGGTGTTGATTATAATACTAGAAACGAACTTTTACAGCTAGAGGGGCATTCTTCAATTACTGAATGGGTGGATTCTATAACCACTTACACAAAAGTAACATTAACAGCTAGTACGTTTGAAACATGTAAATATTTTAAAAAAGTTTTGGTGGAGGGATAATATATGGCTATTGGTAAAACAAATGCGGTCCCTGCTGCCGTTAAAACTAAGTATATTTTAGCAAACACTTTCGACCCTGATACGGTGTATTATGAGAGAGTTTTAACTCCTTATAATCCTTCAGTGGCCGAAGGCACTTATGCTTTTGTGGACAAATCCTATTGTGGCTCTATTAGAACTAATTTTGATAGTTTTTACGGAAACGGTGGGGATGGAGGTGTAGCGCACATCTTTATTCTCGAAGGGAAAGAACCTCAACAGACAACCGTGGGAGAATGGGCGTGGATTAGTAATTTTAAAATTTGGAAGAAGAGTTTTAGTAATTCAATATTGGTAAATTATGGGATGGACAACGGCAGAAATAATGGTGGCCCAAGAATGGCTTTTTATGATGAAATGCCAAATAATTTGCAGGTGAATTATAATGGAAACTGTGTTCTTATGTCTATTTTTGATTCCACAATAATTGAGAATTTAAGAGATTTTACAGACTTGTGCACTGTTAAAATAAGCGATTTAATTATGGGTACAGATTTTCAGAATAGAGCTGAGCTTCTACAGTTAGCACATAAAAGCTCTGTGGAATCGTGGATAAATGAATTAACCTCTTATCGTCAGGTTGAATTAACTCAAGAAACTTTCGTTGAATATAAATATTTCATAAAGACAATAGATGAGTAGGGTAAACAAGTAAAATAAATAAAAAGGGGGTTTTATTGTGAAAGGCAGAACAAACGCTGTATATGTAAAAAGTTCTCCAGTGACTCCTGATCAAAGCAGGGAAATCATTGAAGGAACAGTTACAGCTGTTGATAACAATTTGGTTGAATCCGTAAGAGAGTATGCTTTTTATAATGTGACCTCTTTAGAAAGCGTAAAATTTGACTCTGCTCTTTCTGTGGGTCAAAAAGCTTTTGAAGGGTGCACATCCTTAGAATCCGCAATTCTTCCTTTAGTAACGACTGTAGCTTCGAATGCTTTTTTAAATTGTTCATCTCTAGAAACCATGCAAATTCCTTCTGCTTCAAGCGTTGGCTATGGCGCTCTTCGTGGCACTGCTTTAGTAAATATAGAGCTGCCATTGGTGCCTAGCATTCCAGGGGAAATGTTTGCTTATTGCACGGTGCTAGAAAATGTGACATTGAATTTAAATTCAGTGTGTCCAGTACAATTTAATAGTTTCGTTGGGGCAGGGACAAACAATACAAATCCTCAACATGTGATTTATGTTCATGTCCCTGGTAATTTAATCGCTTCGTATCAGGCTGCAACAAACTGGATGGCTTTATATAATAATGGTACTGTTGAGTTTGTTGCTCTGGCATAAGGAAGGTGGCGAAATGATTATACAAGAAGAATACGTTTGTAAGAACGGGGTGCACATGATGCGCACATATAGTGATGCTGGAGTTTTTATTATCCAGAAAGAAACTGGTATTATTTATCAGGAAGCATACGATTCAATTCCCGTAACTTACACTTACGAAGAAACAGAGATTCCTGTAGAAAAAGATTGACGAAAAGGAGTTTTCTGTTATAATAACAACTGAATAAGAAATCATATTTCATCTCTTGGACCGGAATGTCCTTAAACTAACAAAACAAGAGGTGAGAGATAATGTATTGTTTTAATGATGATTTCAGAAGACCGCTTATTCCTGCTCATAGATATGTTTTAGCAGCTACAGGTATGCCTTTTAAGACATATGAATTTTGTTCAAGAGACGCGGCAACGAAATACATGCATAAGCTAATGGATAAGAATGGGCTTTACATGGTTGATAAGTATGATGACAAGCACATTAAGACTTATGTATGTAATCGAGGAGTGGAATTCTACATTAGTAGATACTAGAGTACAATTTAATATAATTAGATAGTTGGTTGAGCTGGCCGCTATGAAACCAACACTCATTGGATAGAGGCTGGTATCGCGAATGAGAGGTGTGGGAATGAGACCTATGTTGGCAAGTGCTATAGCATAGGTACTAAAGGACACGACCCATCACAAGAAATACCTAATCGGCCAAAAGTTTCTTAAAATGACTACAATTTAGATGAGAACTCCCTTAAATGTATGAGTAAAAATTATTGGAGATTCACTACCGTTAAGTGTGAGAACCTTAAGTAGCATTTAAACCCATTTGGCTAAGATTAAATTCTTAGCGGTTTGAATATACTCATGGATATAATACTCATGGGTATATTCAAATATTAATGTAAATATTAGGAGATAGTATTCAATGAAGAAAAGATTAAAAACTTTTTTATTTGCAATCTTTGCAGGAATCGCTATTGGTTGCGGTGGACTATTCTTCATATTGGCAAAAACTTATGTACCAAATAATTGGGGTGCCATTATTGGTTCGCTGTTGTTCCCAATAGGTTTAATTACAATTTGTTATTGTAAGTTTAATTTGTACACAGGAAAGATTGGGATAGCGCCAAACAAGGGTATCAATACAAATAATTTAAATGTTTTAGAATGGCTTTTCTTGATTTTATTAGGAAATGTCGTCGGAGCTTTCGCTTTTGGTTTATTGGTATATCCTTTTACATTTTTAGGAGGCCAATTTTCCAATACTGTTCGTGCCGTCGGTTCTGCAAGAGAAACAATGAATTTATTTGAAATGTTTGGAACTTCTATTTTATGCGGTATATTAGTTTATATTGCAGTATATTTGTTTAATAATTCAAAACAGCATTTTGGGAAAATCACAGGGGTTTTATGTCCAATAGCATTATTTGTTCTTGCTGGTTTTCAGCACTGTGTAGCAAACATGTTTTACATGGCGGCTTCAGGATGTTGGAGTCTGGCATCGACACTTGCTTTGCTAGTGTGTATAATTGGGAATTCCATTGGTGGTTTAATCGCAAATTTACCTGTTTTATTTATTAATAGAAACATATTTTAGGCATGGAAGGAAAACCATGTCAAATACCCATCACGCAGGCTGTATAGGTATTTTAAACCCCTTTGGGCTGTTGCAACGGTCCACCTACCAGTTAGGTTAGACACTGGGAACTCTAGGAGCAATCGTGCAAACTACCAGACAAGGTTGGGCTTGTTAAGTAATTGAAAAATCAAATGGGATTTTTGTGTTGAGTGTTCACATTCATAGTTTTAAAGTAGGCTAGAGGTATGCATCCCTCTAGTCGAAACCGTCCTAAATATCGCAGGGTAGAGCAGTTGGTAGCTTGCTAGGCTCATAACCTAGAGGTCGAGGGTTCAAGCCCCTCCCCTGCAGCCATTTTAACAGATATAATTAACCTGGCGGTTAATTGGTAAAATTAAATACAATATACATTATTTCCTTTTCTTTGAGTTTTTTACTAGACAAGATAAAAGTCTTTAAAACCTAAATAAAAATTGAAAAAAGGAGAAAATAATGTGCTTAAACTTATGAAGGTGCTATCTAGAATTGCAGATGTTTTGATTCTTTGTCAATGTAACATGAGCGACCCTGGATGGTAAGAGGCCTTAGTGGTCTGTATGCGGGCGTAATTTAATGGTAGAATTTTAGCTTCCCAAGCTAATGGCGGGGGTTCGATCCCCCTCGTCCGCTCCAGTTCACAGGGGGGCAAGGAGACATAAGGATAATTTTGCATGAGGTGGTAACATGAGCACTTTACAATTATCCGATTCTTTATTTGTGGACATTGCGGAAGGAGACCTCTTTGTTTACAAATACGAGGACAACTATGTAGTTGTCCAAGAAGTTAAGGACACGGTTCCTGCTTTAGACCAATATACCGTTGAAATTTTGTCTTTCCACAGTAAAAGACATTTTATTTTAAAAAGAGATAACGGATATTATTGGTGGGAAGAAATTCAATATTAAAGGAGTAACAAAAATGGAAGACAAAGTAAGAGTAGAAGTTATAGACGTATTTGGGTGGGCTGGTGCCATAGAAGGAATGCGTAACCCTAAGGATAGCTGGGAATTAACGGATTCGGTATTTGATCCGCTTGTAATTATAGGAGAAAACGATTTGAATCTCATGAAGAGATTGATTCATGGTGGACCAGAGCATCGAAAGTTTTTAAGAATGATTCATGTACAACTTAATTTATGGTTACCAAGATATATCTGGTCGGAGTTCGACACATATCATTTCAATGTAAAAAATAGTTGTTCTACAATGCACAAGTTGTTAACAAAAAATCCTATTACCGTAGACCAATTTATTTATGATGAAGAAGATGAGCAGAGTCGAGAGCTTATAAAAATTACAGTTGGAACATTAAATGCTCTTAGAGAAAAGTATGTAGCTTCTAATAATGCCAAAGAAAAGAAAGTTCTTCTCCGTCAAGCAAAACAAATTTTGCCAGAAGGGTTTATTCAAAAAAGGACGGTAGATACAAACTATGAGGAACTATACACAATTTATAGGCAAAGATTAAACCATCGTCTTTCAGAATGGCAGGTTATATGCGAAGAAATAAAAAAACTTCCATATTTTGAAGAATTGTTCTTGACAGAATAAAAAAATATATTATAATATAGATGTAAGTTAAAGCTTACCAAAAAAACTTAATATCTTAATTTTATGTATTTGCTACCTAAGTGAAGAGGGATTGCGTCTCTGCTTAGAAGCAACCTAACTTAAGCAATGCGGAACGGTGGTCGTCCAGGGATACCTGGAAAGACGCTGTCGATGTAAAGATGGTGACATCAAATAACACAAAAAGACAAAGTCTAATCCGCTAAGGTTGCTGTGCCAAACAACATATTGTTTAAACAAGTTTTCTCGTCGATGGTGCAATAGACGCTCCTGTGGAGAAGAATCCAAGTAAGAGTGAACGCAGGCGGTGCTGCTGCTAAACCTTGGAAATACCAACAAACCGTTTAGAGTTGAGACCTCGTAAGAGGAGTATAAGACGAGTAGAAACTCCAAGTAGCCGTATCTCTGTCATTTTTAAAAGCTTAGATACAGTAATGATAGACAAAGAATATCATTAAAAATTTCTGAAGCTCGGTGAAAGGTGCAGGTATCAATCCTGCCAGTGCTAGAAAGCGGTGAGAAGCCGTAGGGTCGCTCCCTATCGCTCAGACTCATTGTCACTGTGTGTGAATAAAACCCTATGCTGAACAACGTGGTAAGACGAAAACGAGAGTATAAGTCTAGCAAATACATAAAGTTAAGGTATTAAGTTTTTTAAATAGAGATGTAGCCAAGCGGTAAGGCAAGGGACTTTGACTCCCTCATGCGCTGGTCCGAATCCAGCTATCTCTGCCAATTTTATTAATGAGGTATTACCTCAGTTATTTCATTAATAATATTTAACCAAATAAAAACGGGATTTTATTTGGCATTTTTTAACCAATAAGGAGGGTTTTATTATGAAATATTATTCAGATTTAACACAAAAGATTTATGAAACAGAGGAAGACTTAAAAAAGGCTGAGAAGGAGCTTAATGAAAAACTTAGTCTTCAAAAGAAAAAGGACGAAGCTAGAAAGCAAGACTATCAGAAAGTTGTTGAAGCTTACGGCATTGCAAACAAAAAGAGGGAAGAAGCAGATGCTCTATTGGATGCATTCTTAAAAAAATACGGACGTGTCCATGGAACAACTGATCAGAAGCAGTTTGTGGATGCAAAAAAGTATATGGATTCTCAGAAAGATTTAATTAACATAATCTTTTCAACTTTCCCATTTTTTATTTAAAAAATGAAAAGTAAAATCTGAGGTGGGGCAAAAGGAAATAAAAGGAATAATAAGAAAGTGAGATTTTGGTCTCGCTTTTTTATTGCCTAAACTGACAAAGTACTAGGCTCCCCCAGCTCTAATTTTCTTGGAGCTGGGGGATTTTTATATTTTTAAAAAAAGATAAGGAGGAACATTTTATGGATTTTAATGAACTATTAGAAAAATATGAAAATGATATGATGTACGTTGCTAGAATGACTAAGGCGGATTCCTTGTCTTTTTTTAAAAAGAGTAAGGAGTACTGGGACGGATATAAGAGGGCTTGCTTTTCGTGGTTCCAACACATGAAAAATGAAGTTGGCTTTATTCCGGAGACAAAGCAACTAGCAAAGAAAGAGACCAAAGAATACAAATATATTGATGAATTTAAGCAAGAATATTTGCCTTATAAGGCTTTGGTGTATCGAGGGGAAGTAATCCCTATTTATATGGACGAAAATGGACAGCAAGATTTCATTGTGTATCATGACAAAATTTATTGCGGAGGAGCATATAACCTTGCGGCAGAAATTGATTTTTGTTCATTTATAGATAAAATTAAGGATGAAATTGATTAGGAGGTGCTCGTATGGCAAAAAATAAGAAAAATGAAGAGGCAGAGATTTTTTATGATTTAGATAGCTGGTTACAATCTACTCTCGGTCAAAATGCTATGGCTCATGATAATTTAAACATTGTGAGAGAGCTCGGCTTTGGAGAAGAAGCTGATAGAGGGAAGTCCATTCATAATTTGGAGCAGGGATTAAGAGAAGTGGCTGCATGGGCGTCTTCTCATTATGGTCTTTATCCAGAATTTAGAAAGCTACCAGGAGACAAGGGTACTAAGATTGTTTTTAGACCTAGAGGGTCAGACGCAAAGGACATCCAAGATGATGACTGTCCATTTATTGAAATCGCAAGAACGGGACAGAATGGAAGCTTCACTATTCGAGACGGAATTCTAAGTCCAAACAGCCCTATCCTTGTAAGGGGAAGAAACGGCTCTATTGGTTTAGCCAGTGTTATGAGCACGGAGATTGCTCAAATTTTAGACGACTGGAAAGATAATGACGCTAGAATTATAGAAGAGCTAAACAAGTCAAAACAAGAAGGATTGCGTTACTTAAGAAGGTCGACAAGTCGTTCAGCGGCAGGAGTAAAGCAGATGACTGCCGGAGTATTCAGTAACCGTCAGCTAGAGAGTTTTTCTGAACTAAATGACAAGTCTGTAAATAACTTAAGACCAGAAGCCCTTTGGGCAATGATGAGTCATGTCTTAACAGGTTATTATCAGCGTTCTATGTACAAAGCGCATAAAGATGACAGAAACGCACCGACAGAGCAAAGATTGACCAAAGACATGGAAGACATTATGGCTGCGGCTCGAGGTTTTCAAACACCTGAGCAGGTTAGCAATTATGTAAGACAGAATTATAGCTGGATTTATAAAAACATTTGGAAGGGAGACTTTGAGAATGTTTTCAAGTCTTTCGCTGGAAAAATGTCTCAGTCTGGTATGACAGAAGGTACAGTAGGAAAATTTGGTTTAATGGAGGTAGAAGTTGCTCTTCAAGCTCTTCAGGCTCCTGGTAAAAAGTTAAAGCAAAATGCCCAAGTCTTTCCTCAGTTGACAACTTTCCTTAAGGGGAAAGCGAAAGCTGCTACAGGTATGACGTCTGTTATGTCGAAAAATCAGCTTGCTAGAATTAGACAGGGAATCAATAGTGGTTTTATGAATGACAAGGACATTTATAAAGATGTCTATACCACTGCCTTTTTCAGTAAAAAGGATCTTGAGGCGGCAAGAAAAGAACTGGCAACCTTATATAGCGAAAGAGAAAAAAGAGCAGGAGAAATAAAGGAAAAGTTTGGTCTTTCCGTTGAGGATTTTGAAAAACTATATAAGACTAGCCTAGAGATGGGATTAAAGGGTTTTGGCGCAGATGCTTCTTTTATGGGAGAGGATTTAGCAAAAGAGTTCGCTGGTATTGTTGACCCTAAACATTTAAAAGACGGGATGGTTACTTTTAGTGAGGTCAATGAAAGCATAAAGGAATCAGTTATAAAAGAAAAACAAAGAGACCTTGAAAAGCTAGAAAAAACTAAGGCTAAAATAAAGGGCGACGACGCAGACAAGCGTATCGGAGAAATTGATAAAAAAATTGCAGATGTTACTAAAGAAATTGCGACATACTCTCAAAAAGAATTCAATATATTAGAAAGGTCTGGCGGTAAATATGTTTATGCAAAACTTGGCGTTTATGATAAGTTTCAAAAATATATTAGAAAAGCCTATGGACTAGACGACACCTATAAAATAAGCCAAAAATATCAGGTGGGAGAAGATGATTTTCTTACAGGCTTGATTGGCACAAGAGAAAGACATAATAGTACTTCTGTTTTTAGAGCGGGTGCTACAGCAGATGAACGAACTACTAAATCATTATTAGATAACTTAACAGCAGCAGCAGCAATGTATGCGGCTGGATATAGTGTTGATGAGATTTTCCGAGACTCGAAGGGTAAACTTGAAAAAGGCGGGGGACTAAGAGCTCAAAATTTTATTGAGAATGCTCCGCTAACTAATAAGAATATTAGGTCTCGTATTATGCAGGTTCTTACTCATGTTAATACCGAGCTAAGAGATAAAAAAGGAAAATCAGCCGAAGACATAGCAAAATACTATAAAGACGACCCTTTCTTTGGTGAGCTTTTTAAAGAAAATGGTGCGAATGCTATCTTTTCTATTGACAAAGAAACGGGGATGCTTCTTGTAGACAACGAAGCATTATACAAACGTTTGGAAGAAAAAAAGAAAACAGATTCGGAATTCGCTTCAAACATGCTTCTTGCTGCTGTTAGAGTAGGACAGTCGGCCGATGTCTATGACAAAAACAAGACATACTTTGCAAAAAGAGAAGCCAACGGAGAAACATTCCTGACAGAAGAGGCGGCGATACTTGTATCGGAAGAGCTTGGTGCCTCTTCTTCTCCAGAATGGATGAACCTTGGTCGAGGAGGAAACACTCGTTCAAAGATTGGATTAAATGAGCTTAGTTCTTTAGAAGCCACAGTAGGAGACTATTCACAATATTTATTAAGAAACGGCTATACTGTCGGTAATAAGGACGAGAAAATGGACTATGATAAAGCCATGGCGCCGCTTAAAAATTTCTTAGATTCAGTACGCGACCAAATGGCCGATAAGAAAGCTGGTTTTAAAAAATATATTGACAATGCACAGTATCTTGAAAAAACTTTCTCTAAAGAAGCTGAGAGATTCCAAAAAGATATTCAGGAAGACGAAAGCGTTATAAAACTAACCATTGACGACCTTCGACAAATGGAATTAGAGATGAAGTACGATAGTCCCGATGGTGGTGGAATGCTTGTTAAAGACGGCGCTTTGGCCGATTCCAACTTAGTTGGTCCTTATTTAGCTAGAAAGAGAGCTAAAAGATTTGAAGAAATACAAAAATTAAAAGCCAACGCAACAGAATGGAACAAACTTTCAGAAAACCAAAAGGCAAAATTAAATGCAATACAGTCAGAAGAGGACCTTAAAACTTTTGGTCTGGACCTTGGCAATGAGCGTTTAACTGCTGAATTGGGCGGAAAGTTATATGACACAAAAATGCTTATGCTTCCTCTCGGTTATTACAACAAAGACGAAGGAGAAGAAGGAGAAAAGGTTTATCGTCCTGATGAGGGCTTAAAATCAGCAACTCGTATATTGAGAAACGCGAAAGAATATCTTGTTCACGATAATAAGGCTTTTGATAGAGACAGACAGGCTTTCTATTCTATCTCGAGAATTGTAGAGGAATATAAAGATTATGGTAAGGAAATTACTTCTGGAAAGACTGGCGAAAAGTATCTTTCTATAGACGGAGGCGAAGGCTCTGGTTATCTATTACTACAAGGTATGACCGACAGTTCGGACGCTGTGCTTGGTGAAATTCTAGGTCAAAGTAGCTCCGAGACAAAGGATTTCTCTCATTTAAAAAGCATTTCTAGAATTATCTCAACAAAAGATTTGAAAGCTATGTTGAAGTCCGAAATTAAGGACAACAGAAAAGGAGTATTAGACCTTTATCAAAAACTTACTGGCACTGGAGCTGGAAAGAAAAGCGATAGTGCAATCATAAGAGAGATAGTAAACAGCGTAGATATTTCTCGTAAAAATAAAGAAGGGAAATATACGTGGGGAGGAAAGACTCTTAGTGGTTTAATGTCGAACAGAAACCCAACCATCAACTTTATTAACGACCTTTTGGGTGGTGACGTTGTTGCTACAAGTAACAAAGACCTTGTTGCTCGAGGAAGAATGTTGATTAATAAGTACTATGCTGCCATCGGAAAGGGAGACATGGATGGAGACTTGATCACCATGTTTAATGCCATGAACGAAGGGGATTTCCCAACCATGGTTAAGGCATATAACTCTTATATGGTGCATGCCAGAGATTATCAGAAGACAATCCAAGAGGAGGAAGCAAAAGCCGACGAAGAGAATCTTGCCGCTATTAAAGAAAATATTTTGAAAAACAATCCTCAGAGTGACGTAAATATAAAAACAGCTGGGAAAATTTCAAAAATTAACTCTGTTACCGACCAAGAAGAGAAGGCCATAACTGTCGCTGCAGCGTGGCTTGGTAAACAAGGAGCGGGAAGATACGGAAACGCAAAGTTCGTAGCAGAAGATATTATTAGAGAAACTGTTGGGTCTGAGGACCGACAAAAAAATAATATAACATCGTTAGGTGCCCGTGTTTTCGGTGCTGTTTTCCAGTCTTTATACCAAGAGGGTATTAATATTAAAAATTTAAAACGAGACGAAAACGGCAACGTTCTACCTCTTGATAAACAGGCTGCTCGAGTTTACGGTCAAATGCTTAGCCTTATGGACATGGCTACATCTTCGGGAACTTGGGACGATGCTAGAATCATGCGTGCTTTCTTTGCCAAGGGATTAGACAAAGATTATAATGGCGAGGGAGGCATTGGTGTTTTTAAGACAGACGCAATGTTTAAAGGGGCTGCTCTACAAACACTTGGTTTAAATAATATAACAAAAAGAGACAAAACTCTTTTAAACCAATTAAAAACTTTGGCAGAACAAGCCAAGAAAAAATTAGAGGGGACTTTTGGAAAGGATTCTCCTGAGGTTAAACAAATTACCGCAGACATTGAAGAAATTAAAGACGTTCAAAAGGGCAAGAAAGAATTTTTAAGTAATCTGTCCTTAGAAATGGTAATGGCAATTTTGTCTGGTGATTACGATGGTTCTTTCTTTTCTAGAGTAGGGGCACATGGCGAGACTATTGGTATTAAGATGACCCAAATGTTCCAGCGTATCCCAGGATATTCTTCTAGCCGAGATAATTTCATTCCAATGTTAGGAGAGGTTTTTGGGAAAGGCAACTACGACGAAGAAGTGCTTAAAAAATTTGAAAATGTAATTAACAGAGAGAAGAAAAAATATTTTTCCGATATTGATAAAATTAACAAAGGCACTTCAAAAGGATACACAAGCCCGTCCAAAGAACTAAATAGAATGATGGGAAGCACCAAAGAAAACATAGAATCTGTCAATGTTGTTCAGGAATTAGCGAACAAATATCTTGAAGCGAAAACAGAAGAAGAAAAAGAAAAGGTGCTTGGAGAGTTGCGAGGCTATGACCCCGCTTTCTTAAAATCTATGCACACAGAGTCTTTGGTCGGAGGTCTTATTTCCCATAAGGTTGCAGAAATAATTAGCCAAAATCCTGACATGAATATTTCTAACTGGATTTTTGGTGACGAAGGGCTAACCCTTTTAGAAGCAATGCCAGGAAGTTCTAAATTTTTAGAGCCTCTGAAGACACAATTGAAATTTTCAGATTATGGCAAATACTCTGATGAAAAGACACTGGACGAATTTATTAAAAAGTCGGCTCAGAAGGGTGTGTCAAACTCTCGAATACTTCGCCATATAATGGGTGAAAATGCTATCTCATTGGGTGAGGAAATCCCTCTTTCTGGTTATGGAGAGATTACAGATAATGAATATACTCTTTCTACCGAAATTGCCGATACAATATGGACAGAAATGGACGAAAATGGAAATTATATTCTTCACATTGGAGATTATAAAAATCCTAAAGACGGGGGGATGTCGGCCAAAAATGCTCTTCAGCTAAAGGCTTACGAGCGTTCCATAAGGCTTTTACAAAAGCAGCTCGAACAATTTAAGGACGAAGGTCGAACCATTGACGACGCGGATGCCTTTTTCGCAGTTGGAAACCAATATACTGAGAACTGGAAAAACAGGTTGGCGTATGCTGCAGAACTGGAGACTGGGACTAACGAAGGGGTTGAGTATGAAAAGGCATTAAAGAAAAGAAAGGAAGTTTTTAACAAGCTTTTAACAGCGGCGAAAGCGGGATTCTCTAAGAGCGTGGGACATATTATTGCCACAGGCGATGATGGTTACACAAGAGCTTATGAGGTAGACCTTTTTGACGATAAGCTAAATGACCTTTTCCAAAATAAATATTTGCCTAGTAAAAAAAGCATAGAAGAATTTCTTTCATATAATTCTGACGAAGCTAATATTGGACTAAACAGCTCTTCAAAACTAACAGGCGTTTGGAACACCTCAGACATTGAAAGTATTATGGAGTCTCACGGGAAAGAGCTTGAGTCCTTAAGAGACAGGTACTCCAAATACATAGAAGCAAAAATAGCATTAAATAAAAGCGAAATAGAAAAAAAATTCTTAGATAAAGAAGCGAACTCGCCAGATAAGAAATTAAAATTAGACGAGCTGCAAAAAAAACTTGATGCACAGAAGGAAGCTCTTGCAGAGGAAGAGAAAGCTTTTGAAGAAGAAGCTCAGAAGCTCGGGGGCATAGCAGTTTACTCAGAACAAGGAATTCTAATTCAGAATAAAGAAGGGGTTTCTGTTGGTACTGCGTTACAAAACGCTGCAAATGCAATAATCACTGGGCTCAACGAAGAAGCCAAGCAGCAAGGTGATATCGACGAGCAATTAGCGGCAATAGAGAAACTTGTTGAATATTTAGATACTTATAAAAAACAGTCTCAAGAAGTTGCTAATTTACAGGCTGCGCTTGAGAGCCCTTTGTTGGAAGGAGAAAATAGAACAGGCTTAAAAAAGCAAACAGAGCAACAGTTAGCGTATGCGAAAGCCAATCTTGAAAAAACAAAGGGGGCAATTCAGTTTGCTCGAGACACTTTGAAAAAGGATGAAGAGGGGAATTTTAAGACTCCTTATGCAGAAGAATTTAATTTAGGACAAGATCTTGATGAAGTTGATAAAGAGGCCATAGAAAAAGCAAAACAAGAACGTGCTATTTCAGACCGTAGAAAAGTTGCTTCTTATGAAAACGCGGTTTTAGAGTATGCAAAGAAACGCTATTCTTATAAGAGCCAACTTAAAGAATTAAAGAAGCAAGTAGATGAAGCTCATAAAAATAAAGACGAAGAGGGTATTGAACGTTCTGAAAAGGAGTATTTCAGACTTAAAGAAATAATGGATCTGGATTTAGGTAGGGCAAATAATGACCTAGAACACATGGAAGGAGCCAATGAAGAATCCAAAAAAAATATGACTCGTCTTGGTGAGCTTTTGTATGGTAAGGACGGCGGCAAAAATGGTGGCAGAGGACCAGGCAATGGTGGTGGAAGCGGATTCTTAGGAATCAACGCTGCTACATCTTCATGGTTAAATAGATTAATCAACGGAGGAATGGTTTACACATTTATTAGAATTGTTCGTCGTGGCTTCCAAGATATTACTAATAAAGCTAAACAGCTTGACCAGGCAATGACAAATTTGCGTATTGTAACTGGTAAATCTGCTTCAGACGCACGTACTTTAATCAATAGTTATGCGGATTTAGGCAAGGAACTTGGTGCGACAACTGTTGAAGTTACGACAGCTGCAACGGCATGGTTGCGTCAAGGATATGATATATCTCAAGTTAACGATTTAGTAACTTCCTCTTTATATTTAAGTAAATTAGGTATGATTGATACGGCGACAGCAACACAGAATTTAACGAGCGCAATGCATGGCTTTAAGTTAGAAGCATCTCAGTCAATGGACGTTGTAGATAAATTAACAGCACTAGACGTTAAGGCAGCTACAACTGCTGGAGACATCGCTCAAGGTTTATCACAGTTTGCTAATATTGCAAGCTTAAATGGTGTTAGTATTGACCAGGCTGCAGCATATGTAGCAACTATCGCTGACGTAAATCAGATGAGCGGTACGAGTGTAGGACAAAGCCTCAAAACAATAATGTCTCGTTATGGTAATGTTAAAGCTGGAGCCTATAACAAGCTTAGTCTTGAGGGCGAATCTGGCGATACTAGCGAAAAGTTGAATGACGTAGAAAGAGTCCTAACTAAAATGGGAATTTCTATTAGAAATACCAATTTAGAGTTTAAAGATTTTGACGATGTTTTAGATGAAATCGCAGATAAGTGGGGAACACTAGATAATGTTAGTAAAAAAGCTATAGCTAATGCTTTGGCTGGTGTTAGACAGCAAGAAAGTGTTCTTATCTTACTTGAGAATTATGATAAGTACAAAGAGTTAGTAAAAGTTTCAGAAAACTCAAAAGGAACAGCAGAGAAGAAGTATCAGTCTTATAGAGAGTCTTATGCTGCAGCCAGAAACGAGTTAACTGCGACTTTGGAGAAGTTCGCAAACAGTTCTGAGGTATCTAGAATATTAACAGAACTCACTAAGACTGGAACAAACTTGGTTGAGTTTGCACAAGGCATTCTTAAAATATTACCTGGTTTGCTTTATAATGTTTCTATAATTGCCTCCATGACCGGAAAGGGAATTTTCAATCAGGCTTATGGTAAAATTCTTGCCGCGAGAGGACAGCACGGGTCTGGCGGTACTGGATGGGGCATTAGCGGAATAAAGAATTATATTCGAAAAAGAAGAAATAGAGGGCAAGCATCAGCAGCAGCGGCAGCAGCAGGAAACGGCGCGCCTGCCGATAGCACTGCAGCCGGGGAAGCAGACGTCGATGATGGCGGAAAGGCTCCTGAGGAGCTAAAGAAAGGTTCTAAAGCAGGAGCTATTCTTGCT
>Ga0326512_10000178_pt1 | contig 55026 bp, 76 predicted proteins | sample 1_2617_0518_D_FD_203652 | JGI IMG/M metagenome (GOLD analysis project Ga0326512, IMG submission 203652) | Bovine rumen microbial communities from UC Davis, California, United States - 1_2617_0518 | ecosystem: Host-associated > Mammals > Digestive system > Stomach > Rumen | place: USA...
GGTAGTCATAGCTGAAAAGGTAGTCATAGCTGAAAAGGTAGTCATAGCTGAAAAGGTAGTCATAGCTGAAAAGGTAGTCATAGCTGAAAAGGTAGTCATAGCTGAAAAGGTAGTCATAGCTGAAAAGATCAAATATTTTTTTAAAATATTGTTGATCCTATTATAACATAATACCATAGGAGGTATAGTATAAAATTTTATAAGTTTTGGGGGGTGGGGGGATCAAGTGGGGAGTGGTGGTGAGATCTTGGAGGGGGAGGATTCGGTTGTGGGGGGGTCAGAGTTTGTACCCAAGCCCTACCCAAGCCCTCGCTCGTGGGGGGGGAGGATACCCAAGCCCTACCACCAGTAAAAAAAAGTTACCCAAGCCCTACCAGTACCCAAGCCCTAATCCTAATAGTACCCCTTGCTTTAAAATAATAGTGTTAAAAAAAAGTGTGTGTTTAAATTGGTTACCCTTGCTTTAAAATAAATAGTTGATAAAAAAGAGTTTTTTAATTGGTCTGCATATAGACCAATTAGTATAAATCTTCGATGATTGGTGTGTCTATGATTAGCACATCTAATCCTATGAGTTTGTTTGGCAAGTGTATTCTGCCGATGTTTGCTCCTTGCTTTACTGTTTTTTTGTAGATGACATCTGACTCTACGATTAATTCGTATTGTTGGTTTGTTTCGTTCCAACTGTGTTCTATGAGTCTGTCGGTTACTGTTAGTTTCATTGGTATTGCTATCACTTCTTTGTCTACCCAAGCTTTGTTTGTGTATGCTATTGCAGAGGCATTTGATGTTGCTTTGACTCTGCTGAATTGGTATTCGTTGAATTGTAATTGTATGTTTATCTTTGTAATTTTAATCATCTCCTTTTTGGAAATCGGTTTGAAAATCGAAAGCTGAAATCGGTTTGAAATTCGGAACTTGCAATCGATTTGAAAATCGGAACTTGTAATCCATTTGAAAATTGGAACTTGCAATCGATTTGAAAATCAGTCGGTGCAGTTGTTACTCACTTGCAGACTTATAAAAAAACCCAAGTAGTTTTGGGCAAAGGTAATGCAAATTTAAGTCCACAAGTGAGTAGCAACTGCACCATATGTTTATTATTCTTCAAGGATCAGTTTGCCATCACCATAATATACAATGTCTAATCCTTGTTTGATACAAGCATCTACGATGTCAGCTATTGGTTCGTGTCTGCCTACTACACTTGCATCGTATTGGTTTTTACTTATCTTTATTAATTGGTATCCTAATAATTCGATGTTAATCATCTCCATTTATTGTTTTTGTTTTTCTTTGTTTATATAGAAATCGGTTTGAAAATCAAACCATTCTTTCATTCTGTTTTATCGTATTTTTCTTTTAACTCTTTTTTGAATTGTTTTTCATCATAATATAATGTTATGATTAGTATTATGGGCATTATGATCCCAAATATTAATGCTCCAATGATGTTTGTTATCATCTGAAATCAACTCTTAAATCGGTTTGAAAATCAAGCAAGGTTGCTAAAATAATAATAGTAACGATTGCTTGTTTTTTCACTATAAATTATAAAACATTCTCTTTGGTTTGTTTTCCTATGTTTGAAGTTATGGAAATCATTGAAATTATTCTTATGCAGTTTTAATGATTTCACATAATCTTTATCTGCTTTTAAATATCTGCTATAATACATTTTTTACCTCCCTTTTTGAAATCGGTTTGAAAATCTAATTGGTTTCTTCATTGATGATTTGGAAAACTTGCTCTAAAGTTTCCCTTTCATCTATATCAAACTCTTCATAATTTTTGTTTTTTAATCTTGCTTCAAGTATTTGTATTCCACGATTAAATAAATCGAAGTTATCATTGTAATTGTCAGAATACTTGATTGTATCTATGCTTAAACTATATCTTAATTCGTTTGTGAAAGTAACCACCTCTTTTTATACAAATGGGTTTGATCCATTAAGTACAAGTCTACCATACCCACCATCATCATAAACAATCCTTTTGACTATATCTTGGAAATCCTTATGAAAATACAAACCTTTGATATGTATTCCACGAAAAACACATACTGGATATATTCTGCTTTCAGTAGGTATTCCTCTTGCTTCACATTCAGCTTCAAAGTTTTCCAGTTCAATATCCCAACCCACTACATTAAAGTAAGTGTCATTAGAATAAGTGTTCTCTAAACTCTTGATGAAATCTTTGCATAACACTTTTAATCACCACCTAATTTGTCATATAATCCATCAACTGATCCATAACTCTCTTCTATGAGTATTCTTGGAGCTATGATTCCAGTATAATTTTCACTTCTGATTGTTAATGGTTCTCTGTCATCGAACTTGATTGTTATAGGTTCTTTTGAGTTGAATTTCCTTAACAATTGCAAGAATGGTTTGTTACTTAAATGATAATGCTCTTCAATCTGATTGTGGTAATTGTCGCAGATTATATGCTTTGCAAACACATTATAATCTTTATCATAGATTTTAAACTCAATCTTGCCCTTTTTGAAGTATAAGCAAGTGTAATGGTTCTTGTATAATTCAAGTACCTTGAAGTCTTGCTTTTTAATATGGAATGTTTTAGTTCCAGTTAAAAAGTAATCCAAGTCTAAATTCAAATCGCAAGAGTTTTTACTGGAATTAAACTCTCCATCATCACCTATCCAATCTAAAGTGTCATTATGAGTTCCAAGTTCTAATTCCTTTTGTTTGCTTATGAATTTCTTTAATTCTTTTGGATCATTATCTTCAAAGTAGATCCTATTTAATTCATATGTGCCTTTGAATTTATCAGTATTGCCTAATTTTAGGTAGCTGATGTATATATGGTTGTCATCGAAGAGTACCAAGTATAAGTTATTGTAACAGTCAGTATGCAAGTATAATGATTCATTAGTGGTATCCCAACCACCAATGAATTTCTTTAATTGTTTAATAATGTCTTTTTGTAATTTGAAAGTAACCACCTCATTTATGAATTTATCACTTTAATTTCGCCAAACAAATCAGCTTCTCTGATTGCTTTTGGGTTGATAGTTTTAAGATAATCGTTTAATTCTTTTGGAGAATCAAATGCTTTGCTTAAATCGATTTGTTGAACTTCGTTAGTTTTACTGTTAAGCAATAGGCAAGAAAGACCATAAAGGTCTGAATCGAATAATCCTTTGCCTTTGCTTTTTTCATATAATAATACTTTGTATCCAAATTTGATATGCCCATAAGAGTACACTTTTGGAGTTAAAAAGTTTTTGTTTCCATTAAAATATCTGTCAAATATATATCTTGTATTGAAAGTAACCATCTCCTTTTTTATTTATCTGCAAGATCCCAGTAAAGTTTTTCAGCTGACTCATCAATTAAGTTGTAATTGTCGGTTGAGTATTCTTCTAACCAGTCGGTTAAATCGTTTTTGATATAATCGGTTGTTTGGTAAAGATAGTTTCTGATGGATTGGATCTTTTGGGCTTCGGAGCAATCCACCTCGACATAGTGGCTATTTTCTTGACCCCAGTCCTCATCATCGTATCTTTCTACCAAGTTTTCAAGATTGTATGCCAATAAATCATCAAATGCCTCTTCAACTTCGATGTCGAAGTTTGTGCTTACTACATCAGCTACGATGCTGATGGTTTCATTTGAACATAAGTAACAGCTCATTTTTAATCACCTTTTTAATTTTTCTGTTTTTCCTACAAGTTAAGTGTAGTTACTATTATGTTGAACTTCATAGTATATAAAGTTTTCGGTAAAATGGGTTAAAAAAAATAATAAAATTAGAAAGTGGATTGAAAATTGGAACATCGCTCTTTTGCAATATTGTAGTAATCCTCATCCAATTCAATACCAATGAAGTTCCTATTGGTTTCAAGACAAGCAACACCAGTAGAACCACTTCCCATCGTGAAATCCAAAACCAAATCACCATTATCAGTATAAGTAAGTATTAAATCTTTTAATAAATCAACTGGTTTTTCAGTAGGATGGTAATTATTGTAAGGTTTCTTATACTCCAACACATTAGATTTGAATTTCGCACCATTAAAATGAATGTCATAATAAAACTTGCTTTTAAAATCATCATTAATTTGGTTTAATTCATCATAAGACTTAAAAAATGGAAAATCATCAATATGGTACACATCAATTAACTCATTATAAGTATCTTCGGTGCAAAGCCCAAATTGAGAACTCCCATCCCTATAAAAAAAATGCTCTGCCCTCCGATGCCCTAATCTTCGTTCAATATCTTTAGGGCTACAATCCAACCATTTAAGCAAATTTTGAGCATAATCCCTCAATGGATGTGTATCATCAGTATCATACTTCTTACGAAATACTGACAAATCTTCAACATAAGATACTGGTGCTTTTTTGCAAGATAAACTATTTGCAAAATGGTCTTTAAACCAATAGTAAGGGTAAACAAATGGCAAATTCTGATGAAAATTCTGTCTTAAATGGCTTGTGTATGGTTCTTGACTAAATAAGATTAGGTTTCCATTGACTCTTAATAACTTTTCGCAACAATCAAACATTTCTTTCGTAGGCAACTGATTATCCCAAGAAGTATTGCGATTTTTATACCCATCAATATTTAATCCATTAATAATATTATAAGGAGGGTCTGTTAATACCAAATCAACTTTGACATCTTCTTCTGCAAGTTTCCTCATCTCTTCAATGCAATCCCCTTGTATTAACTTTATCATATTAGTTTCCTCTGTTTTTCACTTTCTCTAATTCTTTCACTTGCTATATTGTAGTAGTCTTTGTCTAATTCTATCCCTATGAAGTTTCGGTTTAACTTTTGACAAGCCACTCCAGTTGTGCCACTACCCATAAAGCAATCCAATACAGTATCATTAGGATTGGAATGGATCTCCAACAAATGCTTAATCAAGGTTACTGGCTTTTCAGTAGGGTGCTTTGTAACACCATAACTGCTCTTGTTAGGTGTTTCAAAGAAATTGTGCATCTCCTTTTGTTGCTTGAAATTGAAAGTCCAAGCAACCTCTCCCTTACTGCCTATCCAAGCATACTCACAAGCTGATAAGTAATTCACCTTTCGGAATGATGGAACTGGATTGGTCTTATGCCAAGTGAAGATAGTCCTTGTCCTCATACCATAATCCTTACCCATCCAACCAAGATAATTCACATCTTCCTTACTGAAGAAACTAATCATTGTACCACCATCACGAAGCAAGTCTACACATAATAAGTACCATTCCTTTGTGAAATCAAGGAACTCTTGTCGCTCCATATTATCCCATTCGCCGAAATCATAATTTACTGGTTTTTCTCTTCTCATTATGGGAGAGTCAAGTTTGCTCCTATCCCTATTGTCATTGAGTTTGGATACATTGTAAGGTGGGTCTGTTAAGATCAAATCTACTTCAACACCTTTATCTATGAGTTTTTGCATTTCTTCAATGCAATCTCCATTTATTAGTTCTATAATAATCCCATCTCCTTTGCAATCAGTAGTAATTCTTCTGCTTTGGCATTGTATTCGCCAGTTTCGATGACTTCATCAAGGTTTTCTAAATCGGTTTGTAAATCAGATAAGTATGGCAGTTTGAGTTCCTTGCCATCGGCTAACAGTATGCGATTAGTATAACTGCCACTATACTTATGATATGTTTTTTCGCTATGTTTTTGCAATAATATCAGTAATCCTATTATGCTATCACGAAGTTCTTCGCTAATCAAGTATTCTGTCATCGAATAATCTCCTTTTGTTGAATAGTTTCTCTGATTTATCCATTGTATCGTGTACTGTGTTGAATTGGAAAATGAATGTGGATTGTTTATGACATACTGGGCAATGATAATGATATTGGTTTGAAAAAATAAACCTTAACTTCAGTAGCCAAAATGGTATCCATTGGTCTGATCCACAATGGTTGCAATGCAATCTGTACTGTTTCCATAGTTTCCCATCTTTTTCATTCAATCGTTTCATTCTCATTTCACCTTTTTCGGTCTACCCCTTTTCCTATTGTATTTCTTCCTTGCTTGTAATCTTCTCATTTCTAACTCCTTTCGGTTTCTTTCCCAAAATTTCTGCTCAAAATGAAAAATAGTTCTTTTGTACTGGTATTCCCCATCAGTCTGCAATTGCATCTGCCTTAACTGTTCCCATAATTGTGGCTCATTCTTCCAAATGTAATAAAGTTCATCTACCTTTTGCAAAGGACACATCCAACAATTGTAATGTGAATGATGTTCATAATTGCCACCGAAGTCAAAGCCATAATCCTTGCAAAGTTTCAAGGCATCTTCGTTAGTGATATTCGCTTCAACAAGTGGATATTCAACATCATATGCAGAATATAATGGTTTACCAGTTCGCTTCTCTTCATCACTACAATATCCTATGTATTGCACAATGCTCTCTCTCTCTCTCCATATTTGTCTTTGATGTAATCTCTCATCATTACTCTCTTGATTCCAGTACACCAACGATTAAGTATACTTGGGAATCCCCATCTTTGAAATCCTTTTGAAATTTCATCAGTAGCATTTAGGATTGTTATCTTGACTCCTAATGTTTCTTCAACTTGTCTTATATGGTCTTTTGCATTGACCCACATCCAATCGCCGACATCGACATAAATTATATCATCGATTTGTGCATTGTTTTTTAATAGGTGGATTAGCATTGCAGTAGAATCTTTTCCACCACTATAACATAGTATCTTTTTCATTCAAACACCACCTTGTTGTTTAATTCGGCTATTTCTTGGTAGTTTTCAATGATGTCTTTTTGCAATCGGTTAATCAGTTTCAATCTACGATTTTCCCTTTCCAATCTGCAAATCTTTTTGTCTTTATCTTCAGTCATTCTAACCATCTCTGAATATAATATAATAATCCGATTAGCATTAAACCGATTATGGTTAATCCTATTGTATCATTCAATGTTCTACTCTCCCACTTCTTTTAATATTCTGTCTTGTACCTTTAACTGATATTGTGTAAGGTCAATTATCTTTTGCAATCGTTCAATTTCGGCTTGTTGCTTGTTAATCGTGTCTTGTTGCTCCATCAGTATGTTTATGAGTTCTTGGAGATTGTATTCCTTGCCAGTTTTATCTTTGACACAATTTATTACATCACCATAAAATAAGACTTCAAATTGTTTCTCACTCATACAACCTCGCCCTTTTCGTTCCTATACTCCTCATTAGGTTTCTTAATTTCAATTATAATCTCATCATTACCATTACAGTACAAAAGATTAATATCATAATAATTACCTTGCAAATCCTTAATGATTATATCACATATATTCCTAACTGGAAAATCAAATCGTTTCTCACTCATCAAACCCACCATCGTACAGTAAATCTTTATAATTGTTTTCAAGTTCTTTCAGTTCTTTTCGTAACTGCTCATTCTCTTCAGATAACCCATTTAATAAATCAACTACCTCTTCTTTAGTATTATAATAATAGTCCTCTTGAGTATCCTTTATGAAAATATCTTTAAGACCTAATCGTGTACCTAAAGGTTTAATAAGTTTAAATCGTTTCTCACTCATTTAATAATCACCACCTAATACATCAAGTCGAACCAATCTTGTTTTACTACAACCATCATACAATTTATCCATCGCAGACTCCACATCCAAATCAAAAATCCTAACACAATGCTCATCAACAAGACATTCCAAATGATTAGGTGGAATGATTTTAACCATTCCACACTTGTAACATTCCTTATTCAATTCTATGCTCTCCTTAAATAGACTTTGCTCCAACTGTATTTGGTTTTCCCACAATTGATACAAAAATCTGAATCACAATGGAAACAAGTAATCTCCTTTTCGTGCCTACTTGCCCATTTATGCTTATTGCCTAAAACATTGTAACGATGACAATGTGGGCAGTAATTCATATAAGTCCTTGTTCGCCAAGTGTAACTGCAATGATTTCTTGCACATCGGCTACAACTTGGTTTACCAGTTATAGTGATAGTATGATATTTCGGTTTGACCCTATGTATCACATCATTATGTTTCACCACGATAACACTTGCACTTTCATTTACTGCAACAATGCTACTATTATTCATAACAATAGTGCCTTTTGGTATGTTATGTGGCAAGGAAGATTCATTCAAATTGCTAATCTCATCTGCACTATCCAATGCCATACAAAAGCTTAACAGCACAACCACGATGAAAATCCCAATTAACAAATTTTTAATGTAGTCGATAATCACTCTCCTTGATCCACATCTTCAAATCTTGCACAACCTTGCATAAAATTAAGGTCTACCATCGCAACAACACTCGGATGAGTACAAAAAATAAACTTACTTGCTTTCTCATCAATCTTACCACGATTACCCCACTTACAAGTGATACAATTCTTCGGCATCTTCTCAACAATCAAATGATACATCTCTTCCCAAGTATCTGCACTAACATATTCTCCCATATATAATCACCTACTCTATCATTAAAAAATCACCAACACATACTCTATCTTCGCAGAAAGGTATGTAAGACTCATCTTCTTTCATCGTGAAGAGAAAAGATTCACAAGGCATCTTATGGCAAGTGTTGTATACACATACATTTACATTGCCATTTTCAGCTTTAATCTTTTCTAACCATTCAATCACTTCGCTCACTAACATCTATAACACCATACTGCCAATCAAGTCTATGGCAATTCTCAAACAGTTCAAAAATATCATTACTGCACTCACAATTATGCTTACAACGATACAACTTATCGCTACCTTTCTTATAACGAAAATGCTCACAAAAAGTACATCTTGGTGGCAACTTCACAATCCTTTCATTCTCATTCATCAAAATCACTTTTCTGCTCACTATAATAATATAAATCTGCTCTCATATCTTGCAAATCGCTAATGATAGCAAGTTCAATTATAAGAATAATTAATCCCACGAAAAAATTACATAACAATAAAAATTCACTCATACTGTTTCATCTCCTACGAACAATCGAAAATCGCTCACCAAAAAATTCTCAATTAACAATATCATAATCTTCAAATTCAACTTCCAACACATCTTCACCATTAAACCACGATTCTTGCAACCACAAAGCAAGTTCCTTATCTAACTCCTTTGCATTTTCATCGTGAACATAACACTTAACAACAAAGTGCATAGCAACTAAATTAGTCATAAATTATCAATCCATCTCACTCTTGTTTCACCAGTATACTCCTTATCCCAAACAAACCAACAATAACAAATAGCACCACCATAAGTAGTTTTTTCATTATTTTTATAACATTTAATCCTTTTAACAAAAACATAAATTACTGATGGGGGAAATTTACTAAAAAGATTAATGTATCTCCTTTTTGTTTCAATAAACTGAAGTTTTAAAAACATTGCCACTTTCCTTTTAGACAAAGATAATGCTTTTTGTACAAATTCCAAAGCAAGAGAATAAGGAGGATTAGTAATAATATCTCCATCAAATTTATTCGTTTCCATTAAAAAATTTACTGGTTCTATTTCCCCAAAACCCCTATATATCAAATCGGTGCTTTTAACATTATAACCATAATTTTCTAATCGTTTGCTAATGTTACCCTCTCCACAAGCACATTCCCATATATTATCATCAAAAGTTTCATATTTTAAAAGATAATCTACTGCTAATGGATCGGTAGCATAATAATCATAGGTTTCTCTTTGCTCTTTGGCTACACCTCTGCCCCCATACATAAATATCATATCTTTTGGGTTCTCTGTTTGTTTCCTCATCTTTAACTCCTATTTCCATTTTTATATTCTTCCCAACTTCTTGTCTTAAATATAATCTTGTTGTTACACCATCTTGCAATGTCCTTTTGGTATCTATCGAATTTATCATAAGGCATTACGAATGGGTGGATCTTGTAATCATCCCATAGGTGCATTATCCTTTGCAAGTCTTCTTCTTCTGTACTCCAGTAACCCACTAACACATAACACATCAACTTGTAAGGTTTTATGTATTCCAACAAATGCTCAATCTTATCATCCAAATTGTCTTTTGGATTATCCCAAGCAATCTTTATCGCTTTTTGGTGTTTGAGTTCTTGCAATGCTACACCTTGCTCATCATCAAATAAGCGAATATCGATGCCTTGCAAGTCCACTTTCTGATTCCACTCCAATAACTGGTCTACTGCACTTTGCCAGTTAGGATTAGCAAAGAAGTTATTGTCTTGCACTTGAATCCATTTCCCATTAGGATTAAGGTTCTTCGGCTCAACAGAATGTATATATCCCTCTTTTTGTCTTACAACACAGAATGGGCAGTTTCTGATACAACCCCTACTGAACCAAATAATACTGAAATCACAATTAGGATAAAGACTCCAACCATAATCACAATCTTCAATCTCTCTTGGCAACTTTGAAGTTATGTCAAAGCCAGTACCACCAGTAATCATATCTGAAGTTACATAACCCTTGTCTGTAAAATCAAATAAGGAGAAAGCATAAATCTTATCATAACTATTATGATACAATGGAGAGTACATTTCTATTTCATTACCCCTCTCTCTCTCATAAGTAGCCACTTGCATCATTGCAGTATTCACAATCTTCGGTTCAAGATTATACAATCCAATTTTCATTTCAATCAATCTCTGCAAAGTATTGGTGGCATTTCACCAGTCTGTTTTGGTTTACTGTTATCAATTGCCAAGATGGTGGTTCAAGCTGAAGATATTGTTGATCTGCATATCCCTCATAACCCAAGAAATGCCCAGTATAACCATAGTAGACTCTTTTGTAACCATTTGGGTATCTTTTGAGTTCGTGCCACCAAGCCAAACGATGATTATGACCCTCCAAATAGACATCAGAGATTATATCTTGGGTGGATTTCTCTAATTTACCCATTGCCAAGTGCTTTCGTTGAGAACTGCCTTTTCCGTGTCTTGTGAAGACAGAGAAGTCGAAATCATTGATTTTGAAAGTGTCAATGTTTTGATTAAAGTATGGAATGTTTAACTCTCTGCACATATCCTTGACAATGTTATAACCATACTCCTTATTCAAACGATATTCGTGGTTACCCATACAATAACCTACAATATCATCCTTGAATGGCTTAATATTATTGATAAAGTATTCTCTTTGCTCATCAACAGTACATTCAGTCTGAAAAGCACTATCACCAACACTTTTTGTAGCGACTTCTATGCAATCTCCCATCAAGTAAATTCTTCTTCTTGGCAAATCCCTAATCTGTTTCAACATCTGCTTGAAAAAATCCTTATTGAACTGCTTTGAGCCAATATGAAAATCACCAACAGCTATGATGTTCACTACCTCTTTTGATTTCAGAGCATATTCATTCTGCAATTGTTTCACCTTTTCCTTTTGTTTATTCCTAATCTTCGTAGTTCGCCTCTGATTTGTCTTAATTCATCATCAAAGTTTTCTTTTCGTTTTTCTGTTATGTATCCAGTTCCATTTTCTTTTGGTTTTATCCATTTGGTTCTTTTCCATTCGTTTTTTTGGTCTTGCAATGCTTTGGCACTACAGTCTTTGCAACAGTATACTTGTCTATGGTGAGTTGGTGTATAGTAATTGCCACAATAATGGCATTTTTTCACTATACTTGCTTTATTTAAATGCAACACTTCACCATTCGTATACTTCGACCTTAAACATTGGATTTCCTTGTACGATAATTTCATTATTCATCATCTTCCATCCAATCGTACTCATCATCAGTTTCATCTTCATTGAAACCAAGTTCAAAATCATAATTGCCAAAGCATAACTCATTGAATAATAGGAACATCACGATGACTATGCTCCAATAATAATGCCCAGTAGCACCAGTCAAGTCAGCTACAAACATACCAACAAAGATCATTGCAACTTGACATAATAGGAAGATGAAAAAGGCAATGAAATAAAAGATTGGATTCATTCATTATCACCGATTTCCTTAAGCATTATTTGGAACAGTCTTTTTTTGGATTCCAAAGTGGTTCTTAACTCACGATATTGCAATCTTAATTCACCAATAGTCTGCTCAATATAAGCATCCTTTTCAGCTACTGTTGGTTTTGCTTTGCCGATTACTGCACCGAAGTCAGTTCCAAGTAAAAGGTTTGCTCTTTGCATTTCGTAATCATACTTGCTATTCCAGTAATCAGTTTCTAACTCTTCAATCTCATCGTTTAATGTTCTTATCTCATCGTTCATTGTGATTCCTCATTGGTTTTAATCCTAATTCTTTTCTGATGTTGTTTAACTGGTTTTTATCCCAGTTGGCTTCAATTAGTTTCCTTTTTACTTTCCTTGCGATTTCAAGGGTTTCATAATTGCCAAAATAAACATTGTTTTTCCTTATGATGAACCCTTTTCTGCCTTTCAATATGCTAATGTAAGTATCATTGAAATCTCTATGTGCCTTTTTTCTTGGAAGTCCAGTTGCTTTCCTTGAAAAACCATTTTTCCTTATCACTTTTCGCATAATCCACCTATACTGTCTTGGAGTAAGTGTGTATTTTGCTTGAAGATTATAGGCACTCATTCCTTGATCCAAGTCTTTTAGAAAGTTAGTCCAGTTTATTGTTGGCTCTACCATCATCATTTTCACCTATTATACCGATAATATTTTTTGTTTGCATTATCTCTTTTGACTTCAAGTTCTTTGAAATAGTGTTTTCGGAGCAAGTTGCTTACACGAACTGGTGATAATCCTTTACCATATTTGCCAAGTCTGAAGTCTTTATGTGATTGTATAAATTCGGACAGTTCCTTTGCAGTAAACCATTTTCCCTTATTCATCATTATGTAGCATTTCAAGACTCCTTTGGCTCTTTCTTCATAGGGCATTAATATCACATCTTTTCAGTTCTTATGATGTAATGACTTGCTCTAAAGTCTTTTTCATACTTGGATGCAGTTGTCTTGTCTTGGTCTTGGTAATGGTTACTTGAATAGCTGTACTCCCTATCATTTGGAGATTCCAATTTTTCCACTACAAGCTGACATATTCTGCAACCATCTTCCAGTACGATTGGGTATTTGTTCAAGTTCACTATTTCAAGTGTGATGTGTCCTTTGAAGTTTGGATCTATGAAACCACTTGTGATATGCACCAGTAATCCTATCCTTGCAAGACTTGAAACTCCCTCTACTCTTCCGACATAACCATTTGGTATATGCACCTTTTCTAATGTACTGATTAACACTAATTCGTTCGGTGGAATCACCACACGATTAAAGTTTTCCACTACATCAGTTTCATCTGCTAATGGTGGAACTATAACTCCTTTATTCAAACGAAAATGCAAATCAATACTGCTTGGTTGCAAATATAATGAATTGAAAGGTTGTATGAAATCAGAATGTTCTTTCTGAAGTTCCATTAGTCCTTTATCGCTTAAAATACTCAATTATTCACCATCCTTTTTAAACCAAATGTTAAAGTTATTTGACATTGTAGTGGTGTGGATTTCTTTTATCTCTCCAAACTCCTCTTCAAATGCCCTTAACAATTCCATTGGTAAAAAATCAACAGTCCAAATTATGATAAATCTATCTTGGTTGAAATTGAACCAAGCAAGACTCCTATCGTAGCCATATTTTTCAAGTATGGCTTCCAGTTTCAAACCCAATTCATTCTGCAAGGTTTGTAACTGTTCCCTAATCTCAAAATACTTATCCATTTATTCCACCTAAACTAATCTCTTCTGTTCATTTACTTCGTTTATTCTCTGCTTTGCAATGTTATAATAATTTTCATCTAATTCTATACCTATAAAATCCCTTTTTAACTCTTGACAAGCAACACCAGTAGACCCACTCCCCATAGTGAAATCCAAAACAATATCGCCATCATTAGAATAAGTCTTAATAAGATATTTCAATAAATCAACTGGCTTTTGAGTAGGATGAACCCTATTCTGCCCATTACACTCTTTTGCCTTTGCATTGAACTTTACAATGTTTGTAGGATATTTCATTTTAGTAAATTTAACTGGAACTGCTTTATAATCATTATACACATTAGGATTAGTATTAGTAGATGTCCGATTATGATTCTCTTCCTTACCCTCCCACATTATAGGATTATAAGTGCATTGTTTATCATAAAAAACCATAATATTCTCATATTGTCGCATAGGTTGTTTCTTTGCATTTAAATGCCCACTTCTAACTACCTTATCCCATATAAAATCATATTTATAATTCTTAATGTTGCTTAATCGTACTTTGCTACTGTAAGGTTCGTTACCAAATAGGATTACTGGTGCAGTTTCTTTTTTGAGTTGGTTTAAGCAATCCCACATCTCATCTAAATGTACCATTATATCCCATTTGCATTGGGTTATATTGTAAGGAGGGTCTGTTAAAACCAAATCAACTTTGACATCTTTTTTGATAAGGTCTTGCATAACCTCCAAGCAGTCGCCATTAATTAATTTAATCATTATTCCACCTTTTTTCCTAATGCTCTTAAAACCTCATCGGCTAATGATTCACCGATACCATCAACTGCTAACAGTTTTTTCTTGTCAAGTTTCAACAAATCACGAAGATTTTTCAAGTTATGCAATGCTACAATGTTCTCTGCTCTTTTCTGACTAATTCTTGGTATTGAAACCAAGAAATTATAACAAGGATTCCTTGACAGTTTCTCTACTGGTCTGACAACTCTCCTATTCGTATCATTGCACTTCTCAAATACAAACTTCATACATTGAAAAGCCTCTTTATCATCCTTGAAAGTAACAACATTCGTATAAGTCAAAAGACTTGCCATTGCACTAAAGAAATGAGTCTTATGGAACTGCCTCTTGGTATACCTTTTCCACTCATAACAAGCAACATCGATTGATCCAACCACGAAAACAAAATGATAAGGAAAATTATTCGCTTGGTCTATGGTTTCCTTTTTCAATCTGCCATCATAGATTGATTGTATGAAGTCAATAGTGGTTTTGAACTCTATTACAGTATTCCCACAGACATAATCTCCATATTTGAGTTGGGTTTCTTCATAGTCATAGCCCCAAGCGATGAATCTCCTTTCTGCATACTTTCTTCGTTCTTTGTGTTCTCTTGAGTCCATATAGATTTTCAAGTCAGTCAAGTTCCACCACCTTGAACCTTACGAAGTTTTGGAAACCATCTAAAGGAAATGGGTTGTCTATTGCTTCAATGAACTCTAATTTGATATTGATTGGTTCTAATGCTTTGTTGAGTTTATCCAAATTGATTGGTGCAGTTTCAGTTTCCATATACTTTTCAACTTCATCGTTGGATAGTGTTCTGTTCTCTACGATGATGCACTTGTCTTGTCTGAAACCCATAACCTTACGATTGTTAGTAGTTTCACCAACAATACTGAAGAGTTTATCCCAGTCAATATTATCACAAAACTTCTCTTCAAGTTCATCAAAGAAACTCATCAACTCTTCAGTATCCATCCCATCTTCTTTGGCTTTCTCTCTTGCAAACCCAATGAAATCATCAAGTTTATCCTCTTTAACAAGATTGCCAATGATGTTTGAAATAAGAATGTCAGATAAGTCTTTCATAATTTCTTCCATTATTTTTCAACTCCTTGCAATTGTGGTATCAATGTTTTTAAGTAAGCTGAATATTCATCTCTCTTTTTCCTTAACTCTTCACCTTTTTTATAGTCAAGGTGTTCGGTTGCAAGGATCTTGTCAATATTCTCAATATTAGAACGAACTATCCTTGCCACTTCATTTATCGGATTCATCTTCTCTCTCCATTGGTTTTAATCTGAAGATAGTGCCACATTTTTGGCACTCTTCATCACCATATTCGTTGATTTCGTGCAATTCACCATTGCAAATGTTACAGTATCTCATCTTTTATCACCAAAGGTTAGGTTGTATGGGAAATATGCTCCCAATATTTCATTCATTCGTTCATCATCTATTTTCCCATCTTTGCAACATTTGTGCAAGATGTTTAAAAATTCCTTGTTTGTTAATGTAGCCATTGTTTTGCTCCTTGTGTTATCCAATATTCTTGTTTCGGTTGCTCTACCAGTCCTTTCTTGATTAATGTGAAGATGTTCCCTTTTTCACCACAACTGGCACAAAAGTAATGTGTTGGGGTTATGCAGAAACTTGGGTTGCTTGTTGCAGTTTCGTGGAATGGGCAACAACACCATACTGTATCTCCATAGCTTCTTACTTTGTGCAATGGGAAAATGTTTCTGAATACATCTCTCAAATCTAATGAAAGCAAATCATCTTCTGTTTTCAATCGGTCTGCATACTGCAACCTTTTGGTTTCAATCTCTTCAAGTGCCTCTTTGTATTTTCTAAAGGCACTTCGGATCATCTTATTGTGATAGTGCATTGCCTCTTCATAGTAATCCAAGTTTTCGTTTATATCGTGGAATTTACCTTGCTTGATATAGACCACTTGATTAGTTTTAGGATGAGTAGAACCTATGACACGAATATTGCCATCAAGACTTGCATTAAAATTAACTTCATCAAGACTCTTCAATTTAAATGAGTCTAAATTCAATAATTCAATAACATAATACTTGAAGAAAAGACTTGGCTCTTCAATAGGTTCATCGAAAAAGACTTTGAAATTAGTAGGTGGAATCTGCACATACAAATGATAACCCTTATTAGTTGAGTCTACGATGACACAGTCAATCCCTTTTCTTTCAAGGAACTTACTGATAGTCAAGCAGTCATTCCAAGCCAACTCCTTATCAGCTTCACTATCAAAGTCCAATATGATATTCCAAACAACACCATCCTTACCATACTTGGTAATATACAAATCAGAATTAACTGGTTGATTTTCAACTAACCTTTCAAGCTGATCCACAGATTTTATCCTAACTCTTCTTGCATTACGATTACGATTACGATAAACAGTAGTAAGGTAATGTTGTTTCGGCTCAAATATTCCTAAAGTTCTCATCATAAAACCTCTTCAAACTTGGATTCTTGGATAGGTTCTCTTCCAATCGCTCATCGAAAGGTTTACTCCCATCCCAGTCATAACTTGCAATAATCACTTTCTTTAATTCATTACATTTCTTACTGAAATCATTTTCAATCAGCATCACCTAATAAAAGTATTCTAAAAAATGTTCATAGGATTTAACAATATGTCTTTTACTGACTTGTATCCTATCATCTAATTCAACAATATTAATGAAAGGATTACTCCTATCATTCACAATCTTACAAGCAAGTTCCTTTGACTCAACAAAGAACCTATTCCCTTGCTCATCACTAACTTCAAACATATTATTTCACCTCTCCTCTAACGAAATAAATAAGATACATTTCTCTTAAATCATACAATATACTTTCAACATCTAATTTAGGGAATCTTTGAAAAACCTTAATCGCTTCAACTGGAGCATTTTTCTTAATGTAAGTGTAGATGTATTTATACTCTCTATCCAAGAGTTTCACACTTACTGGGTTGCCCTCTTCCTCAATCATTATCTTCGCAGTTTCCCACACTATCCTTTCATTGAAATCAATAACTTCCAAACCCATATTATCACACATTTTCTTGATCTAATCTTAACCATTGTAATCCACGATTTTTAACTTCCATTTCTAAATCATCGATATTGACTCTTGTAATCATATGGGATTTACCATTTTCATACCAACTGTATCTCCAAATAAAACCTTGTTTGCAAGTTTCATCTTTATGTTTGTGAACACGAAAATAACCAGTAGTAGATTGAGAATTACTAATCCTAATTTTAGTTTCATCAGAATGTTCTTTACCTAACCAATTATCATTATTGAACATATGCAAACTCATATGGTTTTTTCTATTCTTAATTTGGAGATTTATTAAACAATTATTCAAAGAATTTTTATCTTTATGATGGATTATACAATCGTTTGGGATTGCACCATAAAAATCTTCAAAGATTAACCTATGCAAATACTTGCCATAATATTCGCTTTTCCTATCGCTAATCCTAAAGTAATTCTTATCATTAAGTGTAGCAACTCCCCATTTGGTATTAAGAGTTGTTAATGGTTCTATTTCTAAAGTTATCAATCTAACCACCCTAAATTGTAAATAGATTTGGATTTCATCAATGTTTCAAAAAACAGTTCACTTTTTTTGGTAATGTGTCTGTTTTCTTCTATGAAATCTTGGAGTTCATCTTCTATTCCACGATAGTTTTTCAAGAGTAAGTCTTTGCCTTTTTCAAGATTATCTCTTGAAAAGTTTGGTTCTATCCTATTGACTTTGCTACCATCGTAGAGATGCCCATTGATTGCATATACTGGTGCTTTGTTATCTTCACCTATGCAGATTAGATAGTTATTGTCATATAACTTCCTAATCTTCTGTTCTATGTCATTACGATTGGTAGAGTACCATCTTCGGTTACCATATTCACTTTTCAAGTATCTTGTAGTGAAAAAGTATTGATGTTCATCTGTATTCTCTGAAAGCCAATCAACATCTTTACTACCCTCTAATGTACCAACATTGAACTTGACAGTTTCCTCATAATTGGCAGTAGACTTGCTATTGCCCACATTATAGACATCAAATTCCTTGAAAATACCATTAATCAAACGAACCTCGTTAGGCAGTAAATTATTGTTACTATCAAAAATGGTTAATGCAGTCCTTACATCTTGCTTACTTGCTAACAATAAAGGATATTCCTCACCATCGTACTCACGATGATAAACACATTTTCCCTTATTTAAAGTGCAACTCAACTTCAAAATGCTATTAAATTCATCAACTTTCCTATTAAAATCATCAATAGTTCCAATGTACTCAACAATATCATAAAGATATATATTGAAGATGTCTACACCAGTCTTTTCACTTGCAAGGAAATGCACCAGTCCTTGAACACTTTCCACATCACGATTAACTTGCTCAATCTCATCAGCATAAGAACCTTGATTCTCCATAATAGCTTTGAAAGTCATAATGTCTACTGGATCAACAAAAGGTGGAGTAATGATTATTGACCGACTCTTCTCTTGCTCATTAATTATCTTCTCATTAGCAGTAGTGTAAGCAAGACAAGGATAACCCTTAACCCATTGCTCTTCAGTAACATTTTCGTTACTGTTATCCACTACACCTCTTTCAATGTAGCCATCGGTGGATAATTGTTTGAGTAAATCTCTCATTCTAATAGTTTCCTCATTGTCCTTTTCACCACCAAGATCACCAATCATAAAGATATGCCCAGTCAAGTCCATATGATTATATTTTCTGAAAAAGTAAGCCACAGACTTAACACCATAATGAACTCTTTCTTGTGGTATGAAACGAAGTGCAGACTCAATAATGAAACTTTTACCACTTGCTTGAGAACCAACTGCGATTACATTAGTTCCCTTGTAACCCATATAAGTCTGTAAGAAACCGAAGAAAGCACGAAGAACTTCAATGCCTAATCCTATACCTAATCCATCAGTTATTTTTGTAATGAACTCTAATGGTGTAAAACCTAATTCACTACATCTTTTGCTGAATTGTTGGTATAATGGTGGGTATTTTCTGCCCATTTGGATTAGCTGTTTTATCTCATCAATTTCCAGTTGCTCATCGTTAGCCATCTGTTTGGCTTCTTGAAAATTACCACAAACATTGCTACGAAGAGTTTCAAGGTCAGACAATATCCTTTCAATATACTCAACCTTATACTCATCAGATGACATTCCAAGACTTGACTCATCTTGTCGCATAAGTTCCAAGATGTCATCGTGTCGGATTTTCTTTTCAAGGTAAGTAATCACTTTTCGACCACTATTAGATTTTGAGAATGAAGTTACTTGCTTATCACTTGAAAAAAGAATATCCTTTCTTTTACCACGATGAGCAATAATATTATACTTTTTAGAAGAAATCGGAACTATGTCAAGAGATAAATGTTCAGTTATTTTAATCATTTTCAATCACTTTCCATTCCAATCCACGATTCTTAACTTCTTTTTCTAAATCTTTCAAATTTACTTTACAAATGTCTTTTTTCTTACCATTTTCATACCAACTGTATCTCCAATTAAAACCTTGTTTCAATTGGTTGTTTCTATGTTGGCTAACACGAAAGTATCCAGTTTTATTTTTAGCATTACTCATTTTCAAAAGAGTTTCTTCTTTGTTTTTTCTACCTAAATGAGTTATTGTAGTATGTTCAGAATGTGTTAATAATTGGAGATTCATTATGCAATTATTAGATGGATTTTTATCTTTATGGTGAATATGACATTGGTTAGGAATTTTACCATAATTCTTTTCAAAGATTAAACGATGTAATAATTTATTATTGTAATCTCCTTTACTGGAACTTATGTAATAATATCCATCATCCCTAACTCTTGCAATTCCCCATTCAGTAGGCAATACATCAGATTGCTCTAATTCCAATTTAAACATCTTATTACTCCTTTAAAAAAAAAGCAGTAAACCTCATTAGAGATTTACTGCAACTGGATGAGGTTTTTTAGCTCTTTCGTTCTTACCATATTTGATAAAACATTCGTAGCCATCAAGAGCATCTATAAGTTCCTCTTCAGTAAACTTAACACCACCTTGATGATCTGATGGTATTAAACCACTTGAAACGAAACAAGGTCTGATGAACTCACCTAATCCACTATTCCTACCACAAACAAGGACATTGTCCTCTTCTTTATCGTGGTTTACAAATAAGAAAAATGTAACTTCTTGAGGATCAGAGATTATTTCAATCTTTTCAACCTCATTTCCCATATTATCCTCTTCCATTACAACTTTGCCATTGTCATCTAACACTCTTGCTCTGCACTTTTCCATATCATCAAGGATTGAGCATTTAAGAGTGAAGAGAGTATACTTTCCGAATTGACCCTCTTTTTCGCTGACATAGACTTTTTCTATTCCACAATGTATCCCAGTATCATTGTACCAAGATTTTATACTGCTCAAGAATGTGTCTTGAGTTACTTTGTCATCTTCAAAAGATAACTCTTCTTTGATTAATTCTACCATTTTTTCACCTCTTGAATAAATGTATTATTGTAATCATAGGCAAGACTAATTTAACCTATGATGGATAAGCAAGTTGGGAATCGAACCCAAATCCAAGACACCAGTCTTTGCTTACAAGGTTGATATTATGAATAGATTTAGAACAAAACTGTTCAAGGATGGGGAAAATAAGCAAAACCCATCCTTAAAGTGCTTGGGTAGGAGTTGCACCTACTGGATCAACTGTCTTGACCAAGCACGAGAGGTCTAAATTATGAAGTGCCACTACAATTTCAGTTGGGTAGTGGTAGCAGTAACTCCTTTAAAAATTTTAAAAGGGGATAATTGATTTTATATGAGTTTTTGGGGTGATTTAACAATATGAACAAAGATTCGTGTTTAATCCTTTAGAGTTACTGCTACCACTATCCAACCAAATAGGTTGGTGGATAGTTAGATTGATAATAAATTAATAAGTTTTATTAAATTGATTTCTGCATTATTTTTAATAATTCTCATTTTTGAATACTACATACTAACTATCCAATGAGTATTCATTATAGAAATTAAATTATCTCTTTAGTTTTTCTATATGCTAAAAATATGGTAGCATAATGGTGTTCTCCACCACTACCATTTTTCCAGTCAAAATGACCAGTCATTCAGTTGCAATAATCAAATCGAAAGTTAATCTATATGTCATAATCACATTAATTATCTAAAGATTGCAACTGAAAGCCATTGGCAAGTGTCGAAACTTGCAGTTGGAAAAAAATGTAAAAGCCAACTTGCCGAAACCATCAATGGCAACCATTCTCTATTATCTCCCACTAATAACACCTTTAATATAAGAATCAATGATGAAAATGGTTAAGGTCATCATTGATCCAATGAGCGATGGTGGGAATCGAACCCACCGACATCACCAGTTATCGCTCTGATTTGATTAATTATGGAGGAAATCTAATTGACATTAGATTGTAAAAATTGTTACTAAAAATAAAAATGATATGCACCATACAAGTGATACACAAGCAACTATCTTGAAATCTCTTGTGCGAACTTTCACCTTGTTATCCTTTTGTGGATACAATGTTTTAGGTTGCATTATTTACCACCTTTGTAATCCTTTCTTTGAAGTTTTAAAATCTGTACAAAGGCATCGTACTCTTGTGGAGTCATATCAACTCTCACGAATTTGTTAGAAATAGTTTTATCAACTTTCATAAAATTTCACCTCTACCTTGCGAAAGATTGTATGGTATGGCAGTACCAGTTTCAATCTTCGTTGATAATACTTTCTATGAAGTTATATATAAATGTTTGTATAATGCTTTATAGTAATACAATATATATTGTAGTATATAATACAATTTTCTATTTGTTTAATATGGAAATCATTAAAAGCAACAATAAATAAAATAGTATATGGTGATTAAATTATGAGTAAGGAAATATCAATGTTGAATGTGAGGATCAATAATGATTTGAAGAAGAAGTTGAAATTGATAGCTGTTTATGAAGATACAACTGTTAGTGATATTGTCATCGGTTTCCTTGAGTATGGTATCAAGGTTTATAATAATGAGCAAAGACTTATTAATAAAAAATAATATATTATTATAAGTGCAATCGGATTATATTATTTCACCTCTCCTTGCGAAATACTATTTTTTGTATTGCATATTCTTGGTGGGTTGCAATGGCAGTTGCATCTCACCTTTTTTTTATTCTGTTTTTATGAGTATTTAAAAAAAGTATTAGAGAGCATTTGAAAACTAAAATTATAACGATTGTTATATTGAACATTAAAAAAAGAGAAGAGAATGTTGATGTTATAATTCTTCAACATTCACATCAAATACTTGAACTAATTCCAACAACTTGTCGATTTTTTGTTCGTTCCTTTCAAATTCTCTTCGTTGTTGATTAATTACTGAACTTTCGTGGTTTATAAGTACATTGTTCATTGCATTTATGTACTTATGTTTCAATTCTACTGGGTTCTTCTTGAGATATGTTTCCCTTATCTTTCCTCTTGATCTTCCTTGAATGAAATCTATCTCTTCTTCGGATAAGGCATTTTCGCCATTGCATAGTTGAGTAGCATTAAACTTTCTCAACATATGTGAGCGAAACCGATTATAATTGTTTACTCTGCCCAGTCCAAGCACATCGTTTATTCTACCCATCAATGTGTTCACATAGTTTGGGCTTACCTTGAAAAGTTTGCTTTCGCAGTTTATATCTCTATTCTCATTCAAGAGCATTTTCACTATTTCGTGAACTGCTTCGGCAGTACAAAAGGTATAATAAAACTCATTCACCTTTTGCCTTTTCATTCTAAAGGTAGGGATTATCATTTCCTCTGATGAGTAAATGCTTATCAACATTTCGTGGATAGATTTGTTTGGATCATACTTGCCAGTTGCCTCAAGGAATTGTCCTACAGTTAGACTTAAGACTTCAGCTTTACCCATCCCACTACTGCATTGGAGTAGGATAAATGCTCTCATCATTAGACTACTGAAATCTAATGCCTCACGAATTATAGTCTTGGTGGGAATGTCCTCATAAGCGATTGGAGATTCTTTCCTAATGTTCTTTTCAGACAAGTATGGTAATGTTGGGAGTTCTATCTCAAAGTGTCTGTAAAAAGTCTTTACTTGATTGACTTTATTTACAATTGTATTCTTTGAGTCGGTTTCAATTATTGTAGTTCTGAAGTTTACAAGTCTTTTTTTCAGAGTCCTTTTCTTCATTCGGACTCCTTGCTCTTCTTCAGAATCGGCTTCTTCAAGCAATTGGTCTAATGTCATACCATTAAATTCACAGTATTGTCTTAAAGTGGCTTTGTACTGTTTAATGGTTGCTTGGGAGAGGTTTCTCTCCTCTATAAACTGTTGGAATTTCTTACTGTTTTCTACCATATATATCACCTTAATAGGTTACTCTTTTAAGGTGCTACAATATATCGTGGGATTGTAATAATATCTACTACGATATATTCGTTTAAAAAGAGTAACTTGATAATACTATTTATTATATTTTGTAGTATATAAAGGTGATGTTATTACGAATATTTGAAAAAGTATTACTTATGATTTAAAAAAAGAATAAGCCAAACCTTTATAATGGTTTGACTTGGTAGAAATAGATTTGTCTGCCATTTGTTGCTTTTATTATTTGATTTGCATTGCAAGTCTTGTAACCCCTACTTGGATCATAGACTTTAAACTTGTAATCTCCAGTTACATTGTAGATTGAAATCCAATGCCCATAATTTTGGGAATATGAAAGGCAAGTAGGTTTGGTAGCACCACCAGTTTCTATATGGGCTATTACTCCATATCCTTTGCTTATTGCACTTTTTACTGCATTATATGTACGATTTATCTTTTCTACTTTCATTCCAAGTTTTTCTGCACCTTTGATTAGGTTAGATGGTGTTGTACCATTCTTGGTTGTTCCACAAGCCTTTCGGCATTGGAGTTCTGTTTTGTAGGTTAAAATTTGTGTACTTGCATTTGCAAGACTTGTTGAGCCACAAGTCCACCCATTGGGTTGCTCTTGCCCTACAAAGCCAGTATTGGAGTCATATAAGTATGTGCAATAATTTGGGAGTCTTGAATTGTGAATGAAGAATTTTGCTTGATTATCGAATAGTCCACAATATTGTTTTTGTTTCATTGTGTAGGTTTTGCCATTCATTGCTTTCATTCGTAGTTCTTTTGGTTGCCCTTTACCACTTTTTACACTTGTCTTAACTTGTTTCATTGCCTTTTGCATTTCTGCCTTGTCAAATCTGATTGTCATTGTATCTTTATCTCCTTTTATGCTATCCTTACCCATACAAATACTGCCAAATAAGGTGGCATATTCTTTCCAGTTCCACTTACTCCAGTTTCTTTGTTTGTTGCAGTAGAGTTTTCAGTGTATTCGCTACCATACCAGTTATCATTTGTGTTTAGTGTTGCTACTCTATATGTACTTCCAGTTGGAACAGTATGTTCTGCAATATTATTAGTATATTTGTTGTTTTGTGTTACAAATGCTCTTCCACTTTGTGGCATATGACTATGTGGATTTTGTGTGTGAGTGTGTTTTACCACTATTGCATCTTCGCTTCCACCAGTAGACCCATTCTGATGCTTTGTTCCACAAGCCAAAAGGAATGTATCTTCTATCTGTTCCCATTCACCACCAAACAATTCTGATGGGTTGGTTTCGTTAATGCTCATATAGATAGAACCGATTGGGTAAATCTTGTTGAAGTTTGCATCTTCTACTTTGAATTTCACCATATTTATCGCTCCATTCTCATTCAATAATGCCAAAAGGCACTCATATTGATTGTTTTTGTTCCAGTTGAACTTGTTGTTGAAAGTATATCTCCATTAGTAGTTACTGCTCCTATAATACTTACTTGATATACTGCACAAATAATAGTTTGTTTAGGTCTGTAAGCACTTGGTATTGCACCACTATGAAGAGTTACTTCGCTTGTATTATTGAATTTATAATTTGTTCTAAAATACTTAAACTCACAGAGTCTTAATGCAGTATTCACATAGAGAGTTCCATAGGTGGCGATTGTCTGTGAAGTCCAAGTTGATACATCTTGATGTTGAGTAAGGTAAGTATTTGTGTCTATGCTCCCATCATTCTTAATAAGTCCAGTTGTACTGCTTGTTTCAATGAAATCACTATCATTAGTTAAATCAGATATTGTAGTAGGGATATTCGGTTTATTGCTTAAATCATTATAACTACCACTTGTAGCAACAGTTGAAAGATTACTTGTATCTGCTTTATTATTCAATGCACCAGTAATTACCTTGTTTTGTACTGGGTTCTCTGATGTAGTGGATAATGCACTATCAACAGTTACACTTCCCCCACCTTGAATTGAAATATTTCCACTTCCAAGCAATGAAGTGTTATTAATAGTTTTTATGTTAGTTCCACTCACTAATGTGGCTTGTTTACCATTCAAAGCAGTATCCACTTCTGACTCTGTATAATATCGGTCATCGTGATTATGAGTTGGTAAACTTGACAAATACTGGGTAGTATCTACTGTTCCATCATTTTTTAGCAAACCAGTTGTACTGCTCTTTTGAACATAATTGCTTAAAGATGAAGAAGTCAAGTAACTGTTAGTATCCACCGAACCATCATTCTTTAAGAGTCCACTTGTAGCTGATTTCTTCACCAAATCAGAACCATCAGACAAATCAGATGAAGAAGATGGGATAGATGGCTTATCAATCAAATCATCATAATCACCAGTAGTAGCAACAGTTGAAAGACTATTCACATCTGCTTTACTATTTAATGCAGTATCTATTTCACTTTCAGTATAATATCTATCATCGTGGTTATGAGATGATGGTGGATAATCAGATGGCTTATTCTGAATATCAGACCAATCAACACTACCCCCACCACTATTAATCTTGCTATCAATCGCAATGTTGATTTCGTGTTGAGTAGCATTTTCACTTGTTTCCAAATTGCTTAATGCAGATGATTCTGTAATCATACCAGTCTGATGAGATGATGGATGAACATAATAATTCGCATTAGTTTCAACAGTACCAAGTTTAGTTTTTTCAGTCAAAGTATAATCATTTGAAGATAAACCCTTACCAACTTCTACATTGACTTTTGTAGCAAGTTTATTATCAATTTCAGTTTTTGAGTAAGTGTCAATATCTCCACCACTATGATCCATACCTTTACCACTTGCATCACCACCAATCTGCAATACCAAATCTCCATCTTCATCACGATAAAAATCAACATAAGGTTCAAGTCGGTTGATTACACTATCTGATTGAGTCAATAATTTATTCTGATATTTGAATTGTATCTGAACATTGCTTAATTTTATAGTTGCATTTGATTTATTACCATTGAAGTTAATTCCTACCTTGAATCCTTGCTCACTTATTGAAGTATTTACAACATTGCTACTAAAATTGAATAATGAGCAGTCCACATCTATATGTCCTTGTGTAGTTAGGATGTTTTCGACTAACATATAATTAGTCATCTCCATACAAGTCAAACTAATATTGCTCAAGATAGGGTAATTCACACTAACATTAGAAACTTGATAATCAAATGAAACTATAACATTAGTAATATCCTTTTGAGCCAACTTGACAAGTGGTGATGATAAGAAGATAAGACTATCTTGCTCTGCAAGGTTCAGTTTTACAATGTTACTACCTTGCTTAAACCAATTATTACCCACAAAACTTGTCGGCTCAAAAATGTAAGGATTATCTGCAATATTCTCTTCATCAATAGCAAGAGTCAATCTATCATCTAAAGTTGTATCTATATCTCTTCTTTGCGATTGGTCTACATTCAACATTTTAGTTCACCCATACATAATTATCATCAAACTTGTCATCATAGGTTACTGGTTCGTTCAAGTCTAACTGTTCTCTGACAAGTTTCTTTCTTTGCTCTGCAAGATTATTCTTAACCTTTAATGGTGCATCGATTTCACCAAGACCAAACTCTGTCTGTATCATCGGTCTGTCTGTAACATCAATATTGATTTTCCTTGAAGCCACTTGATATTCATTAGTCAAAAGTGGGTTTACTGTTTTGGTTTCAACCCAATCATTAATACCAATTGGTGGCAACCCAACTGATTTAACTGTAAAAGTGGTGAGTGGTTGGAAATATTTCATCAAATTATCATATGATTTCTGATTCGCTTCCTTACTTCCAGTTTCAGTAGATAAGTTCTCAACTTTCATCTGCTCACCAAATCTCATAATCTCACCAAGTTTACTCTTCTTTGCATAATTGTAAGTCATAGTTGGGTCATTCTCTTTCAGTTTACTCTTAAAGATTGTAACTGAACTATTAACCAATTGACTTGTCGGTGCATATTTCACATTACTGATGCCAATAATGTTACCATCATATCCCTCATTGAAAGTATACTTAATGTCCTTTACATCATCAGAACCATCAGTAAAGCTGATGTAATCACCATTTCTCCATTTATTATATTTTATGCTAAAATCGTAGCCACTTTTCTCCAAGATAGTTTTCATACCATCAAGGATTGTTTTACCACTTACACCAAGCGATTCCATCTTTGCAACTTCACCACTAAAGACTCCCAAGTCATAAAGTAGCATCTTGTAACTTGAATTATCCTTATTATCATATGCTTTGCTTTCATCTTCTTCAGTATCAATGTCATCAAGCACATCTTGGAAATCACGAAGAAATGTTACTCTCTTCAAGTAATACTTATTCGTGGATGTTTGTGCATAATCCATTTCGGCAGTCTTAATTTTATCAAGTAAGTCTATTTCGTGAATATACTTTTTATTATTCTGCCAAATAATACCGAAATCATTATCAAACTTATTACCTACACTTGGGGCTTCGCTACTCCAATCAACATAAATAGTCTTAACAGTACCATTTCGCTTATTAACTGTATAATCAATCTTTAAGTATGCCTCAAAAGGATTATCCTTATCAAATCCCCAAGTTCGTGTGTAAGAATTGGTTATTTCCTTTTCACCAGTTTGGTTACTACCACCAAGATCCAGTCCACTACCATTAAATTGTTGGTTTCTAATCTTGTTTACAATTGCAGTTGTAGTTCCATCTTCTATCCAAGTTACATTGTGATTTTTCAAGTAATTTGATGGATTTTTGATACCAGTAAAGTTTTTAACTTTCCTACTGAAATTGTCATCGTGTGCTATGCCCAGTTTTTTGATAGAAGCGATGTCTGAAGCCCTACCTTCGGGTCTACTCAAGAATATGAACATTAAACTGGCTTTCTTCAACTGGTCGTTCTTGAACCAATCCCCAAAGCCAGTATAACCAGTTAAATCGGCAATAGTACCAGCACAAGCCCCCCCAAAGACACAGACCCACACATCGTTCTTCTTTGTGCAACCATAACTTTTAGGTTTGGTGTGCATATTACTGCCTACTGCTCCGACAACTGCTTTATGCCCAATGCTTGTAAATGCTTTTGCGATGGCTTGTATCCTTGCTTTATCCTTTGCTTTTGTTTGAATATTGTCTGATACAATATAGAATGTTTTCTTTGTAACCATTATATTCATCTCCTTTTTAGAATGGTTTGTTTGGGAAATCAGTTATCTTTACTGGTGAGCCATATGTTCTGATGTAGTTGCCATATCCATTTCGTGTTGTTGGGTCAAGGTATTTGCCATTGACTTTGGCGAAGATATGTCCACCCTTACTGTTATGTGAATGGCAGTAATGCAAATCAGATACACCTTTAGCATTAAGCAGATTCAATAAGACTTCTGTTTGGCAACAACAATTGCCCTTTTTACTGCTCCAAGTCTTTTCGGCACTTTGATAGAAATCTTTACGATATACATATTTGATTTTTGAGTAGCAGTATTGCCAAATAGGTTTTATTGCACTATTTCCAGTAGCACTTGTGATTTCGTTCGCTCTTTTTACCCAAGTTGATTTGGCTTGTGTACTGCCTTGAACAGTAACAGTCTTTGTTTCTTCAACCTTTTCTTCCCATTTCTCAACACCTAATCCATAGTTGAAATAAAGGTTCGGATAAGTGTTCAACAATACAGTATCATTATTAACACTATCATCATAGATAACAAGACTCTGTGGTTTCAAGGTATCTGCACCATTACGAATAGCAATGTTAGTCTTATTTACAGTAACCCCCATATTGCTCTTTGTCAATTTAGTGTAACCATCATTCTTGTAAGTAGCTAATTTCCTACCAGTTCTGTCTACTAATGAATCACCGATTTTCAAGTTAGAGTTCAAGTAAATTTCACTATTATTCAACAAGAATCGTAATGGGTCTGAATAATTATTGTAGTTCTTTTTCAAGTCTGCATAATTATTATAATTTGCATTTTCATCAGTAGCATAATTGTTTATAGTAATTTCACTTAAGCAGTATCTTCGGTCAAGGTCGATGAGTCTATCTGCACATTCCATTGTAACCTTTGTCAAATCATCATCAACTTCTACTGTACTGATGTAACCACCGAACACTTGTTGAGTATTACCATTCACATCTTTCACATAAAGGTTTATTTCATCACGATAATCAAAGATTAATCCACTACGATTTGCATTGGGGTCTGTCGGCTCTAACAATTCATCAAGCAAATGATAATACATAAACTCACAAGTCATAGTGTTGATTTGCAAATCCTTTGTATGTTCAACTGTTGCTTTAATCATAGTGAGTTTATCATTCTTATTGTTGTGCCTTTTGGCTTCCCATATCTCATATTTCTTTACTGCAAGACCGATGAAAATGGTGTTTGATGAGAGAACATATTCTATAATGTTCTCTCCTTTATTTAGTGTGCAGTATTGGTAACTTCTACTGAAATTCACATCAGTTCCAATCATTGGCATACTGTTCTTTACTGTTTCACCATTGATTTTAATGGTAGCACTTTGTTTCATTGTTAGCACTACCTTACTGGTTGGTGTTTCTTTATGAGTGTTTGCAAACAGTAATTCCAACCTATAATTTGGGCTTGTTTCCTTTGCATTGTATAACACTTTAATATGCAATTGACTCTTGTCTTTGCTTTGATAACACCACATTCCATTCCATACTACCTTGTTGCCATTTGTTTCATTAATGTTGTTGTTATAGACAGTATAATGCTTTTCAAAAGTCTTATCATATCGGAAGATTTGGCAAGTGAAATCATCTTCATCGTATCTGATCCGATGGGTTTTGTTTGCATTGAAGTTTCTTGTGATGTGTCTGCTAAATGCCATTGTCTAATTCTCCCAATCAATATCGATTACTTGTTGTTTTGCATTTAAATACTCTAAAAAGACTTGTGATGGTTTATCCCATTCATTTGCCTTTTTCATATAAGGTATTAATACTGTTTCGCTACTTGCATTTAAGGTAGTGAGTGTAAATGGTTCTTGGTATGGTCTTGCAATGCACAATCCCCAACTGTCCTTTTCGTTGTAAATGTTTGCAAAGTAAGTGTCTGCGAAGTTGATTGTTACTTGCTCTGCAAAGAGTCTTGAAGTGTCTACATCGTGGTTAAGTATTGCATCTCCATCGTAGTACATTAGGTCTTTCATTATTATGTCTGTACTGGTTGCTCCAGTAAAGTATATTATGAAATCTATATATTTGACTTCAGTTGGGCAGTTAGTAAATGTTGCTCTCACACTATCGGTTGCAGTTGTATCAACTTCAACTGTTACTGTCTGTTCCCATATACCATACTGGATATTGTCTTTTATTGGAACTGCACCTTTCTCATCGAATCCCCTTGCCTTGATCTTAATCTCATCAAATGGGCAATCTAAATAATCAATGCTTAATGTGAAAGTATCATTGACTCTCTCAACATAATGAGAATAACTTGGGAAATTCAATGCCAAATCGGTATCTTCCTTGTAGATTTGTAAAGCATTGTCATTATCTACATTGAATATGCCTAACTGTGAGTTTTCAGCAACATCACCAATATTCAAGTTACTGTCAGCTTCGTAAAGCTCAAAGTTATCCAAGCGAATGTTTTCACCAATATGCAATTCTTGTTTGAACTGTTGAATTGACAATTGTGGATTGAATACACTACAATTTGCATCGTGTTCTTCTATGAAACCCATTCCCCTTTGGTTTTCTACTGTTTCGCAGTAAACCCTATCAACAAGGTTCATTATCCTTAAATCATCTTGGCTATGGTTTACAATTATAAATGGTCTGCCACGATAGAACTTCCAAGTGGTATTTCCGAATTGGATTTCTGCATAGTCATCGTTATACTTATTCAATGATAATTGTGGATAGTTGCGAAGTTTAAGAGTGTTTACATTTACCCAACCACCAGTAGACTCATCATATCTTGCTAATCTGATGAACCCACTTCGGCGATGGAACTCTGCCCTTACAAGTTCATTACCTACATATACTGGGGAAATCGCATTATCTAAATTTGAGAGATAAATCCCAGTTTCGCTTGTAATCGAACATCCCCCTTTGTATTGATTGTAGGCATTTGTCAAGAATGATGAGTTTGCATTAAGTGGATCTTGTACAAAGTAAAGTGTTCCCTCATCGGAATGTCTTGTGAAAACAGTTCGTGAGTTTGGAACTGGCATAGGTGAACAGAGAGTCTTTTCATAATCCTTTACAGTATCTGATGACATTATATCTTCATAGACTCTCATCTGCATTTGCCCAGTCAAGTTATTCAACCTTTCAAACCTTGAATTATTATATTTCATTTCCAATTGGATTGCATATTTGTTAGCAGACTCTAATGGCACATCATTCAAGATAACTTTTCCACCACCAACTGCTCCTTGTGGTAACATACCATAATCAATCATATTCAATTTGTTGTCATCTATTTCCAAATGAATATTAGAACCAAAAGTAGTACCATCGTAATCGGCAGTAGATGGAGTAATCTCTGTAACAATATAAGGTTTCAACACAAAGTTTTCTGCATATACAACACCATAAAGAGAGTTGCTTGGATTATAAGCACCTACTGTATTCCAAGACAACTCTTCAGTAGTGTAAATCTGCACATCATTAGAAAAGATGGTTATTGTAGTTCCTTGCCTTACAATATCTATTTTCCCACTTGGGTTGTCTATATTATTTATTGCATCAACTAACTCATCATCTTTATACAATTCAATCTTATCCTTAAATAAGAATAAACCATCAAGAGTATTTAAATTAGGATCGTGTCCGAAAACAAATGCAGATGGTGAATTGTAAGGGATACCTAAATTAAAAGACAAATCATAATAATTTGAACTTATAAACTCTCTTTCCATAAATGAATATAAATAAGTTGAAATAGCCATTTATTTACCCCCCACTATATCTCCAATTATAAAGTAAAATCCATCATTTGCAAATGTCATATCTAATCCCTTTTCAATATAACTTTCTCCATCTGCGAAGATTGGCAGTATTGTATCAGTATTGATTACTGTTGAAGTGGTAATCAAACCAGTAGTAATATAATAACCACCTTTATCTTCATCAGTATTGTTTAAAAATATTTCAAGTTTCCAGTTTGGCTCATCTCCACTTGTTGTAGTTAAATCAAATGAAAAATCAAATGGTTTTAAATTATCTGTAATGAAAGTATAATAATACAACTCTTCATTAGTTTCAAGATTTGTTGCTCTTATACAAATATAATTATTAACATACTTGATAACTGCATTAGGTTCACTAACTCTTTCAACTGTGATTGCAATATTCTGATGAGTTTCATTATTATAAGCAAAACCAGTTTGGCTAATTGAAACATCATTCTTTTGTGTTGAATCATACTTTAATAAATCACCCATACCAAAATCTTCTAAAATAACACTATCTTCAAAATCAAAATAATAAGAATCCCAATCTTGAAGAATCATATACACATCAAAATATGTGATTTTTTTACCATCTTCATTAACCATTTCGTGAGTGATAGTTTCATAATGGAAATTATCATCTCCACTTACAACATAAACCTTAATATTATTTGGAATCCAAAAATTAAGCATAAATCTAATATGTGCGAAATCTCCCACATATTTATTATCCCCATTCAAAACAGTATGTGTTAATTCTCCTACAAGGACATCTTGGAAAGATTGCCACTTTCCAAGAGATACCCTACCATCATTTACAGTAGTTATAGTAAAAGTTCTGCATATTGAATAATTAGAATTATCTCCTTTTTTGAATATAGTTACATTGTAAGTTCCTTTTGGCAATTTGTTATGATCCAATAATTTTTCATCATCAAATAACTTATTAATGTCAGTATGATAACTTGTAATCCTATTATTGGTTATAGAGTTTACAACTGTAAAATCACTTTCCCATTCATTTTGTAATATTCCACCTTTGTATAATTTGATATGATCTTCATCTTCAGTTAAACCAGTTTCAATATTAATTACTTGTTCAGTTACTTTTGAAAGTGTTTGAGTTGTTTTTGTTGCAATGTTTTCAAATGAAATCATATTTACACTTTCACAAGGATTATACTTTATACTGCCCATATATGTAGATTTTACTATAACATCTTCGTTATGACTTATGAATGGGATAGTTATTTCTCCATTTAAATCACTTGAAAGAATAACATCAATATAAGGATTTGATTCTGTTGAGTGGGTTAATGTTGCATCATAAATTTTAATATTTACTGGCTCATCAACAATATCATTCCCATTTTCATCAGTAAATTTAAGAGAGTAATAATCTTGACTTCCATCTAATAATTTATTTTCATTAAGAGTAGCATTATCCCCATTTATGAAACTATCATATCTTATAAAATTAGATATAAGAACATTCCTTGTAATAATGTAAGGATTATATGTTTCATCACCTTTGAAATAAACATCTACTTTCCAAGCACCACCTTTCAAGTAGATTGGAACACTTGCAACACCATAACTATTAGTTGTTGCATTAAGATGGTAAGACTCATCATTATTATACAAGTAGAAATCCATATCCAAATCTTGCACTACACTACCAGTTTCCTTATTCTTCACAATAACAGAATACTGTTTCTCACTATCACCTTGCACCATCTCCAAATTATCAGCTTCAACAATCAATTCAGAAAGATTAAGATTAGTAACATTAATCTGCTCTTCAAATTGAACTGGTTGATAAACAGTACCATTTTCAGAGAAACCCTTGAAGTTTACTCTAATCATCTGACTGCCATTCATTCTCTTAATTGGGATAGTAGCCTTACCATCAACATCAGTAGTTACAGTTTCTTCGTGTTCATACTCATCGCTACCAATGTCCTTGAAACTATAATGCAAGATATTATTACTTACTGGGTTCTCATTCTCATCTAACAAGGTGCAGACAAAGTTTGAGTTAGATCCTATGAATTGTTGATTGCTTGGATAAGTGAAATGGTATTGCACATATTCCAGTTCAACTTCCAATCCAACCGAATAAGTACAAGCACGATATTTCTCATTCTCAAAGAAATTCAAGGTTACAGTATAATCTCCATTTCCCCAGTCTACATTGAAGAATATTCTACCATAAAGGTCAGTTATGCAATTAAAGGTTGTTGTGAAATTGTCTGACCCAGTTATTCTCACATTTACTGTTGCATTTTCAATTCCTTTATTGTAAGCATCTAACAGAAATATCTCAAATTGTTCAGTAGGGTCTGTGATGTGTACTGTTTCCTTTGTGTTAAAGTGGGTAGCCACTTTCATATCTTCAATCAAAGGTGAAAGTTCATCGTAACCTAACCCTATCCTTTCAAAGTTTAATGTTTCGTAGTTTGCACCATTCAAGTATTTACTGGTTGCATCAGTAGTGTTTTCTGCATATTGGTTTGTGAAATCATAATGCTTGAAGTTATTGTAATCGTGTTCAAACAATACATTACCATTATCCTTATTGATGACTTTTAGTGCCATTTCAAAGTTGTTATCGTAATCTTCACTTCTTAATACTGGAACAGTATTTCTGAATACTATATCGTAAGTGGAGTGTTTGTTCAAATCCCTATTCATTATAAGAGTAGCATTAGGGTCAATGTCATAACTACCAATCTTATCGCCATTCGCATCTTCAAGTGTAGTCCAAAACTCATAATAGTTCAGCTTAAATATGTCTAATAAGTCCATATTGTAATCGTGAACCAATGCCAAGTAATACTTGATAGTGGCTTCAGTCAGTTTCTTCGCTTCAGTAATAGTAAACCTTGTATTAATATCGTGGGAAAGATATTTCACACCAACATCACATTCATAAAGCATATCATTGATCTTCTTGATATTATTAACTTCATAAATCTCTGCCCAACCACGATGATTCAATGGATCACCATCTGCACGATTAGGGATAGTGTCGATAGGAATTGGCTTATCCATTTCACATAACCCTTGAAGTGTTGCAACATCATACCAAGCGATACGAAGAGTCATCTTAATATCTTCAGAGTAATCCCCTTTCTTACCATAATAAGCACGATTAAGATAACGATTTTCAATTAGACTATTCTTACTATCAGCAGTTACATCTGCCTTGTGGCATCTTGAAAGTGGTATTACTCCAATGTATGCAATCTTGTCTTCAATTACAATCTCCATATTTTCTTTCTTTTCATCAAAGAAGTTGTTTCTTGAAACATTTGCTCTGATAGTCCAAATGTTAGGCACACCAATATTGATTGAATTTGTTACATAAGTTGTATCCCTTGAAATCAAATCATCGGTGAATAATTTGACTCCCCTTTTTGGCAAGATGTCAAATTCTTGACTCCAACTGTTATCTCCTTGAGTAGTAGTTACAGTTCCAGTAGCATCATCAAGCAAATATACATAAACCCTTATGTTTGCAACAAAATCATCACCAATTCTTTCAATGTGTAAGCATAACTTGTTATCACTATCTGCAATAGATGAGTCAGTTACTAATTCAACAATGTTATTATTATCATCAACTAATTCGGCAGTAGACCTTAAAGGCAAATACATTTCAACATTCTCTGATGTAGCCAAATTATAACAAACATACTCTTCGCCGATGTGGTTATTCCCATATCCTTGAATGTTAATATCAAAATATTGGTAAGGTTCTTTCTCAAATTTGGCTTCATCATAGAATGTATAAGTAACCACATCTTTAGGTTGTGGTGGTGGAATATACTGTATAAAAGTAACTGATTGAGTAACACTCTTATTCACCACCAAATTAGAACTGTTTGTCGCTACAAGGTTCTTCAAACCAACACTTGAAGATTTAAGATAAAAGGTTCTTGTTACACTTCCACCTTTGCAGACTTGCCCAAGAGTCCAAGTTTTTGTATTGTTATTATAAGCACCACCACCACTTGAAGATACAATCGTTACCCCTTTCGGCAACGATAAACTCACACTATTGGAACTGCTACAATAACCAGTATTCTTAACAACAAGTTTCCAAGCAACCTTATCATTAGTAGTAGCAGAACTTGGAGATATTGAACTGTACAATGCCCACTTCGGATCTTGTAGACTATAATCCACTACAAGTCTTGCCCTATTAACATAGATTGTAGAAGAGCCAGTAACCTTTGTTCTTCCCCAATCCACTTCAACGATAATGTTTTTCAAATCATCAATTGTAACACCTTTTATTTTATATTTCAAGGTGTAATAATCGAAGTCGAAATGATTGCTTAATCGTGTATAAGTTGAAGTTGTAAAAAGTGGTGTTTTGCGATATGGTGCATTATTATCACCACTAAAAACCTTAATTGATGGTAATGGGTTACTGTTTGTGTTAAATTTTCCAATAACTAATATGAAACTAACTTCATCAAGTTTATACTTGCTCTTGTCTATTCCAGTCATTTGATAATGCCAAAATAATGATTTTGGTTTATATGCAGATTTACTGTTTCGCCCTTGTGGATGGCAAATTGTAGGATGGTTATCACCAGTATTACCCCAATGCAACTCTTCCCATTTTTTCCCAACATAATCTTCCCAAAACCATTCAGCTTTGTATAATGTTTTCTTTGCCACATTATCACCTTTATTGTTGGTTTGCACAATAGCCGATTCCCATTATCATTGATTGGAATGGTACATTGATGAAGTTCCTAATGTTGATTGGTTGCCCAATAGTAGCATATGCAAGTACAAAGTTTTCATCGTGAGTCATACTGGCTTCTCTCTTGCACAAGAACATACCTTGCAAGTAAATGGTTTGACTATCACCAAGTTGGATTTGAACATCTGTTGATCCACTATCCATATTCAAGGTGAAACCACTTTCACCATCTCTTATCCAGTCGCAGTAAAGTTTGAAGTATGGTAAATCTTCAACTGCATCTATATTGGAATATACATCGGTTAAGTCTATAATGTCTAATCCATCTGCATCTTCAATCAAGCAACCAGTTTCGGAGTCAATGCAAGTGTAAATATCATTTGGAACTTGCTCTGCTAAAACAAAGGTGTAATCTCCCTCATTTACCTTGTCAAAGATGTCATTCATATTACTTAAATCGAATTGCTTGTTTACAAACTTCCAAAAGTATTTTGATTTACGAAAAACGAATGTGGTTTCGCTATTAGGCATTAGTATCACCATCCATATTGCAACTCTTATGTCCTACAAATGAACTGCCATACATCAATGAAATGTAGTTAAAGCAACGAACTGGTGTACTTGCTCTTGCATAAGCAACTACAAAATTATTCCCAGTATCTGAACCAGTAACCTTGCACAAAGCAACACCTTTCACATACAGTTCTATTTCATCTGCAATCGGTATCTCAACATTTACTTTTTCGCTTGTTGGGTCATCATTATCTTCCCATTCATCTAAAAACAAGTTGAATCCATTTTCACCATTGTCAATCCATTCAACACCTAAATGGAATGTTTGGTCTGTATATCCACTATCTATTATTGTCATTCCAGTTGCACTTTGTTTTAGGCAACCATTAGTATCTACACATTCATTGAAATCTTGTGGTAATGAAGAGAATAGAATGAGATGATAAAGACTATCATCATTCAAAGTATCTCTGTCCTTGATTACCATTTGTTTGTTTAGGTGTACCCAAAAATCTTGGGGTTTCCTAAATGTGAATGTTGTTTCATAATTATATTCACTTGCCATTCCTTATCATCTCCATTTTAATATCCTATCGCTCCATTCGGTGAGTTGATGGATACGATTGCTTTCTCTACTGCTTGTCTGATTTTATTATCTAAATCTTGAACTCCGATGACAGTAGAGTTTGACATATCAATATTTATATTTGTCTGTGTTAATTGTGGGGTTTTTCCTTTTTGGTTGCCATTTAATTGAGTGTTCTTTGCATTTGCTTGAAGTTGCTCATTACTTACACCTTTTGATGCAAGTACACCTACATCAGTTCGCAAGTTTCCATAGGAATTGTAACCATTAGTCAATGCTTGACCAAGAGCAACACCACCTTGATACATCATCTGTTTACCAGTATTTAATGCCTCCATTGAGTATCCTAACTCTTCTCTGATACTCTTTGTGATTTTAGCAGGTGAATTTTGGTCTAATGCCTTTTTAGACTTAAATCCATCGACTAATGATTGCCCAAGCATTGCTCCTTTGCTATAAAAATCATCTTTATAATTATCCAGTTCCCTTAAAGCATAACCCATCTCTGCACGAACAGATGATTTTAACTTGCCCCCTATGGTCTTGAATCCATCTGCAAGTTTCTGTGCAGAAGTCTTACCACCACTTAACCAAGTAGCATATCTGCTTTGCACTTCGTGAATTCCTTTCGCAAGTACACTAACAACAGTACTGCCAAAACTTGCACTTCCAGTTTTGAATCCTTGAGTAATTCCACTACCAAGCCCTTTTGCACTAGCCTTAACTTGAACACTAGCAGTATTTATAACAGTAACCATAGAACGAAGTTTCGCTTGTAACTGTGTAACCGCACTAGAAACCGCATTAACACTTGACACACCACCAGTAGTTGTAGTTGAAAGGTTACCTAATTTGTTCGCAAAGTCCATAACATCCTTGATGCTTTCATATAAAGTATCAAGTTTTGGTTTCAATGAAGATGTATCCCCACCAACTTGGAAACCAAGAATATTCATTCCACCAGTTCCACCGTTACCAACAGAACCCCTAATGGTATCAATAGAACTTTTAATGCTTGGCAATTGACTTGCGACTTGTGAAAGGTTCGCTACAGTAGTGGTGTTAATAGGATTAATAGTAACTCCATTGAATGATTCTACAAATTCAGACAAATTAGGAATAATCTCTTCTGAAAGGTAAGTCAAACCATCTTTTCCAGTTAACAGTTTACTGCCTATGTCCATTAATTCTTGACCTAACACTCCGAAATCAACAAGTAAAAGGTAAGGAACTGCATCTGCTATTGTTTTCAATGCTTGACCAACAATCTTCAATGCATCCGCCCCTTGTTGGATATTGCTCTGACCAAGGGTCTGTGCAACAACACCTAGGGAAGCGATAGCCAACAATGGTGCATTAAGCATAAAAATGGCTTCCGCAACCAAACCAATACTTATTGCTATACCTACTGCCAGTCCTACTCCTAACATTGGAGCATAACCAAGTATTACACTTGCAACCAGTAAAGCACCAATGAATATTCCTACTGGTAATGTTATCTGATTAAGAGCATCTGCAAACATATGCAAGACTTCAATTCCCTTATCCAAGTTTCCTTGTTGCCAGTTAGCCAAAGCACCTAATGAAATTATAGCACCTAAAGGCATTAACAATGAACCAATAGCAACTGCAACTAATCCCATTGCAATACCAATGCCCATCGCTACATTTAAAGCACCTTTACCAACTTGAGCCATAGTTTCAGTAGGGATATCTTTAAGCAAATAAGATACACCAAGCAAAGCACCACCAAGTAAAGCAAACCATATACCATACTCTTGTATAAACTGGATACCTTGCTCAAACTGTGGTTTCAAAGATTCATAAGTGTAACCAATACCACTAATGATAAGGATTCCCTCTTCAATCAAGAAGAATGCCATTGCTAAAGCAACCGCAACATCAACAAACACTCTTGCCATTACTCCTAAATCTTTACCAAGTTTACCCCATTGTTCTTTGAAATTTTCCTTGAAACCACCACCAGTACCTTTAGTGCCACCAGTAGTAGAATTAGTGAAATCGTCAAGGGAATCACTTGCCTTATCCATTCCTTTAGTCTTGCCAAGTTTATCTTGAAGTTTATCCCAACCTTTACCAAGCAAACTAAAACCACTAACTGCTTCCCTAATCTTATCTGCAACCTTATACATAATAAGGAAAGCCAACAAGTAACCTAAACCTTTAGTGATACCCTCAAAGACTTTTGTGCTTGTACCTTTACCAAAAGTGCCATCTAACCAACTACCAAATGCCTTACCTAAATCGCCGATAACCTTTGCAAGTTGCTCTGCAATGGTTAATAATCCAACGAACACTTTAGCAGTTTCAGTTAAAATAGGTTCAATGATATGAAATGCTTGTGCCAAGTCAATCGCTAACCTAACTTCTAACACTTGGATAGCATCTGATAAGTTAGTGATCTCTTCGGCAGTCTTGGTATAACCCCTTTCATCTGCAATTTGCAGTAAAGCGAGTATCATACCAGTCTTATCAGACTCATCACCACTCCATAAACCAGTCGCTTCAAGTTCTTCTGCACCGATACCAACTTCTTTCAACCTACGAAGTTCACCATCAAGTGCATCGTTGATAGCAAGGATTGAATCTTCTTGGGTTCTGCCTTGTTTCACAAACTCTGAACCATAAATCGCCATTACTTTAGTTAAGTTGCCTAAATCCTTACTTGCAACACCATACTTACTTGCAGTTTCCAAAGCATTAGCACCAACCACAGTCATATCAAGTTTTTGATATTGTTTCTGCATTGAAGCGATTTCACCTTTAAATTCATTCAATGCTTTGGTATCCATACCAATCCTATCTGCAAAGTAATCTCTCTGACCCTCTGCATTAATGTGGGAATAAGTATTATTATAAATATCCATTAATTCGTTGAAACCCCACATAGTCAAAGCCATAGAACCTATTCTTCTTGGCAAGTAACTCATACTATCCAACTGGTTACCTTTAGCACCTTTCATTTGTTCAAGATTTTGTTTTCCTTGTTCTGAAGTTTGTTGTCTTTTAACACCAAGCACTCTTTCTTCCATACTCAATATTTCACGAAGAATTGCTAAATGTTCATCATTTAAGGTTACAATTTCTGACTCTGATTTTGCTTCGCCAGTAAGAACAGACATAGTTCTCTCTTGGAATAAAAACATATCCCTTAAAACTTGAAGTTCTTGCTCTGCCTTTGCAACTTTCTCTGCTTGTATCCTTTCTTGCTCTTTTAAGATATTTTCTTGCTCTTGGATTGTCCTTAAACTCATCCTTGTTATTTTATCTTCATTAAGTAAGTAATCAGTAACCCCTTTATGAACAGTTAATAAACCTTGAACTTCTTTAGATGTTCTTCTTAATTGAGCATTAGTGTTCTGAACAGTCTTTAACCCATTATTCATTATATTATTCAACTTATTTTCAGTAGCACTAATTTTATTCGTTGATTCATCAACCTTAATAACACTTGCATTAATCTTATCAATGTCATTCTGTATATATTCAAGTTTGCTTTTGACTTGGCTTAAACTTTCAAGTAGTCTGCTCATTCCCTCAATCTTGTTGAAAGCAGTAGTTATCTTTTCAGCTTCCTCACCAACACCACGAAGTATCTTTTTCAAATCATCCATTTGATGAGCAAGTTTACTTGCACCGAAATCAATGTTAATCCCATTACTCAACTCATTAAGTAATGTCTTAACTTCACTAATCTTTGATTGGAATGGTTTCAAGTCAAGACTTACAACTGCTTCTATGCTTCTACCTTGTGATGCCATTTACTTAAAAACCCCCTTGATAGCTGAATTAACATCTTTTTCAATTAAACGATACACTTCATCTTGGGATTCAAACATACCCTCACGAAGATATAATGCTTGACCCACTCTATGCCTATATAATAAGTTTTCGTGTTGGATCATTGCATAATCATAACCAGTCTTTGGGTTTCTTGCACTATATTCAATCTCTTGGCTCATAAAATCGCCCTCAATAAGCATACCATTCGGTCGCATTACACTTGCACGAAGTCTACCAGTTTCATAAGGCACTTTCGGTTCAGTATGCTTATTGACAATCTCTAATATTTCAAATGAATCGGAAGCTACATTCTGTTTAATCTGCTCCTTAACCTTTATCAAATCGTTTCGGAACTTACCACTTCTAAATTTAAACTTTAACATTTATGCCTCCTCTATTAACGATTCATAAATATCCACATAATCTTCACTATCTTCAAACTTCGGTGTTGTCATCTTACCAGTCTTTGAAGAGGATTTAGATTCTAATCTGTTTTTCTCTGCCTCTTTTTGTTCAGCTTTGATGATTTCCAACTCATTATTCAATAATTGAGCGAAGATGAGATAATCCATTTCCCAAAAGTCTTTCAAGGTTAAGCCCATACCCTTGACTCTTCTTGTGAGCAAAAAGTATTCGTCTATGAACTGTTTTTCAATCAGTTCACTTGGCTTTTCCATAAAAGTATCAGTATCTTCGCTAATCGGATTGAAAGGATTGCTTTGCCTCTGCAATGATATTCTGCTTGACAAACTTCTCAACATCTTTTGGTGATGCTCCAAGACTCAACATTTTCTTAATACTTGCTAATAAACGAATGATAGTCATATCACTATCATCTGCATTAGCGACAAACTCTTCCTTTGTAATACCATCAAGTTGCAACTCTGCAAGTTCACCATACTTATCAAGGACATACTGGCGAATTTGCTCTATTTCTTTCTTATGTTTCTCATCAAGGGCTTCACCTTTTTCGATGAGTTTTCTTCTTTCATTGCCAAGATCAATCAATTGCATACTATATTCAGTAATGTTATCCAAGTCATCATCACTTGGCTCTTCTTTCTTGTTGATTGCAGTTACAATGTTATGTATTGATTCGATTTGAGTATCTATCGCTTCTATATCTCTTTCAATCGCTTTTGCCTTGTCTGTGATTGGTTTGTACTTCTCTTGTTCAGCTTCAATGCTCTTTTGATGTTCAAGGATTTGTGCATTGGTGCATCTTTTGAACTTGTACTTTTTACCACATACTTCAATACTGTTTTTAGAAAATTCCATTATCTCATCTCCTACTCATTTAAAAAAAAAGTGGCTACACCGAAGTGTAGCGATTATTATATGTAAATATCAATTCTTAAGGTTCTGTGTCTTTTACCCAGTAGTAATCCATACTTGAGTCATCACCAGTATTAGAAGATGAACTGCTTGTACTGGATTGTACACTTTGGGTTGCTTGTGCAGTTCCCCAATGTAAATCTTCAAGTTGGCTTAAAATGTCTATGTTTACTGGTGATACAGTTCCATTATTCACAAGGTTGTACTCAACTTGAATGGTCTTGGTTTCATCACCACTTAAATCAGACCAAGCCTTTGTAATCTCAACTTTTGGCAAGTACATTGCAAAGGATTCGTAGACATCTGCACCACTAACTTTACCAAGTTTACGATTAGTACCAGTAATAAGGATTTCTGCGAAATAGTTATTTTCAGTAACAATATCTCCATCATTTACACCAGTATACCACTTGTCAATAAGATGTTGAGATTTTTCGTTCCATTGGATCTCCAATTCACCATCGTTCTCAAACTTACCCTCATCTTTCATTGCTTTACCAAATGGTGTACCAAGACATAAAAAGTCCTCAAGGTTGGTGTTGAATGAGTTACTGGAACTGACTACACAACCATAATCGTAGGTTGCTAACTCTTGCTCTTCTAATTCGTTTAATCCAACTCCAAAATCTCCAATGTAAATGTGAATGTTCTGAACACCAAGTTTACTTAATGATTGTCCTACTGTTCTTACTGGGTTTGCTTGGTTAAGGATTGGTGCATCACTACCGAAAGTGTAGGTTAAATTAATACCATCATCACTTATTTCATATTCCAATTCACTCATTTTTGCATTATCATAGGTAATTGCATCATTATCTACTGCTCCATAACCATTGATGATTGTTGCGATTGGCAATGGTGTTGGGTTTACAAGGTCTTGGTAGAATTTCCATTCGTAGACATTGCCACTACCAGTTCCATCCAATTGAACTGTTTTCTTCTCATAAGACCCAAGTAGCATATACCATCCATCTTCAAAGAACTCACCAAACATTGCTTTTTGTTCCCATTGTGGTTCTGCACTTGCACTTGTCCTATCAGAAGCGATAACAATGCTCTTTGAACCATCGTGGGCTTCCCAATCATCTGTTTCGACATTTGGCTCTCCCTCAAAGGCAGAACCTCTTGCCATAATTCCTCCACGAACTGGAAGTGATGGGTATTCACCAGTCTGCTCATCTTTTTCCTTTAAAGCAATAGACCAGTAATGAAATGATTCGTTAAATCCAGTCATCTTATTCTTTCTCCTTTTCATCTGCTACCTTTTTAGGTGCTTTCTTTTGCTCAACATACTCAAAGAAACCAGTTTCCATACATCTATCCACGATTTCATTAGGAATATCGTAGACTTTACCTCTTTCTAACACTTCATCTGCTCTCACTACACGATAATGTATGAGTTCCAAGATTTTTTGTGGTTGAGCATTATATTTAAGTTTCAATCTAATACATCTCCATTAATAATTATAACACATATTCCATCTCATACCTTACAGTAATCACATTCGCAAAGAACTCATCCTCATAATCCTCACGAAATGCTTGTTTATATACACTTATGATTGGCATAGCACCAACAAACTTAAGGTTCTGCAACTTCGGATGTAAGTCTTGCCAACTTCGTTGAACATTCAAAGACTTCAATACTGCCTCTTCAAAATCCCAAAGTTCCTCAATCAAGACATCTGTATCTTGGGTATAAGTGTACAGCTTGATGTCGAAATTACGATAATAGGATCTGCAATCCATCATCGTACTCAACACCATCCCTCTTTGCTCTGAATTATCATCACCATACTTAACATCAAAGCAAATCAAGGGCAAATCACGATTGGCATTGATAGTATAAGGGTCAAAGTAATATTGCAATCCTTTATAATCTCCCATATTCTCATCATCAGACTCAAAATACTCTGCGATGGATTCAAGGATTTCCCTTAATACACTCATACATACCAACTTCCTTTGTAATATTTCTTGGATTTGCTATTGCACCTTGTCTTGCAGTTAGGGTCTACATTGCAGAATTGAGTCCAACCAAGTAATCGTAGGTTAGGGTCGCCATAACCATTACTTGCCATATAGTTTTCAATGAAAGCATCTATTTGGGCTAATAGTCTATCTGCATAGTTTCGGCTTAATTGAGTACCATCTCCCATAACTTTGCCTTGATTCTCCCATTGGATCAACCAGCTGAAAGCTCCAGCACTTTTGTAGCATAAATGCTCCAATTGTGGTGGTATCTCATCCCAACTGTAAGCACGAAGTTTATTCATTATATAATTCTTGCCGATTACGATTTGCTCATCTAAATCTTCCAATGTGATGTTGAACTGATCTGTCCTTGCAACCAAGTTACAAAGGTAGAAATCATCTACTTGTTTGCTGAACTCAAGGTTGATACAGAATACTGATGAAATCCATCTGTTCTTTTTCTGCATACTTGTGTTGGCTTTCCTTACCAAGTATCTGAATTGATGGTATCCATCTTCGTTGATTACAGTATCTTCGTGGCTAATGTCATCTGCTTTTAATTCAACTTGGTTCACTACACCACTTCTTGTATTACTGAAACCAATGGTTAGGTCTGATGGAGTAATTGTTTCATTGGAATAGAATAATATTTCAAAGTAATCAATATCATTATAATCCCTAACTCTTGGCAAGTGGATACGAACCTTTGAATCAGCTTGGATATTCTGAATATGCAATGAATTATCAAAGTCAGAATGATGATCCTCTACAAGTTCAACATCTTCAGAATGTTCTATACTGTCTGTTTCATCAAATTCGTAAGGGTATTGTCTGTCTATATGTGTTTCTCTTAACCATTGGAGAACTTTATAGTAATCTTCCATCTTGTTATCCATAGGATTGTCCTCCAATTATGAATGAAAGGTAGTTAATCACCTTAACTACCTAATACATCTTCAACTTTAACCATTCTTTTACCATCTTCAAGTGCATAAGTTCCTACACCAGTAGTGAATTGCATAGTGATGGTTGGTTCACTTTGTCTGTCAGAATCATCGTATTTTAATACATTGATTAATGGGTAGTATTTGTCATATACACCAGTTACTGGCACTTTTTGAACCTTTGGATTGAAGTAGTCAAGGTAGAAGATTTGTAAGGATGGCATATCAGTACAAAATGCTAACAATTCTTTGTCATCCATAGTTTTTCCACCCCAACTGAAAGTCATTCCACCGACTTCAAATACATTGTTTAAACCTAAACCAGTCTTTGGGAAAGTGTATTCCATACCTTGAACTTCAGCTTTAATCTCTAATTCAGTTAAAGCTTTTAATCCTAAAGCACAATGGTTCATATTGTAACCATCTGCCATTTTGAAATTTCTGATCTTGGTAATGTCTGCGATGATGTCTTTAATTTCAGAGGAAGTCCAGTTGTTAGTCAAATCGTATGCTACACTTTCATCAGTAGCACTTGCAACTGCACTTTCGTAGACATTGTTATCGATTTCTTCTGCAAGGTAGTTGGAGATAGGAGTCATCATATCAATGATGGATAATTCTTTTTCTCTTAAATCTCTCATTTCAACTTCTAATTCGATACCATATTGTTCAAGTCTGAATCCTTGTGGGGTTACTTCGGAGTATCTGACTCTACGAAGCCCAGTACCCTCTGCCATTAACTTTTTCTTTCTTCCTTTAACAGATTTTTCGGCTTCTTCACCTTTCCATACATCAGTAACTGTAATTTGTTTATCGCTCACCTTTTCGGTTGGGAAGAAACCTGCAAGGTTGAACTTTCCAAAGGTGTCTTTTCTAATCTTTGCAGTATATAAACCACCATAAAATTCTTTGTTTACTCTCTCTAAAGCATTTGCCATAAATAATCATCTCATAAGTATTAATCTTGTAAAAAATTTTGTAATAATAATAATCTTTAAATCTATTCTGCTACTGGGATTTTATCCTCAATCATATTCACAATAATGTAGCCACCCTCATTAGCAGTTTTAGACTCTAATGCTTGTACAAAGTGGGAATCGCCCTCATACTTATCAACACCATCTGCATAATTAGTAATTGCAAGGTAATCACCAACTGCAATAGCACTATTGTTATCTGCTAATGGTAATTGCATTTCGCCTTTTCTTAACTTGAAAGCAGTAACATATCTTTTGTATGATCCATTAGTAATTGCTTGTTGTGGGAAAGCACCACTTGGGAACTCTGCCTCATATTGAGTCATATGGGTAGCCACAGTAGTAGCACCTTTAACACATAAGTCATCAGTCAAATCAAACTCCAAAAAGGATTCTGCTAAAATAGGGGAAGCGAATTTGAAAAACTTCTGTTTAGCACCATTAATAGTAGAATAACCAGTATCTACACTAATATTCCCCTCATTACAAACATAAGTTCTGCCCTCTTCTTTTTCAAAGAAAGTACCTATTACATTTCCAGTTGCCATTATCTTAATCTCCTAAAATATCATATTGAGAATGTGTTGTTGGGTAAACCTTTACCAATGGGTATTTTCCCTCTCCCATTTTTCAAAATACTCTTGTGAGTATTCATCAACTTGATCCTCTTGTGGTATGTCATCTGCATCCCCATCAGTTATTGTATCGACACTTTGACTACCAACTGCTTTGATTGGTTCAGTTACAATCTTGGTATTCTTCATATGCTCCAATTCTTCTACACTAAACTTTTGAAACATTTCCATACCTTTTGTATCATCACCAACAATCTCCTTGATAAGTTTCTCTTTCGCTTTCGCTTCTTGCTCACGAAGTCTATCAGAATCTGCCTTATAAGTTTCTGCATTTGCCTTTAACTCATCAAATTGTTTCTGCAATGCCTTGAACTCATTAAGAGTTTCATCACTACTTTTGGATTTCTCTCTCAACTCCTCCATCTGCTTTTTAAGGATACCAATCTCTTCTCTCTGCTCTGCGATGGTTTCCTCTTTCCTATCAAGCATTGCTCTTAATTCATCACTCACCTTATCCATCTCCTCTGTAATGCTATTATATAAAATATTACTTCTTGGGGTTTTAGTAATACCAATAGAAGTCATATTGTAATTAATCGGTTCATAATAAGTTCCCATATCCACCAAGTCGCAGTTAAATACTGGACTCAACCCATTCCCAGTAATATCAAGCCCACTTGGTGCATCTGCATACAACACACCATCCTCATACTTGAAATTACTTAATGAACCTATTATCTCATCAGAATGTTCTCTTGTTACATCAACCCTTTCGGTATCATTTGCAAGTTGCTCAAGAAAATTCTCCTTATACATAACTGGCTTATCCAAACCAATATCAGTATAATTATACATTCCCATCTGCCAAACCTTAATCCTCTCTTCTTCCATTCACATCACCATAAACGATTTTATTATATTCGGCAGTTGCTCTTGCACTAACTGGCTCAATGCCACACCTACCATTCATATGGTCAAAAGGCAACTCATCCAAAGGTCTTGGTGGCTTTCGCTCTTCAGCTCTACACCAAAAACAAACTTGACTATCACCTTGAGTAACCCACTTGTAAGTGGCATCCTTACCATACTTGAAATCATAAACACTTCTTCGGATCTTCTGAAAACCCATACCAGTTCCATACTTAACAGTATTCTTAACTCTTTTGATGGCTTCTCTCAATTTAGGTTCTAAATTAAAAGAATCCTCATCTCCCATATCTTTTACAACTTGTATGTTAAGTTTCACTTCATTTCGTAGTGATGTTATGATGTTTTTGATGGTGGTTTCCATCACTTGCTTTGTAATTTTCAAATCATATTTCAGATTAACCAGTTTATGCTTATTGGTGGGAACATCTTGAGCCAATAATTGATTCTTCCTTGTTGCATTTTCATACTTTTCAAATTGCTTTTCATTTACTTGTAGCAACTTCTCTTCTAATCGTTTGCAATCATCATCAAAGTGTTTTTCAATGTAACTATATGGTTTGGATGAATACTTTTTAGTGAAATCTTGCAATAATATCATTATTGCCAAACCATACTCTTTCTCATCCAAATCGCCATCGTACTCCTTGTAATCAAACAAATCTGCAAGATTAGTAAGTAAATCTGCCAACTTACTCACCTACCTTGATACCTTTGTTGCTCTCTTGTGATGTTCGGCACATCGTGATTAATATTCGTACTACTTTGTGGGTTCTTCACAATGGAAGTTCTGCCATTTCTATCCAAATCCTCTTGACCCTTTTTCACAATTGGTTTATGTAAGCTGTTAGGGTCAGTTTCCTCATCAAGTAATTGGGCTTCCTCATAATCATCCATTTCAAACTCTATCCAACACTCCCCCTTGATGTTCTGCAACTCAAGTTCCTTGTCAAAGAGTTTCTTAATATACTTTGCAACCCAATCACGATTATACTCCAAGAACAAGACCCTACCAGTAGTCTTACTATCCAATTGGATGTCGGCAGTAGCCCTATTTGATGATTCAGAACTGAATACTGCCTCTGGAGTATTCAAAGCAATGTAAACTTCCTTTTCAAAGTATTTAATATAATCTTGAATTTGTGGTAATGATCCACCTTTTAACAATTCAACTTCAATACCATAAGGAAGAATTAAACAACCTTTCATATGGTAATTGTTCACCACTTCTGCAACTTCATCTCTTGCATCCTCATCCAAGTAAGTGTTCATCTTATTTTCGTTACCCATTGTAACTGAAATGATGTTACTGTTCTTATAAACAGTCAAAGGCATCTGTTCTCGCAAAACCCGTTTATAATAAATCGGCTCTAATGCACCACCAATCAAGGCATTGGCTTTACCATCTCTCTCCAAATATTTCATATGTTGAATTTCATCTAACTCATAGCTGATTTCCATTTCAGTCAGATCCTCTTCCAACTCATCAAACTTCTTACGAAGCCAACCCTTATTGGTTCTTGCATTTTTCTGAATCACTTGCTTGTAACCACAAACATCACCATTCTCATCAAAGATAACTTTAATACGATAATCAACACCATCATAAGCCAAGAATGTAGGTTTGATATGATTCTCAACGATACGAAAATGTTGGAACACATCACCATCAACAAACCCTTTCCAAAGGATATTATCGATAATGTTATCCAAATCCCAAACTTCAGACATCTCTTCCAAATGCTTAACTGCCTTATCATTATCACCAGTAATATACCACTTGGTATTAGTCTTTGTCATCAAATCCATCAAGATACCTTGTGCTTGACTATCGTGAACACTTGCAAATCGGCGATTCTTAACAGTATTACGAACCCTTGATGGAGTAGCCTCATACAAATCAACCTTATCACATTTGCGATAGTGGTCTTTCCTATCATCAAGACCCACTTCGTAAACCTCATTAGGATGACTATTCAACAATACCTTACTTGCTTTCGCAATCCTTTCATAAATTCCTATAACTCTCACCTCCTCCATCAATAACTGTAAATCCTCACACTATCCTTATACTGCCTATCGGCACTCAAAATACCTACTGTTCCATAAATACCATAACCAAGAGCATCCATACTATGGTCATCGTGTTTAATCGGCTTATCTATATCATTACCATCCTTATCCTTTTGATAACAATAAGATTCAATCTCACGAATTGTATTAGTACATCTTTCAGCTATATGCAAAGTGCAACTCTTAACTGCCTCAATCTTCGCATCAACATTCTTGATCCCACCAATCGCATTGAAACCATAATCACAAAACTCTTGTATACGATCGGGTTCAGCACTATCACAGTATACTGTATCAACTTGATTAGGATTGAGATTGTATTTCCTTAACAGTTTAATGCACTCTGCAATGAACTGATGGTTAATAAGGTTTCTCTCATACACTTCATCAATAACATAACACTCACCATCAACCCAACCAAGCAACAAGAAACAACTTGGATTATTGAAACCAAAATCTGTAGATGCAGTAAAAAATTCATAACCTTTCGCAGATTCCTTAATATCCCAATGTTGATAAATCAAACCACCACTATCTTGCCACAAACCAAGAGTCAAACGAACATAGTTATCCCAATCGAATTTCTTCCTTTCCTCTGCCATCTTAATGTACTCTTCACCAACAAAACTATTATCAGTATAATGGAAATGGATAATCTCAATCTTCGGATCATCACGATGCAGATGAAATCTCTTATAAATCCAATGTGCTTTAGTGGATGGAGTAATCACAAGTAAAAGTTGCCCATAATCTTTCATACTGGCTTTACCCCTTACCCTTGACTCCAATTCGTTAAAAACATCTTTAGAAATCTCTTCTGCTTGTTCAACATACACATAATCAAGGTTGAGAGATCTTATCTTTTGGGGATCGTCGAGTCCTTTAAATGAGATAGTAGAGCCAGTGGGAAAAGTCATAACTCCCTCTGACTTGTTTTCCTTATAAGGAATACCATAATTATCAAGGGCTTCACGAATCTCCAACCAAGCAGTCATACGAAGAGATGGCAAAGTCTGTCTGAAAACACCAATCCTTGCATTATTATGAGTCAAAGCATAAAGTATAACCTTATGAACTGCAAAGATAGTTTTCCCACTACCAGCTGAACCCTCAACAAGCAAATACTTATGCCTATCATTAATATACTTCTCTTGCTTCTCTGTCAGCTTCCAACTAATAGTAGCCATATGCTCACCTTACTCATCTTTCCTATCTTCCTCAAGAAGTTTCTTCTCCTCTTCACCAAGCTCATAAGGAGATTTAGCAGTAGAAATCTCCAACTTGAAATCATTATCAGTCTGCAAAGCCATCTGCTCTCTCTTACCAAAACGATTAGGATACTTCCTCTCTAAAATCCAAGCAGATGACAACCAATTACCTTGATCTATTGCATTAGTATAAATCACATTCAAAATATCCATTTCAGCTTGGGCTTCACACTCTGTAACCCTATCATAGAACTCCTTATAAGGTTCAATACCTTGCTTACCTTTCTTTTTCCATACATAATAAGTTTGAGGATGAATACCAACACTCCGACAAACAGTAGTGATATAATTGCCTTTCAACACACCCTCACAAATCTTATCACAAACAGTCTTATTCAGCTTTTGAGGATGTGTATCACCTTTAGTCCTACTCATCTCCTACCACCATACTCCATTAAATCATATGCACAAATTCAGTAACAAGAAAAACCACAACACCAACCACAATACCAGTCAATATTGCATTTCTTGTAGCATCACTATTCTCATCTTGCCTTAACACTTCATCGTGCCTAATCATAATCTTTGTCAATTCTTGTATACTCTTCGTATTCTCTGCAAGAGCATCACTATATGAGTTCAACTCTTGCTTAATCATCTCTGTTTCAGTTTCCAGTTTAATGAGTCGCTTTTCCATTATTGCTCATCTCCAACTGGATCAACTTCATACTCATCATTCATTACTGTTTCTTCACAATCGCAGTTGCCATCACACTTGCCATTACCCAATGCCTTGAAAGTGTTAGGATGCTTTGCACTATACAACACCAATACAATACTGACTAATGCAATGCACAATGCAGAGAACTGGTCTGCACTCAAATACTGGGCAAGATAAGGTGAAAGCACACCATACAATAATACTGCAATAGTGGAAACATTATTCTTCCAATCATCAGTCAATTATAATCAACCCTTTATTCTTTTTTGCGATGGTATGCACATAATAAAGGTGAAAAAAGGTAGGAGATGGTTAAATATTAAAGAAAAATCATATTGCATACCATCGCAGAAAAAAATATCATTTATGCCCTTTAATCATCAGCTTCCTATTAGGTATGTTATGCCTATATGACTTATGCCTTGTCTTAATCTTACTGTAACGAATATGCACTCCTCTCCTTGCCTCTACTGGTGCAGAAAATGGGATCACATTATCCACCTTTTCCAAACCACAATATTGTACTGCACTTGACAATACCAAACCACACTTGTTGCAATAGGTTTCCTCACGAACATAATCCCTTACAAACTCTGTATTATTGCATATAGGACAACATTTAGTTTCCTTTTCGGTTAAAATCATCAGTAAAACATCTCCTTATCGTGTAGTGGGGAAGAAATATAATTCCCAATTTAGTGTTACTATATATTTTAGACTTGAAACTATATAATACAATTGAAAAAGCACAATTGCAAATGTAAAAAAATACAATAGAAACAGTACAATTGCAAATGTAAAAACACAAAAATGACAAAAATTCCACACAACTTTGTAAGGATTTCGCAGATGTTTGTCAAAAAAATGCAGATGATTGTCAAAAAATCGCAGATGTTTGTATGAAAACTGCACAACTTTGACAAAAACAAAAAACCGAAAACAGCTAAAAACACTCCAAAACAAAAAAGAAGCCCAAAGAAGAAAAATCGCAAATTTCATCAAAAAAATAGGGGTATCACCACACAAAAACACAACCCAACCAATGAAAGCACACAACGAAACAATAAAATAACATTAAAAATATTATTTTATTACATAGTAGCCATACAAAAGAGGAAGAAACATAAAATAAAAAATATACTATAATAATATATAATACATAAACCTATATAAAACAGTCGCACCCCCATAACACCATAACCACCACACAATGAAACAATAAAACCGAAGAAACATAAAAACCAAAAACTATGCAAACTCCACACAGCGACACCCCACCCCTTGTTTTAAAATTTTAGGAACTTAAAAAGCTTTATTTTAATGAAAAGAAAAGATATAATAAGTTATTTTATAGTATATTGTTATAATATACTATTAAATTTTATAATATATTGTTGATCTTTTTATATTATTGTTTTATTGTTGATCCTTTAGTTTATATCTTTTCAGCTTTTTTATAAAGAAAAGCATATATTTATTTATTATTTTTTATATTTTTTATATGTTTTTATTCTATTTGATATATATGTATTTGTATTTTTTTATTGTTTTATTGTTATTGTTTTATATTATTGTATTATTGCTTTATTATTTTTATACTTTTTTTATTAAGTATTATTTTAATTAATTGTTATTGTTATTTATTTTATTATATGTTTAATAGCTGAAAAGATCAAATATTGAAAAGGTAGTCATAGCTGAAAAGGTAGTCATAGCTGAAAAGGTAGTCATAGCTGAAAAGGTAGTCATAGCTGAAAAGGTAGTCATAGCTGAAAAGGTAGTCATAGCTGAAAAGGTAGTCATAGCT